>Ga0073899_10001057_pt1 | contig 25384 bp, 23 predicted proteins | sample KloWWTmetaKNB5Ph_FD_88975 | JGI IMG/M metagenome (GOLD analysis project Ga0073899, IMG submission 88975) | Active sludge microbial communities from Klosterneuburg, Austria, studying microevolution and ecology of nitrifiers - Klosterneuburg... | ecosystem: Engineered > WWTP > Aerobic digester >... | reverse complement strand
CTTCGACGTCCATCTCCCACATCGACAGGCCCGCCGCGCGGGCGGCCAGGCTCATGTGCTGCTGGCTTTGCAGGAGCGCGGCCGCCGTGCGCCGCCGCCGCCGCCGCTCGACCAGGAGCGCGGCGATGAATCCGGCCTGCAGCAGCACGACCACACCGGCCAGAAGCACCCAGCGGCCGTAGGACTCCCATAAGCTGGGCGTGCGGAACTGCACGACCGCATCGCCGGGCAGCGTCTTCGGGTCGATGCCCCAGCGCTGCAATTGTCGCCAGTCGACGTGCAGCGCCGTCGGCATGACCGCCGGCAGCGCCAGCGATGCCGGTGCCGCGCCGTCGAGCAGTGCCAGCACGATGTCGGCGCCGCGATGCCCCATGGCGTCGTAGCCGGTCGTCCGGCCACCGATGATGCCGGTGCCGAGGTGGGTCGAGAACGACCCGTAGACCGGAGCCGCCGAGGCGGCGGCGACCAGCCTGACCACCTCGCGCGGCAGAAAGGTGCGACCGCTGCCATCGGCGAAAAGCCCCGGGGTGTAGACGATGGCGTCCGCAGGCAGGTTGCGCAGGCGCAGTTGCAACTCGTCGATCGGCAGCCCGACCAGGAACTCTACCGCCAGGCGGTCGGCGAATTCGGTGCTCAGCGCACGCAGGCGGTCTTCCCACTGGCGGTCCCAAGAGCTGGCACCGGTCACGAAGACCAGCCGGCGCGCGGCCGGGTGCCAGCGCAGAGCCTGTTCGATGGTCCCGACTTCGTCCTGATCGATCGGAATGCCGATGACGCCGGGTGGCAGCGGCAGTACCTGCTGCAGCCACGCCACGGAAACGCCAACGTGCACGATCGGCACCCCCGGGAAGATCTTGTCGCGGTGCCGGAGCCAGAAGTCCAGCGCCTCCTCACCGCCTGCCATGATCACCTCGGGTGGCGCCGCGGCGTACTTCTCGCGCAGGAAGTCGGCCATGGCGCGCTCGTAGGCCTGGCCACCGAAGTGCGGACTGTCCAGAAACTCGCTGGACAGTGTCACCGACAGGTCGGCACGGGCGGAGAAGGCCTCGGCGATGGCGCGGTCGCCTTCCACGTTTGCCGGCAGCAGGCGGCCGTTCGCATAGAGCACGAGCACGTTGTGCTGCCTCACTGCCGCGCTGGCCGCGTTCGCCAGCGGCGACCAGAAAACGATCAGGCAGACGATGCATGCGAAGGCGCGCACCGAGGCCGGGCGGTCCTGTGCCGGGCGACTTTGTGGGGGCGGGCGAGCCCGCGAGCGGAGTCTGGATCGCACGGCGTGGGCGGTCTTCGGAAGGGCGGCCGGGATGGCGCCGGATTCTATGGTGACGCCTTCAAAGCCGGCACCGGGCGGGGCGGCCGGGATGCGAGCCCTTGCGACCTGAAGCGCTCGATCGAGCAGGCACCGGGCGCTGCCTGGGTCAACGCCTTTCGCCGGCGACTGCCGGGCTGGCGACTGCGCCCGGCGCGTCAGCGCCTAGCGGCGGGGCGCAGGCTCGCGCCACTCGGGCTGCGGCCGGCGCTGGTCCCAGTGGGTCTGCCAGCGGGCCTTCTGCGCGAAGAACAGCCGCCGCGGATAGTGCTCGTCCCAGTACGGCCCGAGCTCGAATTCGACCACCGGCAAGCCGAGGTTGGGGCCGCCATTGGCGATGACGACCGCACTGCCCTGGAAGGGCAGCGACAGGTAGCGCGAATACACCCAGCCGCGGTCGCGACCGGCGACGACATCGCACCAGCGCCAGTTCGCCACGCATCCGACCACGGTCACCCGCGTTCCACCCAGAAGCCAGGTGACCGTCGGCAGCGAGCGATCGGGGCCGGAGCGCACGTTGACGGAGCTCGTGATGGTGGCCGTTTCGGCCGCCACGGCGGGCGGGCTGGCGGCAAGCGCCATGGCGAGCATCAGAACGGAGTGCAGCTTCATGATCGTCCCAGGTTTGAATGATGGCAGCGTCTAGCTCCGGGGTGCGGCTTGGCCACCCTGGCCGCCCGTGCCGATACCCTCTTCGATGCGTTCGAGCAGGTAGGGAAAGAAGGGGTTCGACGACATCCGGGACAGCGAGTCCAGGCTGACGATGAGGATTCCGCGTTCGCCCCGCGTCGCCATGGCACCCAGGTGAACGCCGTACTCGGGCGGCGCGTCCGGCGTCATGCCGTAGAGCGAGTCGTTCATCGGAAACGACAGCGCCAGGTGCGACAGCGAGAACACCTCCCTGGGGTAGGTCAGTCCCAAGGCACGGCTCTGCTCGGTGGTCGACCCGGCCTCGGTGACGCGCTCGACGACTTCGGCGCTGTCGGCGTTGACGTTCGTGATGACCGTGGTCCTGAACGTTCGTGGTGCATCGGGCAGCAGTCGCGCCAGCACCGTTTCGGTATTGCTGGGCAGCAGGGGGCCGAACTTGGTATTGCGGTTGATGTCGAAGAGCACGAGTTCACTGCCGTTCGCGGGCAGGTTCAGATACAGGGCGTTGACGATGGCACGCGTGCTGACGGTGAAGTCCACCACCGACTGGAACGTGAGCACGGGCGCCAGTTCGGCCAGCCGGCCCTGGCTGGCTGCTTGGGCGATGTCCTGCTGCAGCGCGCGCGCCACCAGCGAGCTCTGGCGCGCGCCGTTGACCGGGAACGAATTGAACTTGAACGGGTTGAACTCCGGCACCACGCCCAGCCAGGCCGCTTTCGCGAAGGCGGGAAAGACGGCGGGCCAGCCCATCACGCCGGCAAACCGGGCCAGGCTCGTGATGCCGATCATCGGCGCGATCAAGACGATCCGGTCGGGGTGCGCGAGCGCCTTGTCGGCGGCGGCTTCCAGCGCGTATTTCATCGCCAGCGCGCCACCGTTGGAGAACCCGATCAGATGCAGGGGCAACGAAGGGCCGGCCAGTCGGCGTGCTTCCCTGACGGCCAGGCGCGTGGCCGCGGTCCATTGCTCCCACTCGACGGCGGCCAGCCCGCCCGGCACGGTGCCGTGGCCGGGCATGCGGATCGCCACCGCCACGTAGCCCGACTCCACGTAGCGCTGCGCGATATGGCGCAAGCTGTACGGCGAATCCGTCAGGCCGTGCAGCAGCACCACCGCACCGGCCGGTGTACCCTCAGGTTGCATGACGTAGGAACGGTTCCAGTCGCGGGCAAATCGGCCCGGGTAGACCGGGCTGTCGGCGAAGTAGCGGTTGCCGGCATGTCGGGCCTGCGGCTCCAGGCGCTCGGTCACCTCGGCCCGCACTTCGCCGAAGGCCTTTGCCTCGGCCGCCATGTACTGCGACCAGTCCGACTTGTCGATCTCCGTCGCCGACAACTCATGCGGGACGAAGGTGTGCCAGAGGTCCAGCGGCGGCCCGCGTTGCGAGTCGTAGGCACGCACGGCCAGCAGGGTCGCCAGGGCGACGGCCAGTGCCACCGCACCCCACTTCAACCATCGGACGGCCTTCAACACCATGGCGTGGATCTCACTCGACGACGCGGCTTACGGGCAGACGAAGGTCGCTGCGCGCAGCGATGCCAAGGCAAGCCTCCAGCCGCCTCCGACTCTCGTTCATTCTAGGCGCGGGCGATGGCGTAGCATCCCTCGGGCCGGCAGGCCGCCGGTGCCACGGAGTGCCTGTATGCGCCTGCAGATCACCGCATCGTGCCTGCGAGCGTGCCTTGCCACCCTGCTCGCCGTGGCCGGCGCATCCGTGGCCTCGGCGCCATCCGAGGGCGGGCTGTATATCGCCGGCGCGGGCTTCAGCTTTCAGGTGGCGGCCGAGCGGGCGATGGCGCAGGACCCCGGCGGACGCCGCTTTTTCCTTCTGACCTTGCCGCCGGAGGCCGCCGCGCTGGCGGCATCGGCCAGCCCGGCGCAGCGCAGGCTGCGCGAGCGCGTGCTGACCGCCAACGGCGTGCTGCTGGTGTGCCAGCGTGACCTGGACAATGGCCGCATCGACGCCGCCCGCCTGGCCAGCGGCGTGGTGCCGGTGCGCGGTTGGCCCGCGCCGGGCAGCACCGAACTGCCGACGGACCAGCGCTATTTCCCGAACGAGGATCGGTCCACGCTGCCGGCGGCCAACGAGGCCTTGCGCCAGTTGCGATCCGCTTGCTCGTGAGTCTGGCCACGGCCGCGAGGCACACCGCACGGCCGCGACCAGCGCTTCCCACCGTCTCACCGTTGCGGCCCCGGTTTCGTGGGCGTGGCGGGCAAGAACAGCCGTTTCACGCGCTCGTCGAAGTCCGGCGGAAAGGTCCAGTAACGCGACGCTCGGGGCCCGATCTGCGCTTCCAGTCCGCGCTGAGGCGGCGCCGCCTTCAGCAGCATCAAGCCGAGCAGGTCGCCGCTGACCCAGGGGTCCTCGTACCAGAACGCATGCGAGGTCTTCGGCAATTGGGGGATGTCGTCCGGGTTCACCTTGATCAGGTCGAAGCCCAGCTGGTTCGAGGCTTCGACCATGAACGCCGTCTGCTCGGCATCGAGTTCGGTCGGATCGGGTCGGCCGGCGCGCGATGCGCGGTGGACGATGCTGGCCACGCGCAGCGCCGAATCGTTCAGGTTGGCGGCGATGGTCACGCGGTTGACGAGATCCAGGTAGCCCCCCAGGTCGTCGACGAAACGGCGCGTGTCGATGTCGGGGGCGGCGAAATACACCTCGGCCAGGCGCAGCCGCTGGCGCAACTGCTCACGCGTTTCGCCCGGCCGCGGCGTACCCAGTTGCGCCAGGCCGGGACTGGTGATCTGCGCGCCGGCGCTGTAGGCCAGCACGTCGATATGGGCGGCCTGCGTATGTTCGGCCAGCAGTTCGATCAGGCGCACGAAGGAGTCCACCGAAGCCGCGGCATTGGCGACGTCGGTGAAGTACCTCAGGATCGACCCGCCCGAAGGCCACAGGAAGGCCAGTACCACCATACGCCGGCCCGTGAAATGCCGCAGCTGCGCGGCCTGCGCCGCCGCGCGCGGCAGGGTTTTGTTGGAGCCGTGCACATAGATCAGCAGGTCGCAGCTGGCGCTGGCGGCCAGCGCCTTGTCGACCAGGGCGAAGAAGGCCTTCGCATCGCCTGAGTCGGCGACCAGATCCTTCGGCGCCAGCGAGACCATCGGTTGCAGCCAGTCGAGCCGCACGATCGGGCGATCGTCGGGGTCGTCGCTGGTGGAGAGGCGGTGCAGCGTTTCCCAGTCCAGATTCTCGTCGCCGATGCGCACATGCGCCACGCCCATGCGCAGGCGCTCGCTGGGCAGGATGGTGTAGATCGGATCGGGCTTCTCGATCACTGCGCCGCGGTTGGTGACATACAGCACCGGCACGTCGGTGCCTCGCGCCGAGGTGCCGGCCTGCGCGAACGGATCGACTTCGCCGCTGCTGAAGCTCACCGGCGTGGGCATCAGGCGCACGGGTGACGCGCAACCGGCCAGCAGCAGCGCTAAGCACAGCAGCATGAGCCGGAGCATGTGGCGGTGGGAGGTAGCCGAATGACGTTCATTCATGGCCCGCTCCCACGCCCGGTCGCGCCGCCGAGGGGTTCACCCACGCCGCGCGCCGGGTCAGGCAGGATTGAGCTAGATACCGAGCGGCGTGATGCGGCTGCCATTCAGGCTTGCGCTGGCCATCAATCCGCTGTTGGTCAAGACGAATCCGATGACGGGCTGCTGACCAGTCAGCGTCGTCACACGGGCATCGGCACCCACGGTGAGCAGGGTCACCGAGCCATCCACACCGGCCGTCCAACCCGTGCTGGCCTCGAAACGCTTGAGCGCATCGTCGGTCATGAACAAGATGAAGACGGCCTGCGATTGCGCACCCGCGAGAAACCCGACAGACCCTTCGGTCATGCGATGGTAGGTGGTGGACTTGCCGCCCTTGCGCATCACGCCCTGGCCGGACGCGCCCCCGACCACGAAGCCGGCCGAGACGAAGTTCGGGAAAACGAGCATGCCACGCGACGAGGCGACGAGTTCCCGCGAGCCGGCGGCTTGTGCGTACAGGCGCGACAGCGCGCTGTCGGCCGCGGCATCGATGGCCTGGCGCTGCGCGGCCGGATCGCCCGAGGCGCCGCCCGTGGTGGTGCACCCAGCGGCCAGAAGGGCCACGGCCGCCAGTGAGGCGCCGGTGGCGATGAAGTTTCTCTTGTTCATGTGGCGAGTCTTTCTGTGGTTGACTGTCATAGATTTTGCTCACTGCCGGCGGTACGCGTCAGCGACTGGTACTGCCGGTGGCATGCAAATTCACTCCGCATGGCGTTGAACGGGTGTCCGCTTTCGATCCAGCCCATCTCGGTCAAGCCGCTGATGCAATCGCCAGACAGGCGCCGCGCCTGCAGTGCCGAGGATAGCCGGCTCTGGAAAACAGTCGCTCGCCGCGAGTGGCGTTGTGATGACGCCGGCCGCATCCGGCGACCGAGGGCCACGCGCATCGGACCTGTGTCGTCCACCGCAGTCACCCGGATCGATTCCATGTCAGCCGCACCTTACCGAGTTGCCGCGTCGGTGGGAACTGGACTTTGGCATAGTCCGGCGCCTGCCGCGCCTCACGAAAGCGGGGCGCCCTGCCGCACCGGCACGAAAATCTTCTCGCCGCCGCGCTGCACCAGCAGCGCAACGACCTTGGGCTTGGCCTGCATCACGGTGCGAACCTGCTCGATCGACTGCAAGGGCTTGCCGTCGATCGCCAGCACCACGTCGCCGGCCTGGATGCCGGCCCGGGCCGCCGCGCCCGACACGGACTCGACCACCATGCCCTGTTCGACACCGGCGCTGCTGCGCTCCTGTGGCGACAGCGGACGCAGGGCCAGTCCGAGGCGAGGGCCGCTTGTGGCGGGGTCGCCATTCGCGGCTTGTTGTTCGGCTTCGCCAGTACCGCCCAGGCGCACGTCGAGTTCGCGCGCCGCGCGTTCCCGCCACACCTTGAGCTTGACACGCTCGCCGGGCGTCGACAGCCCGATGGCGCTGGACAGTCCGCCGGCGCTTGCGATCGGCTGGCCCGCCACCTCCAGGATCACGTCGCCGGGCTGCAGGCCCGCGGCGGCGGCGGCGCTGCCGCGCGAGATGCTCGATACGAGCGCGCCGGCAGGGGCCGGCATGCCGAAAGATTCGGCCAGCGCCTGATTCACGTCCTGCACCGAAACGCCGAGCCTGGCGTGGCTGGCCTTGCCGGTGGCGACGATCTGGTCCTTGATCTTCAGCGCCACATCGATCGGGATCGCGAAGCTCAGCCCCTGGAAGCCGCCGCTGCGGGAATAAATCTGCGCGTTGATGCCGACCACGCGGCCCTGGGCGTCGAACAGCGGCCCGCCCGAGTTACCCGGGTTGACGGCGGCGTCGGTCTGGATGAAAGGCACCACCGAGTCGCCCGGCAGCGAACGCCCCTTGGCGCTGACGATGCCTTGGGTGGCGGTCTGTTCCAGGCCGTAGGGCGCGCCGATGGCCAGCACGTGGTCGCCCACCTCGAGGCGGCTCGGGTCGCCGAGCAGGACCGTCGGCAGGTTCGTGGCGGCTATGCGCAGCACCGCGACGTCGGTCACCGGGTCGCTGCCCAGCACCTTGGCCGCGTACTCGCGGCGGTCGCTGAGCTTGACCATGACTTCGCCGGCATTGCGCACCACATGCGCATTGGTCAGGATCAGGCCGTCGGCGCTGACGATGAAGCCCGAGCCCTGGCCGCGGAACGGCTGCTGCGGGTTCGCGCGGCCGCGCGGGTCGCCGCCGGGCAGGCCGCGGAAGAAGGGTTGATAGGGGTCTTCGTCCTCGTCGGGCTGCTGCGGCTGGCCGTGCTCGTCGTCGCCGGCACGCTGCACGCCCGAGACGGTGACGCCGACCACGGCCGGACCGTTGCGGCGCACGATGGCGCGAAAGTCGGGCATGTCGCCTGCCGCCGCCATGGGTGCCGCCGTGGGCACGGTGGCCGCGGTGGCGATGGCGATGGCGGCATCGGTGGGTGCCTCAGCGGCGACATCGATGGGCGCAGCGCGAGCGGCATCGGTGGACGCAGCGCTCTCGCTGGTGCTCATGCTGCCGGCTGCCGCGGCCACGGGCTTCTCGGCGCCGAACCAGGCCGTATGGCCCAGCCCGATGGCGGCAGCGGCTCCGCCGGCCAGGGCACCGGCGGCGAGCAAGGCGGTGTGTCGAACTCGTGTCTTCATGGTGTGTCCTTCTCGTGCAGGAGGCGATGGCCCCCCATGCGAGAAACGATACGCAGCCCGGATGAGGGCTGCGTTAGCCGAAGATGAAGCGAGCGTTAAGCCGTGGCCCCGGGCCCGCGGGCCGGCAAGGGGCTGGCCATCACGGGCGCGAAGCGCACCGTCACGCGCAAGCCGCCGAGTGGCGAGTCGGCGAGCGTGACCTCGGCACCATGGCGTTCGGAGATGCTGCGCACGATCGCCAGTCCCAGTCCGCTGCCGGTTTCGTCGCCGCTGGCGCGGCGGTGAAACCGGTCGAAGACCCGCTCGCGTTCCTCGGCCGGGATGCCCGGGCCGGTATCGTCCACCAGCAACAGCGGGTGGGCGCCTTCCTGCAGCACGCGCAACTCGACCTTCGCCCCCGGCGGCGCATAGCGCAGCGCGTTGTCGGCCAGGTTGCGCACCAGCAGGGCCAGCGCCACGCCATCGCCCTGCACGCTGACCAGCGGGCCGGGCACCAGTTCGACGCTGCTGCCGCGCTGCTTGGCGAGTGTGTGCACGTCGGCCAGTGCATCGCGCACCAGCGCGCCCAGGTCCAGCGTGGCCCGCGTGGTGGCCGCGGCACCGGGTTCGTTGCGCGCCAGCGCGAGCAACTGCTCGACCAGCCGGCTCGCACGCTCGATGCTTGCCGCCAGCCCTTGCGTGGCTTCGTTGCGCGTGGCGTCGTCGCGCGCGCGCCCTTGCAGCTGCAACTGCAGCCGCAGCGCGGTCAAGGGCGAACGCAGTTCGTGCGCCGCGTCGGCGACGAAGGCGCGCTGCGTACCCAGCGCGTGCTGCAGCCGAGCCAACAAAGTGTTGAGCGCCTTCACCAGCGGCGCCACCTCGTCGGGCAGCCCGGCGGCGGGCAGGGGCGCGAGCGACTGCTCGTCGCGGCGCCGCACTTCGTCGGCCACGCGGCGCAGCGGCCGCAGGGCCCGCGCCACGAGCCAGCCGGCCAGCACCAGCATCACTGGCGCGGCCAGCAGCATGGGCAGCACGCCGCGCCAGGCGGCACGCGCGGCCAGCGCGCGGCGCACCTGGCGCGGCTGCGCGACCTGGATCACGCGGCCCGACGTGGCCACGCCGAAGGTGCGCCAGGTCTGGCCGGCGACGGCGATGTCCGCGAATCCGAGCACGGCCCGCGACGGCAATGCGCTGTGCGGCCGCGTGGCATAGATCACGCGCCCGTCGACGGTCCAGATCTGGATCACGAATTCGAGCTCTTCGTCGGCCATCGCGCCGGCCTGGGCCGGCGCGATCTCGCCCTGGTCGCGCAGCGACAGCGCCATCTGCCGCAACTGGTAGTCCGACAGCGTCTCGGCCTCGGCGAGCACGTTGCGGTAGGTCAGCCCGCCCATCACCAGCGTGGCCAGAGCCAGCAGCGCGAACAGCGACACCAGCAGGCGGTTGCGGATCGAGTTCACTCGGGGCTGCCCGCCGCGTCGCCGACGCAGTAGCCCAACCCGCGCACGTCGCGGATGAAGCCGCTGCCGAGCTTGCGCCGCAACTGGTGGATGTAGACCGGGACCGCGTTGCTCTCGACCGCATCGCCCCAGCCGTAGAGGCGGTCTTTGATTTGCGCGCGGGACAGCATCGCGCCCGGGCGCTCCATCAGCGCCTGGAGCACCGCGAATTCGCGCGCCGACAGGAGCAGCGGTACGCCGTCCAGCGTCACCTGGCGCGTCGCCGGGTCCAGGCGCACGCCGCCGTGCTGCAGCGCCGTCTGCGCGCGCCCGCTGTGGCGGCGCTGCACGGCGCGCATGCGCGCGCTCAGCTCGTCCAGGTCGAAGGGCTTGACGAGGTAGTCGTCGGCGCCGCCGTCCAGGCCCGCCACGCGGTCCCCCGGGCCGTCGCGTGCGGTGAGCACGATCACCGGCGTGGCGTCGCGCCGGCCGCGCAGCCAGCTCAGCACGCCCAGGCCACCGCCGCCGCCACCGGCCGGCGACCCCGGCGTGCCGCCTTCGGGCAGGCCCAGGTCGAGCAGAACCAGGTCGAAGCGCTCGCCGGCCAGCGCCGACCGCGCGGCCGCCGCGTCGCGCACCCAGTCCACCGCATGGCCCTCCAGGCGCAGTGCGCTGCGCAGCACGTCGCCGATCAGGCGGTCGTCTTCGACGAGCAGCAGGCGCATGCGGAGTCGGGGCGGGTCGTCCAGCCGGGCAGGCGGCTCCGCCGCGCGCGCAACCGGCGGCGTGGCGCTATTTGCGCTCGATGATGTTGCGGCTGGCCAGCTGGCCGATGATGAGGTCGGCAAAGGCCGGCGTCTCGCGCGCCACCGTGCGCGGGTTCTGCGTGCTCGTGGTGGCGGCCCACACCACCTGCCTGGTCTGCACCTGGAAGAGCTTGGTCTCCACCGCGGCGACGTCGTACTGGGTGACATGCTGCACCGGGACCAAGGTGCGCATCGAGGTGCCCCCGGCCGCCCACGGCCCCCCCCAGGGCCCGTGTCCCCAACCCATGCCGCCTTGCACCATGGTGGTCGTGACCTGTGTGCGCGTATCCACGCCCAGCAGCCTGACCAGCAGCAGGCCCTGCGCGCCGGTGTCGTTCACCTTGGCGGCGAAGGCGTCGTTGCCCAGCTTGTCGTCGCCCAGTCCGAGGGTGTATCCGGCGACGGCGTCGACGCCCGCCGCACGCAGCTTCTCGACGAACTGGTCCTCGAAGACCCTGCTGTCGGTGGAACTGATGCCGCCGCCGAGCACCACGATCTTGCGCATCGGCGGGCCGGTGAATTCGGTGTCGAACCACGCCGACCGGAGGGTGGTGGTCTCGCAGCCGGAGACCAGCGCTGCAAGCGCAACGGCGGCCCAGACCCATGTCGAACGCAAACCCATGATGCATGCTCCTGTAGCGCGGTGGACGCGAGCCTGGCCCCGCGGCGGCGAGCCGTTCATCGGCGCGCTCGCATCGATTATGCCTACCCCTCCCCAGCGCTGCATCGCGCAGGGTGGTCGTGCCGATCGAGTCTGTCGACCCGGGCCACGTGGCCGACATCACCGCCTTCAAATCGTGCGCTGCGCTCCGCTGCTGCACGGGGTTATCGGCCCGGCCCGGCGGCCGTTGGCACCGCGAATCGGGACTTTGGTCGCACCTGTCATGCCCGGTCCGCCAGAGCCGGTTACGCTTGCGGCCTTGATTCATTGCAGACGGGCGCCGCAAGCCGTGGCGCCCGTTCAACCATGCGCCACATCTTCATCACCCTCTTCGCTGCCGCCTTGCTGGCCGCCTGCGGCAAACCCGACGGCGGTTCTGCCGCGCCGGGCACTCCCGCACAGCCTGCGGCAGCGCCGACCGTGCTGCTGATCTCGGCGGAGGACCTGCGCACCGTCAACGCCGGCGGCCAGTCCGGCGGACCCGTGATCACCGGCTCGCTGGAACCCGAGCGCCGCGCCGACCTGCGCGCCGAGGTTTCGGCGGTGGTGCTGCAGGTGCTCAAGGACAACGGCGAGCCGGTGCGCGCCGGCGAGCTGCTGGTGCGGCTGGACGACACCGCCATCCGCGACAGCCTGGCCTCGGCCGACGAGACCGTGCGCGCGGCCAACCAGGCTTTCGAGCAGGCCGAGCGCCAGGTGCAGCGGCTGAAGACCTTGCAGGCCCAGGGCATGACCTCGACGCAGGCGCTGGAAGACGCCGAGGTGCGGCGCAACAATGCGCAGAGCGACCTGGTGGCGGCGCGTTCACGCTCGGCGACCGCGCGCCAGCAGCTGCGCCGCACCGAGGTGCGGGCGCCGTTCGCCGGCGTGGTGAGCGAACGCAAGGTCTCGGCCGGCGACACGGCGCAGGTGGGCATGGAACTGCTGAAGGTCATCGATCCCGGCAGCCTGCGTTTCGAGGGCCTGGTGTCGGCCGACCGCATGCACGAGCTGAAGGCCGGGCAGGCGGTGCAGTTCCGCGTCAACGGCTTTCCGGAGCGGGAGTTCGCGGGCCGCGTGCGCCGCATCGACGCCACCGCCAATGCCACCACGCGGCAGGTCGCGGTCGTGGTGGACTTCGCCGACCAAGCCGGTACGCCGCGCGTGGCGGGGCTGTTCGCCGAAGGGCGGATCCAGGCCGGCACGGTGCAGACGGTGGCGGTGCCGGAAACGGCGCTGCAGCGCAGCGGTGAATCGGCGTACGTCTGGCGCGTGGACGGGCAGGCCATCAGGAAGGTGGCCGTCACGCTGGGCGAGCGAGACCCGCGCAGCGGCGACTGGCCGGTGCTGAGCGGGCTGGCCGCCGGCGACCGCATCCTGCGCAACCCGGGCAGCACGCTGGTCGACGGCCAGCCGTTCGAATGGGCCACCCCGGCCGCCAGCGCCGGCTCCGCCGCCGCTGCCGTGGCCGGCGCCACCCGGTAGACCGCAATGTTCCTCTCCGACTTCAGCATCAAGCGGCCGGTGGCGATGATCGTCATCATCATCGGTCTCATGGCCCTGGGCCTGCTCGCGCTGTCCAAGCTGCGCGTCAACCAGATCCCCGACGTCGAGCAACCGGTGCTGGTGGTGAATATCGCCTATCCCGGCGCTTCGCCCGAGACCACCGAGCGCGAGGTGGTGAACCGCATCGAGAAGGCACTGCAGGGCATCGCCGGCGTCGACGAGGTACGCGCCACGGCCGCCGAAGGCAATGCCCGGCTGGTGCTGGTCTTCAATTTCGACAAGGACATGGTCGAGGCCGCCGACGAGGTGCGCAATGCCATCGGCTCGGTGCGCCACAAGCTGCCGCTGGAGATCCGCGAGCCGGTGCTGCAGCGCCTGGACCCGGCGGCGCAGCCGATCATGCAGCTGGCGCTTTCGTCCACCCAGCAGAGCCACGCCGAGATCTCGCGCCTGGCCGAAGACCAGCTTGCCGACCGCTTCCGCGCCATTCCGGGGGTGGCCGCGGTGAACGTGGGCGGTGCGCTGCGGCGTGAACTGTCGGTGCTGCTGCATGCCGAGAAGCTGCGCGAATTCTCGGTCTCGGTGACCGAGGTGGTGGCGGCGCTGCGCGCGCAGAACGCCACCGCGCCGGTGGGCAAGGTACGCGGCGAGCTCGAGGACCAGAGCATCCGGCTCGTGGGGCGCATCGAGTCGCCGGCCGAGTTCGAGCAGATCGTCATCCGCCGCCGCGGCAACGAACTCGTGCGCCTGGGGCAGGTGGCCACGGTGGAAGACGGCTTTGCCGAGTTGAGCAGCATCTCGGTGCGCAACGGCAGCCCGAACGTGAGCCTGTCCATCACGCGCACGCGCGAGGCCAGCACGGTGTCGGTGGCCGCGGGCGTGCGCAAGCTGGTGGACGAGATCGGCGCCACGCTGCCGGCGGGAACGAAGCTCGAGGTCACGCGCGACGGCGGCCGCGAGGCGCAGGACAGCCTGGACAACGTGATCCACGCGCTGGTCTTCGGCGCCGGGCTCACCGTCTTCGTGGTCTACCTGTTTCTGAACTCGTGGCGTTCGACGCTGATCACGGCGCTGTCGCTGCCCACCTCGGTGGTGGCGGCCTTCATCGCCGTCTGGCTGGCCGGCTTCACGCTCAATTTCATGAGCCTGCTGGGCTTGAGCCTGGCCATCGGCGTGCTCATCGACGACGCCATCGTGGTGCGCGAGAACATCGTGCGCCACATGGAGCTGGGTGAAGACCGCCGCACGGCGGCGCTCAAGGGCACGGCCGAGATCGGCATGGCGGTGGCGGCCACCACCTTCTCCATCGTGGCGGTGTTCGTGCCGGTGGCCTTCATGCCGGGCGTCTCGGGCGAATGGTTCCGGCCTTTCGGCCTGACCGTGGTGGCCTCGGTGCTGGTGAGCCTGTTCATCAGCTTCACGCTCGACCCCATGCTCTCGGCCTACTGGGGCGACCCGCCCGGGCACCACCAGCGGCCGCGGCGCGGCATCAGCCGCGTGCTGCAGCGCTTTAACGAGTGGTTCGACCACCAGTGCGACCGCTACGGCCGCGTCATCGCCTGGGCGCTGCACCACCGGCGCTGGATGGCGCTGTTCGCGCTGGCCAGCCTGGTGGCGGCGCTGGCGCTGCAGGCGCGCTTCGGCGGCTCCAGCTTCCTGCCGGCCTCGGATTCCGGCACGTTGGCCATCGAAGTGCGCACCCCCGCCAGCAGCAGCCTGGAATATGCGCGCCTGAAGGTGGAGGCCGCGGCCACGCTGGCGCGCACGCTGCCCGAGACGGTGGCCACCAACAGCAACGTCAACCCGGGCGGCGGGCGCGTCTACGTGGACATCGGCAAGAGCACGCAGCGCCGGCGCAGCGGCGCCGAGGTGGCGGCGGAGCTGCGCACGCTCACGGCGCGCCTGGTCGGCGCCGAGTACGTGGTGCTCGACGACCTGAACAACGGTGCGCAGAAGCCGGTGCAGATCCGCTTCACCGGCGCCGATTCGCGCCAGCTGCTGGACATCACCAACCGCTTCATGGACCAGTTGCGCCAGGTGCCTGGGGCGGTGGACGTGGGTTTGTCGGAACAGGACCCGCAGGTGGAAATGAAGATCGAGCTCGACCGCGGCCTGGCCAATACGCTGGGCATCAGCGTCAACGACGCGGCGCAGGCGCTGCGCGTGGCCTTCGCCGGCGTGGAGGTGGGCGACTGGGTGGATCCTTCCGGCGAGACGCGCGACGTGGCCGTGCGCCTGCACCCCGACGACCGCGTCGACGCCGGCAATATCGAGCGCCTGCCGATCGCCGTGAGCGGCACCAACCGCATGGTGCCGCTGGAGCAGATCGCCACCGTGACCATGGGCCGCGGGCCGTCGCAGATCCAGCACGTGGACGGCAAGCGCACCATCAGCGTGGCGGCCAACGTGCAGGGCCGCTCGCCGGGCGAAGTCACGGCCGACGCGCTGAAGCTGGCGCGGGCGATGGAATTCCCGCCCGGCTACGGGCTGGAACTGGCCGGCGCCAGCCGCGACCAGCAGGAGGTGTTCCGCGAAATGGGCATTGCCCTCGTCATGGGCGTGGCGCTCATGTACCTGATCCTGGTCATGCAGTTCGGCAGCTTCACGGCGCCGCTGGCAGTGATGCTGTCGCTGCCGCTGAGCCTGATCGGCGTCGTGCTGGCGCTGCTGGTGACCGGCGGCACGCTCAACCTGATGAGCTTCATCGGCGTCATCATGCTGATGGGGCTGGTGGCCAAGAATGCGATCCTGCTGCTCGACGCGGCGCGCGTGCTCGAGCACGAGGGCGTGGACCGCGAGGAGGCACTCATGGCCGCGGGGCGCAAGCGGCTGCGGCCGATCCTGATGACCACCTTCGCGCTCATCGCCGGCATGGCGCCGGTGGCCATCGGCGTGGGCGAGGGCGGCGAGTTCTACCGCCCGATGGCGGTGGCCATCATCGGCGGCGTCATCACCTCGACGCTGCTCACGCTGCTGGTCATCCCCAGCTTCTACGACAGCATCGAGGTGGCGCGCGACCGTGCGCTGGCCAAGTTCAGGGCACGCGAGCAGCGCTGGAATACCGCGCTGGCCTTCGTGCTCACGCTGCTGGAGGCGGTGGCGGCGCTGCTGCTGCTGCGCCTGTTGTGGCGGTTGCTCGGCGGCGGGCTGGCACGGCTGCGCCGCGCCGCGCCGGCGCGCCCGGCCGAAGCGGGTTGAGCAGCTAACGGGGCAGAGACCCGGGCAATTCCCCGGCAGGCGCGGGCGTGGCGGCTCCTAGAATCCGTGGCACCAACGCCCCAGGGACCGCTCCGATGCCCACCCGACGCCGTGCTGCGGCCTCTGCAACTGCCGCACCCGCCACACCCGCCACTGACTCCGAAAGCGCCGGCGCGTTGCGCGTGCTGAAGAAATACCCGAACCGCCGCCTCTACGACACGCGCAACAGCAGCTACATCACGCTGGCCGACGTCAAGCAGATGGTGCTGGCCGGCGAGGACTTCGAGGTGCTGGACGCCAAGACCGGAGAGGACCTCACGCGCAGCATCCTGCTGCAGATCATCCTGGAAGAGGAATCGGGCGGCGTGCCCATGTTCAGCACGCAGACGCTGAGCCAGATCATCCGCTTCTACGGCCACGCCATGCAGGGCATGATGGGCACGATGATCGAGAAGAACATGCAGGCCTTCGTCGAACTGCAGAACCAGTTCCTGAACCAGAGCAAGGGCTTGTACGACCCCAGGCACCTGAATCCCGAGGTCTGGACCCAGTTCCTCAGCGGCCAGGCGCCGACGCTGCAGAACCTGATGGCGGGTTACGTGGAGCAAAGTCGAGAGATGTTCGAGAAGCTGCAGCGCGCGGGCACCTTGTTCCCGGGCATGCCGGGTTTTCCGCCGGCGAAGAAGTAGCTTCCTCGACGGGCTGGCGCGGGCCTGCGGCACACGATGTCAGGCAGGCAGGCCTAGATCGCTGGTGGCGGCGTCCGATCCACTCACCAGCGGCCGGGCAGCCGCCGCGAGGTGTGAAAGACACGCAGGATCTCGACTGTATTGCCCCGCACGCGGTAGGGAACGATGTAGCGCGTCTTGGCCACGATCAACTCGCGCGTGCCAGCCACTCGACCCGGGCGACCGAGGCCGGGCTGTTCGCCAAGCATCGAAACGGCATCGAGTACGCGCTTGACGACGACAGTCGCCGCGGCGGTGTCGTCCGCCGCGATGTAAGTGGCCTCGTCGTCGAGGTTGCGCAGCGCCTTGCGCAGCCACCTAACCCGCATTCACTTTCCACTTCCTGGCCAGTGCATTGACCTCCTCGTCGCCGGCGAAGTCGCCGGCATCGGCTTCCTTCAGCGCCGCCTGGATCTCGCCGATCTGCCACTCGTTGTTTTCGACGTAGGAACGGATGGCTTCGGCAGCAAGGAACGACTTGCTGCGCTGGGTTGCTTCGGCCAAGGCATCGAGGCGGTCCTTGACGTCGTTCTCGAGGCGGACGGTCATGGTGGTGGACATGCTTCAGTCCGGTGTGGTTGGGTGTGTACATGATACTGCGATGGCGCCATGCGCTCGCTTGCGTGGGCAGGCAGGTGTACAGCGTATTGGCTCCGGCCGCCCTCGGCCGCGCTGCAGTCATTGGAGCCCGCTGTGGCGAAGAGACCCCGGACCCGGACTTGCCATTGCGGATCCGGTGGGGGTCATCCCCGAGAAAACCCATGCCGTTGCCTCGCGGTGGGTGGCACCCGGCGGTGGCGAATTCTGTGGCGACGAGAAGCGCACGCCTGGGGTCGGCGCGCGCAGCGCGCTTCCACAACTGACTCGTCGCGACTGTCTGAACGAAGCGAGCGCAGCGAGCGGAGTGAGTTTCGCGACGCGACCCCAGGCCGAGCATCGCAGTGGAGTCGGCGCGCAGCGCCGACCGGCACAGCATGAGCCGCGGCCGGGTGCCACCTGCCGCGACGCGCCGCCAGAGATGAACGTGCCGGCTCGCAGGTGGCCGTCGAGCGACACGCCAGTGCCGGCCTGCAGCGGTGACGGCAGCGCAAGCGGAAGGCGAAGTTGCCGACCGGAGCAGGGCGCACGCCAAGCGCCCCCGGCTGATCGGCGAAAATGCCTGTAATGACCCAAGATACTTCGCCCGACGTCGCCGCCAGCCCCCCGAAGATCGCCTTCATCTCGCTCGGCTGCCCCAAGGCGCTGACCGATTCCGAACTCATCCTCACGCAGTTGAGCGCCGAGGGCTACGCCACCAGCAAGCAGTACGCCGGCGCCGACCTGGTGGTGGTCAATACCTGCGGCTTCATCGACGAGGCGGTGAAGGAAAGCCTGGACACCATCGGCGAGGCGCTGGCGGCCAACGGGCGTGTCATCGTCACCGGCTGCCTGGGCGCCAAGGCGGGCCAGGATGGCGGCAACCTGGTGCAGCAAGTGCACCCCAAGGTGCTGGCGGTGACGGGCCCGCATGCCACGCAGGAGGTGATGGACGCCGTGCACCGCCACGTGCCGCGCCCGCACGATCCGTTCATGGACCTGGTGCCGTCGGTTGGCATCAAGCTCACGCCGCGCCACTATGCCTACCTGAAGATCAGCGAAGGCTGCAATCACCGCTGCACCTTCTGCATCATTCCCAGCATGCGCGGCGATCTCGTCTCGCGACCGATCGGCGACGTGCTCGCCGACGCACGCACGCTGTTCGAGTCCGGCGTGAAGGAATTGCTGGTCATCAGCCAGGACACCAGCGCCTACGGCGTGGACCTGAAATACCGCACCGGCTTCTTCGACGGCCAGCCGGTGAAGACACGCCTGCTGGACCTGTGCACGCGCTTGGCGGACCTGGCTGCACCGTTTGGCGCCTGGGTGCGGCTGCACTATGTCTATCCGTATCCGCATGTCGACGAGATCCTGCCGCTGATGGCCGAAGGCCGCGTGCTGCCCTACCTGGACGTGCCGTTCCAGCATGCCCACCCCGACGTGCTCAAGCGCATGAAGCGGCCGGCCAGCGGCGAACGCAACCTGGAGCGGCTGGCGCGCTGGCGCGAGATCTGCCCTGAACTGGTGGTGCGATCGACCTTCATCGCCGGTTTCCCCGGCGAGACCGAGGCTGAATTCCAGACCCTGCTCGACTTCGTGCAGGAGGCACAGATCGACCGCGCCGGCTGCTTCGCCTATTCGCCGGTGCAGGGCGCCGCCGCCAACGAACTGCCGGGCCAGCTGCCGCAGCAAGTGCGCGAGGAACGCCGCGCGCGCTTCATGGCCGTGGCCGAAGCCGTGTCGGTGGCCAAGCTGCGGCGCCGCGTCGGCGCCACCATGCAGGTGCTGGTGGACCAGGCCCCGGCGCTGGGCCGCAAGGGCGGTGTCGGCCGTACATACGCCGACGCCCCCGAGATCGACGGCCAGGTGCGCCTGCTGCAACCCGAGAAAGTCTCCAAGACCCTCAAGGTGGGTGAGTTCACGCGCGCCCGCATCGTGGCCGCCGAAGGCCACGACCTGGTGGCCCTGCCGATCTGAAACTTGCCGAGCCGACCATGCCGCGCGACACCAGCACCACACTCATCCACCACCCCTACCGCCCGCCGGCGGGCTTCGAGGCGCCGCAGCCCGGCATCCACAAGGCGTCGACGGTGATCTTCGCCGACGTCGCCTCCATGCGTGCTCGTGACTGGCGCAACAAGGCGGCCTACACCTACGGCCTGCATGGCACGCCGACCACCTTCACGCTGGAAGAGCGCATCGCGGCACTGGAAGGCGGCCGGCAGTGCGTGCTGGCGCCCAGCGGGCTGGCGGCCATCGCGCTCGTCGACCAGGCCTTGCTGGCGCACGGCGACGAGGTGCTGCTGCCCGACAACGTCTACGGCCCCAGCCGCGAACTGGCGCGCACCGCGCTGGCGCGCTGGGGCATCACGCACCGGCTCTACGACCCGATGGACGCGGCGGGGCTGGCGGCGATGATCGGCCCGCGCACGAAGCTGGTTTGGCTGGAGGCGGCCGGCTCGGTGACGATGGAATTCCCGGACCTGACCGGCTTGATCAACGTGGCGCGCAGCCGCGGCGTGACGACGGCGCTGGACAACACCTGGGGTGCCGGCATCGCCTTCTGCGGCTTCGACCTCGGCATCGACATCGTCATGCAGGCGCTGACCAAATTTCCCAGCGGCGGCGGCGACGTGCTGATGGGTTCGGTCACCACGCGTGACGAGGCGCTGCACGAACGCATCAAGCTGACCCACATGCACCTGGGCCTGGGCGTGGCGGCCAACGATGCGGAGCTGGTCTTGCGCTCGCTGGCCACGGTGGCGCTGCGCTATCACGCCCAGGACGCGGCGGGCCGGCGGCTCGCCACCTGGCTGGCGGCGCGGCCGGAAGTGCGGCGTGTGCTGCACCCGGCGCTGGAAGGCGCCCCCGGGCACGATCACTGGCGCGCACACTGCACGGCGGCGGCCGGGCTGTTCTCGGTGCTGTTCGACGCACGCTTCAGCAGCGCCCAGGTCGACCGCTTCGTCGATGCGCTGCGGCTGTTCCGCATCGGCTATTCCTGGGCCGGGCCGATGAGCCTGGTGGTGCCCTACGACCTGGCGGCGATGCGCCCGGACGCCGTGCGCGAGCGCGGCCATCTGCATGGGCACCTGGTGCGGTTCTCGGTCGGACTGGAGGCTGCCGCCGACCTGCAGGCCGACCTGAAACAGGCGCTCGCTGCCGCCCTTGGCACGTCGACCTGACGTCGAGGCCGGCGCGGCCCGGCCGGGCGTCAGGTCTTCGGACCCGACACCTTGTGCCGCATCAGCCGGCCTTTCTCGCGCTCCCAGTCGCGCTGCTTCTCGGTATGGCGCTTGTCGTGTTGCGCCTTGCCCTTGGCCAGCGCGATCTCGGCCTTCACGCGGCCGCCCTTGTAGTGCAGGTTCAGCGGCACCAGGGTGAAGCCCTTCTGCTCGATCTTGCCGATGAGCCGCCGCATCTGCGCCTTGTGCACTAGCAGCTTTTTCGTTCGGTCGGCCTCGGGCGTGACGTGCGTGGAGGCAGAACGCAGGGCGTTGATGCGGCAACCGATCAGGTACAGCTCGCCGTCGCGGATGAGTACATAGCCGTCGGTCAACTGCACCTGGCCGGCGCGGATGGCCTTCACCTCCCAGCCTTCCAGCACCATGCCGGCCTCGAATTGTTCCTCGATGCTGTACTCGTAGCGGGCGCGGCGGTTCTCGGCGATGTGGCTCATGGCGTGGCTGCAAGTGGGGTCGCAGCCCGCTTCTACAATCCGCGCATTGTATGAAGCACGTGCGCAAGACGGTCCTGCTGTGGTACTCGCCCGTCGAGATGTACGAGCTGGTGACCGGCGTGCAGGACTACCCCAGCTTCCTGCCCTGGTGCGACAAGGCCGAGGTGCTGGAGCGACACGAAGACGGCATCACCGCACGCCTGGGACTGGCCTACATGGGCGTGCGCCACGCCTTTACCACGCGCAACCTGCACTTGCCAGGCACGTCGGTCACGGTGCAACTGGTCGATGGGCCGTTTTCGCTGCTCGACGGCACCTGGTTCTTCCATCCCCTTGGCCGGCCCGGCAGCGAGGAGCGGGCCTGCAAGATCGAATTCGACCTGCGCTACGCCTTTTCCAGCAAGGCGCTGGAAACGGTGGTGAGTCCGGTCTTCGACAAGGTGGCCAATACCTTCGTCGATTCCTTCGTCCGGCGTGCCGAGGACGTGTATGGCGCCCGCTGAAGTCGGCACAGGGTTGCGTGTCGAGGTCGTCTACTGCCCGCGGCCGGGTGTCACCGACCTGGTGGCGCTGACGCTGCCGGCCGGCGCCACGGCGGCGGACGCGCTGCTGGCCAGCGGACTGGCGCAGCGCCACGGCCTGCCGGTGGCCGGCCTGCAGCTCGGCGTGTGGTGCCGGGCCTGCGAGCCTGGCACCCCGCTGCGCGACCGCGACCGGGTCGAGATCTACCGGCCCTTGACGGTCGATCCCAAGGAGGCCCGCCGCCTGCGCTATGCGCGCCACAAGGAACGGCTCGCCCGCACCTGAGCGGCGTTGCCGCCACCGGTCAGCGGCAGTCCGAAGCGATGACCTCGCGCGCGCGGCGCAGCTCGTCGGCGCGGCCGGCGTCGTCGAGCACCTCCTGCTCGCCCTGCGCGTTGAAGCGGGCGATGCGCTGGCCGCTTTCCAGCGCCGCGGCGTGACTGCGGGCGCGGCGGCAGTTCTCGGCACGGGCGGCAGCCAGCCGGGCGTCTTCGGCCTTCTGGCGGGCCGCCTGTTCCTGTTCGGCCGCGCGCTTGCGGGCTTCGAGTTCACGATCCAGCGGGGTCTTCGTTGCCACGGCTGCTGGCGCAGCCGCCGACGAAGCTGCTGCCGCGGGTGCCGAAGCCGTCTCCGGCGGTGCAAGAACGGGCACCGGTGCGGCGCGCTGCGCGGGCCGGGACAGGATGTCCTTGTCGGGAACGGTGGCCGGTGGCGGGCGGTCGCTGGCGGTGACGCGGCCGTCCGGGTCGCGCCACATCCACTGCGCATCGGCCGGCGCGGCCATGCCCAGCAGGAGGGCGACTGCCAGCCAGGGCAGCAGGAGGGTGGATCGGGCGGACGCCAGGCGCGGCCGGGGCAGGAGCACGGTTCGCATGGCGCCAGTGTATGCGCCGCTGCGGGGCGGCCGGCTGTGTCTTGCATCACGCTATTCGGCCCTGTTGCAGCCGCTTCCTATAATCCGTTTTTGCGTCTGGAGCCCTCAGCATGCGCCTACTCGGCAAAGCGCTTACCTTCGACGACGTGTTGCTGGTACCGGCCTATTCACAGGTGTTACCGCGCGACACGAGTCTGGCGACCCGGCTGTCGCGAAATATCACGCTCAACCTACCGCTGGTGTCGGCCGCCATGGATACCGTCACCGAGGCGCGGCTGGCCATCGCCATCGCGCAAGAGGGCGGCATCGGCATCGTGCACAAGAACCTGACGCCGCAGCAGCAGGCGGCCGAGGTCGCGCGCGTGAAGCGTTACGAGTCGGGGCTGCTGCGCGACCCCATCACCATCACGCCCGACCTTCCGGTGCGCCAGGTGATGGCCTTGTCGAAGCAGCACGGCGTTTCCGGATTCCCGGTGCTGCAAGGCAAGGTGGTGGTGGGCATCGTGACCAACCGCGACTTGCGTTTCGAAACCCGGCTGGACGCCCCAGTGCGCGAGATCATGACGCCGCGCGAGCGCCTGGTGTGGGTGAACGAAAGCGCCACGCTGGAAGAGGGCAAGGCGTTGATGCACCGCCACAAGCTCGAGCGCGTGCTGGTCGTCAACGACGCCTTCGAACTGCGCGGGCTGATGACGGTGAAGGACATCACCAAGCAGACCGACTTTCCCAACGCCGCGCGCGACGCCCACGGCAAGCTGCGCGTGGGTGCGGCGGTGGGGGTGGGCGAGGGCACCGAGGAACGCGTGGAACTGCTGGTGCAGGCCGGTGCCGACGTGCTGGTGGTGGACACCGCGCACGGCCACAGCCAGGGTGTCATCGAGCGCGTGCGTTGGGTCAAGAAGCACTACCCGAAGGTCGACGTCATCGGCGGCAATATCGCCACCGGCGCCGCCGCGCTGGCGCTGGTGGAAGCCGGCGCCGACGCGGTGAAGGTGGGCATCGGGCCCGGCTCGATCTGCACCACGCGCATCGTCACCGGCATCGGCGTGCCGCAGATCACCGCCATCGACAACGTGGCCCAGGCCTTGCGCGGCAGCGGCGTGCCGCTCATCGCCGACGGCGGCATCCGCTGGTCGGGCGATATCGCCAAGGCCATCGCGGCCGGCGCCGGCAGCGTGATGATGGGCAGCATGTTCGCCGGCACCGAGGAAGCGCCGGGCGAGACCATCCTGTACCAGGGCCGCACCTACAAGAGCTACCGGGGCATGGGCAGCCTGGGTGCCATGCAGCAGGGCAGCGCCGACCGCTACTTCCAGGAAGACAACGCGCACAACCCCAACACCGCCAAGCTGGTGCCCGAGGGCATCGAAGGGCAGGTGCCGTACAAGGGATCGATGGTCTCGATCGTGTTCCAGATGGCCGGCGGGCTGCGCGCCTCGATGCACTACTGCGGCTGCGCCAATATCGAGCAGATGCACGAACGCGCCGAATTCGTCGAGATCAGCGCCGCCGGCATCCGTGAAAGCCACGTCCACGACGTGCAGATCACGAAGGAAGCGCCCAACTATCGAATGGAATGAGCGCTTCGTGACGCTTCCTGCCGTTCCCGGCACCGGCCAGCGCAAGGCCGCCATGGGCTTCATCATGGTGGTGGTGCTGATCGACATGATGTCGATCGGGCTCATCATCCCGGTGCTGCCGGCGCTGGTGGGCACCTTCACCGGCAGCGCTGCCGACCAGACCTTCTGGTACGGCGCTGTGACGCTGTCGTTCGCGGTCGCCACCTTCCTTTCCGCGCCCATCCTCGGCGGTTTGTCCGACCTCTTCGGCCGCCGCCCGATCCTGCTGCTGGGCTTCTGCGGGCTGGCGCTGAATTTTTTCGCTACGGCGTTGGCCACGGCCTTGTGGATGCTGATCGCGGCGCGCTTCGTCGGCGGCGCGATGCAGGCCAACGCCGCGGTGGCGCAGGCCTACGTGGCCGACGTCTCGGCGCCGGTTGATCGCGCCCGCCGCTTCGGCCTGCTCGGCGCCATGTTCGGTATCGGCTACACGCTGGGCCCGGTGATGGGTGGCGTGCTGGGCGACATCGACCTGCGGCTGCCGTTCTTCGTCGCCGGCTCGCTGGCTCTGCTCAACACCTTGTACGGCGCCTTCGTGCTGCCCGAGTCGCTGGCCGCCGACAAGCGCCAGCCCTTCCAGTGGAAGCGCGCCAACCCGGTGACGGCGCTGAAGGGCCTGACCCAGTTGCGTGGCGTGGGACCGCTGGTCTGGGTGGTGGGGCTGGCCGGCCTGGCGCAATTCACCATGCACATGAGCTGGGTGCTCTACACCACCTTCAAGTTCGGCTGGGGGCCGGCGGAGAATGGCTGGTCGCTGTTCACCGTGGGCGTGATGGCGGCCATCGTGCAGGGCGGGCTGATGAAGCAGCTTCTCAAGCGCTTCTCGGCGCGGCGGCTGGCGGCGCTGGGGCTGGTCTCGTCGACCTTCTGCTACCTGGCCTGGGGCCTGGCCACGCAGGGCTGGATGATGATCGTCATCGTGGTGGCCAACCTCTTCGGCTTCACCACCGTCGCCGCGTTGCAGAGCCTGATCTCCAACGCGGCCGACGAGCGCGAGCAGGGGCGCACCATGGGCGCCGTGGCCTCGCTCAACAGCGTGACCGGCGTGCTGGCTCCGGTGATCGGGCCCGCCTTGCTGCTGGCGGTGGCGGGCCGCCCGCCAGGCGATGCCTGGCTGGGCCTGCCCTTCTTCTTCTGCGCCGTGCTGCAAGGCCTGGCGGCCTTCGTGGCGATCCGCCACTTCATGCGCCACCGCGGCAGTCCGACCACTGCGGCGGCGGCACCCTGACTCCTGCTTCCCGCCATGCACGACAAGATCCTCATCCTCGACTTCGGCTCGCAGGTCACGCAGCTCATCGCCCGCCGCGTGCGCGAGGCGCATGTCTATTGCGAGATCCATCCCAACGACGTGAGCGACGCCTTCATCCGCGAATTCGCGCCGAAGGGAATCATCCTGTCCGGCAGCCACGCCAGCACCTACGAGGAACACGACCTGCGCGCACCGGCCGCGGTATGGGACGCCGGCGTGCCGGTGCTCGGCATCTGCTACGGCATGTTCACGATGGCGGTGCAGCAGGGCGGGCAGGTCGAGGCCAGCACGCAGCGTGAATTCGGCTATGCCGAGGTGCGCGCGCGCGGCCACACGAAATTGCTCGACGGCATCCAGGACTTCGCCACGCCCGAAGGCCACGGCATGCTCAAGGTGTGGATGAGCCACGGCGACAAGGTCACGGCGCTGCCGCCGGGCTTCAAGCTCATGGCCAGCACGCCGAGTT
>Ga0073899_10001053_pt1 | contig 25416 bp, 27 predicted proteins | sample KloWWTmetaKNB5Ph_FD_88975 | JGI IMG/M metagenome (GOLD analysis project Ga0073899, IMG submission 88975) | Active sludge microbial communities from Klosterneuburg, Austria, studying microevolution and ecology of nitrifiers - Klosterneuburg... | ecosystem: Engineered > WWTP > Aerobic digester >... | reverse complement strand
GACCGACCACGATGCGGCGATGATGCTGGCCTAGGTGTTCCAGTGCTTCTTCGAACTGGCCTCCACCCGGGTTCGTACGCAACCGATCAAGCCCATCGACCACCTGCTTCCGCTGTCTTTTCAAGTAAGAGCGGGCGTAGGTCTTCGCCAGCATACGCAAGGATCGCTGCAAACTGTCCTTCGTCTGGTCGAGCACGATGAGCCTCACGCGCGCCGCTTAGCCTTGGGCTTCTTCTCGTACAGTCCGTCGATGAACGAATCCATCTCCTTGCTGAACGACTCCAAGGTCCGGTACCTGCCGGCCTTGTAGTCCTCCTCGGCCTTCAAGGCTCGCTTCACCATGGCGCTCTGCCGCACCTTGGGCACACGCTGCTGCAGCACCTTGGCCACCTGCTCCAACACGACGGGGTCCTTCTCAGCGTCGATGAGCTTCTTCAAAAGCGCCTTCTTGGATGACGTTGTCATGTCCCTGCCTTTCCCCAAAAGTAGGACAGGCCGCAAGGCCGATCATAATCCCGCGTTCAACAGCTTCCCGCTGTTCACCAGCTTGTGCAGGTAGGGCTCCGTGAGGGTGTCGCGCAGGGCGTGCACATGGTCCATGCGGTGGCAATCGCTGCCGATGAGCTCGTACCAGCCGCGGTCGATGAACTTCTCCGCCTGCTTGCGCACCGAGGGCCCGTATCCGCCCATGAGGGCGATGGTGTTGAGCTGGAAGAGCACGCCGCGTTCCTTGAGCTGCTCGCAGCGCGAGAGGTCCTGGTTCCAGAATCCGTAGCGCTCCGGGTGGGCCAGCACCGGCCGGTAGCCCTGCGTCTGCATGGCGAAGACGAGCTGCAGCAGGATCGCCGGCTCGCTGATGAAGGGCAGCTCGAACAGCAGCAGGTCCTTCCCGAAGGTGAGCACCTGCCGCTCCATCACCTTCTGCTCCAGCTCGTGATCCAGGTAGTACTCGGCCGCCGCCTCCACGGTGATGTCCAGGCCCTGGGCCGCCACCTCCCGCCGCAGCTTGTCCAGCCCGCCCAGGATGATCGCCGGGGTGTTGCGGTAGCCGTCGCTCATCACGTGCGGGGTGGTGATCACCTTGGTGAAGCCGAGCTCCCGCATGGCGTGCAGCAGTTCCATCGCCGCTTCCAACGTGGGCGCCCCGTCGTCGATGCCGGGGATGAAGTGGCTGTGCACATCGCACTTCAACGCGGCCAGGTCCACCGGAGCCAGCTGCGGGGCCTTGCGGCCGAAGAGCGAGGAGAACAGGCTCATGGGGTGCGAGGGTGGAGTGGTGCGAGGGTGCTACGGTGCGGGCACGTGTCCGTTGGATCTCCGGTGAGGAGAGCAGGCGAAGCCTCACGCAGAGGGGCAGAGGACGCTGAGCGGATCAACACGAATGCGGTGCGAGGGTGGAGTGGTGTGAGGGTGCTACGGTGCGGGCACGTGTCCGTTGGATCTCCGGTGAGGAGAGCAGGCGAAGCCTCACGCAGAGGGGCAGAAGACGCTGAGCGGATCAACACGAATGCGGTTCGAGGGTGGAGCGGTGCGAGGGTGGAGCGGTGCGCAGGTGCTAGGGTGCGAGGGCGTCGGTGTCCCTCATCGCCCGGCGTAGTGGTCCGCGTAGTACTGCTGGTAGGCCCCACTGGTCACATGGTCCAGCCACTCGGTGTTGGCCAGGTACCAATCCACCGTGCGCTCCAGCCCTTCCTCGAAGGTGATGCTCGGCGTCCAACCCAGATCACGCTCGATCTTGGAGGCATCGATGGCGTAGCGCAGGTCGTGCCCGGCGCGGTCGGTGACGTAGGTGATCAGCTTCGCGCTCTCCCCCTCCACCCTGCCGAGCTTTCGGTCCATCACGGCGCACAGCAGGTGCACCAGGTCGATGTTCTTCCACTCGTTGTGGCCGCCGATGTTGTAGGTCTCACCGTTCCTGCCGGTGTGGAAGATGGTGTCGATCGCGGCGGCATGGTCCTCCACCCACAACCAGTCGCGAACGTTCTCACCCTTGCCGTACACGGGCAACGGCTTGTTGTTGCGGATGTTGTTGATCATGAGCGGGATCAACTTCTCGGGGAAGTGGTGGCTGCCGTAGTTGTTGCTGCAGTTGCTGAGCACGAAGGGCAGTCCGTACGTGTTGCCGTAGGCGCGGACGAAATGGTCGCTGGCGGCCTTGCTGGCACTGTATGGGCTCTGCGGGTCGTAGGGCGTCTCCTCGGTGAAGAAGCCGCCGTCGTGCAGCGAGCCGTACACCTCGTCGGTGCTCACATGATAGAAGCGCTTGCCCTCCATTGCTCCTTTCCATGCCTCCTTGGCGGCGTTCAACAGGGTCACCGTACCGAACACATTGGTGCGCACGAAGGCCAGCGGGTCGGTGATGCTGCGGTCCACATGGCTCTCGGCCGCGAGGTGGACCACACCATCAATGCTGTGCTCCTTGAACACCTTGGCCACGGCCTCCGCATCACAGATGTCGGCCTTCACGAAGGTGTAGTTCGGGGCGTTCTCGATGTCGCGCAGGTTCTCCAGGTTGCCCGCGTAGGTCAGCGCATCGAGGTTGACGATGCGGTACTGCGGGTACTTCGTGACGAAGCGCCGCACGACATGGCTGCCGATGAAGCCGGCGCCGCCGGTGATGAGGATGGTCCGCTGAGCGCTCATTTTCTTCCGCTGATTGCGCTTATGTGACCGATGGACCTGGAAAAGGACGCGCTCCCATCACGCCCGAACTCATCCCTCATCTGCGTCATCGGTGTCATCTGTGCATCACAGGCTCCAGTAGTTCACGCTCTTCACCTTCTTGCGGTAGATGCCCTTCAGGTCCACAAGGATGCCTTTCGCCGTCAGCATGTCCTTGAACCAGGCCTCGTCCTTGTTGGCGTACTCGGTGTGGTTCACGGCCACGATGATGGCGTCGTAGGGTCCTTTCACCTCCTTCGCCAGCTCGTAGCCATACTCGTGCTTCACCTCGTCGCTGTCCGCGTGGGGGTCGGTCACATCCACCTGGCAGCTGAAGCTGGTGAGCTCGCGCACCACATCGATCACCTTGCTGTTGCGGATGTCGGTGACGTTCTCCTTGAAGGTGGCGCCCATCACCAGCACGCGGGCCTCGGCGGGGTTCTTGCCGGAGGCGATGATCTTCTTCACCGTCTGCTTGGCCACGTAGCCGCCCATGCTGTCGTTCACGAAGCGGCCGCTGTCGATGATCTGGGCATGGTAGCCGAGCTCCTTCGCCTTGTACACCAGGTAATACGGATCCACACCGATGCAGTGGCCGCCCACCAGTCCTGGCTGGAACCTGAGGAAGTTCCACTTGGTGCCCGCGGCCTCCAGCACGTCGTAGGTGTTGATGCCCATGCGGTTGAAGATGATCGAGAGCTCGTTGGTGAGCGCGATGTTCACGTCGCGCTGCGTGTTCTCGATGATCTTGGCGGCCTCGGCCACCTTGATGCTGGCGGCGCGGTGCACGCCTGCCTTCACGACGAGCTCATACACCCTGGCCACCGTCTCGGCGCTCTCGGCATCGCAGCCGCTGGTCACCTTCACGATGCGCTCCAGCGTGTGCTCCTTGTCGCCGGGGTTGATGCGCTCGGGGCTGTAGCCCACCTTGAAATCGGTGACGGACTTCAGCCCGCTGAGGCTCTCCAGCAGGGGCACGCAGTCCTCCTCGGTGCATCCGGGGTAGACCGTGCTCTCGTACACCACATGATCACCCTTCTTCAGCACCTGCCCCACCGTGCGCGTGGCGCCCAGCAGCGGCCGCAGGTCGGGGATGTTCTGGTCGTCGATCGGTGTCGGTACCGCCACGATGAAGAACTCCACGTCCTTCAGGTCGCTGAGGTCCGCGGTGAAGTGGATGTCGCAGCCCTCGAACTCGGACGGCGCGAGCTCGTTGCTCGGGTCCTCGTTGCGGCGCATCATGTCCACACGCTTCTGGTTGATGTCGAAGCCCACGACCTTCAGCTTCCGCGCGAAGGCCAGCGCGATGGGAAGGCCCACGTAGCCCAGGCCGATCACCGCCAGCTTCGCCTCCTTCCGCACAAGGCGGTCATACAGACTGCTGCTCATCCCTCTTCTCGTAAATGCGTTCGATGATCTCGACCACCTTGAGGCCCTCGAGGGCGTTGGTGGTCATGGTGTTGCTTCCCTTGATGGTCTCCACCACGTTGCGGATGATGTAGTGGTGGTTCTGCGCGCTGCCCTTGTACGCCCCGTAGTCGTTGGCCGGGTTGGTGGGGGCGAGCGCGGGCATGGTGTAGTCCTTGATGTGGCACACCTCCACCTGGTCCATGTACTGGCCGCCGATCTTCACGCTGCCCGTGGACCCGATGATGGTCATGCTGCTCTCCAGGTTCCGGTCCCACACGCTGGTGCTGTAGTTCAGGCAGCCCATGCCGCCGTTGAGGAAGCGGAAGTTCACCAGCCCGCTGTCCTCGAACTCGGTGAGCCCGTCGTGGTTGAAGTCGGCGAAGCGGCCCTGGATGTCGGTGATGTCGCCGAAGAGCCAGTAGAGGATGTCGATGAAATGGCTGAACTGGGTGAACAGCGTGCCTCCGTCGAGCTCGGCGGTGCCCTTCCATCCGCCCGGCTTGTAGTAGCGCGCGTCGCGGTTCCAGTAGCAGTTCACCTGCACCAGATAGATGTCGCCCAAAAGCCCGCGGTCCACCACGCCCTTGATCCACTGGCTCGGCGGGCTGTAGCGGTTCTGCATCACACCGAAGACGTGGCGGTGCATCTTCAGGGCCTTGTAGATCACCGCCTCGCAGTCGGCCTTGCTCAGGCCCATGGGCTTCTCGCACACCACGTGCTTGCGGTGCTCCAGGGCCAGCAGGCTGTGCCGCGCATGCAGGCCGTTGGGGCTGCACACGTTCACCACATCGATGCCGGGCACGTCGCGCAGCATCGCCTCCGCGTCGCTGAAGAAGGGGACGTCGAGGCCGTCAAGCCCCAGCTCCGCCCTGGGCCGAACATCGCAGAGCGCCACCAGCTCGGCCTCGCTGTCGCGCTGGATCATCTCCGCGTGGCGCTTGCCGATGTGGCCGCAGCCGATGACGGCGAAACGCACCTTTTCGTGGGGACCGCTGCTCATGGGTTCAGTCGATGCGGGATACGCGGCCTTCCTTCAGTTCGTAGCGCTGCCCGCTCTCGGGGCAGGTGGCCTCGCCCGCCTCGTTGAAGCTCAGCTTGTGGCCGTGCTCGCTCATCCAGCCGATGCGCCGGGCGGGGTTGCCCACCACCAACGCGTAGGCGGGCACCTCCTTGGTCACCACCGCGCCGGCGCCGATGAAGGCGAACTCGCCGATGTCGTGCCCGCAGACGATGGTGGCGTTGGCGCCGATGCTGGCCCCCCGTCCCACCCGCGTCCGCAGATACTGATCCCGGCGCGCCACGGCGCTGCGCGGGTTGATCACGTTGGTGAACACCATGCTGGGGCCCAGGAACACGTCATCGCCGCATTCCACGCCGGTGTAGATGCTCACGTTGTTCTGCACCTTCACGTTGCGGCCCAGGGTCACGCCGGGGCTCACCACCACGTTCTGCCCGATGTTGCAACCCTCCCCGATGGTGCAGCCCGGCATGATGTGGCTGAAGTGCCAGATGCGGGTGCCGGCCCCGATGGTCGCTCCGTCGTCGATCACGGCGGTGGGATGGGCAGTGTAGCTCATGTGCATATGGGCGCATGTGCGCATGTGCACATGGCGCGGCCGAAGGGGCTGCGAAGGTACCGCTTCGCGGCGACCGATGACCAACCTGATGATCAGACGCTTACCTTGGTATGGTGCTCCTCCGGAACCTCCCTCTGCCAGGCGCGATCCGCACGGTGGAGAAGGGCGACATGGAGCGCTCAGCACAAAGCCCGCCGGCCATGCGATATGCACATACGCTCCGCAGCATCTCACTCCTCCTGCTCCTGTCCTTCACCGGAACGGCACAACCCCAGGACTGGTGCCCGCCTGCGGCCGTGTGGGTCTACCACTATGGTGGTCTCTGGGGGGTCGACTACGAGGCCGAGCATCGGTACCTCGGCGACACTCTGATCGGTGGCCTGACCGCCCATCACATCGCGGTCACCAATCAGGGCCTAGGGTTCGGAGGGCAACCGTTCACCAGCACCACGGATGAGTTCACCCTGGCCGACGACGGGGTGGTCTACATGCGTAACGGCTCGCAATGGGACACCCTCTACTGGTTCGGCGCACAAGTGGGCGATCGTTGGTGGCCCATCGGGCATCCAGAGAACTGCCCACCCCATGGGCTGTTGGAGGTGGTGGCCACCGGTGATACGATCATCCAGGGCATCACACTTCTCACCATCTCGGTGGTGGTGATCGACGAGAACGGCAATGCCATGGGTGCACCGTGGACGATCGCGGAACGGATCGGCATGACCCCGCGCTTTCCATCCATCAATGACTGCTCCATCATCATCGAATACGACACGCCCACCTTCCTCTGCTACAGCGACGTGGACATCCAACTCCCACCCGGGCAGCCCTGCCGATCGACCGTGGGCCTGCACGGACCACCCGCCATCCGTCCCACCATCGGTGTTCACCCAAACCCCGGTACGACCCTCCGGATCACAGGCTTCCAGGGTTGCTCGGCGCGATGGCGCCTGATGGATGCCCAGGGCCGCACCATCAGGGAGGGCATCCCGGTCACCGAGGGCATCCCGGTGGACGTGGACGACCTGAACCCTGGTACTTACGTGGTGGAGGTGCGGCTTGAGGACGGCCGGCGGCACACGCTGCGCTGGCAGAAGCAATAAACCCTAGAACACCACCGCCGACCACTGACCCGCAGGCACCAGCCCAAGGTCATTCAAGGTGGCCATCAACTTACGCAGGGATCCTTCCTCCGGTCTCCCCACCCGCCACCGCACATGCCCCAGCCACTCCCGCGCCAGGTCCTCCCGGAAACCCGCGTTCCGCATCACCAGGTCCACGGTGTGCACGCCGTGGTCGAGGCCGCGCACGGCATGGTCCAGTACGGCGAGGGCTTCCTGCAGGGCGCCCTGATGGGTGCGCGAGAACTCCTCCCGCGCCACGATCACAAAGCCCGGCCAGTCGCCGCGCACCTCGTCCACCCGGCGCATCACGCCGGCGTCCACGTAGCGTGAGGTGACATAGGTCTCCCACAGGAAGATGAGCGGTCCGCCGGTGGCCATGCGCGCGGCGGCGCCTTCCATGTTGTGCACCACCACCAGGTCCTCCGGTCCCGGACGCCAACCGAGGCGTTCGGCGTAGAGCATGGCCATGATGTGGCTGCCGCTGCCCAGCCGGCTGATCGCGAAGGGAACGCCCTTCAATTGGGCCGGCTCCCGCAGGTCCGACCGTGCCGGCACATGCACGCCCCACGGCAGCGGGCTCTCCACGAAGCTGCTGACGATGCGATGGGGACCTCCGTTGAGGATGTCGCGCACGGCGCCCTCGGTCACCAGCACGGCCATGTCCAGCTCGCCATCGCGCAGCATCTGGCACATGCGGCCGGTGCCTTCATGAACCGTGTGCCACTTCAGGTCGATGCCCGCCTCCGCGAAACGGCCCTGCTCCATGGCCAGGTGCCAGGGCAGGTTGTAGGGCTCGGGAACGCCGGCGACGCGGAGAGGGGTCATGAAAGTGTCAAGTCACAAGGGACAAGTGTCAAGGGACAAAGGTGCCACTTGTGACTTGCCGGTTGCTCCTTGTCCCTTGTGACTTGCTACTTGTCCTCACTTCCTCACGTACCCCTCGAAGCTGAAGTGCTCCTTCTCATTGAGCTCCTCCGGGGTGAGGCCCTTGAAGTAGTCGTAGGTGATCTTCAACCCATCGGCGCGGCTCACCTTCGGCTCCCAGCCCAGCAGCTTGCGCGCCAGGCTGATGTCCGGCTGACGCTGCATGGGGTCGTCCTTGGGCAGCGGCTTGTAGACCACCTTCTGCGTGGTGCCGGTGAGCTTGATGATCTCGTCGGCGAACTGCTTGATGGTGATCTCGCCGGGGTTGCCCACGTTCACCGGACCGGCGTAGTCGCTCAACAGCAGGCGGTGGATGCCCTCGATGAGGTCGTCCACGTAGCAGAAGCTGCGGGTCTGCGAACCATCGCCGAACACGGTGAGGTCCTCGCCACGCAAGGCCTGTCCGATGAAGGCGGGCAATACGCGGCCGTCGTTGAGGCGCATGCGCGGTCCGTAGGTGTTGAAGATGCGCACGATGCGCGTCTCCAACCCGTGGTAGGTGTGGTAGGCCATGGTGATGGCCTCCTGGAAGCGCTTGGCCTCGTCGTACACGCCGCGCGGACCGATGGGGTTCACATGGCCCCAGTAGTCCTCCGTTTGAGGATGCACCTGCGGATCGCCGTAGACCTCGCTGGTGCTGGCCACCAGGATGCGCGCCTTCTTGGCCTTGGCCAGGCCCAGCAGGTTGTGCGTTCCCAGGGAGCCCACCTTCAGGGTCTGGATCGGGATCTTCAGGTAGTCGATCGGCGAGGCGGGGCTGGCGAAGTGCAGGATATACTTCAGCTCCCCCGGCACGTACACGAACCTGGAGACGTCGTGGTGGTAGAACTCGAAGTGCTCCAGCTTGAAGAGGTGCTCGATGTTCTTCAGCCGGCCGGTGATGAGGTTGTCCATGCCGATGACATGGTACCCCTCCTTGATGAACCGGTCGCAGAGGTGCGAGCCGAGGAAGCCGGCCGCTCCGGTGATGAGGACACGTTCGCGTGGCATGGTGTGTCCTAGGCGTTCACCGGCTTCTTCGCGCCCACGGTCTGCCGGCCCACGCTCACGTAAGTGAAACCGTTGTTCCGCATGTGGTCGAGGTCGTAAAGGTTGCGGCCATCGAAGATGAGCTTCTCCTTGAGCAGCTCGCCCACCCGCTTGAGGTCGGGCGTACGGAATTCGGCCCATTCGGTGGCGATGAGCAGGGCATCGGCGCCCTGCAGGGCTTCGTACTCGTCGGCGGCGAAGGTGACGCGCTCGCCCAGCATGCGCTGGACGTTGGGCATGGCCTCCGGGTCGAAGGCGGCCACCTGGGCGCCCGCCTTCAGCAGGCCCTCGATGATGTAGAGGGCGGGTGCTTCCCGGATGTCGTCCGTGTCCGGCTTGAACGCCAGGCCCCACAGGGCGAACCGGCGCCCCGTGAGCGAGCCTCCGTAGTGCGCTTTCACCTTGTCCACCAGGCTCGTCTTCTGGCGTTCGTTCACGGCCATCACACTGCGGATGATCTCGAAGGTGTAGCCCGCTTCGTCGCCACTGTGGGCCAGCGCCTGCACATCCTTGGGGAAGCAGCTGCCGCCGTAACCGATGCCGGGGAAGAGAAAGCGCTTTCCGATGCGGGTGTCCGTGCCGATGCCGATGCGCACCTTGTCCACGTCCGCACCCACCTTCTCGCAGAAGTTCGCGATCTCGTTCATGAACGTGATCTTGGTGGCCAGAAAGGCGTTGGCGGCGTACTTGGTGAGCTCGGCGCTGCGCTCGTCCATGAAGATGATGGGGTTGCCCTGCCGCACGAAGGGTTTGTAAAGCTCCTCCATCACCTTGCGGGCACGCTCGCTGCTGGTGCCCACCACCACGCGGTCGGGCTTCAGGAAGTCGTCCACCGCGAAGCCCTCGCGCAGGAACTCGGGATTGCTCACCACGTCGAAGAGCTCCTCCTTCGCGTTCCGCGCCAGCGCAGCGTGCACCTTTTCGGCGGTGCCCACGGGCACGGTGCTCTTGTCCACGATCACCTTGTAGTCGGTGAGGATGCGACCCAGGTCGTCGGCCACGCCCAGCACGTACTTCAGGTCGGCGCTGCCGTCCTCACCGGGCGGGGTGGGCAGGGCCAGGAAGATCACCTGCGCCTGGGCCACGGCCTCCTTCAGGTCCGTGGTGAACCGCAGGCGGCCCTGGCGGATGTTGCGCTCGAAGAGCACGTCGAGGTGCGGCTCGTAGATGGGCACCTGCCCGGCCTTCAATTGGCGCACTTTCTCCTCGTTGATGTCCACGCACACCACATGGTTGCCGGTCTCGGCGAAGCAGGTGCCGGTCACCAGCCCCACATATCCTGTTCCTACGACTGCGATGTTCATTCGGCGGTTGATTGGGGCGGTCGACGCCCGGTCGGTCTCAGTTGAAGAAGGCCTTCACGGCCCCGGTGATGTGCTCCAGTTGCGTGTTGTCCAGCTCGGTGCTCATGGGCAGGCTCAGCACTTCATGGACCAGCCGCTCCGTCACCGGCAGCGACCCTTCCGCGAAGCGGGGGCTCTTGTACGCATTCTGCAGGTGACAGGGTACAGGGTAGTAGATCATCGCCGGTATCCCCCGGTCCTCCAGGTGTTTGCGCAGCGCATCGCGGCGCCCGTCGGCCACCTTCAGGGTGTACTGGTGGAACACATGGGTGCTGAACGCGCTGCGGGCCGGGATCGTGAGTCCGGGCACCCCGGCAAAGGCCGCATCATAGGTGGCGGCGGCCCGCTGGCGGGCCTCGGCGTAGGCGTCCAGGTGCCGAAGCTTGATGCGCAGCACGGCGGCCTGCAGGCTGTCCAACCGGCTGTTCACCCCCACCACCTCGTGGTAGTAGCGCACCTCGCTGCCGTGGTTGCACACCCGGCGCAGCTTCTTCGCCAGGGCGTCATCGTTGGTGAACAGGGCACCGCCATCGCCATAACAGCCCAGGTTCTTGCTGGGGAAGAAACTGGTGGTGCCGATGTGGCCGATGGTGCCGCTCTTGCGCGTGGTGCCGACAGCCGACCGGTGATCGCTGCCCACGGCCTGGCAGTTGTCCTCGATCACGTACAGGTCGTGCTCCCGCGCGATGGCCATGATGGCGTCCATGTCCGCCGTCTGCCCGAAGAGGTGCACCGGCACGATGGCCTTGGTGCGGGGCGTGATCTTGCGCCGCACGTCCTCCGGGTCCAGGTTGAAGCTGTCCGGCAGCACATCGGCGAACACCGGCACGATGCCCAGCAACGCCACCACCTCCACGGTGGCCACGAAGGTGAAGGAGGGGGTGATCACCTCGTCGCCCGGCTTGAGGTCCAGGGCCATCATGGCGATCTGCAGCGCGTCCGTGCCGTTGGCGCAGCCGATGACGTGCTTCGCACCGAGGTAGGTCGCCAGCTCCTGCTCGAAGGCCTTCACCTCCGGTCCGTTGATGAAGGCGGCGCTTTCGATCACCCGCTGGATGGCGGCGTCCACCTCGGGCTTGATGCGGGCGTACTGGCCGACGAGGTCGACCATCTGGATGGGCTTCATGGATGCGGGGATGCGCCTGCGGCGCGCGGCGGCGAAGATAGCCATCGGCCCTCGCGGCCGGGCCGCGATCGGCGGGCCCTTGGCACGCATTGTCCCGGCGGACAAGCCGCTACCTTCGCGCGTCCATGATCGGGTCCCGCAGCAGCATCCTTCTCTTCCTTGTCGCGCTCGCCACAGCGCCCGTGGCCGCACAACGGAGCGTGCGCGACTCGTCGATCGTGCTGGTGCCGGTGACCGTGAGCTACAGCTATCAGGTGCCCGGCGGCTCGCTGGCCACGCGCTTCGGGCACAACAGCAACCTGGGCCTCAGCGCGGTGGTGAAGCTCCGCAGCAACTACTTCCTGGGCGCCGAGGGCGGCTTCCTCTTCGGCAACAAGGTGGTGGAGCCCGGCCTGCTGAGCGGGGTGCGCAACGCCGCCGGACAGGTGCTCGACCAGAACGGACAACCCGCCACCGTCTTCACCTACCAGCGCGGCTATACGGCCATGGCCGTGGTGGGCAAGATCCTGCCCATCGTGGGGCCCAACCCCAACAGCGGCCTCATGCTGAAGCTCATGGGCGGGTACATGCGCCACAAGATCCGCATCGAGACGCAGAACAACACCGTGCCCCAACTGGAAGGCGACTATCTGGAAGGCTACGATAGGCTGGCAGCCGGACCGGCCTTCGGCTTCGCCCTGGGCTATCAGCACCTCGGCAACCGCCGCTTCATCAACTTCCACGTGGGCTTCGAGATGATCGTGGGCCTCACCACCCCGCTGCGCGCCATGAACTTCGACACCGGCCGCAGTGAGTCCGACCGACGCACCGATGTGCTCACCGGCCTGCGCGCCGGCTGGACCGTGCCCATCTATCGACGGAAGGCGGACAGCTTCTACATCTACTGATGGCCGGCCTGGCGCACCTGGTCCCGGCGTGCTACACGATCCTGGTGCGTGCGGCCGCCCCCTTCCACCCGAAGGCGCGCGCCTGGGTGACGGGCCGCCGTGGATCGTGGGAGCGGCTGGAGGCGAAGGCCCCGGCCCTGCAGGGCTGCCTGTGGATGCACTGCGCCAGCGTGGGCGAGTTCGAACAGGGCCGGCCCGTGCTGGAAGCGCTGCATGCCGCACACCCCGACCGCCCCGTGCTGGTCACCTTCTTCAGCCCCAGCGGTTACGAGGCCCGCAAGGACCTGCCCCTGGCCACGCACGTGGACTACCTGCCCGCTGACAGCACGGCCCATGGCGCCCGGCTCGTCGCCCTGCTGCGCCCGTCCGCCGTGCTCTGGGTGAAGTATGAGTTCTGGCCCGGCACCCTGGGCGCCCTCGCCGCGGCGCACGTCCCCACCTTCCTGGTCAGCGCCATCTTCCGCGCCGGTCAACCCTTCTTCCAATGGTATGGCGGGGCATGGCGACGGATGCTGCGCGGCCTCACCCACCTCTTCGTGCAGGACGAGGGCTCGCGCGCCCTGCTGGAGCGCATCGGCATCCACCACGTGACGGTGAGCGGCGACACGCGCTTCGATCGTGTGCGCGCCATCGTGGAGGCGAACGAGGAGCTGCCCACGGCCGCGGCCTTCCGCGGGGCGGGACCGGTGCTGGTGTGCGGCAGCACCTGGCCCGCGGATGAAGCGCTGCTGCGCGACGCCCTCGCCGGCATGGACCAGCCGGTGAAGAGCTTGGTCGTACCGCACGAGCTCTCGCCGTCCGGGCTGGCGGCCACCGAAGCGCGCTTCCCCAAACCCTTGGTCCGATGGAGCGAGCTGGAACGCACCCCACCCGGCAACGCCGCCGCGATGCTGGGAAGCAGCCCGTCCGGCACGCTCCTGGTGGACCGCATGGGCCTGCTGGCGCGCCTGTACCGGCACGGCGATGTGGCCTACGTCGGCGGCGGGTTCGGGGAGGGTGTCCACAGCCTGCTGGAACCGGCCGCCTGGGGCCTGCCGGTGATCTTCGGTCCACACCACACCAAGTTCGCCGAGGCCCGCGGGCTCATCGCCGCCGGCGCCGGCTTCGAGGTGGGCCATAGCGACCAACTGCGCACCGTTCTCCAGCGCATGCTGGCCGATCCCGAGGTCCGACGCAGCGCTGGAACTGCGGCAGCGAACTACGTGCGTGCGCAGGCCGGGGCGACGGCGCGGGTGGTGGAGCGCGTGCAGACCGTGCTTGGGGAATCGTCCTGACCTCCGGGCGGGAGGCAGCGTTCCGGCCGACCCTGCGTCTTTCCCCGGCCCCGCTACCTTGGCGCCCCCATCATGAGGACCCTCGGCATCTCCGCCTTCTACCACGACAGCGCTGCCGCCCTGCTCCAGGACGGACGCATCATCGCCGCCGCCCAGGAGGAACGCTTCACCCGCAGGAAGCACGACCCCGGCTTCCCCACCCACGCCGTGCGCTATTGCCTGGACGAGGCCGGCGTGCGGCTCGAGGACCTGGACGCCATCGCCTTCTATGACAAGCCCCTGCTGAAGTTCGAGCGACTGCTGGAGACGTACTACGGCTTCGCCCCCAAGGGCATCCGCTCCTTCCTGATGAGCATGCCCGTGTGGATGAAGGAGAAGCTCTTCCTGAAGAAGCTCATCCGCGACGAGCTGAAGGCCTTCGGCGACCCCGGGCCCGTGATGCGGAAGCTGCTCTTCCCCGAGCACCACCTGAGCCACGCGGCCAGCGCCTACTACGCCTCGCCCTACACCGACGCCGCCGTGCTCACCATCGACGGCGTGGGCGAGTGGGCCACCGCGAGCATCTGCCACGGGAAGGGGAAGGACATGACCATCCTGCGCGAGCTCCGCTTCCCGCACAGCCTGGGGCTGCTCTATTCGGCCTTCACCTACTTCTGCGGCTTCCGCGTGAACAGCGGGGAGTACAAACTGATGGGCCTGGCCCCGTACGGCCGCGCCGGATCACCGGAGGTGGAGCGCTACCGCGACCTCATCCTCAAGGAGCTCGTGCGCCTCAACGACGACGGATCGATCTGGCTCGACCAGCGCTATTTCGACTACGCCACGGGGCTGCGCATGGCCGACGATGCGGCCTGGGCGAAGCTGTTCGGCTTCCCCCGGCGCGAGCCCGAGAAGGACGAGCTGGCCCAGCACCACTGCGACCTGGCGCTGGCCATCCAGCTGGTGACCGAGGAGGCCGTGCTGCGCATGGCCCGTGAGGCGAAGCGCCTCACCGGCAGCGACCACCTCTGCCTGGCCGGCGGCGTGGCCCTGAACTGCGTGGCCAACGGCAAGCTGCTCGAAAGCGGCCTGTTCAAGGACCTCTTCATCCAACCCGCCGCGGGCGATGCCGGTGGCGCCCTCGGTGCCGCGTACGCCGCGCACCACATCCACCACGGTGCCGCACGCGACACCGCCGAACAGCCCGACGCCATGCGCGGCGGCTACCTCGGCCCGGCCATCACCACCCAGGACGTGGAGCGCACCGCGCGCCGCTACGGCGCGCCCTTCCACCGCTTCGACGACCCGCAGCAGCTGGTGGACCGCACAGCCGCCCTGCTGGCCGAGGGCAAGGTGGTGGGCTGGGTGAACGGCCGCATGGAGTTCGGTCCCCGCGCCCTTGGCGCCCGCAGCATCCTGGGCGACCCGCGCGACACCGAGATGCAGAAGAAGCTCAACCTGAAGATCAAGTACCGCGAGAGCTTCCGCCCCTTCGCCCCCGCCGTGCTCGCCGAGGACGCCCCCCGGTACTTCGACATCCACACCCGCTCGCCGTACATGCTGCTGGTGCGGCCCGTGCAGCACGACCTCCGTAGGTCGCTGCCGCCCTCCTACCCGCAGTTCGGCATCCGCGAGAAGCTCTACCACGAGCGCTCCAGCCTGCCGGCCATCACCCACGTGGACTTCAGCGCACGCGTGCAGACCGTGCACCGTGAGACCAACCCGCGCTTCCACGCCCTCATCAGCGCCTTCAAGGCCCGCACCGGCGTGGGCGTGCTGGTGAACACCAGCTTCAACGTGCGCGGCGAACCCATCGTGTGCACCCCGGAGGACGCCTACCGCTGCTTCATGCGCACCGAGATGGATGCCCTGGTGGTGGGCGACCACCTCTTCCTGAAGCCCGAGCAGCCGGCGTGGCAGCGCACGGACAACTGGAAGGAGGAGTTCGTGCTCGACTGACCATGGTGCGGCGCGTCGGCCCCGCCCTCCTGCTGCTGCTGTTCACCGTGGCCGCGGCCGAGGTGCTGTTCCGCCTCTGGCCCCCGCTGGGCATCCGCGTGCAGGGCGACCGCATCATGCTTCCCACCGATGTGGACGATGTGATCCGCGGCTCCGCCCTGCCCGGCACCGACACGGTCATCCATGTGCACCGCAACCGCCTGGGCCTGCGCGGACCCGACCTCCCGCGCGACACCGCCGGGCTACTGCGCATCGTGGCCGTGGGCGGCAGCACCACCGAGTGCATGTACCTGAGCGACGGCCAGGACTGGCCCACGCTCCTCGGTGCGGAGCTGTCCCGGGGAGGCCGCCCCATCTGGGTGAACAACGCCGGGCTCGACGGCCACAGCACCTTCGGGCACGCGATCCTGTTGGAGGACGTGGTGCTCCCGCTGCGCCCGCATGTGGTGCTGCTGCTGGTGGGCGCCAATGAGCTGGGGCGGAGCGACCTGGGGCGGTACGACCGCGCACAGTGGCGTCGGCGCTCCCGGTCCTGGTCGGAGCACAGCGCCATCCTCCGCACCTGGCGGGCCTGGCGGCAGGCGCGCACCGTGCGCGAGAGCGGCATCGGCCACCGGGCCCTCGCGCTGGACGCCATACCGGCACCGCTTCCGCCGGACAGCCAGCGGATGCAGCTGGCGCGCGAGCAGGCCCTGCTTCCCCGGTACCGCGCCCGGCTGGTGGCATTGATCGCCCAGTGCCGCGCGCAGGGCGCCCACCCGGTGCTGCTGACGCAACCCTGCATCGCGGCCAACGTCATGGACACGGCGCTCACCCGGAAGCTGCAGGACCTGCACCTGCTCACCGGGACCGATGGGCGCACCCTGCTCGAACGCCTCGACGTCATCAACCGCATGACGCGCACCGTGGCCCGGGAACAGGAGGTGCCGTTGATCGACCTGGCCCATGAGCTGCCCGGCGGGCCCGCGCACTTCTACGACGCGTTCCACTTCACCAAGGCCGGTTCCGTCGCGGTCGCGGCCCTCTGCGCGGATCGGCTCACCGCCTACCTTTCGGCCCGCTTTCCGCAACACCTGACGCACTGACCGCATGGACTTTCTGAAGGACCTCTGGGGCTTCCTGTGGAGCCGCAAGAAGTGGTGGCTCGCCCCCGTGATCATCGTGCTCCTCCTGTTGGGCGTGCTGCTCGTCATCGGCGGCGGATCGGCGGTGGCCCCCTTCATCTACACCCTGTTCTGAGCCATGAGCGCACCGGCCCGTCCCGAGGAACGCACCGACGCCAGCATGCTGGCCATCACCACGGGCTTCCTGGTGCTGTATTTCATCTTCCACAAACCCTGGATGCTGACGGTGGCGGTGTGCGCCGGCCTCATCGGCCTGCTGCTGCCGCCGCTGGCCCGTCTGGTGCACCTCGGCTGGATGAAGCTCGCGATGGCCCTGGGCTGGTTCAACGGCCGCGTGCTGCTGAGCGCTGTGTTCTTCGCCCTGCTGACGCCGATCGCGCTGCTGCGCCGCCTGGGCCGCTCCGATGGCCTGGCCCTGCGCAAGCCCACCGGCAGCGTGTGGACCGTGCGCGACCACACCTACGTGGCCAAGGACCTGGAAACGCCCTGGTGAGGGCCTGAAGGGTCAGCCCTTCAGCTTCGGATTGTTCCGGTGCCGGTCGGCATCGCGGGCGGTCTTCGCCGCCATGCGCCGCTCCCACGCCGACCCCAGGTCCGTGCCGGTCTGGTTGGCCAGGCAGAGCACCACGAACAGCACATCGGCCAGTTCCTCGCCCAGGTCCTTCTCCCGGTCGCTCTCTTTCTCGCTCTGCTGCCCGTGGCGACGCGCGATGATCCGAGCCACCTCGCCCACCTCCTCGGCCAGCATGGCCATGTTGGTCAGCGGGTCGAAGTAGCGCACCCCCACCGTGGCGATCCATCGGTCCACTTCGGCCTGGAGGCTGCGGAGCGTCATGCCGCCCGTTGATCCCGAACCCGTATCTTCCACCGCCATGTCCAGCCGACTTTTGCACAAAGGTGTGTGGATCGCGCTTGTTCTGTGCTTCACCCTGCCGGTGGCCGCACAGGAGGAGCGCCATCAGGTGCAGGCCGTGATCGAGGGGGTACGCACCCCGCAGCACGCCCATCAGGCCGCCGTGCTGATCCGCCAGTTACCCGGGGTTGACATGGGTCGTGTGGACCACAACACGCGCAACCTGCTCCTCCACCTGGACCCCGCAAGCCCCGTCACCCAGGCGCAGCTCGAACAGGTGATCGCGCCGTTGGGCATGAGCCTGCGCTGCTATCGGCGTGGCCCGATCGAGGGCGCACCCTTCCGCCACCTCGACCCCCGCACCTGCGGACAAGCCCCTGCCGACCGATGAAGGCCCTCCGGACCCTTCTGGTGGCCGCGCTCCTGCTGGGAGCCGGAGTTGAGCGGCTGTCCGCACAATGCACGACGTACACCATCACCGTGGGGGGTGGCACCTGGGACATCGAGATCGACTGGGAGCTGGTGAACGACCTGGGGGTGACGGTGGCCACGGGCTTCGCCCCGCAAACGGTGAGCGTGTGCCTGCCGGCCGGCTGCTACACCATGTACATGTACGACACCTTCGGCGATGGGTGGAACGGCGCCAGTTTCGTGGTCCGCGTGCAGCCGGCGAACACCATCGTCAGCTCCGGCACCCTGGCCAACGGCACCTTCGGCACGGCACAGGTGAACCTGGGCGGAGGATGCGGTGGTGCGAACTGCAGCAACTACACGCTCACGGTCACCGGTGGCACCTTCCCCACCGAGGTCAGTTGGAACCTGGTGAGCGGTGTGCAGATCGTGGGCACCGGCTTCGCCCCCAGTTCCCAGGTGCTCTGCCTGGACACCGGCTGTTTCGTGATGCAGATGTTCGACTCCTTCGGCGACGGCTGGAACGGCGCCACCTGGACCCTGACCAACAGCGGCGGTGCCACGGTGGGTACCGGGACCCTGGCCACAGGAAGCATCGGACAACAGGTGATCGACCTGAGCCCCACCACCAACTGTTCGGTCAGCGGTGGGCCGGTGACGGCAAGCGATTGCCCGCAAGCGGTGAACATCTGTACGAACTACAGCTTCCAGATCGACCCCAACGGCATCGGCAGCCTGAACGAGATCCCGCCGCTCGGCTCGCTGGGCAACCCCGACCTGTTGCTGGGCGATCTGGCCTACAGCACCTGGGGCTCGGACAACTGGGGCTGCCTGCGCAACAACGAGCTCAACAGCACCTGGATGGTGATCAACGTGAGCGGCAGCGGATCGCTGGAGTTCACCTTCGGCGGGCTTGGCAGCCAGGCCGGCTTCTACGACTGGATCATGTACCCCTACACACCGGGGGCCTGTGCGGCCATCACGGCCAACACCCTCGCGCCGATCCGCTGCAACTGGAACAACGTGGCCTTCGGCGGCACCGGGCTTGCGGCCACCACCCCGCCCGGCGGCGACGCCGGCAACTTCGAGCCCCCGCTCAACGTGCTGGCCGGGCAGCAGTACATCATCTGCTTCAGCAACTGGAGCAGCGTGACCACCTTGGTGCCCCTGGAGTTCGGTGGCACCGCCACGGTGAGCTGCGACCCCATCGTGCTGCCCATCACGCTCACCGGCTTCACGGCCGACCCGGTCGACGTGGGCATCGCCCTCGCCTGGCACACCTCCAGCGAGGAAGGGGTGCGCTCCTTTTTGATCGATCACGGCACCGGGCCTGATGCATGGACCACCGTGACCGAGGTGCTGGCTTCCGGTGGCCCGGCGCAGGAGACCGGCTACGCGTGGACACACCCGGCCCCAGCCAGGGGGACCAACTTCTACCGGCTGCGGATCATGCACGACGACGGCACCATCGCCACCGGCCCCACGGTGAGCGCGGAATGGTCCGCTCCGCTCGTGGACGTGGTGCCCAACCCGTCCGCAGGCCGTTTCACCGTGGCCTGCCACGGATCGCCGATCCAGGTGCTCGACCCGCTCGGCCGTGCCGTGGCCTTCGATCGTCGCCCCGCCGGCCCTGGCCGGTCCGAAGTGGTGCTCGACCGCCACGCCCAGGGCCTGCACCTGCTCGTGGTGGGTGATGGCGACGGACGCCGCACCGCCCGCGTGCTGGTGGACCGCAGCCTTACTCCCTGAGCCGGCTGTCGATGACGATGGTGACCGGGCCGTCATTCACCAGCTCCACCTGCATGTCCGCGCCGAACTCACCTGTGCGCACCGGTCGGCCCACAGCCTCGGTGAGCAGTTGCTTGACGCGCAGGTAGAGCGGTATGGCCTCCTCCGGCCGCGCTGCGCGGATGTAGCTCGGGCGATTGCCCTTGGCCGTGCTGGCCTGCAGGGTGAACTGGCTCACCAGGAGCACCTCGCCGCCGACCTGGGTGATGTCCAGGTTCATCACCCCGTCCGCATCGGGGAAGATCCGCATGCGGGCGATCTTGCCGCACAACCACTCGGCCTCCGAGATACTGTCGCCCACCTCTACACCCAGCAGCAGCAGCAGGCCTCGTCCGATGCGCGCGTGCTCGGCCCCGCCGATGTGCACCGACGCCCCGGACACCCGCTGCAGCACGGCACGCATCGTCAGCGCACCCGTTGTTCGATGAAGGACCGCACCCGGTCGCGCTTCTCCACCGCCGCGCCCTTGCCGGTGATGCCATCGCGCCAGTACCCGTACGTGGAATTGGGCAGGAGGATGAAAGACTGCGACAGTCGGCTGGACATCATGTACATGCTCGGCAGCCCCAGGTCTGCACTCCGGTCCTTCAACACCTGATCGAAATCGGTGAGCTGATCGCCCACCAGCAGCACCACACGATGGGTGCGCCGCACCGAATCACGCCTGGCCGTCTTGTCGCTGGTACCCTGCATGGTGAGCACATGTTCCTTGTCCGCCATGGGGAATCCTTGCCCGGCTAGATTGGCGATGGTCACCTCCAGCTCATCGGCATCGCGGTTGGTGATGTAGAACACGCTACAGCCGCGAGAGACCGCGTAGTTCAGAAAGTCCAGTGCACCGGGCAGGGGTTTGGCCTCGGCACGAGCGGTCCAGGCCTTCCAGGTCTCCGGGCTGTAGCCTCGCCCCGCCCGGATGTTCTCGAGCTCGTACGGGCTGTTGTCGAGCACGGTCTCGTCCACGTCCACGATCACCGCCGGCGGCAGGCTGTCGGGCACGGCAAGGTTGGCGTTGAGCTTCAGCCGAGCGTGGGCGTAACCCTGCTCGTACAGCCACGCCACCTCGGCGGACGCGTTCTGGTAGAGGGCGGCGTTCACGTTCTGGGTCACGAGCTCTCGCGCCGCTGCGGCCTCGGCATCCGCGGCGACCGGGAGCTGAGCGGTGCAGGACCAGAGCCCCAGGACGGGGACGAGCAGGGGAATGACGGGGATGCGCATCGTTCACGGGTTCAATCAAGTCGGTAGGGGCTCTCCTCATCGATGCCCTCGAGCATGTCGCGGTAGCTGTGGTAGCGGCTTCCGGCCAGCTCGCCGGCCTCCACCGCGGCGCGCACCGCACAGCCCGGTTCGTCCTTGTGCAGGCAGTTGTTGAAGCGGCAGCCGCCCTTCAACCGGAAGATCTCGGGGAACTGGTCGCCGATGTCCTCGGCCTCCAGATCCACCAGCCCGAAGCCCTTGATGCCGGGGGTGTCGATGATGAACGTCGGTGGGATCGCAGCCTGAGTGGCGAGTGGCGAGTGGCGAGTGGCAGCGGTGTCCGGCTGCTCACTCGACACTCGCGGCCCATCACTCGCCGCTCCCAACTCGAACATCTCGGCGTACGTCGTGGTGTGCTGGCCCTTCTCGCTCGCCTCGCTGATGACGGCGGTGTGCAGGTCGAGCGCAGGGTCGATGGCGTTGATGAGGGTGCTCTTTCCCACCCCGCTGTGGCCGGCCACCAGCGTCACCCGGCCGGCGAGCAGCTCCCGCACATCGTCCACCCCGGCCCCGGTCCGTGCGGAGGTCATCAGCACCCGATAGCCCGCCTGCTGGTACGTGTCCACCAGCTCCGCCAGGTCCTCCATCTCTTCGTCGGCCAGGTCGTCCACCTTGTTCACCACCAGCACCACCGGCACCTGGTAGGCCTCGGCGGTCACCAGGAAGCGGTCGATGAAGCCCGTGGAGGTGCGCGGGCGGGCCACCGTCACGATCAGCAGCGCCTGGTCCAGGTTGGCGGCGAGCACATGCTTGTGGTGGCTCAGGTTCACGCTGCGCCGCACCAGATAGTTCCGTCGATCGTGCAGATCGGTGATGGCCCCGGGATGATCGGCGTCCTCCTGGGGGGTGTACTCCACCCGATCGCCCACGGCCACCGGGTTGGTGCTCTTCCACCCCTTGATCCGCAGGTTGCCCTTGGCCACGCACTCGTGCTTCGAGCCGTCGTCGCCACGCACCAGGTAGCGGCTGCCGGTGGAGCGCATCACAAGGCCGGTGGGCATGGGACAAAGATGGCGTGCTCACGTGTTCATGTGCTCATGTGACCATGTGCTCATGGGTACGCGGGCACATGGTGCGAAGGTCAGCGCGGGAGGGCACGTGCTACCTTCGCCCGCATGTCCATTTCCGTCCGCGGCATCACCAAGGTCTACGGCCCCCAAAAGGCGCTGGACGACGTGAGCTTCGAGCTGGAGAAGGCGGGCGTGGTGGGCTTCCTGGGACCCAACGGAGCCGGCAAGAGCACGATGATGAAGGTGCTCACCTGCTACCTGCCGCCCACCAGCGGCGAGGCCAGCGTGTGCGGGCACGACATCCGCTCGGCCAGCATGGAGGTGCGGCGCCACGTGGGCTACCTGCCGGAACACAATCCGCTTTATGTGGACCTGTATGTGCGCGAGTACCTGGAGTTCGTGGCCGGCATCCATGGGCTGAAGGGGAAGGAGGCCCGGGTGCGCGAGATGATCGGCCTGGTGGGCCTGGAGCGTGAACAGCACAAGCGCATCGGCGCGCTCAGCAAAGGCTACCGCCAGAGGGTGGGCCTGGCCCAGGCTTTGATCCATGACCCGCAGGTGCTCATCCTCGACGAACCCACCAGCGGCCTGGACCCGAATCAGCTCGAGGAGGTGCGCGGCCTCATCCGCACCGTGGGCCGGGAGAAGACCGTGCTCCTCAGCACCCACATCATGCAGGAGGTGGAGGCCATCTGCGAACGGGTGATCATCATCGACCGCGGACGCATCGTGGCCGACGACCGGGCCGACCGGCTGCGCAGCGCCCAGCGCGACCTCGAGGTGCTGGAGGTGGAGTTCGACGGTGGCGTGGAGATGCGGCAGTTGCTGGCCATCCCCGGTGTGGTGCACGCGCGCCAGGAGAGCCCGGTGCGGTGGGCCATCGGCCATGCCCGCGAGCAGGATGTGCGGCCGGCCGTGTTCCAGTTCGCCGTGGACCATGGCCGCAAGGTGCTCACCCTGCAGAAGAGCACGCGTGGCCTGGAGGAGGTGTTCAAGGAGCTCACCAAGGGGTGAGCTGCCGGCCTCAGAACTTCAGCTGCAGCCCCGCCGTGAGGAAGGACGTGTCGTAGCCCACCTCGGCGAACACGCCCAGGAAGTCCGTGAAGTAGTAGCGCGTGCCCACGAAGAGCGAGGAACGCACAGGGCTGCGTGCGTTGAAGTTCCTGCGGTACAGGTTCTCGTAGAACGAAGAGGAGTACGTGGACCGGTCCGTGTAGGTGGTGACCGTGAAGCCCAGGCCGATGCCCGCATAGACGTCCCAGTTCTCCACCTTGTGCCAGCTGTTCCAGTGGTAGGTGCCGCGGAATCCGAAGTTCCAGAAGTCGTACCGCTTGTCCTCCACCCAGTAGGTGAAGTCGTTGTAGATGCGCCGGTTGGTGTAGGAGAAATAGCCGCCGATGCCCAACACCCCGGGGCCTACCGGCACGGCCGTGCCCCTGTCGTACATCAGGGAGAGCGTGGGGCGGAAGCCGTAGTAGTTGCCGTAGCGGTAGTAGCTGCCGCCGACACCCACCCCCACCCCCACGGCATTGTCGCCGGCCTGGAAGGCTTGGGCGTGTGCATGATCGGGGGTCAGGGCCAACAACAGGCCGGCGGCGAGCAGGGAGCGGAACATGGCGAACGGTTCGATGGGGCAAAAGTAGCTGGGGCGCGGAGGCTTGGTCCCGGGCCCCGGTGGGCGGCTTACCAACAGCCCTCCCTTGAAGCCGCGACCGTCCGCAGGGTCGGCGCATCCCGGCGAAACCCCGTTCTTTGCCGCCGCTTAGTCCAAGCCCCATGCCCTACCTCTTCACCTCCGAATCCGTCAGCGAAGGCCACCCCGACAAGGTCGCCGACCAGATCAGCGATGCCCTCATCGACCACTTCCTCGCGTTCGACCCGCAGAGCAAGGTGGCCTGCGAAACGCTGGTGACCACCGGGCAGGTGGTGCTGGCCGGCGAGGTGAAGAGCAAGGCCTACCTCGATGTGCAGCAGATCGCCCGCGAGGTGATCGACCGCATCGGCTACACCAAGAGCGAGTACATGTTCGAGGCGCACAGCTGCGGTGTGCTCAGCGCCATCCACGAGCAGAGCCCCGACATCAACCAGGGCGTGGAGCGCAGGAAGCCCGAGGAACAGGGCGCCGGCGACCAGGGCATGATGTTCGGCTACGCCTGCCGCGACACCGACACCTTCATGCCGCTGCCGCTGGAGCTCAGCCACCTGCTGCTCCGCGAGCTCGCCGCCATCCGCCGCGAGAAGAACAGCAAGATGCCCTACCTGCGCCCCGATGCCAAGAGCCAGGTGACCATCGAGTACAATGACGACCACACCCCCAAGCGCATCGACGCCATCGTGGTGAGCACCCAGCACGACGACTTCGACAGCGAGGCGAAGATGCTGGCCCGCATCAAGAAGGACGTGATCGAGGTGCTGATCCCCCGGGTGATGAAGAAGCTGCCCAAGCGGGTGCAGGCCCTCTTCGGCAAGGACATCGCCTACCACATCAACCCCACCGGCAAGTTCGTGATCGGCGGCCCGCACGGCGACACCGGCCTCACAGGCCGCAAGATCATCGTGGACACTTACGGCGGCAAGGGCGCGCACGGCGGCGGTGCCTTCAGCGGCAAGGACCCCAGCAAGGTGGACCGCAGCGCGGCCTACGCGGCGCGCCACGTGGCCAAGCACCTGGTGGCGGCCGGCGTGTGCGACGAATGCCTGGTGCAGGTGGCCTACGCCATCGGCGTGGCGAAGCCCGTGGGCTTCTACGTGAACACCTACGGCACCAGCAAGGTGAAGATGACCGACGGCCGGATCGCCCAGGTGGTGGGCGGCCTGAAGGAGTTCGACATGCGCCCGTACTTCATCGAGCAGCGCTTCAAGCTCCGCACCCCCATCTACAGCGAGACCGCCGCCTACGGGCATATGGGCCGCGAGTGCAAGGAGGTGACCAAGACCTTCAGCAACGCCGGTCAGAAGGCCACCGTGAAGGTGAAGCTGTTCCCCTGGGAGGAGCTCAATGCCGTGGGCGCGGTGAAAAAGGCGTTCAAGCTGTAAGCTGTCCCTGATCAATTTGCGAGTCGCGAGTGGCGAGTGGCGAGTCAGCCATCGTCACTCGCGATCGCATTTTAAGGTGGCCCTTTACCTTGGCGTTGAGGTGCATCCACGCAACCCACTCGGTACTTCACTCGCTACTCGCTACTCGTATCCCAACCCATCCGCACTCACCCATGAAGAGCTTTGAAGAGTCGATCGCTTGGCAGCGGGCCATGGACTTGAACGAGGCCGTGGATATCGCGCTCGCCGAGAACCGGAATTGGGGCTTCAGGGACCAGTTGTTCCGTGCATCCCTGTCCATCTGCAACAACATCGCAGAAGGCCACGAAATGCCCACGAAGGCCCATCAGCTCCGCTACCTCTGGATCGCCAAGGGCTCCTGCAATGAAGTTTGCTCCATGCTGCATCTTGCCCGCCGCAGGAAGTACTTCCCACCGGAACAGATCGACCGCATGATGGCCCTACAGGACCAGACCGCCCGGCTCCTGCGGACCTACATCAAGACCAAGACCACAGGCTGGCGCGATCTCCCAGGCGCGATGGCCCTGCTTGGACTCTGGTTCAACCTCACCACCCCCTACTTTCTCCGTTGAGGCCGCATCCCTCGCCACTCGGTACTCGCCACTCGATACTCGCCACTCGATACT
>Ga0073899_10001052_pt1 | contig 25421 bp, 22 predicted proteins | sample KloWWTmetaKNB5Ph_FD_88975 | JGI IMG/M metagenome (GOLD analysis project Ga0073899, IMG submission 88975) | Active sludge microbial communities from Klosterneuburg, Austria, studying microevolution and ecology of nitrifiers - Klosterneuburg... | ecosystem: Engineered > WWTP > Aerobic digester >... | reverse complement strand
GTTGGACGTGTGGGTGCGCACTCTGTGACGATTCTTGGCGTCGCGGTATCCTTTCTTGCTTCCATTGTCATCTTTCAGGATGTGCAGGCCGGGAATACTTTTAACGGAACCTTATATACTTGGGCGACCAGCGGTTCCCTTACCCTTGAGGTCGGCTTCCTGATTGACTCCCTAACGGTCATGATGATGCTGGTGGTTACCTTCGTCTCGTTGATGGTCCATATCTACACGATTGGATACATGTCGGAGGATCCGGGGTATCAGCGTTTCTTCAGTTACATCTCGCTCTTCACCTTCTCGATGCTCATGTTGGTGATGTCAAACAACTTCCTTCAGTTGTTCTTTGGCTGGGAGGCGGTGGGTCTGGTTTCTTACCTCCTGATTGGCTTCTGGTACACGCGTCCGACGGCGATTTTTGCCAACATGAAGGCGTTTCTTGTTAATCGAGTGGGGGACTTCGGTTTCCTCCTCGGAATTGGTCTTATTGCTGCGTTCGCTGGGACCCTGAACTACGCGGAGGTGTTTGACAAGGCCGGGGAGTTGGCTGGAATGACCGTACCGTCGACCGGGTGGCCTCTCATGACGGCTATCTGTATTGGTCTTTTCATCGGTGCGATGGGCAAGTCAGCCCAAGTTCCCCTTCACGTTTGGCTTCCTGACTCCATGGAAGGTCCGACACCGATTTCAGCACTCATTCACGCTGCTACGATGGTTACCGCAGGCATCTTCATGGTTGCCCGGATGTCGCCATTGTTTGAACTGTCTGAGACCGCGCTTTCGTTCGTTTTGGTAATCGGAGCCACTACTGCTCTGTTCATGGGCTTCCTCGGTATCGTTCAGAACGATATCAAGCGCGTGGTTGCGTACTCGACACTCTCCCAGTTGGGATACATGACCGTCGCTTTGGGGGTCTCCGCATATTCGGCGGCGGTGTTCCATCTGATGACACACGCCTTCTTCAAGGCTCTGTTGTTCTTGGGTGCCGGTTCGGTGATCATCGGTATGCACCACGATCAGGACATGCGCAACATGGGCGGTCTGTGGAAGCACATGCCGATCACGTGGATCACTTCGTTGCTGGGCTCGCTGGCCCTCATCGGATTTCCCTTCCTGTCGGGTTTCTACTCGAAGGACATGATCATTGAGGCAGTAAAACTCTCGCACATCCCTGGTGCTGGTTACGCTTACTTCTGCGTGATTGTGGGTGTCTTTGTTACCGCCTTTTACTCCTTCCGCATGTACTTCCTGGTTTTTCATGGCGAGGAGCGGTTCGGCAAGGAGGTTGAGCATCATGACCATGCGCATGATGACCACGCCGATGACCATCACGGTGATGATCATGACGATCATGCTCACCATGGGCTTGCTCCAGGTCAGAAGCCGCACGAGTCGCCGTGGGTCGTGACGCTGCCCTTGGTGTTGCTGGCTATCCCGTCGGTTGTTGTTGGCTTCCTCACCATTGAGCCCATGTTGTTCGGTGGCTTCTTCAACAAGGTCATCCACATCGGCGAGAATCATGGGGTATTGAAGGAGCTGGCTGAGGAGTTTCACGGTGCTTACGCGATGGCCATTCACGGTTTAATGACGCTTCCGTTTGCTCTTGCGATGAGTGGCGTGGTGCTTGCTTGGTTCTTTTATATGGTGGCACCGTCGATTCCTGCGGCGATTATGCGGACGTTCAAGCCCATTCATACGCTGCTTGAAAACAAGTACTACTTCGATCGGTTCAATGAGCTCGTCTTTGCTGGAGGAGCGCGGCTGCTTGGGCGTGGTCTGTGGAAGTTTGGCGATCAGGCTGTGATTGACGGCATGGTGGTGAATGGGTCAGCCAAGTTTGTTGGGTTTATTGCGCAGCTCTCTCGTCTCTTCCAAAGCGGGCACATCTATCAGTATGCGTTTTCAATGATCTTCGGCGTCGTCATCCTCTTGACCTTCTGGTTCAATCGTGGGTGATACTGGTTTCGTGGGTCAGGGCTAACAGAGAGATTTAGGACTTGAGCGCCGCTTGCGCGGTGCATAGAACGGAAAGTAGAGATGACGGGTATTCCATTCCTCAGCCTTGCGATTTGGGTTCCGATCGTTGGTGGCCTACTGGCGCTTGCTACGGGTTCAGACCGTAATGCGTCGGTCGCCAGATTTGTGGCGCTTTTTTTCGCGCTAGCGGGGTTGGCGGTGAGTATTCCGCTTTACACCGGCTTCGACGTCAGTACCAGTGCGATGCAGTTCGTCGAGACTTATCCGTGGATTCCCAGGTTCAACATCAACTATGTGTTGGGGGTTGATGGCATTTCCGTTCTTTTCGTGTTGCTTAACAGTTTCATCACGGTAATCGTAGTCGTGGCGGGCTGGGAGGTCATTCAGGAGAAGGTTGCGCAATACATGGCCGGCTTCCTGATCATGTCCGGTTTGATCAACGGGATCTTTTCGGCACTGGATGGTGTTCTTTTCTACGTGTTCTTCGAGGCATCCCTGATTCCCTTGTTCATCATCATCGGTGTCTGGGGCGGTCCGAACCGTGTGTATGCGGCGATCAAGTTCTTTCTTTACACGCTCGCTGGCTCGCTGTTGATGCTGGTCGCCCTGCTTTACCTTTTCATGGAGTCCGGTGGTAGTTTCAGCATTCTTGACTGGCATCAGCTCAAGCTCGGAATGGATGCACAAACGCTGATCTTCTGGGCCTTTCTTGCCTCTTTTGCGGTCAAGATTCCAATGTTTCCGGTGCACACCTGGTTGCCTGATGCGCACGTTGAAGCACCCACGGGGGGTTCCATCGTTCTGGCTGCGATTGGCCTCAAGCTTGGTGCCTATGGTTTTCTGCGGTTTTCCCTTCCCATCGCGCCGGATGCCAGCCAGGCATTCGCGCCGATGATGATCACCTTGTCGCTGATTGCGGTGATCTATATTGGTTTTGTTGCACTCGTCCAGACGGACATGAAGAAGCTGGTTGCCTACTCTTCGATTTCACATATGGGCTTCGTGACCCTTGGCTTTTTCATACTTAATCCGCTTGGTGTCGAGGGCGCGCTGGTACAGATGATTTCCCACGGCTTCGTTTCCGGTGCAATGTTTGCATGTATCGGTGTGCTCTACGACCGTATGCATTCGCGTCAGATTGCGGATTATGGTGGTGTTGTCAATGTCATGCCGAAGTTTGCAGCCCTGTTCATGCTTTTCTCAATGGCAAATTCGGGTCTCCCAGCGACGTCTGGCTTTGTCGGGGAGTTCATGGTTGCGCTGGGCGCGGTGCAGTACAACTTCTGGGTTGGTTTTGCTGCGGCTACAACGCTGATCGTTGGTGCGGCATACACCCTATGGATGTACAAGCGCGTGGTATTTGGTGCTATCACCAACCACCATGTATCCGAGCTTACTGATCTTAATAACAGGGAGTTTGTGTTTCTCGTGATCCTCGCTGTCTGTGTGCTGGCCATGGGTATTTATCCCTATCCGATCACAGAGGTAATGCATGCGTCGGTCAATGACCTGCTCAAGCATGTATCTGCGAGCAAGCTCTGACCTCGAAGTAAACGACACAGAACCCTCCGGATTGTGGGCTGAAGATGAACTTTGTTATCCCTGACTTTTACCCTGCTGCGGCTGAGTTGTTTGTCGCTGCCATGTCTTTCGTGATTCTCTTGGTTGGTACATTCAGGCAGAACGCGCGGCATATCGTTTATACCCTGACGCAGTTGACGCTCGTGTTTGCTGCGGTTATTACCTGGAGAACGATGGATGGCCAGGTGAATTTCACGTTCAGCAACATGTACGTGGATGACCTGATGGGCGATTTCCTGAAGCTCATGCTGTACCTGTCGGTAGCCGTGGTGCTCCTTTACTCCCGCGGTTACATGAACGACCGGAAGATGGAGACGACGGAGTACTACTTGCTCGCGATCTACGCGACGTTGGGCATGATGGTGATGATCTCCGCCAACCACTTCCTGACGATCTACCTCGGCTTGGAACTGCTGTCGCTCGCACTCTATGCCATGGTTGCGTTGGAGAGGGATTCCGCCCGGGCGACCGAGGCGGCGATGAAATATTTCGTTCTTGGCGCGCTTGCTTCCGGGCTTCTTTTGTATGGCATCTCGATGATCTATGGCGCAACTGGTACGCTTGAGATCTCCAGTGTTGCCCAGTCCATCTATCATCAGGCCGGCAATCGTACCGTGCTCATGTTCGGTCTCGTGTTTGTGGTGGCGGGTCTGGCGTTCAAGCTTGGCGTCGTTCCCTTCCACATGTGGATTCCGGACGTTTATCAAGGGGCGCCGGCAGCAATCACGCTTTTCATTGCCTCGGCGCCGAAACTTGCAGCCTTTGCGATGGCCATGCGTCTCCTCGTAAACGGTCTTTTCGAGCTCGCTGAACAGTGGCAGTCGATGTTGATGTTCTTGGCGGTGCTGTCGATTGTCCTGGGTAATCTCGCGGCCATTGCTCAGACGAATTTGAAGAGAATGCTGGGCTACTCCGGGATCTCGCACATGGGTTTCATGCTGCTGGGTTTGATGTCTGGTGTTGTTGGCGGCGACCGTCACTTCGCGCTCAATGCCTACAGTTCGTCGATGTTCTACGTGATCTCCTATGTCATGATGAGCATGGCATCGTTTGGAGTCATTCTCCTGATGTCCCGGTCGGGGTTCGAAGCAGAGACGCTGGATGATTTCCGTGGCCTTAACAAGCGTAATTCCTGGTTCGCTGGGGTCATGGCAATGGTCATGTTCTCCATGGCAGGTATTCCGTTCTTCATCGGCTTCTTTGCAAAGTTCTCCGTTCTTCAGGCTGTTGTCGCCGCGGGTTACATCTGGTTGGCGATCCTCGCTGTTGTCATGTCTTTGATCGGTGCGTTTTACTACCTTCGGGTTGTCAAGCTCATGTTCTTTGACGAGCCTGCGGATACTGCGCCCATCACAGCTACGCTCGATATGCGTGTCTTGCTTTCCCTGAACGGCGTTGCCATTGCGGCTCTGGGTCTGATGCCTCAGACACTGATGTCACTGTGTGCGTACTCCCTGCTCGGTTCCCTTTGATCGACGGGCGGGTGCAGGAAGGTGCGGGAGGTTTGAGTGCTTGGCTTTGTCGTCGTGCTTGGCGTATTGGTTTTGCTTGCGAACCTTCCGTTCATTGCCTCTCGTTTCATGGGCTTGGTGTCGCTTCGAGCACCAAAAGCAGGGTTGGGCCTGTTTGTTGAAGTGCTGCTCTGCTACTCGCTGTCCTTGCTGGGCTTGAGTTTTTTTGAGTCTCAGTTGGAAGGGGTGAGTTACAGTCAGGGCTGGGAGTTTTATGTAGTGTTGTCCTGCTTGTTTGTGGTTGCCGGGTTTCCCGGATTTGTTCGTCACTTTTTCTGGAGGACCCCTGCTGCGGGTTAGTTTGCGCAGGGTGGGTGAAAGTCGGTTTGCGGTGGCTTTCGAGGTGCTTGGCTTTATCTGATAGTTTTCAGCTCCGTTGTCGGTGAATATATCTGTTCAGTCCGCATGAATTCTAAAGTCGAAAACTTCGTGATTGTGGGTCGTACCAGTGATGACCGTACCTTCCGTCCCAGTGACTGGGCGGATAGGCTTTGCGGCATCATGTCGGCCTTTGGGGCTGACCACCGCATGACCTACTCTCCCTATGTGCGGCCTGCATGTAATTTGCGGGGCGACAAGACGGTCCTGGTTGATGCACGTATCCATGATATCGAGCCTCTCGCTTATAATTTTTTGAAGAATTTTGCGAAGGACAACGATCTTCAGGTTGAGCTTCTTCCTGACGATTACTTCATCTGATTTCGTTGTCCACTCGAGTGGCCTCGGGCGCACGGGTGGCAGGTAAGTTCTGTGTTGCAGTGCGGGTGTTCTCTCCAACCGCTCTTCCATTCTCCCGGCTCGTTCCGCCGCGTCATCCTTCAGGCTGATTTTCGATCGGCTTAGCGTTGTCCTAGCGCGAGCCCAGGTTGCCGCTGTTTGTGCGCAGATTTTGATCTATTGCCCAGACTGCCGCTTCCAGCCGTGATCTGAACTTGAGTTTCTTCAACAAGTTCTTGATGTGCACCTTGACGGTCCCTTCGGCGATGTTCAGGTCCCGGGCGATCAACTTGTTTGACAGTCCGTTGGCCAGGCATCCAAGAATGTCGCGCTCCCGGTCGGTGAGAGGCGCTATGGTGCGCTCGGCCGCTTGGGCTTCGTCGCGCAGGGATCTCGCAAGCAGGCCGTTCAGGCTCTCGCTGATGACGATCTTGCCACGTTGAGCCTCCACGATCCGTTCCAGCAGTTCCTCTGGTTCCATGTCTTTCAGTAAATAGCCGTCTGCGCCAGCGCGGATTGCGGCGACTAGGTCGTCAGCTGCATCTGACACGGTCAGAATCAGGATTCGTGCCGCAAGATCGGCTTCACGCAGGGCGCGTAGTGTCTCGATGCCATTCATGCCCTTCATGTTCAGATCCAGGAGGATAAGGTCGGGCTCAAGCCCTTTGGCCATCTCGAGCCCTTCTTCTCCACTGGAGGCTTCTCCGATCAGGTGTAGTTCGTCGTTAAGGGCGAGTAGTTGGGACACGCCTTTGCGGAACAGGGGATGGTCATCGATGATGAGGACGGAGCTCGTGGAGGAGATGTTCACTGCGGATTTCCTTGGTTGCTGGCTTGAGCGTCCTGCAGGACGGGTTGATTGGGGAAGGTGAATTCAACCTGGGTGCCTCCTCCGTTCCGGGGCCGGACATGAAGATCTCCGTCCAGGTTTTGGGCACGGTCACGCATGATCACGATGCCGTAGCGATGCAGGGGCGTGTTGCTTGCGTCGAATCCGATTCCGTCATCTTCGACGCTCACCATCAGCAGATTGTTTTCGCTGTTCTTGAGGGTAACGGAGACATGCCTGGCGTGGGCATGGCGTTCTATGTTGGAAAGTGCTTCCCGGATGATCTGCAGGACGTGGATTTCTCGGTGAGGGGGGAGTTCCAGGCTACTCAACTGATTATCGAGGAAGATACTCAACCCGGTACGCCGACGAAAGTCCTGTACGGTGTCCTCGATAGCCGCTGGCAGGCCTCGACCGTCGATGCGCAGGCGGAAGGTTGTCAGCAACTCACGCAGCTGGCGGTAGGCCTCGTTAAGACCGTCGCGAAGCTCACCTACGACTTCATTCACGGGCTCTGGGGGTGGGTTTCGACCCAGCAGGCTCTGCAGTCGCGTGACCTGGATTTTCAGGTAGGAAAGGGATTGGGCCAGGGAGTCGTGGAGCTCCCTCGCAATGACCGAGCGCTCGTCCAGGAGAGCCAGGCGATGGCGCTCTTCATTGCGTTGGGTTGTCGCCAGTGCAGTCCCCACGTGACGACCGACGGCCTCCAGAAGCTCGACCTGCCAGCCTTCCAGGCGCTTGCTGTCTGTCTGCTGAAGCAACATGGCGCCATGGCTGCGTGTTCCGTCGAATAGGGGGACCGAGATGTTCCATTCTCCGGGAGCCGCGTCGCGAACACCAATGCTTACCTGCGGCGTACCGGCGCTTTTGCAGCCATGGCACTCTGATCTGCACAATTCGGCATCCGGAATGGGGGCTGCCGGATCTGCCTGCACAACAACGCTCATCCCGTCCACCTTCTTGAGGCACAGGGTGCCCGAGCGAATTCCTATCACTTGCCCCACCTCCTGCAGTACCTGCTGCAGCGTGGCCTTGCTGACGGCGCGTTCGGACAGTGCCCGTGTGGTGCAGTAAAGCAGATTAAGAGACTGGTTGCTGCGAGCGAGTTCTTCGGTTTTTTCCGTGACCCTGTTTTCCAGCTCGGCATAGATCCGCGACAGGTCTTCGATCATGAAGTTGAAGGCTTCACCAAGTTGTCCGAGCTCGTCGGGTTCCCGAGCTGCAACCCGCTCGCTGAAATTGCCTTTTCGAACTACTCGTGCCATGGCCAACAATTCGCCGAGTGGGTTGAGTATGTGGGTTTTCAGCTGGATTACCGCACAGGCCCCGACGACTAGCAGCAAGGCCAGGGAAATGCCTTGGGCGAGGCGTAGCGCCTGGAGTTTTGTCTCCAGCCCTTCCTCTATAAGGGCAACCAGCTCATCGATATGAACAACCATTTGGGCTGTGTCGGCCTGAAGGGCCAAACGGGCAGTAGGCTCTGGGCCTGCCTGCAGTGCGGCCGGGCGAAACCGGGTGCGCCAGAATTTCCCGACGATCTCGTAGGCCAGGCGTACAGGGTCTTCGGCCGTGGCAGGAATGACCCGGAGCAGATCCGGGTGGGTATAGCGGGCCTCAAACTCGTTCAGTTTCTGAGTCAGCCGGGGGTGGCGGACATCCGTTGTGTCGAGCCCTACCGCCGACTGGATGGCGTAGGAGTGCATGCGCAGGGCGCCTGCCATGTTGATCGCCCGCGCCTCACCGGAAGACAACTCGACCACAGTAATGGAGGCAAGGATGGAGAGCGCCGCCAGTGCAGCGATGGCGGCGATCCAGGCGCCGAGGCGGATGACAACGGATGGGCGCCCCCTGCCGGGAGGGATTCGCTGATGGATTGATGGGGCACTCAAGGCTTGATCTCCGGTTGCCCTGACGAAGTGCTATTTTGGGCCAGGGGGCGCGTTGATGGGAGTCTGTGTGGATACTCGGAGACGGAAAATGGGAGTAGGGCGATCCCTTCGGGCGAGGATGTATGACGTTCTGAACGCTCTTGCAGGTTTTAGACAAACAATTAAAAAACAGCCAGTTGCATGTTAATAACACGCATTTGTTGCCTACCTAAATAGAGGTAGTTAATGCAAGTTGCATGGTCTTTCGGGCATGATCTAGGTCAAATCCAGATGCTCTGACGACTCCTAGACTGCGCGGCATGCCAAAGGGCGACCACTCAAATTCCGGTCTGTCCTGCACATGTACCAAGTGGAGGAAACCATGCATACCAGCCTTGATGACTTGTCCTTGATTCTCGGTGAGATCGCGCTCTTTCGAGCCCTTCCTGAACACGTGATCGGTGAGATCGCCCAGTCTGCGGATGTCATCAGCCTTGCCAAGGGCAAGACGATCTACGCGGCAGGGGACAGGCCGAGGGCGCTTTATCACGTCATGTCTGGCCACCTCAAGGTTTCGGTATCGTCACAGGATGGCGGTGAGAAGGTGATCGAGATTCTGTCACCCCGACAGCTTTTCGGGGTTGCCGAGTTGTTTGGGGATGCGCCCTGTGTGTCTTCGGTTGAAACCGTGACGCCCGTTGTCATGCTGGCGGTGGGAAGGGAGGGCGTGCTGCGTGCCGTCGAGCAGGAGCCCGGCTTGTCCCGTCGCATGCTCAGCGCCATGGCGCAGAGGCAATCCTCCATCGAGCGGGATATCGCTGCCGATTGTTTCCAGTCTGGAACGGACAAGGTCGTGGACTACCTTCTGCGCCTCGCTGGGCCCGGAATGGAGAGAGGGCGCGCTGTGGATCTCGAGCTCGAGATCCCCAAGCATGTGTTGGCTGCGCGCATGGGTTTCACGCCGGAAACCCTGTCGCGCATTTTTCGCGAGCTGTCCGATGCCGGGATGATTCATGTCCATGGCAAGCATGTCACCCTGATGGAGGCTTTCACCCGCGCTCACGCCTCTCGGCCGATACTTCGCCGGGATGTTCCTGGCGTAACGTCCTGCGCTACGGTTTCGCAGGGCAGCAGCTGGTTCTCGCGGAATGGGGTTGGGCAGGCAGGGGCATTCGGGGCGCGGAGCGTCTGAGCAAACGGCAGATTCCGGCGCCATGGGTCCTTGGAGTATGCTTCCATCCTCGCTCAACCCTCGGAGTGCCCCATGCTTGTCAAGGATTCCGATTTCGATAGCCTTGTTCCCGGCCTGCCGCTGAGCCGCCGAACCTTTGTCGGGGCATCCCTGGCGGCTGGTTTTGCACTGGCAGTGCGCCCGGCCCAGGGGCAAAGTGTCATACAGACCGCTGCCAGCGGGCTTTCTGCCGGCGATATCACCATCAAGGCGTCCGACGGTGTGGCGGTGCGTGCCTATTGGGTCCAGCCATCCGGCAAAGGGCCATTTCCGACGGTGCTGGTGGTGTCGGAAATATTTGGCCTGCATGAATACATTCGAGACACCTGCCGTCGTCTGGCCCGTCAGGGCTACCAGGCCATCGCCCCCGATCTGTTCCAGCGCCACGGAGATCCGGCGAGCGTGGGTAGCGTGGCAGAGATTCTCTCGACGATCGTCAGCAAGGTGCCTGATGCCCAGGTCATGGGTGATCTGGATGCCTGCGCCGGCTGGGCGGCAGCAAACGGAGGGGATCCGGCGCGGCTGGCGATTACCGGATTTTGCTGGGGGGGGCGAGTCACCTGGCTTTACGCAGCCCACAATCCGCAACTGCGCGCTGCTGTTGCCTGGTATGGCCGGCTCACGGGGGTGGCAACCGGAACTTCGCCGAAGCATCCGGCTGATCTTGTCGACCGCATGCAGGCTCCGGTGCTCGGGCTTTACGGCGCAAAGGACCAAGGGATCCCTGTGTCCGATGTGGAGGACATGCGTGACGACATGACCCGGGCCGGCAAGCGCGCCGAATTCGTCATCTATCCCGAGGCGGGGCACGCCTTTCATGCCGACTACCGGCCCAGCTACCGGGCTGAGGATGCCATTGACGGCTGGGCGCGGATGCTGGCCTGGTTCCGCGACAACGGCGTCTAGACTGACTCCCGGCCCTGGCTGGTCGGTTCAGCCGCGGAGGGAGATCACCGGCCAGCCCCGGGAAGTGGCGTGGATACGCAAGGTGTCGTCCGGGTCCACCGCTACCGGGTTGGTGACCTTGCCCAGCAAGGGCAGGTCATTGTGGGAGTCACTGTAAAACCAGCTACGCTCGAAGCTTGACCAGCACAGACCCAGGCTCTCCAGCCAGGCTTCAACCCGCTCGATCTTGCCATCCTTGAAGGCCGGAGTGCCTCGCGGCTTGCCCGTGAACGCGCCGCCTTCCTGGGCCGGAACGGTGGCGATCAGATGGGGGATGCCGAATGCGCGGGCAATGGGATAGGTGACGAAGCTGTTGGTGGCCGTGACGATGGCCACGACGGCGCCTTCTTCCAGGTGTCGGTTGACCAGCGCCCGGGCCTCCGGTGCCATCATCGGTTGTACCCGGCTGGCCATGAACTCCTTGTGCCAGGCGTCGAGCTGCTCGCGGCTGTGGCGGGCCAGGGGTTTGAGCTGGAAGTCCAGGAACTCGAAGATGTCCAGGGTTCCCGCCTTGTACTGGTCGAAGAAGGTCTGGTTGCGGGCTTCGTAGACTTCCTTGTCGAGTACGCCACGGGAAATCAGGTATTGGGCCCACTCGAAGTCCGAGTCACCGGCAAGGAGGGTGTTGTCCAGGTCGAAGAGTACGAGTTCCATCTTGATCGCTTTAAAGGCTCAGGTCGCGCTGCAGAATTTCCCGCAGCAGGGGCAGGGTGATGGCGCGCTTGCGTTCCAGCGACGCGGCATCGAGGGCATCCAGGGTGCGCAGCAGGCTGGTCAGGTCACGGCGACCATGACGCAACAGGTACTGCACGATTTCTGGGTCCAGGCGCAGACCGCGGGCTGCCGCCTGGGCGTCGAGAATAGCCAGGCGATCATCGTCGTTGAGGGCCTTGACCTCGAAGATCAGGCTCTGGCCGATGCGCGTACGCAGGTCTTCGCGCAGATTCAGGTGAAGTGGTGCAGCGCAGCCGCTGGTGATGAGGGTCATGCGCTGGCTGCGGGCCGAATTGAAGGCCCGGAAGAGGGCGATCTGGGCGTCGGGGCCAAGGGCTTCCACGTCATCCACGGCAAGCAGCAGGGTGGGGGCTTCGGGCAGGGTGTCCACCACGTCGGCGGCCTGCACGTAACAGGCCGGCCGGCCGGCCTGGGCTGCGGCGGTGACCACGCTGCGCAACAGGTGACTGCGACCGCTGCCCGCATCTCCCCACAGGAAGAGGTGCTGGGGCACCTCTGCCACCGGGATTGCCTCGTAGAGGGCGGCAAGCAGGTCGGCATTGGTCGCGGCGACGAAGTTCTCCAGCAGCGGTGGCGCGTCGGCGTGCAGATCGAGGGTGAGTTGCTTCACGAGGTTGTCTCGCCGTTCAACACCGGGCAGGGGCGGGCAGGCGACATTTCGGCTAAAATTCGGGTTTGTTTGCGCGGGACGGGCGGAAAACTCCGGCTGTCTGCAGCGCAAGGCCCGTTAATGTAGCCGGTCACGGCGGGGCGCTCAACCCGACGAGCGCAATCCTCCTGCCTGCCGGTCGCTTCAAATGAGATCAAAGAACCCATGAGCTCCCTTACTTATCGCGATGCCGGTGTGGATATTGACGCCGGCGATGCCCTGGTTGACCGTATCAAGCCCTTTGCCAAGCGCACCATGCGCCCGGAGGTGATGGGCGGGATCGGCGGCTTTGGCGCCCTGTTCGAGATCTCGAAGAAGTTCAAGGAGCCCGTGTTGGTTTCCGGTACCGACGGCGTTGGCACCAAGCTCAAGCTGGCCTTCCAGCTCAACAAGCATGACACCGTCGGCCAGGATCTGGTGGCCATGAGCGTCAACGATATCCTGGTGCAGGGTGCCGAGCCCCTGTTCTTCCTTGACTACTTTGCCTGTGGCAAGTTGCATGTGGACACCGCTGCCACCGTGATTCAGGGCATTGCCCAGGGTTGCGAGCTCTCCGGCTGCGCCCTGATTGGCGGTGAAACCGCCGAGATGCCGAGCATGTACCCGGACGGCGAGTACGACCTGGCCGGTTTCGCGGTGGGTGCGGTCGAGAAGTCCAGGATCATCGATGGTTCCACCATCCGCCCGGGCGACGTGGTGCTGGGCCTGGCATCCAGCGGCGCCCACTCCAATGGTTACTCCCTGATCCGCAAGGTGATCGAGATTGCCAAGCCGAACCTGGAAGGCGACTTTCATGGCCGCAGCCTCAAGGATGTGATCATGGAGCCCACCCGCATCTACGTGAAGTCCCTGCTGGCGCTGATGGAGAAGCGGGACGGCCTGGTGAAGGGCATGGCCCACATCACCGGTGGTGGACTGCTTGAAAACGTGCCTCGTGTGCTGGCTGACAATCTCACTGCCGTCCTCAAGAAGGACGCCTGGGAAATGCCTTACCTGTTTCAGTGGCTCAAGCACGCCGGCAATGTCGATGCTCAGGAGATGTACCGGGTGTTCAACTGCGGTATCGGCATGGTCGTGATCGTTGCCCGGGAAGACGTGGATGCCGCCACCGAGCAGCTGCGTGCCACCGGCGAAACGGTCTACAACCTGGGCACCATCGAAGCCCGTGCCGAAGGTCAGGCACAAACAGTAGTTATCTGACGCCACTGCCCGGACTGGGCAGGCGTGGATGTAAAAGCGGGCCCTTTGTGGCCCGCTTTTCATTGGGTCCGTCGGCGCCAGCCAGAGGTATCTTTACCCGGTTTTACCTTGGGGTGACGCCGGCTTACACATGATGGGGAGATGATGGCCTGTCGCTGCTTACTTTGCGCAGAGCTATCCGCCCCGTCCCATGGATTCCCCTTCTTCCTTGCCGCGCGTCGCGGCCACGCGGTCACTGCTGCCGCTGATCCTCACCACGCTGCTTGGTGCCTGCGCCAGTGTCGGCCCCGATTACCGCGCCCCCGTGACTCAGGCACCGGCCGTCTGGCAGGCCCCGACGGCCGGCACGCATCAGGTAGAGCGTGCCGACCTGGCCCGCTGGTGGACCCAGCTGTCCGATCCGCTGCTGACCGGCCTGATCGAGGAGGCCCTCCGGGCCAATCCGGATCTCAAGGCGACAGGGGCGGCCCTGCGTGCCGCGCGGGCCAGCCGGACTCTGGCTTCGGCGAACCGCTTTCCGACGCTGGGCGCAACGGTGGGTAGCAGCCGCAGCACGGCCTTCGGTGTGGACAAGAGTCTTTACGATGCCGGCTTTGATGCCAGCTGGGAGCCGGATGTCTTTGGTGGCGCCCGTCGGGCGCTCGAGGCGGCTGACGCCGATCTGGCCGCCAGCTTGGCCGACCTGTATGCCGCCCAGGTCAGCCTGGCAGCGGAGGTGGCCCTCAACTACGTGGAGCTGCGGGCTTACCAGGCCCGTCTGGGTATTGCCCGGAGCAATCTGGGGAGTCAGTCCGAAACTCTGCAGATTACCGATTGGCGCGCCCGGGCAGGGCTGGTGGGCAGCCTCGATGTGGAGCAGGCGCGCAGCAACAGGGACACCACACGGGCGGTGATTCCTACCCTGGAGACCGGGCAGGCCGCCGCGGAGCATCGACTGGCCCTGCTAACCGGACGAGGCCCGGGTAGTCTCCACGAGCAGCTGGCTGTGAAGGAAGGCGCCGCAGGTGGACTGCCCGTCGTCCCGGAGCAGGTGGGCCTGCTCATTCCGGCCGAGGCACTGCGCCAGCGCCCCGATGTGCGGGCTGCCGAGCGTAGGGTGGCGGCAGAGACAGCCCGGGTGGGGCAGGCAGAGGCGGCCCGCTACCCGGGCTTCAGCCTGTCCGGCTCCATCGGCCTGCAGGCCCTGGGTCTGTCCACCTTCACCGGTGGCGGGCAGCTGGCTCGCTCCCTGGCGGCCTCGGTGTCCGGCCCCTTGTTCGATGGGGGCCGTCTGCGTGCCCAGGTGGACGTCCGTGAGGCGGTGAGGGAGCAGTCCGTGGCGGCGTATGAGAAGACCGTGTTGCTCGCCCTGGAGGACGTGCATAACGCCCTGGTGGCCCTGGCCAGCGGCCGGGAGCGTCAGACAGCCCTGGTGAGCGCCGCCGAGGCGGCCCGCAATGCAGCTCTGCTGGCGAGTCACCGCTATCGCTCCGGGCTGATCGACTTCCAGACCGTGCTCAGCACCGAGCGCAGCCTGCTGTCCATTGAGGACAGCCTGGCCACGGCCGATGCCGAACGCCTCACCGCCCTGATCCGTCTCTACAAGGCCCTTGGTGGCGGCTGGTCGCCGGACGCCACAGCCACAACTTCCCTGGTGACGACGCATGAGCGTTCCTGAGTCCCGATCTGCGGAGATGCTCCGCAAACTCGTTGTCGATGGCGGCAAGTCCCGCTTTGGTCGTCGTCCCCGGCTGGCCGTGCTCGGTGCCGCCACCGTGCTGATCAGCCTGGCGCTCTTCGGCGTGTTTGGCGGCGATGGTGCTGGCGACGTCCCGCGCTACCGCACGGTGGCCGCACACACCGGCGATCTGGTGATTAACGTGTCGGCAAATGGCAATCTGCAGCCTACCAACTCCGTTGATGTAGGCAGCGAGCTGTCAGGCATTGTCGAGTCGGTGCACGTGGATGTGAATGACCGGGTACGCAAGGGTCAGGTGATTGCCCGGCTTGACCCCTCCAAACTGAAGGATCAGGTGCGCCAGGCCCGCGCCGATCTGGCCTCGGCCCGGGCCCGCTTGCGTCAGGCGGAGGCCACCGTGGCGGAGACGGCTGCCGCCCTGGGGCGTCTGAAGGAGGTCGCCCGTCTATCCGGTGGCAAAGTTCCGTCCCGGGCCGAGCTGGATGCCGGCGAGGCCTCGTCCCTGCGGGCCGTGGCCGACCAGGGGGCGGCGCAGGCGGCGGTGGCGTCGGCCACGGCGGCCCTCAGCACCCAGGAGATCAGCCTGTCCAAGGCCATCATCCATTCCCCCATCGACGGCATCGTGCTCACCCGCAAGGTGGAGCCGGGGCAGACGGTGGCGGCGGCCATGACGGCGCCGGTGCTGTTCACCCTGGCCGAAGACCTGCGCCGCATGGAGTTGCAGGTGGATGTGGATGAGGCCGATGTGGGCAAGGTGAAGGAGGGACAGGAAGCCCGTTTCCATGTGGATGCCTGGCCCGGGGAGACGTTTCCGGCGCGGGTCGTCCGGGTGGGGTGGGGCTCCCAGACCAAGGATCAGGTGGTTTCCTACCTGACCATTCTTGAAGTGAAGAACGATGCCCTGATGCTGCGCCCCGGGATGACGGCCACCGCCGAGATCACCACGGCGCGCCGGGAGGGCGCACTGCTGGTGCCCAATGCGGCCTTGCGTTTTTCTCCGCCGGCCGCCCAGGCGGCCGCCCGACGCAGTCTGCTCGCCAGCCTGATGCCGCGCCCGCCGGCACCGCCACCCAAGGCAACGTCCGACGTGGCCGCCAGGGACGGTACGCGGACCGTCTGGCAGCTGCGCGATGGTCAGGCGCAGCCCTTACGGGTGAAGGTGCTGGGCAGCAATGGCCAGCTCTCCGAAGTGCGTGCGGTGGAAGAGGAGGCGCCCCTGAAGCCCGGTATGGAACTGATCGTCGAGGCGCTGGTGGCCGGAAAATGAGCGTTCCGCTGATTGCCCTGCGCGAAGTGACCCGTTGCTTCGGCCACGGTGCCGCAGCCTTCCAGGCCCTGCGCGGAGTGGATCTGAGCATCGAGGCGGGGGAGTTCGTGGCCATCATGGGGCCGAGTGGCTCCGGCAAGTCGTTGCTGATGAACATCCTCGGCTGCCTGGACACTCCGAGCGGGGGCAGCTACCGCTTCCAGGGCCTGGAGGTGGACAGTCTCGACCGGGACCAGCGGGCCCTGTTGCGTCGGCACGCCCTGGGTTTCATTTTCCAGGGTTTCAACCTGCTGGCACGCACCTCTGCCCAGGAGAACGTGGAGCTGCCCTTGCTGTATCGCGGGGAGCCTGCCGCGCGGCGGCACCTTCTGGCCAGGGAGGCGCTGGCCGCCGTCGGGCTGGAGGGCTGGGGGCATCACACCCCGGCCGAACTCTCCGGCGGGCAACAGCAGCGCGTGGCCATCGCCCGGGCTTTGGTGACGGAACCTTCCGTGTTGCTGGCCGACGAGCCGACCGGCAATCTGGACACCGAGCGCAGTCGCGAGATCATGGATCTGCTGGTGGCCCTCAACCGGGACAAGGGCCTGACCGTGGTGATGGTCACCCACGAGGCTGACATGGCCGAGTACGCCCATCGCATCGTGCGCCTGGTGGATGGGCGCATTGCCAGCGACGTCCGCCGGGCGGCGCCCGTCTGTAGCGAGGGAGCCTAGTGATGCTGTGGAACGCCGTCCTGCTCGCCTTGCGCGAGATCCGCCGGAACCTGATGCGCTCCTTCCTGACCATCCTCGGTATTGTCATCGGGGTGTCGGCGGTGATCACCATGGTGACGCTGGGCAATGGGGCCACCCGCGCCGTGTCCGATCAGATCTCCAGCCTGGGCAGCAATCTCCTGATCGTCCGGCCGGGCCAGCAGCTGGGCCCTGGTAGGGATTCGGCCGGGGCCGCCAGTTTTCGGGTGGCCGATGCCGATGCCGTGCGTAGCCAGGTGAGCGGGCTGGCCGCCGCGGTGCCGGTCAGTGGCAAGAGCGTCACCCTGGTGGCCATGGCGCGCAACTGGTCGAGCAGCGTCACTGGCAGCACCGCCGACTGGTTTGCCACCGGCAAGTGGCAGATCACCAGCGGCCGTATCTTCAACGAGGCCGAAGAGCGTGCCGGTGCTGCCGTGTGCGTGATCGGCGAGACCGTACGCAAGGAGCTTTTCGGCGGTCTTGACGCCGTCGGCCAGCAGGTCAGGGTAAAGCAGTTTTCCTGCGAGGTGATCGGCTTGCTGGCCTCAAAGGGGCAGTCCACCATGGGTAATGATCAGGACGACCTGGTGGTGATGCCGCTGCGTACGCTGCAACGGCGGCTCACCGGCTCGGTGGATGTGGGCAGCCTGATGATCTCGGTGCGGGACGGGGCGTCCATTGATGCCGCCAAGAGCGAGGTGATGTGGCTGATGCGCGAGCGGCGCCATATCGACCCGGGCGACAACGATGACTTCTCGGTGATGGACACCCGCCAGATTGCTGAAACCCTTTCCGGTACCACCCGCGTCCTCACCGGCCTGCTCGGGGCGGTGGCGGCGGTGAGTCTGCTGGTGGGCGGCATCGGCATCATGAATATCATGCTGGTGTCGGTGACCGAGCGCACCCGGGAGATCGGCATCCGCCTGGCCATCGGTGCCCGCGAGGGGGAGGTGTTGCTGCAGTTCCTGATCGAGGCGGTGGCCTTGTCGTCGCTGGGCGGCATGGTCGGCATCGTGTTGGCAACCCTGGCGTCCATTGCCGGTACGGCGCTGATGAAGGTGCCCTACCTCTTCGATCCGGTGATCAACCTGCTGTCCTTTGGCTTTTCAGCGGCTATTGGTGTGATTTTCGGCTATGTGCCGGCCCGCCGGGCTGCCCGCCTGGACCCCATCGAGGCCCTGCGGCACGAGTGAGTTGCCGGCTTACTGCCGGCCGAGGCGCTCCTCGAGGCTCTGCACCACATCCGGGGCGCCGCGTACGCGGAAGAAGGCGCCTTCCTCATCGGCACGTTCTTCCAGCACCTGGCAGTTGGAATAGATCTCGCCGCGCAGCTGCTGGGCCGACCAGGGCAGGAAGAGCTCGGCTTCGACCAGGTCCCGCTGGAAGAAGGTGAGGATGACGTCCCGGAGCGCGGAGACTTCTTCCGGCCGGCGTGCGCTCATGACGACGCAGTCCGGGTAGCGGGCCCGTAGCGAGGCCTCGCATTCGGCCTGGGCGGCGGCATCGCCCACGTAGTCGATCTTGTTGAAGACGCGGATACGCGGCAGGACATCGGCTCCGATCTCGGCCAGTACCACGTCGGTCACTTCGAGCTGGCGCTCGAAGCCCGGGTCGCTGGCGTCGATGACGTGGAGCAGCAGCGAGGCATCCAGCGCCTCATCGAGGGTGGATTTGAAGGACGCGACGAGGCCGTGGGGCAGGTTCTTGATGAAGCCCACCGTATCGCTGACCAGTACCCGGGGCACACCCTCGGGGTGCAGTACTCGCACGGTGGTATCCAGCGTGGCGAAGAGCTTGTTGGCAACCAGCACTTCGCTGCCGGTGAGGGCCCGCATCAGGGTGGACTTGCCGGCGTTGGTATAGCCGACCAGCGCCACCGTGGCGAGGCCCTGGCGTTCCTGGCGGCGCGCGCGCTGGGTCTTGCGCTCGACCTCCATGGCGTCGATTTCCTGTTGCAGCTCGGCAATGCGGTCGCGGATCTTGCGGCGGTCGAGCTCGGTATGGGATTCACCGGCACCCCGGCCGCCGACACCGCTGCGCTGGCGCCCCTGCGGCCCGGCCAGCTTGGCCATCTCGCGCAGGCGCGGCGCCATGTAGCCAAGGCGGGCGATCTCGACCTGGGCCCGGGCCGCCCGGGATCGGGCGTTGCGGTGGAAGATCTCGAGGATGACCATGGTGCGGTCCATCACCTCGCAGCCCACTTCAACCTCCAGGTTGCGTGCCTGGGAGGGTGAGATTTCGTGATCCACCAGGATAGCGTCGATCTGGCCGCCCCCCGGCAAGGCGTCGTGCTCGCCATTGACGTAGGTCTGGATCTCCTGGCGCTTGCCCACGCCCAGGTAGGCGTTGGCGTCGAAGCTGGTGCGCTTCTGGATGAAGGTGTGAACTACCTGCAAGCCCAGGGTCTTGGCGAGCTCCCGGAGCTCGGTCAGCGAGGCTTCGAACTCCAGGTCTGTGACGTTGGGCAATTGCACGGCCGCCACAACGGCGTACCTGGGTTGATCTTTGACTTCCATTTGCATGCGTGGGGGACCGGATCGGGTGGGCAGGAGCGGAGTGTAGAGCTTCAGTGGCCGGCGCGCTTGCGTACCGCATCCACGTAGGCGCGGCCGTCCAGGGGGGCCTTGTCGCGCTGGGCCTTCCAGATGGTTTCGCCCAGGCATTCGAGCACGTCATGGAGGGCCGCGTGGCGGTCACCTTGGCGGCCCTGGCAGGCCTCGAAGGCTTCCCGGATACCGGGGGGCTGGTTGATGGAGAGCTGCTCCTCAATGGCCAGGTGCAGGGACAAGTGCAGGAAGGGGTTGATCTGGCCATCCTCGGGGCTGAAATCCTTCAGCACCGCGTCGGGATCTTCGAGTAGTGCGTGGTACTCGGGATGATGGGCGACCAGATCGGCAGCGATGATCTCGAGCTGGGTAAGAACCTCGCGGTTCCGGTGCTTGGCCCAGGCGCTGACGAAAAACTGGCGGGCTTGGTCTCTGGAGGGATCGAACATGGTGGTATTTCCTTGTGAAGCTTGGGCGTGATGTCCGGGTTCGGTGGTGGCGCCTTGCCGGTGCCGGATGTGGGGGCGGTCCGGCTGCGCCGTTGCCGAACGGGCGACTCAGTCGGTCTTGTCCCGCGACAGGCAGAGGTCGCGGATGATGCACTCGCCACAGCGCGGCTTGCGGGCAACGCACACATAGCGACCATGCAGGATCAGCCAGTGGTGGGCATCGCGCAGGTATTCCCTGGGGATGCGGCGCAGCAGGCGCTTTTCCACTTCCAGCACATCCTTGCCGGGCGCCAGGCCGGTGCGATTGGCGAGGCGGAAGATGTGGGTGTCCACGGCCATCGTCGGTTCGCCGAAGATAGTGTTGAGCACCACGTTGGCGGTCTTGCGGCCAACCCCGGGCAGGGCTTCGAGGGCATCCCGGTCATTGGGGACTTCGCCGCCGTGCCGCTCGAGAAGCTGGTGCGACAGGGCCAGGGTGTTCTTTGCCTTGTTGCGGAAGAGACCGATGGTCTTGATGTGTTCGACGATGCCGGCTTCACCCAGGTCCACCATGGCTTCCGGGGTGGGGGCGATGGCAAAGAGCTTGCGGGTGGCGATGTTGACACCCTTGTCGGTGGCCTGGGCCGACAGCACCACGGCGACCAGCAGCTGGTAGGGCGACGCGTATTCCAGCTCGGTGGTCGGCGTAGGGTTGGCGTCCCGCAGGCGTTGGAAGGCTTCAGCCACCGCGGCCAGCTTCATGTCGGCCATCAGGCAGGTTCTGCCGGCGAGGCCGCTTCGGTGGAGGTATCCGGGACACCGGAGGACGGCGGGTTGGCGCGGGCGAGGGCCTGCTTGCGGGCTTCGATCCAGTTTCGGCCGGCAATCAGGAAGCCCAGGGCGATGAAGGCGCCCGGCGGCAGGATGGCGACAAGAAAGCCGGGGTAGTCGTCACCGAAGAGCGTGAGCCCCTCGACCCCGGGGAAGATCATCTCGATGCCCGAAAACAGGGTGCCGCTGCCGATGATCTCGCGCATGGCGCCGAGCACGGCCAGGACGAGCGTCAGCCCGATACCCATGGCGATGCCGTCCACCGTGGAGTCAGCGGGTTCGTTCTTGGCCGCAAATGCTTCAACCCGGGCGAGCACGATACAGTTGGTGACGATCAGCGGAATGAAGATGCCGAGCACCAGGTAGAGCTCATGGAGATAGGCATTGAAGGCCAGGTCCACCACGGTGACGAGGGCGGCGATGATCAGGATAAAGACCGGGATGCGGATCTCGTAGGGGATGAAGTTGCGCAGCGCCGAAATGGCCAGGTTGGCCAGGGCCATGACCAGGATGGTGGCAAGGCCGAGGCTGACGGCATTGACCACATTGGTGCTGATGGCCAGGATGGGGCACAGGCCGAGGATCTGGACGACGCCGGTGTTCTGCTTCCAGATGCCGTTCCAGGCGATTTCCTTGTGGGCTTGAAAGTCCATGGCGGGTCTCCCGTCAGAGCGGGTCGCCGCTCTTGGCGGCGAACAGGCGGTTCTGGTTGTCGGCCGCAAAGCGGGCTGCGCGGGCGACGGCGTTGGTGACGGCGCGGGCGCTGATGGTGGCGCCGGTGTGGTAGGCGATCTGCCCGCCGTCCTTCTTCAGCTTGCAGGACGGTACGTCCGCGGCCTTGAGGTCGGAGAACTGGGCGATCCAGGGGGACTTCTTGTCTCTGTCCTTCCTGGGGTCGATATAGTCGCCCAGGCCCGGGGTTTCCCGGTGGCTGACGGCCCGCACGCCAGACACGCTGCCGTCGGCATTGATGGCCACGATCAGGTCGATGCGGCCGCTGTAGCCGTCGGGGGCGGTCGCTTCCAGCAGCAGGGCGGCGGGCTGGCCCGCCTTGCGCGCACGATATACACGGCCGCCTTCGTTGAGGCCGAGTTCGCGCGTGGGGCCGAGCTTCACATAGTCATCCAGCAAGGCGTTGTCGTAGGTGGCACCCGGCAGGACCTCGGAGATGAGCTTCATCTTTTCTTCGGTGGCCGAGGCCTGGATCTGCTCGCGGGTGGCATCGTAGGTGAAGGCCATCACCGCCGTGAACACCACGGTGAAGGCCACCATCACCCCGCCGGTACGGGCGGAAAGGCCGAGGGCAGTGGTTTCGCTCATGGGCCGTCAGTCCTTCTTGTGGCCGAAAACTGGCGCCTGGGTCTTCATGTCAATGATGGGCACGAGAATGTTCATCAGCAGGGTCGCAAAGGCAATGCCGTCCGGGTAAGCGCCGAAAGCGCGAATCACGTAGGTGAGCACGGCTGCCCCCGCCGCAAACAGCAGCTTGCCCCGTGCTGTGGTTGCCCCCGAGACCGGGTCGGTCAGGATGAAGAAGGCCCCGAGCATGGCACCGCCGGAGGCGAGGTGGAAGATCGGTGAAGCAAAGCCATCGGGGCGGACGCTCCACAGCAGGCCGGCAGTGAGGAAGAGCGCACCACAGAAGGCTGCCGGGATGTGCCAGGTGATGATGCGGCGCTGGACGAGCCAGAGCCCGCCCAGCAGATAGCCGAGGGCGACCCATTCGCCACCCTTGCCGCCCACGGCGCCGAAGGCCGGCCCGTCCATGAGCTGTGAGGCCCGCAGGCCGTGAAGCTCGGAATCAGCGCTGGCCGCACTGCGCAAGGCCGTGCGAAGGGCGTCGAGAGGGGTGGCGCCGGTGATGGCGTCCACCTGGCGGGCGCCACCGAAGATCAGGTCGAGCTGGGTCTTGAAGTCGAGTTGGCCGGCGGCAGGCCACTGGGACATCAGCGCCGGGTAGGCCACGATCATCAGGCAGAACGCCGCCATGGCCGGGTTGAAGGGGTTCTGTCCGAGGCCACCATAAAGCTGTTTGACGATGACCACAGCCAGCAGGGTGCCGGTGACGGTGAGCCACCAGGGGGCGATGGGCGGGAAGGTGAGGGCGATCAGCCAGGCCGTGACGATGGCCGACAGGTCGGTGAGGAAGAGCGCCTTCGGCTTGCCACGGATGGCCAGCATGGCGGCCTCGCCGGCCAGGGCCGCGGCACTGGCAATGGCCAGCTGGACGAGGATGCCGGCGCCGAAGAACCACACGTAGGCGGCGATTCCGGGCACGAGGGCGAGCAGGACCTGGAGCATGACGCTCTGGACGCTCGCCGGCTTGCGGATGTAGGGTGAGTTGATCATGGGTGGGTTCCGGGCGGCGCGTTCAGGCCTGGCCGGCCGGGGGTGGAGCTTCGGTGGAGTGTTCGGCAGCCCGACGTCGGGCATCGATGGCGGCCATCTCGGCCTGCACGTCCGGGCTGGTGACGTCTACGTTCTTGGGCGCGACCTGTGCCTTCTGCTGGCGGGCTTTCTCCATGGCAGCCTCAATCAGGGCGCGCTTGGCGTCGTCGCCGGTAGGCTTGGCTGCGGCGGGGGCGGCCCCGGGGGCTGCCGCTTCACCGGCGACCTTCTCGCGGGTTGCAGCCGCCTTTGCGGCGAGCTTTTCGGCCTTTTCCTGCTTTTCCCGCTCCTGCCGGAGGTTCTTGAATTCGAAGCGCTCGCGGGCGGTGTCAGCAGCTTCCTTTTCACGTTCGCGGGCCCAGATCTCGCTCTTGGAGAAGCGGAAGTAGTCCACCAACGGAATGTGTGACGGGCAGACGAAGCTGCAGCAGCCGCACTCGATGCAATCGAAGAGATGGTATTCCTGGGTCTTGCCGAAGTTCCTGGCGCGGGAGAACCAGTACATCTCGAAAGGGGCGAGGTCGGCCGGGCAGGCCTTGGCGCACTCGCCACAGCGGATGCAGGGCATCTCGGGCGGCGGGGGCGGAAAGAGGGCCGGGCTGCCGACCAGGATGCAGTTGGTGGCCTTGACCACCGGTACGTCGAAGGCCGGCATGCGCACACCCATCATCGGGCCGCCCATGATGTAGCGGTCGGTGTCGGGGCGGGCACCGGCCAAGCGTACCACGTGGTCCATCGGCGTACCGATGAGCACTTCGTAGTTGCGCGGGGCATTCACGTTGCCGGCCACGGTGACGAGCCGCGAGACCAGTGGCCGGCCGTGTTCGAGGGCCTCGTGGATGCTGTAGGCCGTGCCGACGTTGAAGCACTGCACGCCGAAATCGGTGGAGCGGCGCCCATGGGGGACTTCGATGCCGGTGAGCACGCGGATGAGCTGCTTGGCGCCGCCGGCCGGGTAGCGGGTGGGGATGGCGATGGCTTCGATGCCTTTCTCGCCGCTGGCCGTGATGGCGGCCTGGACGGCGGAGAGGGCCTCGGGCTTATTGTCCTCGATGCCGATCAGCACCTCCCGTGCCTGGAGCATGTGGCGCATGGCGCTGATGCCCTTGAGCATGTCGGTGGCCCGCTCCCGCATCAGCATGTCGTCGCAGGTGATGAAGGGCTCGCATTCGGCACCATTGATCACCAGGGTGTCGAGGCTGCCTTCCTTGCCCGGCTTGAGTTTGAGGTGGCTCGGAAATACGGCACCGCCCAGGCCTACCACACCGGCATCGCGCAGGTAGTCGCGCAGTTCGTCGGGGGTGGCTGCCCGGACGTTGATCCGGTCGAGCTCTCCCCAACGATCGTTCCCGTCGGGTTCGATGACCACCGACAGGGTGGTGAGGCCCGAGGTGTGGGGCATGACCGCCGGCAGCACATCGCGAACGATGCCGGAGGTGGAGGCATGGACGGCGGAGGACAGGTTGCCGTCGGCGGCACCGATGCGCTGACCCTTGAAGACGCTATCGCCGGGCTGTACCAGCGGGCGGGGGTGCCCCCCCACCGACTGGTGAAGGGGGATCACCAGTCGGTCCGGCAAGGGCACGGGGGCGATGGGGGCGGTGGTGGAGTGTTCCTTGTTGGTCTGCGGCTTGACGCCACCATGGAACTTGAAGAGTTTGCGCAGCATGTCAGATCTGCCTGGGCGTGCGAAGGGCGCGATCTGCCCCCTTGCGACTGCGAACGAGGTGAGCGTGGAGTCGTTTCATCCTAGGCGGCCTGCTTGATCTGAAAGACCGGATAGCGCCATTTCCAGGTGTCCACCGTCTCGGCGATGGGCTCCATGGCGATGCAGTCCACCGGGCAGGGGGCGAGACACAGCTCGCAACCGGTGCAGTCGGCGGCGATGATGGTGTGCATCTGCTTGGCAGCACCGACGATGGCGTCCACCGGGCAGGCCTGGATGCACAGGGTGCAGCCGATGCAGGTGACTTCGTCGATCACCGCTACGGACTTGGGCTTTTCAACCCCGTGTTCTTCAGAGAGCGGCTTGAACTCTCGCCCGAGCAGGTCGGCCAGCTTGCGGATGCCTTCCTCGCCGCCGGGGGGGCACTGGTTGATCTCGGCCTCGCCACCGGCGATCGCATTGGCGTAGGGGCGGCAGCCCGGAAAGCCGCACTGGCCGCATTGGGTCTGCGGAAGAATGGCGTCGATCTTGTCTACCAGGGGGTCGCCTTCGACCTTGAACTTGATGGAGGCGAAACCCAGCCCGGCTCTAAGGAGCAGGGCGATGCCGGTCATGACGAGGAGTGCGGTGAGCATGGTTCGGTGCG
>Ga0073899_10001051_pt1 | contig 25436 bp, 23 predicted proteins | sample KloWWTmetaKNB5Ph_FD_88975 | JGI IMG/M metagenome (GOLD analysis project Ga0073899, IMG submission 88975) | Active sludge microbial communities from Klosterneuburg, Austria, studying microevolution and ecology of nitrifiers - Klosterneuburg... | ecosystem: Engineered > WWTP > Aerobic digester >... | reverse complement strand
GAGGATGTCGGCCTGCCCGGCTACTTCGGACCGGATGCCCTTGATGTGCGCGGCGGTGATGGACACTGCGTTGTCGAACGCCAGGGGGCCATCGAGCAGGCCGCCGGAGATCTGTCCGCGGTCGGCCATCTTGCACAGTGCGGCAGCGTCGAGCGTGGCCGGCATCGTCGCGCTGACCGTCTCGACTGCAGCCAGGATCGCCACCTTGGGTGTCTCCACCCCGATGACACGGGCGAGATCGATCGCATTGCGCACGATGTCGGCCTTCTGCTCCAGCGTGGGTGCGAGATTGATCGCTGCATCGGTGACGATGAACGGGCGTGGATAGCGCGGCGTCTGCAGCACGAAGCAATGGCTCACGCGGCGCTTGGTGCGCAGCCCCGACTCTGACGATACGACAGCCGCCATCAACTCGTCGGTGTGCAGGCTGCCCTTCATGAGGGCCTCCACCTTGCCGTCGCGCGCCAATTCGACCGCGCGGGCTGCGGCTGCATGGCTGTGTGCCACGTCCTCGATGGTCACGCCGGCGAGATCGATGCCGCAGTCGGCGGCCAGCGCCTCCAGTCTGGGACGTGGTGCGACCAGGATCGGCTCGATCATCCCCGCAACGCGCGCATCGAGGGCGGCCGAAAGGCTCGGCTGGTCGCAGGGATGTACCACGGCCATCCGGATGGGCTCGAGCGCGGCCACCTGGGCCAGCAACTGCTGCAGGCCCTGGTCGCCAGCCGGGTCGAGGTGGATCCCGGGTAGCGACGTACGTACGCGCTCGATGCGCTCATTCGACGCCGTCACATCCGCTTCGCCTTCGACCACGACCTGGCCATTTCCGCGGGTACCGACGCAATTCAGAGTCAACCCGCGGGTCGCCGCGTTCCTGGCCTTGACCTCGACACGCAACGTGATGGGCTCGCCCGGCGCCACGGGGGCCAGGAACCGCAGTGACTGCCCGGCATACACGCTACCCGGCCCCGGCAGTCGTGTGCCGAGCAATTCCGCGATCAATGTCGCAAGCCACACGCCCGAGGCAATCGAACCTTGCCCGGGGCCGGTCTCTCCCGCGAGCGTGGCGAGCCAGTGCAACTCCTGGCGGCTTGGCACACGCTCGACGGTGACATGGTCGCCAACACGCAACTCGTCAAACGTGCGGTTGCGAATCGCGGTCAACCCCCGTCCTATACGCGGCGCGAATGCGCGCGCTCTGCGATCAGCAGCGCGAGCTCCAACGCCTGTTCGTAGTTGAGGCGCGGATCGACCGTCGAGCGATAGGCGCGCTGCAGGTCGGCGTCGGAGAGGCCGCGGGCTCCGCCGGTGCACTCGGTGACGTCCTCGCCCGTGACCTCGATGTGCACGCCGCCGAGTACCGAACCCATGTCGCGGTGAATCTGGAACGCCAGCTCGATCTCGCGCAGGATGTTCTCGAAACGGCGCGTCTTCAGGCCCCCGGTGCTCGTTTCGGTATTGCCGTGCATGGGGTCGCAGATCCACAGCACGCTCTGGCCGGTTGCACGCACTGCGTTCACCATGCGAGGCAGCGCCTTCCCGATCTCCTTGACCCCGAAGCGGTGAATCAGTGCGAGGCGTCCCGGAACGTTGTGCGGATTGAGCGCCGCGACGAGACCCTGCAGCCACTCGTCGTCCATTGCGGCGCCGATCTTCACGCCGACGGGATTCGAGATGCCGCGGAAGTATTCCACATGCGCACCATCCAGCTGCGCCGTACGCATGCCGATCCATGGCATGTGCGTCGAGAGGTTGTACCAGCGATTCTGGCGGGGAATGAAGCGTGTCTGTGCCTGTTCGTAGTGCAGCAGCAGGCCTTCGTGGCTCGCAAAGAAGCCCGCGTGCGTCGCTTCGTGCACGCGCCGACCGCTCAGGCCTTCGAGAAAGTCGAGCGAGTCCGCGATCGAGGTCGCGATGCGCTGGAATGCATCCTTGAGCGGCGAGTGGTTCACGAAGCCGAGGTCCCAGTACTCGGGGTGATGCAGGTCCGCAAAGCCGCCCGCTACGAGCGCCCGCACGAAATTGAGTGTGAGCGCCGCGCGTTCATAGCCGCGCAACAGCAATTCAGGGTCGGGCACCCGCGCTTGCGCGGTGAACTCCGGCCGGTTGACCAGATCGCCGCGAAAGCTTGGCAGCGTGACGCCGCTGCGGGTCTCGGTGTCTGCCGATCGCGGTTTCGCGTATTGGCCCGCCATGCGACCGACACGGATCACCGGCGTCTTGAGCCCGTGCAACAGCACGAGGCTCATCTGCAGAAGGATCTTGAGCTGCTTCGCAATCTTGTCCGACTCACAGCCCTGGAAAGTCTCGGCGCAATCACCGCCCTGAAGCAGGAAGGCGTCACCGCGCTGGGCGGCCGCAAGCTGCTCGCGCAGCGCCTCCACCTCCCACGAAACGACGATCGGCGGCAAGCGTGCCAGGTCGGCGACGACCCTGCCGAGAGCGGCAGCATCGGGGTAGCCGGGTTGCTGTTGTGCAGGCCTCGCTTGCCAGCTCGCGGGGTGCCAGGAGGTGAGATCGGTCGTGCGCATCCCGTTAATCCTACATGGAAAAGCCCGGGGGTGGCGGTCCGGCAGGCGGACGGGCAGAATGCGCGGCTTCCAAAAGGGGCTGTGTCATGCATCGAGTACTCGTTCTCGGAGCCGGCAAGATCGGCTCGCTGATTTGCGGCCTGCTCGCCGAATCGGGCAGCTACGAGGTCCACCTCGCCGATGTCGACGGCGAACACGCTGCAGCCGTAGCGCGCGCGCACGGCGTCGCCAACCTCGAGGCGCACGCGGTCGATGCGCGCAACGCCAAGGCGCTCGAGCGTCATCTTGCCGCACATCCCGTCGACGCGGTGATCTCGAGCCTGCCCTACTACTGCAACACGGGCGTCGCGGAAGCGGCGCGCCAGGCCGGCATTCACTACTTCGACCTCACGGAAGACGTGGAGGTCACGCGCGCGGTGCGTCGTATCGCCGCCGGTGCGAGGCAGGCCTTCGTGCCGAAGTGCGGGCTCGCGCCCGGTTTCATCAGCATCGCAGCGAGCGAGCTGATCACGCACTTCGACAGTCTGCGATCGGTGAAACTCCGCGTGGGCGCGCTGCCCCAGCATCCGAACAACGTGCTGAAGTACTCGCTCACCTGGTCCACCGAGGGCCTGATCAACGAGTATGGCAACCCTTGCGAGGCGATCGTCGAAGGACGCCGCATCGAAGTGGCGCCGCTCGAGGGTCTCGAGGAAATCGAGATCGACGGTACTGCCTACGAGGCTTTCAACACCTCCGGCGGTCTTGGCTCGCTCGCCGAAACCTCGGGCAAGTCCTGCGAGCACATGACCTACAAGACGATCCGCTATCCGGGGCATTGTCAGCAGATGCGGCTGCTGATGAATGATCTCAAACTGAACCAGGATCGGCCGGCGCTGAAACGCATCCTTGAGAACGCCGTGCCGCAGACGCTGCAGGACGTGGTCATTGTCTACGCCGCAGTGACCGGGTTACAGGACGGCGAGTTGCGCGAGGAGAACTACGTCAACAAGGTGTATCCGCAGGTAATCGCGGGTCGCCTGTGGTCGGCGATCCAGGTCACGACGGCCGCCGGCATCACTTCGGTCGTTGATCTCGTCCTCGATGGCAAGGACCGCTACCAGGGCTTCGTGGCGCAGGAACAATTCCGCCTGCCCGAGATCCTCGCGAACCGCTTCGGCCGCTACTACGCGCCGGGCGGCACCAAGGATCTTTCGTCGCAGGTGGTCGTCGCGGGCAAGACCGGCCGCCAGCGAAGGACCGGGAGCGCGGGACGATGAACGCTCGCAGCCCGATGGGCGCCGGGGAAATCAGTGCGCTGCTCGCACGGCTTGGACTCGACAGCGCGGCGCTGTCCACGGGCTCCGGCGAGTGGATCGATGTGACGAACCCCGCCACCGGCTCGCCGCTCGCCCGCGTGCGCGGCGCCGCGACCACCGACTACGAGCGCGTCATGGGGCGCGCCCTCGATGCCGCCGCAGTGTGGCGCACCGTGCCTGCGCCGAAGCGCGGTGAAGCAGTCCGGCGCCTCGGCGAAGCGCTGCGTCGCCACAAGGAGGACCTCGGCGCGCTTGTGACGCTCGAGAACGGCAAGATCCTCGCCGAGGGGCTGGGCGAGGTGCAGGAAATGATCGACATCGCGGACTTCGCGGTCGGTCAGTCCCGCATGCTGTACGGCCTCACGATGCACTCCGAGCGACCGGCGCATCGCATGTATGAGCAATGGCATCCGCTCGGCGTCGTCGGCGTGATCTCTGCCTTCAATTTTCCGGTGGCGGTCTGGGCCTGGAATGCCCTCCTCGCCGCGATCTGCGGCAACGCCACCGTCTGGAAACCTTCGCCCAAGACGCCGCTCACCGCGCTCGCTGTGCAGAAGATCTGCGATGCGGTCGTTGCGGCGGATGGGTTGCCGCCGATCTTTCAACTCTTCATTGATGCCGGAACAGAACTCGCGACGCACTTCGTCGATGACAGGCGCGTGGCGCTCGTGTCGTTCACAGGTTCGACGGCGGTCGGTCGCAGGGTGGGTGAGCGGGTGGCCGCGCGCCTCGGCAAGTCACTCCTTGAACTAGGCGGCAACAACGCAATCATCGTGGACGAGACGGCCGACCTGTCGCTCGCGGTGCCGTCGATCGTGTTCGGGGCGGTCGGCACGGCCGGCCAGCGTTGCACGAGTACGCGACGCGTGATTGTGCAGCGTGCGCGCGCCGAAGAACTCGAGCGCCGGTTGCTCGCCGCCTACCAGCAGGTGCGTATCGGTGATCCGCTGAACGCAGCGACCCTGATGGGCCCGCTGATCGACGCCCATGCGGTCGAGCAGTACCGCAAGGCCGTTGCCGCGGCGCGCGCCGCAGGCGGCGAAGTGCTGTGTGGCGGCGAAGTGCTGGACGGACCCGGTCATTTCGTGACGCCCACGATCGTGCGTGCGCGCAACGAGTGGCCGATCGTGCAACACGAGACGTTCGCCCCGATTCTCTATCTCATCCGTTACGGGACGCTCGACGAAGCGATCGCCCTGCAGAACGCCTCGGCGCACGGTCTGTCATCCTCGATCTTCACCGACAGCCTGCAGAATGCGGAGCGCTTTCTCTCCGCGGTGGGCAGCGACTGCGGCATCGCGAACGTCAACATCGGGACGTCGGGTGCAGAGATCGGCGGCGCCTTCGGCGGCGAGAAGGACACTGGCGGTGGCCGCGAGTCAGGTTCCGACTCGTGGAAGGCCTACATGCACCGCCAGACCAACACCATCAATGCATCGCGAGCGTTGCCGCTGGCCCAGGGCATCCGTTTCGAGGTTTGAGACCGGCTGCGGGGCGATGCCCGTTTCACGCCAGAGTGTGAAACACGCGCTGCACGTCGTCGTCCTGCTCGAGGCTGTCGATCAGCGCGAGCACCTCGGCGGCGTCCGTATCGGGTAGTTCGGTCGGCACGATGCAAACGTATTCCTGCTCGGCCGAGAGCGGCGTGAGGCCGCGCCGCTCGAGCGCCTCCTGCACGCGTCCGAAGTCCGCGAACAGGCAGCGGATCACGATCTGCGTCTCGCCAGCCTCGCCTGCGCCTTCGCCCATTTCGTCGAGGCCATGGTCCATCAGGTGAAGTTCAAGGTCGTCCTGGTCGATCCCTTCCGGCTTCAGGCGAAACACCCCCATGCGGCGAAACTGGAACACGACACTGCCGCTCGCCCCGAGATTGCCGCCGCCCTTGGCGATGATGCTGCGCACGTGCGCCACGGTGCGCGTGGGATTATCAGTCGCGGTCTCGACGAGCAACGCGACGCCGTGGGGCGCGTATCCCTCGTAGATCACCTGCTCGTAATTCGTCGCGTCCTTGCCGGAGGCTCGCCTGATCGCGGCCTCGACTTTGTCCTTCGGCATGTTTACCGCACGCGCGTTCTGCATCACGCGACGGAGCGTCGGGTTCGACCCCGGGTCGCTGCCGCCGGCTTTGACGGCCATGCTGATGTCTTTGGCGATGCGCGCGAACTGCTTCGCCATGCGGTTCCAGCGCGCGAACATCGCATGCTTGCGGACTTCGAAGATCCTGCCCATGTGCACATGATGCCACGGGCCTCAGCGGCCTGGCAGGGCGAGATCGATGCAGGCACCGCCGAGCGATCCGGATCGCGTGACCGTGAGCGCCCCGCCATACAACGCGACCGCATCCCGTACCATCGACAGGCCGAGGCCGTGACCGGGAGCCGCCTCGTCAGCGCGCGTGCCGCGTTCGAGTACCCGTTCGCGATCCGGGTCGCTGATCCCCGGGCCGTCATCCTCGATCATGATTCGCAACCTCGCACGAGGCCCGGCGTCGGTCTCGAGCCGCGCCGACACGCGCACTCGCGATGCGCACCACTTGCAGGCGTTGTCCATCACGTTGCCGAGCAATTCGGCAAGGTCGTCGCGGTCGCCAACGAACGACACGTTCGCCGGCACGGCATTCTCGATCGAGAAGTCCTTGCCCGCGTGCGCGCGCAGCAGCGCACCGCGAAGGTCAGTGGCGATCGGCCGCAGAGGCGTTGCGCTCTGCCCCAGGGTTGCGCCACCACTCGTCGCCGCGCGCCGCAACTGGTGCTCGACGATGCCACTCATGCGGTCGATCTCGCGCTCAAAAGGCGCCCGCAGCGCCTCCACTGACCGTGCGCCGTGCAGCGTCGCGCGCATCACTGCGAGCGGCGTCTTCAGACTGTGGGCGAGATTGCCGAGCGTCTTGCGATAACGCGCGATGCGCTCGCGCTCGGCTGCCAGCAGCGCGTTGAGATTGCCTGCCACGCCGTCGAGCTCGCGCGGCCAACGCTCCGAGAGCGCCTCGCGCGCACCGGACTCGATGCCGCGGATCTCGCTTTCGAGCTGCTGAACGGGCCTGAGCGTCAGCTGCAGGAGCACGGCGAGCGTCGCCAGGAGCAGAAGCGCGAGAGCTGCGAACCAGCCGAACATCTGCGTGCGGACACGGCGCAGTTGCAATACGTATGGTTCGAGACTCGTGGCGACGCTGAAGGTGAGTGCAACGGATCGGCCATCGTCGTCGCGCCAGGCGATGCCACGGCTGCGTACCGCGACCGGGCCGACAACTGGCCAGTGGGTGCGAATCGTGCGCCGCTCGCCCGGCGCCAGCGGTGCGCCGAAGCCGGCGCGCGCTCCGATGCTCGAGGGCGAGCGCCAGACCGCGCGGCCGGCGTCGATCAGGGCGTAAAGTCCCGACCCCGGGGTCGAGAGACGCGGGTCGGCGAGGCGCGAGACGGTGATGCCCTGCGGCGTAGTCTCTGTGGCCGCTATCAACGCGACGATCTGTGTGTCGAGCAACTCGTCGAGCGAGCGTTCCGACATGGCGCGAAAAACTGTATCGAGCGCCGCGATCGTGATGCCGAAGAACAGCACGAGCGACACCGACACCGAAACGATCAGCCGTCGTCGCAGCGAGGGCATGCGGCGGCTTTCAGTGCGGGTCGCGGGGCAGCACGAAGCGGTAGCCGCGGCCGCGCAATGTCTCGATGGGCTGCAGCACCTCGTCGGGATCGAGCTTCCTGCGCAGGCGACCCATGAACACCTCGATCGTATTGCTGTCGCGCTCGAAGTCCTGCGCGTAGAGTCGCTCGGTGAGCTCGGTCTTCGAGATCACCTCGCCCGCCCGCATCATCAGATGTTCGAGCAGCCGGTACTCGAAAGTCGTGAGGTCGATCGCTTCGCCGCCGACGGCCACCGTCTGCGAGCGCAGGTCGAGCACGACCGGTCCGCAGGAGAGTACCGGGCTCGCCCAGCCACCGGCGCGGCGCAACAGTGCCTGCACCCGCGCCAGTACCTCTTCGAAGCGGAACGGCTTCGCCACGTAGTCGTCGGCACCCGCGTCGAGGCCTGCGACCTTGTCCTGCCAGCGATCACGAGCTGTCAACACGAGGATTGGAAAGGTCTTGCGCTCGGCCCGCAGCGTACGGATGAGGTCGAGGCCGGGCACTTTCGGCAAACCGAGATCAACGATCGCGAGATCGACCGGATACTCGCGCCCCGCGTAGAGCCCCTCCTCACCATCGGCCGCCAGATCGACCGTGAAGCCAGCCGCGCCAAGATCGTGCTTCAGGGCGTCGCGCAACGCGGCTTCATCTTCGACGACGAGTATGCGCATCAGAGCTCCTCACCGTTCGCCGCGTCGATCCGCACGGTCCACACGCGACCGTCGTCGGACAGCAGTCGCAACTGGTGCACGCGGCGCCCGTTCGATTCGCGCGTCTCGGCGCGAATCACCCGGGCCCGGTACTTGCGTTCGGCGCGATTGACGGCCTCGTCCAGGCTGATGCCGGAGTCGGCGCGCGGCGACCGCTCCGCCTCCTTTCGCCCCCCCTTGTGCGCCCACGGCGGCGAATCCGCAAACGCCTCGGGCAACGCAAGTGCGTTGCAGGCCAGCACGGCGGCGGCAAGGAGGGCGAGCAGCTTCATTGCACGGGCAAGTCTAAACATCGCCGCTGAACCGCGCCTGAAGAGTGTCATTCCGGCGGGGTTCGGGCCTTGGCGGCCACCCAGAGCCGGTCCCAGGTCGCGGCATCGAGAGCCTCGAGCGGCCGACCGGTATCGCCAGCGAGGTGTTCCATGAGGCGAAAACGCGCCTCGAACTTGCCGTTCGCCTTGCGTAACGCCTCTTCCGGATCGACGTCGAGGTGGCGTGCCCAGTTCACGATGGCAAAAAGCAGGTCACCGAGTTCCTCTGCCTGGCGTTCGGGCGACTCATTGCACACTGCCTCATCCACCTCGCCAAGTTCCTCCTGGACCTTGGCGCGTGTGCCTGCCACATCCGGCCAGTCGAACCCGACCCTTGCGGCGCGCCGGCCCAGCTTGGCGGCACGGGTGAGCGCAGGCAGTGCGAGCGGCACGTCGGCGAGCGTGCCACGGAGACCCCCGGCGTCGCGCTCCTTCGCCTTCATCGCCTCCCAGGCCGCAGTCTGCCCTGCGGCATCAAGGAAGCGTGCGTCCGCGAAAACATGCGGATGACGGGTCGTGAGCTTGTCCGCAATCGAAGCAGCGACGTCGCCGAACGCGAACCAGCCCTGCTCCTCTGCGAGCCGTGCGTGAAAGACAACCTGAAAGAGCAGGTCGCCGAGTTCGCTTCGCAGGCGTTCAGGGCTGCCATTCGCGATCGCGTCAGCCACTTCGTACGCCTCTTCAATCGTATAGGGCGCGATTGTCGCGAAGGTCTGCTCGCGATCCCAGGGGCAGCCACCGTCCGAAGCACGCAGGCGCTCCATGATCCCGAGGAGCCGATCCAGTTCCGTTTCGGCTGTGTTCATCGCCCCGCACCCGTGACGAGGCTGTAGAACGTCAAAAGCATGCCGGCCGTGGCACCCCAGATGTGACGCTCCCCGTAGGGAATGTCGTAGAACTCGACTTCCTCCTCGCCGATGCGGCGTATCCGTGCGCGGTGGTTATGCGCATCGAATACGTGCGTGAGCGGCACCTCGAAAGTATCCCGCACTTCGCGTGCATCGAGCCTCAGCGAGAAGCCCGGGTCGACGAGGGCGACGACGGGCGTGACGCGAAAGCCGGTGCCTACCACGTGATCGGGCAGATAGCCGATGACGTGCACGCGCGCCGAATCGAGCCCGATTTCCTCGCGAGTCTCGCGCAGCGCCGCCGCGAGTGGGCCTTCGTCGCCCACCTCGATGCGCCCACCCGGAAAACTGATCTGTCCGCCGTGCTTTCGCAGGGCCTCAGCGCGCTGTGTGAGCAGTACCGTGAGGCCCCCCGGGTGATCGACGAGCGGCACCAGCACAGCCGCCGGCACCGGGTTCACCGGAAGAAAGGCGCGACGACGTTTGCTCTCCTCCGGAGGCAGGCCGGCGATGCGCCACTCCCCTGCATCCATCGACGGCACCGTACCGTGAAGGCGCGCAACCACAAGTTCGCGCAGATTGCCGGTCACGCGCTACCCACCGGTCAGCCGCCGCCGCTGCCGCCGCCCTTGATGCCACCCTTGGCGAGTTCAGCGGGATCGAGCAGAACCGCGAGTTCTTCGCGCGACAGGTCGGTCATCTCCGCCGCCACTGCGAGTATGGGTTTGGCCTGGGCGTACGCCTTCTTCGCGATTGCCGCGCCCTTCTCGTAACCGATCACCGCGTTCAGGGCCGTGACGAGAATCGGGTTGCGATCGAGTGCATCGGCGAGTCGCGCCTTGTTCACGGTGAAGCCGGCAATCGCGGAGTCGGCGAGCAGGCGCGCGACGTTCGCGAGCAGGCGCGCACTCTCGAGCAGGTTGTATGCAATCACCGGCAGCATCACGTTCAGCTGGAAATTGCCCGACTGCCCGGCCACGGTGATGGTCGTGTCGTTGCCGATCACCTGGGCTGCAACCATGGCGGTCGCTTCCGGAATCACCGGGTTCACTTTGCCGGGCATGATGCTGCTGCCCGGTTGCAGCGCCGGCAGCGCGATCTCGCCAAGCCCTGCGAGCGGCCCGCTGTTCATCCACCGCAGGTCGTTCGCGATCTTCATCAGGCTCACCGCGATGACCTTCATCTGTCCCGACAGCTCGACCGCGGCGTCCTGCGACGACAGCGATTCGAAGTAGTTGGGGCTCGGAACGAATGGCAGCTTCGTGAGCTGCGCGAGCACCGTGCAGCAGCGGGCTCCGAACTCCGGATGTGCGTTGATGCCGGTACCGACCGCAGTGCCGCCCTGGGCCAGGGCGTGCAGCCGCGGCGCAGTGGCCGCGAGGCGCGCGCACCCGTTTTCGATCTGCGCGCGCCAGCCCGACAATTCCTGCCCGAGCGTCACCGGCATGGCGTCCATCAGGTGCGTACGGCCCGTCTTGACGATCGCGCCAAGCTCGCGCTCCTTGCTGGCGAGCACTTTTGCGAGGTGCGCGAGCGCCGGCGCGAGCCCCTCGTTCACCGCAAGCGCGGCGCTCACGTGGATCGCCGTCGGAATCACGTCGTTGCTGCTCTGGCTCATGTTCACGTGGTCATTGGGGTGCACCTTGAGGCCCGAAGCCCTGCTTGCGAGATGGGCGATCACCTCGTTCGCGTTCATGTTGGTGCTGGTGCCCGACCCGGTCTGGAACACGTCGATGGGAAAGTGCCCATCGTGCCGGCCGTCCGCGACCTCTGCGGCCGCCGTGCCGATCGCGCGCGCGATATCCTCCGGCAGCAGCCCGAGCTGCGCGTTCGCGGTCGCCGCGGCCGACTTGATGAGCCCCAGCGCCCGCAGGAATTCGCGCGGCATCGTGAGCCCGCTCACCGGGAAGTTCTGCACCGCGCGCTGGGTCTGTGCGCCCCACAGGGCCTCGAGCGGCACCTGCAGCTCGCCCATGCTGTCGTGCTCGGTACGGAAGGAAGCAGTCATCAGGGTACTCCGGAAATGTGCCGCACATCGGCACGCATCGGCCGGGTGGGCCGCGTGCGTTATGATCGCGATCCTATCATTCCCGATGACCTGCCCGCATGACCACAGCCCCGATAGACGCCCTGTCACCGGTCGATGGCCGCTATCGCAGCGCCGCCGAGCCGCTGCGCCCGATCATGAGCGAGCAGGGTCTCATCCGCGAACGCATCCGCATCGAGGCGGAGTGGTTCCTGTTTCTCATCGCGGAGGTGCCGGCGTTTCGCCAACTCGCGCCCGCGGGCAGCGTGCTCGAGCGCGCCGCCGGACTCGCCGCCAACCCTGACGCGGCGGCGCCCGCCGCGGTCAAGCAGATCGAGGCCCGCATCAATCACGACGTCAAGGCAGTTGAATACTACGTGCGGGAAGCGCTTGCGGCCGCAGGTGCGGCGCCTGCGGCGCTCGAGCTCGTGCACTTCGCTTGCACCTCCGAGGACATCAACAACGTCTCCTACGCGCGGCTGCTGACTGCCGCGCGCGCCGTGCTCCTTGACGCGCTCGATGCACGCATCGCGACACTGCGCGCATTGGCAGCGCAGTACGCCGCCCTGCCGATGATCGCGCGCACGCACGGCCAGACCGCGAGCCCTACCACCCTCGGCAAGGAGTTCGCCAACTTCGTTGTGCGCCTCGAGCGGGCCCGGGCGCGCCTCGCCGCGGTGTCTGCGCTCGGCAAATGGAACGGCGCAGTCGGCAACTACAACGCACACGTCGCGGCATTTGCCGACCTCGACTGGCCCGCGCTGAACGCGCGTTTCATCGCGCGGCTCGGCCTCGGCTTCAACAGCCATACCACGCAGATTGAACCGCACGACTGGATCGGCGAGTACTGCGATGCGGTGGCTGCCGTGAACGTGATCGTCCTCGATTTCTGTCGCGACGCGTGGGGCTACATCTCCCTCGGCTATCTGCGCCAGCGCCCCGTGGCCGGGGAAGTCGGCTCTTCGACGATGCCACACAAAGTCAATCCGATCGACTTCGAGAACTCCGAAGGCAACCTCGGCATTGCCAACGCACTGCTGCGGCACTTTGCGGAGAAGTTGCCGGTGTCGCGCTGGCAGCGCGACCTCACCGACTCGACCGTGCTGCGCAATCTCGGCGTCGCGCTGGCGCACTCGCTGATCGCGTGGCAAGCACTCGGCCGCGGGCTCGGCAAGGTGGAAGCGAATCCGGTGCGGCTCGCGGCCGATCTCGACGGTGCCTGGGAGGTGCTCGCCGAGGCGGTGCAGACGACGTTGCGCGCTCATGGCGTTCCGAACGGTTACGAACTGCTGAAGGAGTTCACGCGCGGCCGCCCGATCGACGCCGCGATGCTGCGCGAGCTCATTGATCGACTGCCCTTGCCTGACGATGCGCGCACGCGTTTGCAAGCCCTGACTCCCGCAGGCTACACGGGCCTCGCCGGCCGTCTTGCCGCGCGGCTGCCGCCCGGGAACTGAGACCTGCGGCACGCTTCTGCGCTGCGGCCTGTGTCAAGGGAGGCCAAAACGTGACGGTATCGACAGGCCGGGCAGGCCTGGCTCCCCGAGAATCGCCGCGAAACGCCAGTCGGCGTGCAACTGCGGGAAAGGTCTCTCGTGTCGGGTACCGGGGAATTCGAGTTGAGCCTGCTGTCGCAGACGCCGCCACCGCGTCTCGACCTGCCGCCGCTCGAAGCACCTCCCCAGGTCAATGTCGTTACGACGCTCGAGGAGACGCTCGCTGCGACGATCCTTGTCGCGGGCAGCGCGCAGCGCCTGATGTCGATCTACACACCCAACCTCGAGCCGGATCTCTACGACCAGAGCCCCTTTCTCGACATCGTGAAGCGCTTCGTGCTCGCCCGCAGCTTCGCGAAGGTGCGCGTGCTGCTCGGTGATGGCAGCCGCCTGAACCGCGACGTGCACCGTTTCGTCGCGATGAGTCGCCGCCTGACGAGCTACATAGACATCCGCGTGCTCGGTGAGGATGCTCCCAAGCCGCATCCCGGCTACATCATCGCCGACGATCGCGCGATCCTCTATCGCGCCAACGCCAGCTTGTGGGACGGCATCGCCGACCTCGACAACTCCGCGGTCGCCCGCATGCACCTCGCCGACTTCGATGCGCAATGGATCTCGCACGTCCCCGACTACGGCTACCGCGTCGCGCGTCGTTGACGTGCGACCGTCTATAATCAGCTCATGTCCGCTCGCCCCGAAGTCACCGTTGCCGCCCTGATCGAGCGTGCCGGCCGGTTCCTGCTGGTCGAGGAGCGCGCCGGCGGGCGCCTCGTGCTGAATCAGCCGGCGGGGCATGTCGAGGACCGTGAAACGCTGCTTGCGGCTGTCGTGCGCGAGGCTCGCGAGGAGACCGCCTGGCGCTTCACGCCGGTCCACCTGCTCGGAATCTATCTCTGGCGCAACGCACGCACCGGTCGTTCCACCCTGCGCGTTGCCTTCAGTGGCGAGGTTTCGGATCACGACCCGCACGCGCCACTCGATCGCGGGATCGTCGGCACGCACTGGATGACGCGGGACGAAATCGACCGGTCACACGCACGATTGCGCAGTCCGCTCGTGCTGCGCTGCATTGATGACCATCTCGCAGGACGCCGTCTGCCGCTCGACTCGGTCGCCCATCTCGACCTCGACACCGCGGTGCACATGCGCGCCGTCAAGGTCGGCTGACGCACGGGCGCGACGCGCCTCGTACAATGGGCGCGTGAACGAGCGAGCCTCCCGTATCGTTGTGGGACTCTCCGGTGGAGTGGATTCCGCGTCGCGGCGCTGCGTCTGGTCGAGCGCGGATGCGAGGTGCACGGGCTCTTCATGGCGAACTGGGAAGACGACGACGGCTACTGCACGGCCGCCCAGGACTTCCAGGATGCGCGCGCGGTCGCTGGCGTGCTTGGCATACCCCTGCACCGGGTGGACTTTTCGCGCGAGTACCGCGACCGGGTTTTCGCGCACTTTCTTGCGGAGTACGAGGCCGGGCGCACTCCCAATCCCGACGTGCTTTGCAACCGCGAGATCAAGTTCGGCGTCTGCCTCGCGCATGCGCGACGGCTTGGAGCCGGCCGTTTTGCAACGGGTCACTACGCGCAGCTCCACGTTGGCGACGGCCCGGAACTTCACAAGGGCAGCGACCCGTCGCGTGATCAGTCCTACTTCCTGCACTCCATCGAGCGTGCAGCGCTTGCCTGCATCGAATTCCCCATCGGCGCTCTTCCGAAGGACGAAGTGCGCGCGCGCGCGCGCGCTGCAGGCCTGCCTGTCTACGACAAGCCGGACAGCACCGGGATCTGCTTCATTGGCGAGCGCCCCTTTCGCGAGTTCCTGTCACGCTACATCGCCGCTACGCCGGGCCCGATCGAGACACCGGCGGGTGAGCGCGTCGGAATCCACCATGGGCTCGCGTTCTACACGCTTGGTCAGCGTGGCGGCCTCGAGGTCGGCGGGCGTGCGGGGCATGTGGAAGGCGCCTGGTACGTGGCACGCAAGGATCGCGCGCGCAACTCGCTCATGGTCGTGCAGGGTCACGATCACCCGCTGCTGCTGTCGCGAGCGCTGGTCACCGGCCCGATGCACTGGCTCGCTCCAGCACCCGTCGCACCCTTCCAGGCGAAGGCGAAGGTGCGTTACCGCCAGGCGGACCAGGCGGTCAACGTGACGCCGCTGGCGAACGGCCGTGCCAGACTCGAATTTGACCTGGATCAGCGCGCCGTGACACCCGGCCAGTACGCTGTTCTTTACGAAGGCACGCGCTGCCTCGGCGGCGGAGTCATCGAATTCACGTCCGGATGAACATATGTCGATCGCCAGGAACCTGCCCGCACGCCTGTCTGCCCTGAAGCGTCTCACCGGCCGCACGCCCTTGATCGAGGTGGAGTGCGAGTTCCGGGGTCGCACGCACCATATCTACGCCAAATACGAGGCGCTCAATTTCACCGGCAGCATCAAGGACCGCATGGCGCTGCACATCCTCGAGCGTGCCTACGCAGAAGGCGCCATCGAACCCGGCGCCGAGATCGCCGAGGCGACGAGCGGCAACACCGGCATCTCATTCGCCGCGATGGGCCGTGCGCTCGGCCACCCCGTGCGCATCTACATGCCGGACTGGATGAGCCGCGAGCGCGTGCTCGTGATCCAGAGTCTCGGCGCTGCGGTCATTCCCGTATCACACGAACAGGGAGGCTTCCTCGGCAGCATCCGCATGGCAGACGAACACGCGGAGGCGACCCCGGGCGTTTTCCGGCCCCGACAGTTCGACAGCGACGCAAACGTCCAGGCGCACTTCGACACGACCGGGCCGGAGATTCTGGCCCAGCTCGAACGGCCGCCGACTGCCTTCGTCGCCGGGGTCGGCACCGGCGGCACCGTGATGGGCGTCGGCCGGCTGCTGCGCGAGCGTGTGCCCGGCGTCGCCGTGCATCCGCTCGAGCCTGCCAATTCGCCGACGCTGCGAACGGGCACCAAGGTCGGACGGCACCGCATCCAGGGAATCAGTGACGAATTCGTTCCTTCCATCGTGCGGCTCAGGGAACTCGACCGCATCGTCGATGTCTGGGACGGCGACGCCATCTGCATGGCACAGCGCCTGGCAAGCGAACTCGGCATCGCGGTCGGCATCAGCTCCGGTGCGAACTTCATCGGTGCGATCGGGATTGCACATGAGCAGGGGCGCGAGGCCATGGTCACCACCGTCTTCTGCGACGACAACAAGAAGTACCTGTCGACCGACCTGTGCAGCGATGAGGAATGCAAGGATCATTACCTTTCGCGCGAAGTGAAACTGTGTGGATTTCGGGTGATTCCGCTGCCGGAAAATGCGGCGGGCTGACAGCAGGCGCGGCGTCCGCCTGAGTCGCGCAACGGGCCTGCGATCGCTATAATTAGCGGTTCTTTCCAGCCTTACCTTCCCGTCGCGGAGAACACGATGACCGACAGCTTCAAGGCGCGCGCGCAGCTCGCCGTGGGACAACGCAGCTACGAAATCTGCTCCTTCGCGGCGCTGCCGCAGGACAAGGTGGCGCGGCTGCCCTATTCCCTCAAGATCCTGCTCGAGAACCTGCTGCGCTTCGAAGATGGTGTCAATGTGACACGCAGGGATATAGAGGCCCTGCTCGCCTGGGACCCGCAAGCCGCGCCCTCACACGAGATCTCGTTCACGCCGGCGCGCGTGATCATGCAGGACTTCACGGGCGTGCCCTGTGTCGTCGACCTCGCCGCGATGCGCGAGGCGATCACGAAGCTCGGCGGCGATCCGCAGAAGGTCAATCCGCTCGCGCCCGCCGAACTCGTGATCGACCACTCCGTGCAGGTCGACTCCTACGGCACGCCGCTCTCGCTCGAGGAAAACAACCGCATCGAGTTCGAGAGGAACGGCGAGCGCTATGCGTTCCTGCGCTGGGGTCAGACCGCTTTTGAGAATTTCAAGGTCGTGCCGCCCAACACCGGCATCGTCCACCAGGTCAACCTCGAGTATCTCGGCCGCGTGGTCTTCGACACGGCGCGCGGCGAGCAGCGCGTCGCCTACCCCGACACCGTGGTGGGCACCGACTCGCACACCACGATGATCAACGGCCTCGGCGTGCTCGGCTGGGGCGTCGGCGGCATTGAAGCCGAAGCCGCGATGCTGGGCCAGCCGATTCCCATGCTCATCCCGCAAGTCATCGGCTTCAAGCTGAGCGGCAGCCTCAAGCCTGGCGCGACGGCCACCGACCTCGTGCTTACTGTGACGGAGATGCTGCGCAAGAAGGGTGTCGTCGACAGGTTCGTCGAGTTCTTCGGTGACGGCCTTGCGAACCTGCCGCTTGCCGATCGCGCCACGATCGGCAATATGTCGCCGGAGTTCGGCAGCACCTGTGCGATCTTCCCGATCGACGCGGAGACGGTGCGCTACCTGCGTCTCTCGGGCCGCACGGAGGAGCAGATTGCGCTGGTGGAAGCGTACGCGAAGGCGCAGGGCCTGTGGCGCGAGAACGGCCAGGCGGCCGCGCAGTACACCGACGTGCTCGAACTCGACCTCGCGAGCGTCGAGCCGAGTCTCGCGGGTCCGAAGCGCCCGCAGGACCGCGTGCCACTGCGAACCGCGAAGGGCGCCTACCAGAAGGCGCTGCAGCCGATGGCGGCAGAGCGCGCGAAGAAGACTGGCGCTGCCGGCGTCGCCGGGGTCTCGATTGACGGCAAAAGCTTCGAGCTGAAGGACGGCGCCGTCGTGATTGCCGCGATCACGAGCTGTACCAACACTTCGAACCCTTACGTGATGATCGGCGCGGGCCTGCTCGCGCGCAACGCCACAAGGCGCGGCCTCACCGCGCGGCCGTGGGTCAAGACCAGTCTCGCACCGGGTTCACGCGTCGTCACCGACTATCTGCAGAAGGCGCAACTGCTCGACGATCTCGCGCTGGCGGGCTTCTATCTCGTCGGTTATGGCTGCACGACGTGCATCGGCAACTCGGGCCCGCTGCGGCCGGAAATTTCCGCCGCTGTGACCGCGGGTGACATCGTCGCGTGCTCGGTGCTGTCCGGCAATCGCAATTTCGAGGGGCGCATCCATCCCGAGGTGAAGATGAATTTCCTCGCCTCCCCGCCGCTCGTCGTCGCCTACGCGCTGGCAGGCACACTCGACATCGACCTCGCGACGGACTCGCTCGGCGAGGACCAGGACGGCAAGCCGGTCTACCTGAAGGATATCTGGCCGAGCGATCGGGAAGTCGCCGACACAGTGCGTGCCGCGATCGATTCGGGCATGTTCCGCAAGAGTTACGGCAGTGTCTTCGAGGGCGATGAGAACTGGGCGGGCATCAAGACACCGACCGGCAAGATCTACCACTGGGACGCGAAGTCCACCTACGTACGCAATCCGCCCTACTTCGACGGGATGACGATGCATCCTGGCGAAGTGCGCGATATCAGGGGAGCACGCGTGCTGGCGTTGCTCGGCGATTCGGTCACGACCGATCACATCTCACCGGCGGGCAATATCTCGAAGTCGAGCCCCGCCGCGCGCTACCTGATGGGCGAAGGTGTCAAGCCTGCTGACTTCAATTCTTACGGCTCTCGCCGCGGCAATCACGAGGTGATGATGCGCGGTACTTTCGCAAACATCCGTCTGCGCAATCTCCTCGCGCCGGGCACGGAAGGCGGCGTGTCGATCCACCTGCCGACCGGTGAGCAGATGAGCATCTTCGACGCAGCAGTGCGCTACAAGGCTGATGGCACGCCCCTGGTGGTGCTCGCGGGCAAGGAGTACGGCTCAGGCTCCTCGCGCGACTGGGCGGCCAAGGGCACGATGCTGCTCGGCGTAAAGGCCGTGATCGCCGAGAGCTTCGAGCGCATCCACCGATCAAACCTGATCGGCATGGGCGTGCTGCCACTGCAGTTCCCCGCGGGGCAAAGCGCGCAGAGCCTCGGCCTCACAGGCAGGGAAGTGATCGACATCAGCGGCGTGGCGGACGCAGCCGCGCAGACTGTGAAGGTCGTGGCAACCCCGGAGAAGGGTGGCAAGCCGATCACCTTCGACGCCCGTGTGCGCATCGATACGCCAAAAGAGCGTGACTATTACCGCCACGGCGGCATCCTGCAGTACGTGTTGCGACAGCTTGCAGGGGCCGGTCGCGCCGCCTGATGAGCGCCAACGCGCGTGTGATCGCTGTCTTCGACCTCGACGGCACGATCACACGTCGCGATACGCTCTTTCCGTACGTCGTCCACTATCTGGCGCAACGGCCGTGGCGCCTTGCGCGGCTGCTGCGTGTGCTGCCCGCTGCCTGCGTGTACGTGTTTGGCGGGCGCGATCGCGGCCGGCTGAAGTCCGCCCTGCTGCGCCACACCCTCGCCGGCGAGCCCCGCACTTCGATCGAGGCGTGGAATGCGCACTATCTGCCGCGCGTGATCGCACGCGAACTCTTCGCACAGGCAGTCGCCAGCATCGAGCGGCATCAAGGGCACGGCGACACGCTCGTGCTGATGTCTGCAAGCGTCGACCTCTATGTCCCCGCACTCGCGCGGCAGCTCGGCTTCACGCACACGATCTGCACCGACGTCGCCTGGCGGGGCGAAGTGCTCGATGGCGCCCTGGCGAGCGCCAACTGCCGCGGTGAGGAGAAGGCGCGCCGCCTCACCGGGCTGCGCGAACGGTACGGGGATCTGGCCATCGTCGCGTATGGCAACAGCGCATCCGATTTGCCGCATCTGCGCCTCGCCACTCGAGGGGTGCTTGTGAACGGCTCGCGAGCAGCACGGGCCGCGGCAGCGGCGCTGGGCATCGAAAGCGTCGACTGGCGGGGAACATGGCGCCCCCCGCTGCGCTCCAAGCTGGACAAGCTTCGGTAGCGAGCGCGCGCCGTCCCTGAGGTGACTCGAGGTATGATTCGCAACCTGTTGAAACAGCAAGCTCTTCCGGCGCCCTCCGAGTTGACATCCGAGGTGGCCTACTTCGATCGGCGTCGCCTGCTGACCAGCACCATGGCGCTCATGCTCACGGGCAAGGCCGGCACAGCGACCGCCGCAGCCGCGACGCTTCCCGCTCTCGAGGCCGCGCGCAATGCGCGCTTTTCCGCAGCCGAGCCTCTGACGAGCTATGAGGACATCACCACCTACAACAATTTCTACGAATTCGGTACGGACAAGGCCGACCCGCAGCGACGCGCGCATGCGTTGCGCACCCGCCCATGGAGCGTCGCGATTTCCGGCGAAGTCGAGACGCCCGGCGTGTTCACGCTCGAGGACATCCTGAAGCCGCATCCCCTCGAGGAGCGTGTCTACCGCCTGCGGTGTGTCGAGCGCTGGTCGATGGTGATCCCGTGGGTCGGTTTCCCGCTCGCGGATTTCCTGAAGCGCTTCCGGCCGACCTCGAAGGCAAAGTATGTCGCGTTCACGACGCTGCGCGATCCGAAGCAGATGCCGGGCCAGCGCGCCGGCTGGCTTGAATGGCCGTACGTGGAGGGGCTGCGCATGGACGAGGCGATGCATCCGCTCACCTTTCTGGTCGTCGGCCTGTACGGGCGCGTGCTCCCGAACCAGAATGGTGCGCCCCTGCGGCTCGTCGTGCCCTGGAAGTACGGTTTCAAGGGCATCAAGTCGATCGTCGCGATCCGCTTCACCGAGCGCCAGCCACCCACGTCCTGGAACAGCGCCGCACCCGACGAATACGGCTTCTACGCGAACGTGAACCCCGCGGTTGAACACCCGCGCTGGAGCCAGGCGAGCGAGCGCCGGATCGGTGCGGGGCTTTTCGAGGCAACGCGGCCGACACTGCCTTTCAACGGTTATGCCGCCGAGGTTGCCTCACTTTATCGCGGCATGAATCTGCGCCGCTGGTTCTGATGTCGGTGCGACCCGGGCGATGACCGTCGCAAAGCGCTATCGCTACCTCTGGAAGCCGCTGGCTTTCATCGCCGCACTCACACCGGCGCTCCTGATGCTCGCCGGCGGGTTTGGCATCGCGGGGCGGCGACTCGGCACCGATCCCGTGGAAGACCTGCTGCTGACCTGTGGCAAGACGGCGCTCAACCTGCTGTGCCTCACGCTCGCGGTCACGCCGGTCGCAAGGAGCGCGCACCAGCCGCAGCTGCTGCGCCTGCGCAGAATGCTGGGCCTTTTTGCGTTCTTCTATGTACTGCTGCATTTTGCGGTTTACCTCGTGCTCGATCGAGGCCTCGATGTCGCGATGATCGTCAAGGACATCACGAAGCGGCCTTACATTACGATCGGCTTCGTGGCGCTCGTGCTGCTGATCCCGCTCGCGGCGACCTCTACCCAACGGATGATGCGGCGGCTCGGGCGGCGCTGGCAGACGCTGCATCGGCTCATCTACCCGATCTCGATCCTGGCGGCCTGGCACTTCTATTGGCAGGTGAAGCGGGATGTGACCGAGCCGCTCATCTACGCGGCAATCATCGCGACACTGCTCGGCTGGCGGGTCTGGCATCGGCAGCGCCGCAAGCCGCCCGCGCCCGTCACATCGACGTACGGATCTGCCACAGCTCCGGAAAGAACCTGAGTTCGAGCGCCTTGGCGAGATAGGACACGCCGCCCGTGCCGCCGGTACCGGGCTTGTAGCCGATGATGCGCTCCACCGTTTTCATGTGCTGGAAGCGCCACGACTGGAACTTGTGATCGACGTCGATCAGGCATTCGGCGAGCTCGTACAGATCCCAGTCTCTGGTGGCATTGTGATAAACGCCGAGCCATGCGCCCGCGACCTGCTTGTTCGCGCGATAAGGCTGCGAGAAGTCCCGCACGAGGTACTCATCCGGCACGCCATAGCCGCGGCGCGACAGCAGCCGCAGGGTCTCGTCGTACAGCGACGGCGCCGCCAGCGTGCGTTGCAGGAGCTTGATCGCTGCCGGATCGCGCTGATGGACCGCGAGGTAGTCGGCATTCTTGTTGCCGAGCCTGAATTCGAGCAGACGGTACTGGATCGACTGGAGGCCAGAAGCCCGCCCGAGCGAATTACGAAACGCCGAGTAGTCCGCCGGTGTCATGGTCGCGACCACGTCCCACACGGCGAGCAGTTGCACCTGGATACGCGCGATACGCCCGAACATCTTGAACGAAGAGTCGAGGTCATCCTTCTTCACGCAGGCAAGCACACCCGCCAGCTCGTGCAGCAGGAGCCGGATCCACAGTTCCGAGACCTGATGCACGACGATGAACAGCATCTCATCGTGTTCGCGCGAGTTCGGATGCTGTGCGCCGAGGACTTTGGCGAGCTCGAGATAGCCGCCGTAGGACTGCGATACGTCGAGGTCCTCGTGGATGTTTTCCTTCGAGAGATCGACGCGCTCGCTTGGCGCGAACGGACAGGTCGGCGGGAGCTCAGTCGCCATCTTCGCGCATCCAGGCCGGCACGTGACGCCAGCCCTGCGAAAGTTCGCGATCGAGCGCATGCCAGTCCGGTGCAAACGCGGCCACGAGGTTCCAGAAACGGGAGGAATGGTTCATGTATCGCGTGTGGGCAAGCTCATGCAGCAAGAGGTAGCGTACGACCGCGGGGCGCTGGAACGCGAGATTTGCGTTCAGACTGATGGTTCCGCGGCTGGAGCAACTCCCCCAGCGCGTCCGCTGGCTACGCACCACCATGCGTCCGTAGCCGAGGCCCGTCTCGCGCGCGAGCGACTCGAGCCAGGGCCCGAGCCGCGCGGCGGATCGCCTCCTCACCCAGGCCCGCAGCAGGCGTCGCAGCTCGCCGTCCGGCGCGTCGCCGTGGACTTGCAGCGCACCCGGGGCAACCGTCACGAACTGCAACCGGCCGCGCCCCGGCCTCATGTGCAGTGACCAGCACTCGGCAAACGCGGCCAATTCGATCACTGCGGGTGGAAAGATGGCCGGTGGCGGTCGATCGCGTCGCGCGCGTTCGCGGCGCGTCGCGATCCACTCGCGGTGACGCGACACGAAGTCGCGGACCATGCGCTCCGGCGTACGCGGCGGCACCACAACCTCGACGCGACCGGTGACGAAGACACGCACGGTCAGGCGCCGTGCCCGGCGGCTGTGACGCACGGTGAACGTGGCCGCAGTCTCGCGTGCATCGAACAACGAATGCTGTGTGCCGGTCGTGTCGGTCATGGGATTGCCGCTGCCATGATATCAGCCGATCGGATAGCATGAGCGCGTGACGCCGCTCCTCGAAGTCCGCAATCTCGTCAAGTTGTACCCGCGAGTGACTGCCGTCGACGGCGTGTCTTTCGAAGTCGGGGAAGGCTGCTGCTTCGGGCTGCTTGGGCCAAACGGCGCCGGCAAGACCACTACCGTCGAGATCATGGAGGGAATACTTCCGGCCTCCTCGGGCGAAGTCCGCTATCGCGGCGAGCCTCTCGGCGGCCGGTTCCGCGACGACGCCGGCATACTTTTCCAGAAGACTGCATTGCAGGACTTTCTGACCGTGCGTCAGACCCTGAAGCTCTTTCGCGGCCTTTATCCCCAGGGCTATGACATCGACGAACTGCTGCGACTGTGTTCGCTGCAGAAGCTCGCCGATCGCGACAACCGCAAGCTCTCGGGTGGCCAGCAGCAGCGCTTGCTGCTCGCAGTCGCCCTCGTCAATGATCCCACCATTCTCTTTCTCGACGAGCCGACCACGGGCTTCGATCCCCAGGCGCGGCGCAATTTCTGGGCGCTGATCGAAGCGGTGAAGGCGCGGCGGCGCACGATAATCCTTACGACCCATTACATGGAGGAGGCGCAGCGCCTGTGCGATGACATCGCGATCATGGATCGCGGCCGCATCATTGCGCGCGGCGCCCCGCGCCGGCTGCTCGCCGAGCACTTCGACGACGTGCTGATCGAACTGCCGCGCGAGGACTTCGTGGCGGCTGCACGCGAACTGCCACTGCGTGTGATCGAGGGAGCCGATCGTGTCGAGATCACGACCGACGACCTCGACGGTACGCTGAAGGCGCTGCTCGCTGCGCATGTACCCCTCAGGAACCTGCGTATCCGCCCGCCGAACCTCGAGGACCTGTTTCTCGAGCTCACGGGCAAGGAGTTGCGGCCGTGATCCGCCGGCTGCTCGCCGTCTGGCATGCGCGCAATCTCGAGTTCCTGCGCGACCGCGGCTCGCTCATTTTCACGCTGCTGCTGCCGATCCTGCTGATCGTCGGCATGAGCTTCGTGTTCGGTGGTCCGGAACGCGCCCTCTTCAAGGTCGCGGTGCTGACCGATGACTTGGGCAGCGTGCATCACCCGTTCATGTCTGAACGCTTCGTCGATTTCGTCCCCGTCGACGATCCTGCTGCTGCGAGTCGCAAGGTGGCGCGCCACCAGTTCGACCTGCTCATCGACTTTCGGGCGGGGGCTACGCGCTACTGGGTCAACGCAGACTCGCCGAAGGGTTATGTCGCCGAGCGCCTGTTGCTGCAGTCTGATCCCACCGCGACGCGCCAGCCCGTAAGCGGGCAGGCGGTGCGTTACGTCGACTGGCTCTTCCCGGGCATCCTGGGCATGAACATGATGTTCAGCTGCCTGTTCGGCGTCGGCTATGTCGTACTGCGCTACCGCAAGAGCGGCTTCCTGAAGCGCCTGAACGCGACGCCGATCACGGCCTTCGAGTTTCTCGCCGCCCAGGTGCTGTCGCGCCTCGGCCTCATTCTCGTGGTAACCACGATCCTCTACGTGGGCGCGGGGCTCGTGATCGGCTTCCATTCGGAGGGCAACCCGCTGCTGCTGCTCGCGATCGCGACGCTCGGCGCCCTGTCGATGATCGCGCTCGGACTTACGATCGCGGCGCGCTTCACGAGCGATGAGCTGGTCGGCGGTCTCCTCAATACGCTCACCTGGCCAATGATGCTGCTGTCGGGCGTGTGGTTCTCGCTCGAAGGCTCACCTGACTGGATCCGGTTCGTCGCACAGCTCTTTCCGCTGACGCACATCCTGGATGCCGCCCGCGCGGTGATGATCGACGGTGCGGGCCTGGTCGCGATCGCGTCCCACCTTGTCTATCTGGCGTCCACGACGTTCGTCTTCCTCGCCTTTGGCGCGTGGTCGTTCAAGTGGCGTACGGATTGAGACGGGCGGAATCTTGCGCTTCTACAGTGACAACAACGCGACCGTGTGCGCCGAGCTGCTCGACGCGATCCACGATGCCAACGCCGGTCCCACGCGCAGCTACGGCGACGATCGCTGGACACAGGCGCTCGCCGAGGCGTTCGGGCGCTTCTTCGGGGCGCCTGTCGCTGTCTTCCCGGTCACGACCGGCACGGCCGCCAACGCACTCGCGCTCGCCACGCTCGTGCCTCCGTACGGCGCGGTCTTTGCGCACGAGGACGCGCACCTTGTGCGCGACGAGTGTGGGGCGCCCGAGTTCTTCAGTGGCGGTTTGCGGCTCGTGCCGCTGGCAGGTGCGGGCGCGAAAATAGACGCTGCCACGCTCGAGCGGGCGCTCGAGTCAATGCCGGCATCGGTTCACACGGTGCAGCCAACTGCCGTCAGCATCACGCAGGCCACGGAACTCGGGAGAGTCTATGGTCCGGCCGAGATCGCCGCGCTCGCCGAACGCGCGCATGCGCGCCATCTCCTCCTGCACATGGACGGTGCCCGCATCGCCAACGCGCTCGTGACACTCGGGTGCAGCCCTGCGGCGATCACCTGGCAGGCCGGCGTGG
>Ga0073899_10001050_pt1 | contig 25436 bp, 19 predicted proteins | sample KloWWTmetaKNB5Ph_FD_88975 | JGI IMG/M metagenome (GOLD analysis project Ga0073899, IMG submission 88975) | Active sludge microbial communities from Klosterneuburg, Austria, studying microevolution and ecology of nitrifiers - Klosterneuburg... | ecosystem: Engineered > WWTP > Aerobic digester >... | reverse complement strand
GAGTTCACGTTCCTGCCCAACTTCACCGTAACCTGGAGCGGAACCGATAATCTGTCCGGGATTGCTTCCTACAGCCTCCAATTGAGCCGGAATGACGGAAATTGGCAGGATCTGGCAGTGGATACACAGGCGACGTCCTTCACGATCACCGGCGCTCAGTTTGGAGATCGGCTTGAATTCCGCGTGCGGGCTATCGACAACGTCGGCAATGTCCAGCCGTGGAGTCCCAATGCGCAGGCCGTGACCACCATATTCAGCCACCCGATCGCACAGATTCAACCCTTCACGCCGCCCATCATCCAGTCGACGGCCCCGATCACGAATGTGATTCCAGTGCAATGGGTCGGCTTCTTTGCGCCGGGCACGAGTATTGTTCGTTACACGCTCAACTACCGCTACACGGACTTTGCGGGGACAACGACCGCGTGGGCCGTATGGCCGCTTGCGAATCCACTGGCGACATCGACCAATTTTGACTATGCGTCGCTGGGGTTTGGCAATGGCATCTACGAGTTCTTTGCACAAGCAACCGACAATCTCAACCAGACGCAACCGCTGAATCCGGCGGGGGGCGCCGGCGGATCGATCATCCTGGATCTGGACGATCAGATTCAGGCAAGACAATTCATGCCGTTCGCCAGCAACCAAACATTGGATTGACGCGTGGGCGGTGAAATTTGCCGCCGCGCAGAGAGCGCACCAACCAAACAGAAACGGTAGCCCGTCGTTGTTTGGTTGGTGCTCCCCTATCGATGCTGACGCCTTGGGAACCATTGCGGCGGAATTTTGGGCGCACCTCCCTGGATTTTTCCGACAGATTGACAACGAAAACCGGATTCGTTACAATCTTTGCAGATTTCCGCCCTATTCCATCTTTATTCAATTCACTTCAAGCCCATATTGGTTACAGTCTAAGGAGGACTTCCATGAACCGTCGGGAATTCTTGACGAATGTAGCGACGAAAGCTGCTGGCGGCGCTGTGATCGGCCTGGCGGCCGGCTGCACCTTTGGCGCCACCCCTGCCGCCCAGGAGGTTCAGCAGGCAACGGCGCAAGACGCGGCGCTGCCGGAACTCAAGTGGGAGATGGCGACCAGTTGGACGCCGGCTGTCGACATTCTGTACGGCACGGCGCAACTGTTTACCGAAACCGTGAGCAAGCTGACCAGCGGCAAATTTGTGATTGCGGCGCGCGCGGCCGGCGAGTTGGCGCCTGGCACGCAGGTGCTTGATGTCGTGCAGCAGGGCGCCGTGCCGATCGGTCACACCGCCTCATATTACTATATCGGCAAGACGCCGGCCGCGGCATTTGGCACGACGCTGCCATTTGGACTGACCGCGCAACAGCAGAACGCATGGCTTTATGCCGGCGGTGGTCTGGAATTGATCCAGAAGCTCTACGCTGACAAATTCAACGTCCTGCCCCTGCCGGCTGGCAACACAGGCATGCAGATGGGCGGCTGGTTCCGCAAGGAGATCAACACCGTCGCCGACTTGCAGGGTCTGAAGATGCGCATTGCCGGGCTTGGCGGGCAGGTGATGGCGAAGCTAGGCGTCAACGTGCAGGTGCTGGCCGCGGGCGAGATTTTCCAGGCATTGCAGACAGGCGCGGTGGATGCGGCCGAATGGGTCGGCCCCTACGACGACGAGAAGCTTGGCTTGAACACCGTGGCCGACTACTATTACCGGCCGGGGTGGTGGGAGCCGGGTTCGTCGCTCGAAGTGAACGTCAACCTGGACGAATGGAACAAGCTGCCTGAACTCTATCAAGTTGCGATCGAGACTGCCGCTGCCCAATCGAATGTGGTCATGCTCTCCCGCTATGAGGCCGCCAATGATGCTGCGCTGGGACGTCTGATCGAGGGCGGCACGCAGTTGCGCGAATACAGCCCGGAGATCATGACGGCGGCGTCTGAGGCCTGGCTTGGTCTGGTGGACGAATTCTCCACCCAGGATGCTGATTTCAAGGCGATCTATGAGCAATGGAACGCCTTCCGCAGCAGCATCTACGACTGGAACAAAACCAACGAATACGCGTTTACCTCGTTTGTGTTCAACGCAGGCTGATTACGCACAGTGGAGTAAAACTAAACAAAGGCCCGGCGCTGGTTAGGCGCCGGGCCTTTGTTTTGCTGAAATGTCTTTTCTCTGCGCACCTCTGCCTCGCTGCGCCTCTGCGTCAAAGGATTGTCGCCAGATCACGCCGCTATGTCGATCAACCAGCGGACGGTCTGCGGAAACGCGATCACGAGGACGAGCACGATCAACTGCAGCGCCATGAAGGGAAAGGCGCTGCGATGGATCTCGCTGGTCGGCACTTCCCTGGGCGCCACACTTTGCAGGTAAAAGAGGGAGAACCCCACCGGCGGGGAGATGAAGGCGATCTGCAGGTTCACCGCCATGATCACGCCGAACCACACCAGGTCGATGCCAAGCGCCGCGGCCGCGGGCACAAACAGCGGCATGACGATAAAGGCGATCTCGATAAATTCAAGAAACATCCCCAGGAAGAAAACGGCAATATTGCTGACGATCAGGAAACCGACGACGCCGCCCGGCACATTGGTCAGCATCGATGTGATGAAAGACTTGCCACCCAGCCCGTCGAACACCACGGTGAACATGCTGGCCGCGATCACAATCATCATCACCATGCCGCTGATGCGCGCGGTGGACGTGGCGGCATCGACCAGGTTGCGCCAGGTCAACTTGCGATTGAGTGCAGCCAGTACGCACGCGCCTACGCTGCCGACGGCGCCGGCTTCGGTTGGCGTGGCAATCCCAAAAAAGATGCTGCCCAAAACCAGGAAAATCAGCACGATGGGAGGGATGACGACCTTAACCACGCGTATTGCTAACTTGGCGCCGCGCACTGTGCGCGCTTCCGGTGGAAAGGCAGGCGCCATCTTGGGACGCAAGAAGGCGAGCACCACAACGTAGAGCAGAAAGGAGCCGGCCAACATCAAGCCGGGGATAAATGAGCCGATGAACAGGTCGCCAACCGACACGCCGATCTGCTGGCTCAAGACAATCAGCACCAGGCTGGGCGGGATCAACTGCGCCAGCGTGCCCGAAGCCACGATCACACCGGAGGCCAGGCGCTTGTCATAGCCGTAACGCAGCATGATCGGCAGCGACATCATGCCCATCATGATCACCGTGGCCGCCACCACGCCGGTCGTCGCCGCCAACAGCGTGCCAACGATGATCACGGCGACTGCCATCCCGCCGCGCAGCGGCCCAAAGACAATGCCTAACGTTTCCAGCAGCGCTTCGGCCAGCCCCGATTTTTCTAAAATAGCGCCTAAAAAGATGAAAAAGGGGATCGCCAGCAGGGTGGTGTCCGACATCGTGCCGAACCAGCGCGACGGCAGTAACTTGAGCAGGTTCAGATCAAACGCGCCAGCCGCCAGCCCGATGGCGCCAAAGAGGATCGACGCACCGGCAAACGAGAAGGCGACCGGGAAACCCGTCATCATGATAAAAAAGAATCCTACGAACATGGCGATGGCCAGCCATTCGTAATCCATATTTTCAGTCTCCTGCGTGCGTTGCGTCAGACAAGAACGCGTGCAAAGAAAAGCGTCTCACTCAACAAGGTCAGTGGATGCGGTTTCAGCAATCAATTCCGTAGCCACCTCATCGTGGCCGGTGAGCAGGGCCGTATATTTGATGATTTGGGCAATCGCCTGCAACAATAACAGCGCAAAGGCCACGATGATCAAGCTCTTGATCGGCGCACGCGGCAACCCGTCAGGATCACCGGATAATTCCCAAGCGCCAAACGTGCCATTCGGCAGCAGCCCCCAGGACTGGAGCACGGGGTTGATGGTCATCCAGATGCCGATGATCGCCAGCGGCGCGATGATCAGCAAAGTGCCCAGCAGATCGACCCAGGCGCGGCGCTTTGGCCCCCACTTTGTGTAGAGAATATCCACGCGTACATTGACATCGTGCTTGAGATTGTACGCAAAGATCAGCAGAAAAATGATGGAATAGAGGTACCACTGCACCTCAAGCAGACGGTTAGACGAGAGATTCTGGCCGATAAAGCGACCGATATAGCGCGCGACGACATTGTAAAAGCCCACCGCCAACAAAACAAGGATCAGGTAAATACTGACCTTGCCGAGTAACTCTGAGAGGCGGTCGATGCCGTGTGCGACCTTCAAGAGACTGCGCACTGCGCGCTCCTTTCCAGCTTTGTGGTCATTGCGTGATGGATGAGAGGAGTAAGCTGTCTGCCACGCTATATTTTATCGATCATGACGATAGGTAAACTCAGAGAACATGCTCCCTATCGTTGCAATCTGGAGTGGTTCAACTGATGATCTCTGGGCGGATTGATCGATTGTAGGCTGGATGCTGCCATGATTGTAATCGAGATAAGGGGTTCGCGCAACAGCCCCCTGTTCCCCAGATACGCCCCACTCTCCCAACTAACTTTTTCGATCAATCCCTTGCTTGTATAATCAGATAGTTGTTTTTTGTGGCCGCCAAGATAACGGTGTTGGGAATTTGCACAAATATTGCTGTGTGCATCCTGTTGTGCGGCCGAGAGGGGATTTTGGTTATGGCTACGAATCCTTGGTTTTGGATTCTTTTCAATCTTTTCGTCATTGCGATGCTGGCCCTCGATTTAGGCGTCTTCAACCGCAAGGCGCACCGCATCGGCGTGAAAGAAGCCGCCATTTGGAGTGTGGCGTGGATCAGCCTGGCGCTGATTTTCAATGCCGGCCTGTATCATTTTGAGGGGCCGGAGATCGCCATGCAGTTCCTGGGCGGCTATCTTTTGGAGAAATCGCTCAGCGTCGACAATATTTTTGTCTTTGTCATGATCTTTACCTACTTTGCGACGCCGGCCGAATATCAGCATCGCGTGCTCTACTGGGGCATTCTTACTGCTCTGGTGTTGCGCGGCGGGATGATCCTCACCGGCGCGGCTCTGATTTCTCGCTTCGATTTCCTGATCGGAATCTTTGGCCTGCTGCTGATCGTCACGGCAATCCGTATGTTTCGTAGTGGCGACGAAGAAGGCGACCTCAGCAAAAATGTCGTCGTCAAGATGACACAGCGCTTCTTCCGCGTGACCGATGACTATCGCGGCCAACATTTTACGATCGTCGAGCACGGCAAGCGCTGGATCACGCCGCTGCTGGTTGTGTTGCTCGTGATCGAGACGAGTGATGTCGTTTTTGCCGTCGATTCCATCCCTGCCGTCTTTGGCATCACCACCGACCCCTTTATTGTTTACACTTCCAATATCTTTGCAATCTTAGGCTTGCGCTCGCTTTATTTCTTACTCGCCGGCGTGGTCGACAAGTTTCACTATCTCAAGCTTGGTCTGTCGCTGGTGCTTGGCTTTGTCGGTGCGAAGATGGTCGTGGAAACCGTTTCAGACTACGCCATGGCGCACCCCATCCATGTGCCAATCCAGTGGTCGCTGCTGATCATTGCCATCGTGCTTGGCATCTCCGTCGCGGCGTCGCTTGTCTTCCCGCGCCGTGATCTGAAGCCGTCGTTGGCCGAAGCCACTGAACCCACGCGCGAGGAACGTCTGCAAGCCCAGGAAGAATTGCGCCGCCACCAAAAAGAGTTGGCCGACGTCACCGGCGATTGAGTTTTCCTCCAGCAATTTGGTTGCGGTGAAGCACATCCTCTCGACGCGCGTCAAAGCCGCGGCGACTGTCCGGTCAGCCGCGTAAACACCTGGTAGCCGATCCAGCGGAACGGTTCGGGCGGAATCCGGTGATAGCCGCCCTGGACAAAAGGCAGGTCGCGCCAGCGACTGTCGTTCCCCGCATAGAGGTCGCACAAAATCTCACCGGCCAGGTTGGCCAGCGTGACGCCATGCCCGCAGTAGCCGAGCGCGTAGTAGACGTTGCGCTGCTCGCCGCGCACGCCGATCAGCGGCCGGCGGTCAAAGGTGATGCCCAGCGTGCCCGCCCAGCGGTGGGTGAGCGGCAGCGTGTGGCTCTGGGGAAAGTAGCGGCTCAGCGTGCGCTCCATCATGGCTTGGGCGCGATGCGCAGCGCTCGCGCCGCCGGGATAGGCAGTGCGGTTGTTGAAAAGGTAGCTGTAAGCCTGATTGCTGCCGCCGCCAAAGATGAGATGCCCGTCGTGCGTCATCGATGCATAGGAGATGCGGTCAAAGTCGTCGGCGAAGCCGGCCAGACCATGCCAGCCCAACGCCTGCCGCTGCTCCGGTGCAAGCGCGGCGGTGGCAAAGATGTGCGAGTGCAGCGGAAAGAGCGCGTCGTGAAAATAGCCCAGCGCGCCGGTGTAGCCGTTGGTCGCCAGCACGATGGCCTTCGCCTGCACCTCGCCCTGCGGCGTCGTCAGCGTGATCGTCCGCCCTTCATGCACCTTGAGCACCGGCGAGCCTTCGTAAATCTGCACGCCTTGCGCCTCCAGCACCGGCGCCAGCCCGCGCACCAGTTGTGCGCCGTTGATCTGCCCTGTGCCTGGATCGAAAATTGCGCCGCACCCATGTTCCACGGCGAGATGTTTTCTGAGGTCGGCGGAGGCAAGAAAGCGCGTTGGGATGCCAATACTGTTTTGCGCTTCGACTGTGGCGTGGGCGGCTTCGGCGCGCGCCGGATCGGTGTAGATTGTGACCGTGCCGTCGCGTCGATAATCGACCGGCAGTTTGTGCCGTTCGATCAGCGCGCAGATATCCTCGATGCCGGCGCCGGTGGTCTGGTAAATGCGTGCGGCAAGCTCCGGCGCTGCGTCGTCGTAGCCGTTGACCCAGTTGAGCATCATGCCGCCGTTGCGGCCGCTGGCGCCATTGGCGAGCGTCGCCGCCTCCAACAGCACGATGCGCTGCGCTGGGAAGCGCCGGCTGAGGTGATAGGCCGTGCTCGCGCCCGTAAAACCGCCGCCGATGATGGCGACATCCGCCTGCGTGACGCCCTGCAGCGGCGGCCGCGGTCGATAGCCTGGCGTCTTGTCCACCCACAGCGCACGGTTCTCGTCGATCTCCAGCCGCTGGCGAAAGAGGCGTCCCGCCAGCGGCCAGGTCGCTGCGGCCAGCCGGGCGCTGGCGTTCATCAGCCGATCGGTGAAGGAAGGTTGAGAAGCTTCAGGGGTCATTCCACCTCTTCTCGGAAGTCACCTAGTCCGGCTTCAATCAACTTCCTGATATTCTGGATAAATTCACTGGGCGTTTGAATGGTGAGTCCGCTGGTGGCGGCAACCTCTGGGGTAAAGTCCTTCGTGTTCAATGTCACGAAGCGGTCGACTCCGGCCGACACGGCAGCTTCCAGAATGGGAGCATCCTTGGCTTCGATGACATCTGCCCAGCGGAGAAACGCTGCAGATTCGGGGTCTTCGCGAATTTCGAGCGAAAGCTGTGACAGTTGCGCAGCAAAGTTTGGCAGCGCCCTGGGAAGCTTTTTTCTCAGATTGCGTTCCGCTTCGTCAAGCACCTGCCGGCACACCACCAGTTGAAAGAGTCCAACCTCGGCCAACCGTAGAACTGCATTGCTGGCGCCTGAACGGGAATCAGCGCCTGCAATCAAAACATTGGCATCGACAAACACTCTACGCATTACAGTGCAGGACGCGTTGCACGGCTGGTTTGACGTTCGTCTCGTAGATCTATCAGCAGATCGGCAAGCGTTACGCCCTCTGCATCCATCAGCGCACTGAACTGCTCGCTCAATTGAGGAATCAAAAGTTGTTTGGTGGCGAGGAGGATCAGGTCGTCAACCTGGAACAGCGTCAAAGTATCGCCTTCCTTGACAGCCATCCGCTCGCGCACTACTTGGGGAATGGTAACCTGTCCACGCTCACGGATTCGTATTGTGTAGGCATCCATCATTGTTCACCTGCTCCCACCAATAAAGACACAGTTTTCGTCCATTCAATCAGTATATCCGATTGTCTGAAAATCAATGAATCGTACTGATGAGAAGCTTGGCAGTGGAGGTGCAACACACCTCCACTGCCAAGCCTTTGCCGTGCTGGGATTATCTGCTCCTACTTCACGCCCAGCACATACTCAAAGTGATAGACGCTCTCCAGTAGACAATACTCAGGTAGCGTATCCGGCCCGCAGCTTGCTGTGCCGAGGCCGCGCTGGGCCGCGTCCAGGTTCAGGTAGACTTCGGGCCGCGGCGTCAACTCGTAGGTGTGGCGCGCCTGGAAGAGGTCACCGGCGGTGAAGTGGCTGGCCGAAAACTCGACCGTCGGCGCGCCGGCCACGCGCAGCCCGTCGCCGCGCACGTCGGTGAGCGCCAGCCAGCGCACGTCGCTCTTCTGCCCGTGCTCCTGCGGCATGACGTAGGGCACGTACTGCTCGCTGACCGTGCTGCGGTGGCGGGCGACCAGCGTGGACGCCTTGCGGTCGCTGTAATTCTCCCACGGGCCGCGGCCAAACCATTCAAGCTGCTCCAGCGCCGCCGGCAGCACTAGGCTCACGCCGACGCGCGGCAGGTCGCTCACGCCGTCGCCCAGGCGCACCTCATTGCGCACCGCCAGGCTGCCGTCGGGCGCAAGGCGGAAGCGCTGCACGTGGGTGAAGTCGCCCCACTGCTGGCGGCCGCTGGCGTGATGGACGACTTCCACCACGGGCGCGCCCTTTTCCTCGGCCAGCCGAATAGAGTCGAGCCGGTACAAGAGTTTATCCAGCCCGAGCGCCAGCCAGCGCGGCAGCACCTTCCACTCTGGCTGCTCCATCAGCTTGATGCCGTCGTTGTCGGTCGCCGCGCGCCAGATGTTGAGCAGCGGCCCGCGCACCAGCAGGTTCTGGCCCGGCTGTCCAAAACTGACCAGCAGTCCGTGCTCGCGTTCGAAGGTCGCCTCAACCGCGCCCGCCCGCAGCACAATCTGTCCGTCCTGCTCCGCAACCTCGACGCTCCCCTTCTCCTTGTCTCCCCCTCTCCTTGTCTTCGCTGCCTGCTGCTTCACCGGCGCCGCGATCTGCGCCCACCCGACTTCATAGCCCGCCGGCGCCCACAACGTCGCGCTGTGCTGATAGAAGCGAAAGGTCAGGAAGCACTCGCCGGCGGCGCGTTCCTTGCCATTCAGCCAGGGCAGCGCTTCCTCCAGCGTCACCTCCAGCGATGCGCCGGGCGCGATCTCCAGCGCGGGCAGCTTGCCCTGCGCGAGCACCTCGCCCTCGCAGGCCAGCTCCCACTCGCCGCGCAGCCAATCCAGCCCGACAAAGTCCTGTTTGTTGACGATGCGCACGCGGCCCTTTTTGAGATTGGCCGCCTCGACGCGCACCGGCTGCGCCAGATACTTGAACTCGTTGAGCGCAGGGTGCGGCGTGCGATCCGGCCAGACGATGCCATCGGTGCAGAAGTTGGCGTCGTTGGGCACGTCGTCGAAGTCGCCGCCATAGGCCCAGTAGGTCGTGTCGTCCGGCGCGCTTTGGCGGATGCCGTGATCGACCCACTCCCAGATGAAGCCGCCCTGCAGCGCCGGGTATTTCTCAAAGGCGGCCCAGTAGTCAGAAAGGCTGCCGTTGCTGTTGCCCATTGCGTGCGAGTATTCGCACATGATCAGCGGCCGCGGGTCGGCGTTCGCCTGTGAGTACTCAATGATGCGGCTGATCGTCGGGTACATCGGACACATGACATCGGTGACGCGCTCGCCCCCCTTCATGCCCGCGCCAGCCCAGACCGAGATGGCGCCTTCGTAGTGCAGCGGCCGGCTCGGATCGTAGCCGCGCACCCAGCCCGCGGCCGCGTCGTGGTTGGGCCCGTAGCCGCTCTCGTTGCCCAGCGACCAGAAGATGATGCAGGGGTGATTCTTGTCGCGCTCGACCATATTCTGCACGCGCTCGACAAAGGCATGCGTGTAGCGTGGGTCGCGGCACACTTCGCGGAAGAAGGCGTGTGACTCGATGTTGGCCTCGTCGATCACATAGAAGCCGTACTCGTCGCACAAATCATAGAAGAGCGGGTCCTTCGGGTAGTGCGAGGTGCGGATGGCGTTGACGTTGTACTGCTTCATGCGCTCTAGATCGGACACCATGCGTTCACGCGTAAGCGCGCGCCCGGTTACGTCGTCATGGTCGTGCAGGTTCATGCCCTTGATCAGCACACGCTTCCCATTGATCAGCAACGAACGGTCGCGCAGCTCGATCTTGCGGAAGCCGACGGTGCAGCGGCTGCTCTCCTCCCCGGCCGGCGTCCTGAGCGTGACGACCAGCGTATAGCGCGCTGGCGCCTCCGCCGACCAGAGCTTGGGGCCGGGAACGACCTGCTCCAGCGAGACTTCTCCACGCGGCTGATGCGGGTCGTCGAAATCGGCGTGCAACGGCTGGCGCAGCACGGCCTCGCCACGCTCGTCGTACAACTGAGCCTCCAGCGTGCAGCCGGTGACATCGCCGCCGGGGAAGCCGGCCTTGGCGGTGATGCGCAGGATGCCTTCGCTGAGGTCGTCGCTGAGATCGCCGCGCGCAAATACATCCTGCAGGTGCGGCGTCCCGGTGGCGTAGAGATAGACCTCGCGCTGCAAGCCGGCGTGCCACCACATGTCCTGGTCTTCAATAAAGGCGGCGTCCGACCACTGCGTCACGACGACGCGCAACTCGTTCTCGCCGGAGTGAACGTAGCGGGTGACATCGAACTCAGCGGGGGTGCGCGCATCTTTATTCAGCCCGACCGGCGCGCCGTTGACGTAGACGTAGAGCGCGCCTTCGCAGCCGCCAAAGTGCAGCACGATGCGACGTCCCTGCCAGCCTTCCGGCACGCTGAAGGTGCGCCGGTAAAGACCCGTGGGATTCTCCTCCGGCACGTCGGGCGGCAGGTGGGGGAAGGGCATCTGCACGTTGGTGTAGTGGGGCCGGCCATAGCCCTGCACCGTCCAGTTGCCCGGCACCGTGATCGGCGACCAATCACCGTGCTCAACCGCGGCTTGCGTCACCTGCTCCGGCCGGCCGAAAATTTTGAAGTCCCAGACGCCGTTGAGCAGTTGGAACCACGGCGAGGCTTCGCGCGGCGCCTGGCGCGCGTCTTCGGCGCTGGGAAAGGGGATCAGCGTGGCGCGCGGCGGCAGCCGGTTGAGGCTGGTGAGCTGCGGCAGCTTCCAGGTGGGCTGGCCGGCGAGATGCAGCAGCGGCAGCAGCGCAGCACTTTGTCTGTCTGTACGATCAGTTGAGAGGTCCATCTTTTGGCTTCCTATGTTTGCACACAAATCTATGAAATAGTAGAAGGAAACTCATTTTGACGCAGAGAGGCAGAGCTTCGCAGAGAAAAGTCAAGCTGTCTTGACCGCGATCCTTCTCTGCGCTATCTCTGCGCCCCCCCGCGCCTCTGCGTCAAAGAGACGCGCGGATGCGGTCCTTATTCGATCTCCAGCATCAACTCGCTCAGCGTTACGGTTTGGCCAGGCTTGACCACCAACTGGCGCACCGTGCCGGCCAGCGGCGAGCGGATTTCGTTCTCCATCTTCATCGCTTCGAGCACGAGCAGCGGCTGGCCCAGTTCGACCAGTTGGCCCGGCTCCACGTGGATGCGCGTCACCAGGCCCGGGATCGGCGCCTTGACGCGACCGTCGCTGGAGGCAGGCCGCACGGATTCGACCTCATGGTCGCGCACCTGGATATCATAGCGCCCGCTGTAAATCTGCGCGGAGCGCATCTCCTGGCTGAAGAGCAGCTCGTACGGACGGTCGTCGACGATCATCCAATCGGCGAGTTCCGGGTTGTCGTAGTCCGGCACGTAGACGGTGAGCAGTTGGCCATCTACGTTTACTGTATAGTCGCCCGGCGTCGCACGGTTAGGCGTGACTTCAACTTCATAGGGCTTATTTTCGATGATAATTGTCAACTTGTGCATAGTGTTCTCCACACATTCATCAAGAAGGCAGGCGTCGTGCGGAACGGTGCCAGCCGCTCTTGATCCGTTCGGGCACGACCGGCGAATCGACGCGACGCCGCAACAGATAGGCAACCGCGGTCATTGCCACCAGATCGCGGCAGGCTTCACGGCTCGTGTTGGCGCTGACATCGAACTGGAAGCGTTCCATGAAGCGCGTGTCGTAGTTCCCGGCAATAAAGGCCGGGTCCTGGACGATTTGTTTGTGCAGGGCGAGGTTGGTCTGCACGCCGACGATGCGGAATTCCATCAACGCCCGACGCAGCCGGCTGACGCACATGGCGCGGTCGTCGCCCTTGACCAGCAGGTTCGCCAGCAGCGGGTCGAAGCGCTCCGGGATGGCGCAGCCGACGTAGCCGTAGGTGTCGACGCGCACGTCCGGTCCTTGCGGCAGGCGAAAGCGCGTCAGCCGGCCAGGGCTAGGCAGATAGTCGTTCCAGGGATCCTCGGCGTTGATGCGGCACTGCATCGCCCACCCATCCAGCCGGATCTCTTCCTGGGTGCGCGCAAGTTTTTCCCCGGCCGCGATGCGGATCTGCTCGCGCACGATGTCGATGTCCGAGAGCATTTCGCTGACGCCGTGTTCGATCTGAATGCGCGCCTTGACTTCGGTGAAGTGGAAGTTGCCTGCGCTATCGACCAGAAACTCCACTGCGCCGGTGTTCTGGAAGTTGAACAGACGTGCAATATCGACGGCCGCCGTCCACAGCGCGGCGCGCTGCGTATCGTTCAATGACGGCGATGGCGATTCTTCGATCAGCTTCTGGTTATGGCGCAGCAGCGACCCCTCGCGCTCGCCCAGGTGCACGATGTTGCCGTGCGCGTCGGCCAGCACCTGCACGACAAGATAATGTGACGGCGCGATGACGCGTTCGAGGTAAAGATGGTCATCCCCGTAGATCAACTCGGCCTCGTGGCGCGCGGCGCGCACCGCTTCGATCAACCTGTCGGCGCGCAAGACGACGCGCGCACCGCGCCCGCGCCCCCCGCGCGCCGACTTCACGACGAGCGGGAAACCGACTTCCTTTGCCACCTGTTGCAAGGCAGCCTCGTCGGCGTCAGCATCCGGCAGGTCGGCGTAGAGCGGCACGCGATAGCCGGCGCGCTTGACAGCTTCCATCGCCTCCATTTTGCTGCGCACCGCACGGATCACCGGCGGCGGTGAGCCAATGAAGACGATGCCTTCGGCCGCGCAACGTTCGGCAAAGCCGGCTTCCTCAGCTAAAAAGCCGTAGCCAGGGTGGATCGCCTCGGCGCCGGTTGCTTTAGCAATCGCAAGCACTTCGTCGGCGTCGCCATAGCGATTGGGCGACTGCAACAGCTTGACTTCATCGGCCAGACGTACATGCAACGAATCGCGGTCGGCGCTGGTATAAAGCGCCACGGTAAGAATTCCCATCTCGCGGCAGGTGCGGATGATACGTGTGGCGATCTCACCGCGGTTGGCAATCAGGATTTTTTTGAACATCATTCAGTCCTTTAGTGAATAGAGATGAGGAGATTGAGGAATTATGGGATTGAGAGATTGAAGATTGGCGTCGCTGCGGACAGCAATCGCCCAATCCCATAATCGCCTAATCGCCTAATCTGCAATTTCCAGTCTCTCTTACATCGGTGAAAGACCATGCTTTTTCGGCATATGCGTCTCGCGCTTGGAAAGTGTAACCTCCAACGCCTGGATCAGGGCGCGGCGACTGTCGCGCGGTTCGATGACATCGTCGATCAGCCCGCGCGACGCGGCGACATAGGGATTGTTGAATTTATCCTCGTAGTCGTCCACCAATTCCTTGCGCTTGGCAGCCGGGTCTTCCGCCTCCTGCACCTGCTTGCGGAAGAGGATGTTGACCGCGCCTTCAGCGCCCATGACCGCGATCTCCGCATTGGGCCAGGCATAAATCAGATCGCCGCGCAGCCCCTTGGAACTCATGACACAGTAGGCGCCGCCGTAGCTCTTGCGCAGGATGATCATCAGCTTGGGCACGGTCGCCTCAGAATAAGCGTAGATCATGCGCGCGCCGTTGCGGATGATGCCGCCGTACTCCTGGTGCGTGCCGGGCAGGAAGCCGGGCACATCCTGCAGCGTCACGATCGGGATGTTGTAGGCGTCGCACAGACGGATGAAATGCGCGGCCTTGACGCTGGCTTTGATGTCGATGCAGCCGGCCAGCACCATCGGCTGGTTGGCAACGATGCCGATCACGTAGCCGTTGAGCCGGGCAAAGCCGACGACCATATTCTCCGCCCACAATTCGTGCACCTCGAAGAAGCGGCCGTCGTCGACGATCGTGTGGATGACCTGGCGCACATCGTAGGGCTTGTGCGGATCGACCGGCACCAGCGTTTCGAGTTCTGGGCAACGTCGCTCCGGGTCGTCGATCGGTGGGGTGTAAGGCGGGTCGTCCTGGTTGTTGGAGGGGAGATAGGAGAGCAGTTCGCGCACCTTGAGCAGACACTCGGCGTCATCCTTGGAGAGGAAGTGACTGACGCCGCTTTCTTTAGAATGGATCAGGCCACCGCCCAGCTCGTCAAAACTGACATTTTCCTGCATGACAGCCTTGACGACTTCCGGGCCAGTGATAAACATATACGAATTTTCGGTCATAAAGACAAAATCGGTCAGCGCCGGGGAGTAGACCGCGCCGCCTGCGCACGGCCCCAGGATGACGCTGAGCTGTGGAATCACGCCCGACGCCTCACAGTTGGCGTCGAAGATCTTGGCGTAGCCGCCGAGCGAATCGACGCCCTCCTGGATGCGAGCGCCGCCGGAGTCGTTGAGCGCCAGGAAGGGGCAGCCATACTTGATCGCCATGTTCATCGCCTTGACGATCTTGTTGGCGTGCATCTCGCCCAGCGAGCCGCCCATCACCGCCGCGTTCTGCGACGCGACAAAGACCTTGCGGCCGTTGATCTCGCCAAAGCCGGTGACGACGCCGTCGCCGTAGCGCGATCCGCGGCCGTCCATGTACTTGTCGGAGCGCGGCGTCACCAGCGTGTCGATCTCGGAGAATGTACCGGGATCGAAGAGCAGGTCGATGCGCTCTTGCGCCGTGAGGCGCCCTTTCTTGTGCTGCGCCGCCACATCTTTTTCCCCGCCGGCGGCAATCGCCTTGCGGTCACGTAGTTTTTTGATATAGGCTTCCAAAGTTGCACCTCCATTTTGATAAAAACCAAAGACACAGAGAACACAAAGAGTCACCAAGTCCGCGCGGTGATATTTATGCCTCAGTGGTACATTCCGAACTATCCAGCACTGCCATCGTCAATACGAACGCTCCTTCACCGCGCCACCAGCCCGACCACGCGCCGGGAAAGTGGGTCGCAAGCTCCTCATCCACGCTCACCGCAAACGGCGTCCAATCCCGCGGCGGCCTGTCAAACGCGTCGAAGCGGCAAATGATGCGCCGCGTGTCGATGCGCAGCCCCTCGCGCAGCGCCTTGAGCACCGCCTCCTTGGCGCTCCAGATCGCGGTGACAAGCGCCGCTTGTTGCACACCGGCGGCCGCCACCGCCGCCATCTCCTCCGCCGCAAAAAAATCGCTCACAAAGTTCGGTTCGCGCGGCTCGATGAACTCAATGTCGCAGCCGAGGGAGGGGAAATTAAGAGATTGGGAGATTGGGAGATTGGAGATTGGAGATTGGAGATCAGGCGTCCCCCTCCAATCTCCAATCTCATAATCTCCTACTCTCCTACTCTCGATCAATCCACAAAACGCCGTGCCATGGCTATGGCTGATGCTCAGCGACAGCGGCAGCCGCCCCTCTTCCTCGCCCTTCGCCCCTCGCCTCTCGCAACTCGCATACGGCGCGCCGTCCGCATCCGCCCCGATCAAAATCGTCGCCAGATCTGGCGTTTCACGCGTCGTTTGCGCCAGATAACGCTGCACCAGATGCTTCGCCGTCCAGCGCCCCAACAGCCAGTCGCGGCGGCGCTTCTCGATCTTGAAGGTGCGTGCCTGCTCGGCCGCGCCCAGCCAGGCCGGCGTCACGTCCCCGCGCAGGATATCCGGGCAGTCGTCGAGCGATTGAATCAGCCAGTGAATCACATTGCCTCGTCCCGTAGGTGCGGTTCTCAACCGCACGTTCCTTGTCAACCTGCCCTGTGCGGTTCTCAACCGCACGTTCCTCGTCAACCTGCCATGTGCGGTTGCGAACCGCACCTACTTGTCTAGTGCCTGATGCAGCGCTTGTTGCTGCCCCGGCGTGAGCACATAGCGCGCCAGCGTCAGTTCACCGCTCAGCAACTGCGGCAGGTTCCTGTCGATCTGCCACTTGACCAGCGACTCCAGCCGAAACGCATGGAGCAGACGCCGCACCTCTGCCGCGTGGCGATCCGCAGATGCCAGCAGCACGCCATTTTGCGCCAGTACGGTCACTTCCACCAATTCGTCAGGCTGCACGCCAGCGACCTGCACCGTTACCGTCTGCATGGCTGCATCGTAGTCGCTCGCGACCGCCTCGCCGTCTGCGTTGCGCTTGAGCAGCACCCTGTCGGTCTCGACCAGGCCATGAAGCTTGACGAGGTAGCTGCGTTGCGCCGGCATCAGCGCAGTATCGCCCCGCACCGGGCCGATGGCGAGCGTCATCTGGTCGCCGCGCCAGCTCTGCGTGAAGGACGTCTCGGCATAGGCGCCGCGCTGGTAGGCAACGGTCTCGCCGTCATCTTCGTAGAGCGTGAACTGTCCATCCGCGCCGGGGAAAACATGCAGCGTCAGTTCGGCCGGATTCTCCACGCCGCCCCAGCCCACCAGCGGACCCAGCGGCACGATGGCGCCGGCTTTGGCAAAGACCGGAATCTCCGACCAGCCACCGTAGACGGTCTGCCAGCCACCCGTGTACTGCTTGCCGGTGAAAAAGTCGAACCAGAGCCCATCGGGCAGCCAGACGCGCTGGCGGCTCAGCCCCAGGTCGGGTTCCGCCGGTGTGGTAAAGGGCGCGGCGATCAGCTCGCTGCCAAACCAGTAGGCCTGCGGGCAGTTGTAGGCGTCATCGTCTTCCGGGTTGATGTAGTAGAGCGGCGTCACCAGCGGGATGCCGTCGACGTGGTTGCGCCAGGCCATGCTGTAGAGGTACAAGATCAGCGCGTGGCGTAGTTGCATGGCCGTGCGCGCCGGCCCTTCCACAGCCGGCCCCCAGCCCCACGGCCGCCGATCCTGATAAGGATTGTTGGTGCTGTGCAGGCGCAGGATCGGGCTGAAGACGCCATACTGCACCCAGCGCAGGTAGAGTTCCGCCTCCTCGACGCCCCACATGTGGCCGCCGATGTCGTGGCTCCACCAGCCATAGCCGACGTTGGCCGCGGTGGCGGTGAAGTGGGGCTGGTTCGCCAGCGACGCCCAGCTCACCACCGTGTCGCCGGAGAAGCCGATGGGGTAGCGATGGTTGCCAAGCCCACCCCAGCGCGAGAAGATGAAGGGGCGCTTGACGCCGTCGCGTCCCAGGTCGTAGAAATGCAGGTGATTGAGCCACCAGAGCGGGTCGAGTCCCTGGAGCTTCGACTGCTTACCCTGCTGCCAGTCCAGCCACCAGAAATCCACGCCGTTGCCCAGAAACCGAGTTTCTTCAAGAAACTCGGTTTCTTCTTGCCCCATCTCCTCCTGCGGGTGATGGAGGAACTTGAAATAGGCTTCCACAAAACGCGGATCGACGCTGTCGAATTCCACCGGCTCGCCTGTCGCCGGGTCGATGCCCACCGCCGCGGCCATCGCCGCGTACTGCTCCTCGTGCGGATGGACGCCGTCGGCCGGGTGCAGGTTGAGCGCGGTGTGCAGCCCCTGCGCGTGCAGCCAGGCGATCACGCGCGCCGGGTCGGGAAAGAGATCGCGGTTCCAGGTGTAGCCCGTCCAGCCGACCGAGCGGTTGCCGGTCTGCGTGGTGTGCCAATCCATGTCGACGATGCAGACGGAGAGCGGGAACTCACGCGCGCGGAATTCCTGCATCAGCGCTTTGAGTTCGGCCTCGCTGTAGGCCCAGTAGCGGCTCCACCAATTGCCCAGAATCCAGCGTGGGATCAGCGGCGTCTGCCCGGCGACTCGCTGGAACTCTTGCAGACAGCCGATGTAGTCGTGACCATAGCCGAAAAAATAGAGGTCCAGATTGTCGGGCGCGCTACGGGCGGCGAGCCAGCCGTGCGCGTCGAAGACCAGGCTACGCGAGTCATCGACCATCGCATAGCCGTTGCGCGCCATCAGCCCTGGCTCCAGGTGCGCCCAGCCGTCGACCTCGTCGAGCGTGCGCGTCGTGCCCTGGAGATTGCCCGCCGCCCAACTGCGGTCGCCGTAGCACCAGGTCGCACCGCTGGCCTTGAGCGTGACGCTGAGCGAAATCGGCGTGAAGCCGTGGGCGTGCTCCGTGTAGCGTAAAAGTAAATGCTCCGTCTCGATTTCGAGGACGCCGTCGCCGCGCCGCACGTCGAACGCGGGCGCAGGTTGCTGGCGATGCCAGAACGCCTGGCTGGGCCGATCCTCGAACGCGCCGGTCGGGCTGTACTCCAGCCGCAGCAGGCGCGCCGTGAGCACGGTGACGCGCACGCTGCCGGCGGTCACGACCGCGGCGGGGTCGGCGATTGGGTTGAAAGGGAGGTGGAGATAGTTTAGGGACATGATTTGCTCGATCTTGTTCGGTGTTCCAAAAGTCCGTCTATTCTCGAACTTCTACGACTTGCTTCGGGCCATCCAACGTCAGGTGCAGCATATTGAGAATATTGCGTCCCAGCAAGACTTCATCCGACGCATCGTCGCTGACCATCTCGACAAGCGGCAGGCGCAGTGATCCGATGCCAACATCGACCAGATAGGTTTCCACGAAACGGGACTCGCCCCATTGACTGCGCAAGCGCTTGACATCGAAAAGATCGACGCCAAGCTGCCTGAGCATCTGTGCAGAAATCAACGACCCATCTGCACCTGTGTCGATGAAGGCGCGCAACGGGCCAAGTGTAAACGCACGTTCTGGTGACGCCAGCCAGATTTCGATCATTGGCGCTGGCGGGTAATAGCTGCGCGCGTAAGCGGTCTTCATCGCGGTAACCTGCCTGTGCTGGGCGTGCGCAACCAGATATCCTCCGTTGCTTCGGCTTTTACCTCGCGCATCAATACCGGCTTTTTCCCAAAGCGCTGGTGCACCCGACGATAGAGTTCAACTTTGTCGCGATCATGGTCGACAAGTTCACCATTGTGAATCGCGACCCACATGCCGGGCAGGTCTTGCCACAGCCTAGCGTGCATCGCCTCGTAGGCAACGATCTCCTGCTCAATCTGTTCACGTCGGCGTGTAGCAAGATATTGTCGAACTGCCTCCTGGATCAACGCCTCGACCGACGTCTCCATCTGGTCGGCTGCCGATGCGAGCGATTCCGCCAAATCCTGCGTTAACACACCTGCTGTAATGGACGCCAGTTCCGCGCGGGCGTCCAATCCGTACTGTGTGCGTGCCTCGGCCAGGCTCATCGCTGGCGCATCTGTGTCCTGGGCTTTCGCCTGACGCAGCGCCCTGATGTCTACCAATTCTTGAAGTTCTTCGTCAATGCGGACATACTCGGCGTAGGTCAGTACGACAAAGGCTGGTTTGCCATTCACTTCAAGAAACTTTGGATATTGCATAGTGTCACCGTTACCAACAAGACCTAACCTTGCTGCGTCCGCGTCATGCGATAAAATCCATCCATATCTGGCCCGGATGTAGTCCGCCCACGCTTGCATCTCCGGCAATGGTTTCACGACCAAATTGCCGAACAGCGCCTCCGTGCTGACGCTAGTGAAGCGATCCTGCGCAGTCACCAGCCGCTGCCAGACGCCAGTCGCCGTCTCGCCCAGGTGCTCAAGTGCCGGCGATGTCACTCTCCGGAAATCGATGTTGTGCGCCGGTGCAATGTGTAGCACGCTAACCACCTCGGCGCCTAGTTCGCGCTCCCTCTCCATCTCGTGGGCCAGAAACTGCTGGCGCATCAACTGGTAGAAGGGTTCGTAGAAGAGCGCATCGAACGTAGGTAGTACGCTCTTGTCGATCGGACAATCTGAGCGGTCGAACAGCCACCGATAAATTTCTCGTCGGTCTGTACCACTCTTCGCGATGGCAAGCGACTGCTTGCTGTTGTACGCCTCGGTATATTTCCATTCGATCAGTACAATCTGGCGTCTGCCGTCTGTGCACTCGAACATCACCGCGGCGTCGGCGCTGGTGAAGTTGGCGCCGCGCGTGCGCTTGCCGGTGTGGGCAATTTTTTCGTGCAGATAGTTCTTCGCCCCGATCCACTCAAAGGCCACGTACTGCCCATTCTCAATTGGCAGCATTTTCGCCAGATCGGGGAAGACGGGACACAGCAAGTCGGCCAGAGCGTCCGGCTGATCGTGAAATGGAAATAGAAAGTTGACACAGCATACCTGAGAGTCGCACAGGTGATTGCTCGGCATGCCTGCCTGCCCGTCGTGCCATTTGATTTCAAACTCCGAGAAGTACGCCTGCGCTTCCACACGAATCTCCGAAAAGAGATTCTCTTCGGCATGGCGGCGCGGCAGACAGATGGGATGCGACTTGCCTTTCTTGTACACTCCCTCAATGCGAGCTGCGTCGCTCAGATAAGATGTGTGCTTCTTGAATTCTACCAACCGCTGTCTTTCGATTTCGAGGAATTTACCCACAAGGATTTATCCAGTTGTCTTCATGAACGACTTCACATTCAACTCATCCGTGCGCTGCCGGATCTGTGCCAGGTCATACTGCATCTGGAGTTGAAGCCGTGCTTCCAGCGTGCGGCCGAACGCTTTGGACAGCCGCGTCGCCATTTCCGGCGAAATGCCAGCGTGCCCATTGACCAACAGTGACAGGGTCTTGCTAGTGACGCCAAGACCGGCGGCAGCTTTTGTCACAGTCAACCCAAGCGGATCCAGATAGAGATCACGGAGGATCTCGCCAGGATGAGGTGGATTTTTCATCGGCATGGTTCAGCGACTTCCTTGGATCGACTGCGTATATTTATCCAGATCCTCCTGGGCTTCAGCGGTTTTCAACACGTCAGCAGTCATTGCCGGAATCGGCTTGCCGGTCGCTGCCTTGGCAATCATGGGCGGTGCACTGCGGGGACGTCGCTGCGTCGCTTCCTGGATGCCTTGCGCCACAAACTGCGCAATCAATGCGGCCGGCGCCAGCCCCTGCCGGGCCGCGCTAATCTCGACCTGGCGCAACAGTGTTTCGGGTAGATCAATTTCGATCCTCATCAATGTGCTCATGCATAGCGCCGGCTTTCTGCGATGAATTGCAGGATTTCATCTGCCGAGATATCAAGATCGATGCCCTTGACATCCAGGGGTGACGCCGTCGTCTGTTCCGGCTTGATGACAAAAATCTGTCCGTCTCGGCGCTTTACACGCACCTCGCCTTCGTCTGCTGCCTTGTCGAGCAGCGAAGCAAAATTTTGCCGTGCCTCAGTGTACGTGTATACAGCGGTCATATAGTTACCTCTACAATCGAAACGCCATAGGTCTGCGCATGCACGCGCAATGCTCGATCCAATGTCAGCAGTGGACAATGGTATTTCTCCGCACAACGAATCAAGTAGGCGTCGTAGGCATAAACATTGAGCTGAGATGCTATTCGAAGCGACTCGTTCAACTCCACGTCAACCCATCTTATTGGAATCGACTGATAGATTGTCTGGGCTTCCAGTGCCTGCTCCAGCTTGAGTCTCTGCCGCTTCAACATCGCCGAGAAGGCATTGCCAATCTCAAAGTGAATCGAAAGGGGAGCGATCAGACGAGCGCCATCGGTCGCACTAATCAGTGCTGATTTTTCTGGTTCGTTTGCAATCACGGCAATGATTGCCGAGCTATCAATAACGATTTCCATCGCAACCCAATCAAACTAGTTGTACATATGTACAACTATATTATCTGGTTATTCTGCAGAAGTCAATAACCTGCAAGCAATCGCCTGGTCTACTATCGGGCAGCAACACTACAACGGATTCAAGGAAACAGCGGATTTGCATCTCACCACTAGGCGGGCCAACCTGCCATCCCGCGCAACAAATCCGTTCCTTCCAAGAATCCGTTGTAGTCCTCCGCATCAAACCTTTATGCCGGCCGCGCCACCGTCAGATAGCCCGCCAGCGTCACAAACACATTGCCCGCCTCATCCACCACCGTGGCGTCAAAGCTCTCGCCGTCGTTGGCGGTGGTGCAGACGCAGGTGAGCCGCCGCCCCGCCGCTTCTTCCGGCTGGCGATAGGCGGTGACCTTCTCGAAGCCGAGCGGCAGCCCCATCGCGCCCTTGACCTGCTCCGTCCACAGCGCCGCGCACTGGAAGCAAAGCTCGACCAGCCGCGGCGCCATGAGCGACTCGGCGTTGGCCGGCTCCGTGTTCGGGCCGAGGTCGTGCGCCATCAGCGCCAGGCACTCGTTGCCCTTCACGCCCGCCCGCTCAATCACCTGGTAGGCGGGGCCGTGGAAGAAGCTCTTGTAGATCTCCGCCGCCGTGATCGGCAGGCTGTCCGCAGACGGCGCCGTGAAGGTCATCGTCGGCTGTTCCGCCGGCGCCGTGGTTAAGCGCACCGTGGCGATGAAGTGCTCCTTCACCTGCACGGGCAAGCCTTCTTTGGCCGGCTTGGTGACCGAGCGCAGCGTGGCCTTGGCCAGCAATTCGCCGTTGGCCGCCGGTTTGACCGTGGCGCTCAGATAGAGCGTGCGCGGCTCCATGCGGAAGAACTTGAACGCGCCCATCATCTGCTCGTGCTCGACGCTTGCCACGCGATAGCCCGGCGCAGCGACCGTCGCCAGCTCGGCCAGCGCCTCCGTCGCCATCACGCCGGGCAGCCAGGGCGTGCCCGCGTCCGGTGCATGGTCGAAGAGGAAAGGCTGCACCTTGGGGTCGAGCGTCGTCTCCACTTCGATGCCGCCGTAAAGCCGGTAAGATTTCACTTTACCGACCATCAGCAGCGGGTTCTGGCGTTCGGCAAGCTGTGCGTTGAGCTTGTCCACGTCGAGACCACCGGTCGGGTCCTTCTCTTCCAGCCACGCGCCCAGGCGACCGGCCACGACCAGTTCGCCGCGCGTGGCGCCGTAGGTCAGCTCGCGGCGGATGGTGGGCACGCCCGCCTCAGGCGGTAGCATGTCCACGCCCAGCGATTCGAGAATCGCCTGCACTGAGCCGCGCGAGGCCATGCCGATCTGCCCCCATGCCGTCCAGTCGATGGCGATGCCGCGCGTGTCGGGCCGCCACGCTCTCATGCTGCTGGAGATCTTGCAGAGCAGGTCGTTGGCCGACGAGTAGTCGCTCTGGCCGTTGTTGCCAAAGCGCCCAGCCACCGAGCTGAAGCTCACCGTGGCGCCGATCGGCATCCCCTTCGCCGCCTTGAGCAGACTGAAGAAGCCGTCGGCCTTAATGTCGAAGACCAGCGCGAACTGGTGTGGCTCCTTGCTCGGCAGCGTGCGGTCGATCAGCAGACCGCCGGCGTGGAGCAGCACGTCGATCTTGCCGTGGCGCTGGCGGATGTCCTCCACCACCGCCGTCACCTTGTCGCCGTCGCGCAGGTCGAGGCTGTAGTAGTAGGCCGTGCCACCCGCGTTCTCGACGGCTTCGATGGCGCGCAGCGCCGCTTCCTGGCGCTCCAGCCCCATCATCTTGTCGTCGATCTGCTTGGGCGTCACCTTCTCGCCCGACGCCCGCGCCTCGTTGATCAGCGCGCCCTTGAGCGTCTCACGCCCCTGGCGGAAGAGGCCGATGTGTGGGTCGTTGCGATCCGGCGCCGGCACCAGGTCGAGCAGGTAGAAGATGCCGCCGCTGTTGGCCGCCAGGTCGGTGGTGATGGCGGAAGTGATGCCGCCCGCCGCACCGGTGACGACAAAGACGGTCTGCTTGTCGAGCACCATGCCGGGGGCACCGTCCTTGGCCGGCAGATCTTCCAGCGTCACAGTGTAACGCTGCCCCTCGAAGTAGCCGACCTCGACCATGCCGGGGTCAGTCAACGCCTCGGCGATGAGCTGGTCGGCCGGCTCGACGGTTTTGCGCGACGGCTCGAAGTCGACGGCCTTGACCGTGACGCCCTTGCCCTCCTCGCGCATCATCTGTTCCATGTTGTAGGCTTTGGTGAAGCCGACGACCGCGCCGCCCAACGGCGCCGTGGCGCCGGTCGGACCGTAGCCGTGCGAGCCGCCCAGCCGCGTGGCGGAGACCAGGAAAGTGTTCGGCCCCATCACGCTGTCGTAGAGCGCGCGCATGGCCGTGTAGAGATTCTTGACGCGCACGCGGTTGAGTTCGCGCCATTCGTCGAGCGTCATCTCCTCGATCGACTGTTCGACATCCAGCGCCGGCAGCCAGAAGATGCCTTGAAGCTTGCCGTCATTCAGCCACGCCTTGAGTTGCGCGTCGAGCGCATCGGTGGCAATGCCCGGCTCCAGCGTCAGCACGGTGGCGCCGCGTTTTTGCAGCTTCTCCACCAGCTTCTTGCCCACGCCGCCCTGATCCATCATCACCGCGACCCGGCTGTCCGCATCCAGCGTCACGCCGGTCGGCTTGCACAGGTCGATACTCGGACGCAGCGCCGGCTGGGGCACGCGGCGCGGCATCTTGTCGGCGTCCTCCAGGGTTCCAATCGTCTTGACGGTGGAAACGGGAGATTGAGAGATTGGAGATTGGAGATTAGGAGATTGAGCGACTGGCGCTTCACTCGCCCCTCGCCCCTCGCCCCTCGCAACTGCCAAATCCGGCCGGTTCGTGCGCACAAACTCGATCACACTTTGCAGCGTCGGATAGTCGCGCAGGTTCAGCCCCTCTTGCACCGGGATGTTGAAGCTCTCGCGGATGCTGGCAAAGGTCTCGGCTTGCTTCACCGTATCGATGCCGAGATCCGCCTCCATGTCCTGATCCAGCTCCAGCATCTCCGTCGGGTAGCCGGTCTTGTCGGCGACGACGGACAATACCTTGTCAACGACGGGATCGGAGACTGGAGATTGAGAGATTGGAGATTGGCCGCTGCCAGCGTCGCCCCTCGCCCCTCGCCCCTCGCCCCTCGCCAAATCCGGCCGGTTCGTGCGCACAAACTCGATCACGCTTTGCAGCGTCGGATAGTCGCGCAGATTCAGCCCTTCCTGCACCGGAATGGCAAAGCTCTCGCGGATGCTGGCAAAGGTCTCGGCCTGCTTGACCGTATCGATGCCCAGGTCGGCCTCCATGTCCTGATCCAGCTCCAGCATCTCAGTCGGGTAGCCGGTCTTGTCGGAAACCACCTGCAACACCTTCTCCACCACTGGATCGGAGATTGGAGATTGGGAGATTGGGAGATTGGGAGATTGAGCGGTTTCGCCTGCCGGCGTCGCCCCTCGCCCCTCGCCCCTCGCCCCTGCCAGATCCGGCCGCATCGTCTTGACAAAGCCGACCACGCTGCCCAGCGTCGGGTAGTCGCGCAGATTCAGCCCTTCCTGCACCGGAATGGCAAAGGTCTCGCGCACAGTGGCGAAGGTTTCGGCCTGCTTCACCGTGTCGATGCCAAGGTCGGCCTCCAGGTCGAGGTCCAACTCCAGCATATCCTTGGGATAGCCGGTCTTGTCGGCGACGACTTCGAGCACCTTGTCCGTGATCGAGTCAGAAGTTGGCGATTGAGAGATCGGCGATTGAG
>Ga0073899_10001049_pt1 | contig 25492 bp, 24 predicted proteins | sample KloWWTmetaKNB5Ph_FD_88975 | JGI IMG/M metagenome (GOLD analysis project Ga0073899, IMG submission 88975) | Active sludge microbial communities from Klosterneuburg, Austria, studying microevolution and ecology of nitrifiers - Klosterneuburg... | ecosystem: Engineered > WWTP > Aerobic digester >... | reverse complement strand
TCTCAGGAAGCCCGATGTCAGCCAGGAGGTTACATCAATGGGCGAAGAGGGTTCGCCATGATCGACGCTTCCTGCAAGGCATCGGCAGCGGCCTCGGCCACCGCCTGGCTTTGATCCTCGCTGAGTTGGCGAAGCCGGTTCACGGCCATGGGTCCGCCAACTTCCCCGAGCGCCGCTATCGCAGCCAACGCCACCTCGACATCCTCATCATCGGTCATGTCGACGATCGCTGAAACTGTGCGCTGATCGCCGATTGATCCGAGCGCTGTGACCGCCTCGAAGCGAAGCTCAGCGTCGTCCGATCGCAACTCCCGCAGGCACGCGTCAAGCCAGCGGTTGTCGCCCTGCCGGCCCATAGCCTGGAGCGCGCTGGCGCGGATTTCGATCGAGTGGTTGTTGTAGGCATCCTCGATTGCCTCGACAATATCGTCTCCGCTGAGAAACCCGAGCGACTCCAACGCCCGACGACGCACGTCGATCGCCGAGTCACCCTCCCAGCGCTCAAATAGCGCTTCGAGGACTTCATTCAATGCCAGGTCGTCGTCGCTGTCCGCCGCGAATCGGCCCAGGCCGGTTGCCATCGCCTCTCGCACGCGCGCGTCGGGCTCCTCCGCAATCTCGCTGAGGAGGATCCTCAGTAGCTCCGGAGAGTCGAACTCCCAGAGCCCGTCAAACGCCGCCAGTCGGACATCGGGGTCGGAATCCCTGCAGGCAACCAGGAGGGCTCGCTGGTAGTGTCGCTCCACGTGGTCTTCCGCGTCTTGCGCCATATCACGCACAATGCGGATTCGCGTCGTCATTGGAATCTCATCCCAGCGATCTCGCAGGAGCGTTGTCGCAGGCCGATCGAGGTCCGAGAGTGGCGATGTCGGCGGACGTTCGTCCGGGGCCGCTACGATGGCGTCGAGGAAGGCCTCGACGCCATCGACTGTCCCGTCCGAGTCGCTTCGATCAGGCGGTGGGGGTGTAGAAGAATGCATCCTCGGTCGATTCGTCTACGCTGAATTCTGGGTGGGTGTCATTGACCAGAATGTCGCGGAGTAGCTCTGCCGGGATTGGCCGTTCGACATTCGCCGCTGCTTGCAGGTCGGCAATGAGCGCGTAGTACTTCGGATCGTCGCTCGTCTGCACGTTCTCTCCAGCGCGTTCAAACGCGGCCGCGATGACCTGCTCCGGATGACGCTTGCTGCGCTCGTCGAGCGGTTTTTGATCGGCGAAGCGCGGGACACGATTTTCGCTGAGCACAAACTCATCCTGTGTCGCGCAGTAGAACGTTGTCGGTCGGAAGACGTACTTGCCCTTTTTCTCGTCGAGAGCCAGGAGTTTGCGATCTTCACCAGAGACCCGGAAGTACTCAAGCAGGTAGTGCTGTGGCTGATCCGTTTTTTCGATGGTCAGCACTGCGCCGGGTATCAGATTCTCGGCGTAGAAGGTCTCGAGGCCGGCGATATATCCGCCGCGGTTCCCGGTCGGGAAGCGGAGCTCCGCCTGTACCGTCTCTCCCGTCTGAGGTGACTCAAACGTGATCCGCACCGCGCGCTGATCCTTGAACCCGGGCATGGGCATGATCGAGCGCAGATTGGCGTCGAACGGCAGCACACCATAGGTGTACTCGTAGTAGCTGAGAATATGCTCGACGAGTCCCTCTTCGGCCGGCTCAGCAGAGTAATCGTATTCGAGGAGGACTCGATAATCCTGCCCGATCTCACTGGCCTTACGCTTCGCTGTGCCGATGGCGGACGCATTTGCCAGTGACCAGACGCCATGTGTCGCCGAGCCGAGGTATTCAAACTCCCGAGGTTCTCGCGACAGGCGGTAGTTGACCGCGAACAGCATCGACGCATAGTCGGCAGCATTTGGTCGGATGCCGAGCACGTCCTGGGCGATCTCCACATCGGTGGCGATCCGCTCTGGCTGTTCGCGGATGAAGTCCTCGATTCGACGGAGATCGCCGCGCGAAAGCCGCTGAAGGCGCTCCTCACCGATCCACTGATCGCCCCATCGCGCAACCGCCGCTTCGCTGCCCAGTGCTTCCTGGATGGCTTGGGCGATCTCACTATCGGTGGCAGTCAGGGCATCGATCTGCTGCGCGGTGACGGGCGTTATCGCTGGCGCAGGTTCTGGCAGCACTGACACGACCTCGAATGGCGTGGTGTCGATCGGCGGCGCAATCGGCGTCTGGGTCTCAGTAGCAATAACAATCGATTCGGCTGGCGCAAGGACAGGCGCCTTACGAACGGGCCGTTCTCGCTTCGGCTGCGGGGTTGCGAATCTGGCAGTGAGCACCTGCTCGCGGCGCCCGCTGGAACCACCCGGGGATACGCCGCGGCGCGTCGTGACGAACGAGAGATCGTCTCCGGAACCCTCTTGGGCAAATACGTCCGGACTTGCCGACAACGCCTCCTCGATTCGCCTTGGCCAGGTTCTCACACGGGGTTGACTCTTCCCCATTGCCTCGACCAACTGAAGCAAGGACAGGCGAATTGGAGCACCATCACTGAAGAAGCGGCCCTGAGCCAGGTAGATCTGGAACAGTTCCGCAGCAAGCGCCTGCTCCTCGTCGGTGCCGCCGAATGCGGGTGCTGTCAGAATCTGTTCAGCCTGCATCGTTGGTTGTCCCTCTCCTGTTGATCCAAGGGTGGTCTGTCTTCGCGAAGATCGGCTACACGGCTACTTGCGCGCGCGTTCCTGTAACGCATGAACGAGGTCACTGGTCGTCATCGGCTGATCGTTCGATCGCAGCAGTGTCAGCAAGTACATCAGATCGGATTCACTCAAGGTCAGCATTGTGATTTCCGCCCTTACGTTCGTTCTGCAGCCTGTAATTATACACACGCGAGGAAATCGGGTTGAATCATGTTCGTCCCGCCAGGACAACTGCCCCGATAACACCAGCATCAACGCCGAGGTGGCTCGGCGCGACTACGACTCGTTGCGCCGCCGGCTCGACCGCGTATTGTCGGATCTTTGCGCGGACGCCCGCGATAAGGCGTGGCCCTGCGAGGGCGACGTAGCCGCCGATGACGAATGCGTCGGGATTAAGGGCAGTGACGAGATTCGCTCCCGCCAGACCGATCACCTGGATCGTCTCATCGATAATCGACTGGGCGATCGGGTCGCTGTCGTAACGCGCGAAGATCAACTGGAGGGTGATACCCGGGCTCGATAGCCAGCGAGTGCGGGCGTGTGGTTCGGCCGTGGCGAGCTGTGTCATCATCCTTGAGATGATCGCAGGTTCAGAGGCGTACGCTTCCAGGTGTCCGGTCTTGCCGCAGGAACAACGTGGTCCGTTCGTCGACACTACCATGTGACCGATCTCGCCGGCCGTCATCGCGGCCCCGTGAAGGAGCGTGCCGCGAATGATGACCGCGCCTCCGACGCCATTTCCCAGGTGCAGATACACCATGTCACGAGCGCCGCGCCCGGCGCCGTGCGTGTACTCTCCAAACGCGGCCGCCCTGGCATCGTTCTCCAGCACCGTCGGCACGCCAAACCGCTCCTCCATCACGCCGACGAGGGGAAATTGCTCGAATCCATCAACGCGGTGCGACCGCAAGGTGATTCCGCGGTGCACGTCAACCGGCCCGCCGAACGCGATACCAATACCAGAGATGTTGGAGGCGGTGAGTTGGTGGCGAGCGAGGAGCTGATCGATCAGAGTGCAAATCGTATCGATAGTGACGTGCGCGGTTGCGCCCATGTCAACGGCGCGTTCGGTGTCAAGGATTCTGGCATCTGCCCTAGCAAGGACGACTCGCAGGCCCCGGCCACCGATCTCCACCCCGACGACTGGCGGTCGATCGCTGGCTTCGCTTCGACCGCGGGGTTGGGGCACCTGATTACCTCCACGGCTATGCTGGCCGCCAATCAGCGACCATAACTTGATTGTATCGGAATTCACAAGCACGGGTACTGGTTGCAGGTGCTACGGGTGCGTGTTAGCATTCCGATGGCTTCTCGGGAGCCCGTATTCTCCGATAGCTCAACGGTAGAGCAGGCGGCTGTTAACCGCAAGGTTCTTGGTTCGAATCCAAGTCGGAGAGCCCTTCGCCGCCAGGTTAGCCCGGCGGCATTTTCGTGCGCTGCTGTCTCAGGATTGCTCGAATGAGTCGCAGCTCGCCCCAGGTGTAGTCAGCGTCCTCCCCAAGCTCGTCCATGATCGGTCGCAACAAGTCATCACCAGTCCTCGCGATGACCTTCGTAACGTCGTGGATCATCTGGTCGGTGAGCATGTGTCGAACGTCAACCTCCGCGCCGCTCTCGATTGCCTCGACAAGGTGAGCCTCTATAGTCGTGGCAGCGAGACCGCGCTGGTGCGCGACATCTTCAACAGATTGCCCCTGATTGAAGATCGCCAGTGATTCTCGCGCTGTCTTCGACATTGTCTGACGACGTAGCGGCGCTGCATCGCGTGTTGGCAACGACTTCGGAGTAGCGCCAGTATCCCGAATGAACATGTCGACCTCGGCAAGGAACTCCGCGCCATACGCCTCGGCCTTGCGCGCTCCGACACCGATGACTTGCAGTAGTGCCTGCGGCGTCGATGGAAGTTGCGTTGCGATCTGGCGCAATGTCGAATCCGGAAAAACGACATACGGTGGCACTCCGCGTGTGTCGGCGATCTGCTTTCGTAACCGACGAAGACGCTCGAAGAGCTCGGGGTACGCCTCACCCGCCTGATCCTCGGAGTCGGCCTTCGCTACGGCCGGCAGCTTCGCGAAGCTCACACGCTTCTCGCGAAACAGAACATCCCCTCCTGCCTGGGTGACCGAAAGGATATTGAAGTTCGTGGTGTCTTGATGCAAGTAGCCATCGCGGATCAGCGCTCGTCCGAGATGTTGCCACTCAGCCTTGGGACGATCCTTGCCGATCCCCCACGTCGAGAGCTTGTCATGCCCTGCGCGAACGATGCGTTGATCCTTCGATCCACGCAGCACGTCGATAACGTAGGCCAGACCAAATCGTTCCCCAGTGCGCTTGACGCAGGACATCAGCATCTGCGCGGCGATCGTCATATCGATCATCTCGGGTGGGTCGCCGCAGATATCACAGCATGGCGGAGGCTGGCCGGCGAATGGCTCATCGAAGTAACTCAGCAACGCCTCTCGGCGACAGCAAGAACCCTCCGCCCAGGCCGCCATCTGTTTGAGCTGGGTCTGCGCAATCTCACGCAGATGTGGAGTCGGCTTGTCGTCGACGAAGACCGTCTGCCGGACCACGTCCCCGTAACTGTAGAACAGGATGCAATCGGCGGGCTCGCCGTCCCGGCCGGCGCGGCCGCTCTCTTGATAGTAGCTTTCCAGATTGCGCGGCAGATCCTGATGGATAACGAAGCGCACGTCTGGTTTGTCGATCCCCATGCCGAACGCAATCGTCGCAACTACGACCTGAATATCGTCGCGGACAAATGCTTCCTGTGCCCGGTGACGCGCGTGCGAATCCATCCCGCCGTGATATGCGAGAGCAGAGAAGCCATCTCGGCGCAAACGCTCGGATGTGGACTCTGTTCCAGCACGCGATAGGCAGTAGATGATGCCGCTTTTGCCGGGATGGCTACGTATATAAGACGCGATCTGGTGATACGCGTCGCGCTTGGGTCTCACGTCATAAAAGAGATTTGGACGATTGAAGCTTCCCTGAAACTGCTGAGCGCCCGCGAGCCCTAGTTGCTGGCGGATATCGCTCTGCACGTGGCTCGTCGCCGTCGCAGTGAACGCGGCGAAGACAGCGTTCGGAAATGCATCTCGAAGTCGGAGTAGATCGCGATACTCCGGACGAAAGTCGTGCCCCCACTCTGAGACGCAATGCGCCTCATCGATGGCGACCAGGGACACACCGCGTGCCTGTAGCCGCTGAATGAACCCAGCCGTTGCGAACCGTTCCGGCGCAACGTAGAGCAGCTTGATCTCGCCACGGGAAATGGCGGCAAGCCGATCGTGGATCTCACGCGAATCAAGTGAGCTGTTGATGAACGTCGCCGGCACGTCGAGCTCGGTCAACGCGTCGACCTGATCCTTCATCAGAGCAATCAACGGCGATATGACGACCGTCAAACCTTCGAGCAGGAGAGCCGGAAGCTGATAACACAGCGACTTGCCACCGCCGGTTGGCAGGAGCACGAATGCATCGTGTCCATCAAGGATCGTTCGGACAATGTCCTCTTGAAGCGGGCGGAACGAGTCATAGCCCCAGACTGACCGGAGCGTTTCAAGCACGATGTCACCATGCGCGCTCGTGTTTCCGATCTGACGCTGGTCTGGATCTGGAATGGATGATGATCCGGGCTTACGTGTCAACATACACGGTAAGGATACGGTATCCAGCCCGGCGAAATCGTTCCGGGCCATGATTCGCATCCATGCTAGACTCCTGTCACTTCGCAATGGCTGGCGACGAAAGGGGACACGCGATGCGGGCATTACGGGCTGACGAGATCAGACGCCTTGTGCCGATGCGGCAGGCGATCGATCTGATGAAGCAGGCGTTTGCAGCCCATAGCCGTGGCGAGACGATCAGCCCCCTTCGGACACCTGTGAATCTGCCGGACGGTAGTGGAGTTGTTCTGTTTATGCCCGCGTACGTTCCGGGAGGCGAGGACGCGCCAGCGTCGGTCGGGGTGAAGGTGGTCTCTGTCTTCGGTGGTAACCGCGAACTCGGGTTGCCGACGATCAACGCGATTGTCGTGACGGTCGATCCTGCGACAGGTGTGCCGACCGGATTGCTCGACGGCGCGATGGTCACCGCCCTGCGGACCGGCGCGGTCTCTGGGGCGGCGACCGATCTCATGGCTCGCCAGGACGCGCGGACGCTGGCCATCATCGGCGCGGGCGCGCAGGGTGTGACGCAAGCGGCAGCGGTGTGCGCGATTCGGCCGATCGCAGAGATACGGGTCTACGACCTGTTTCCGCAGTCGCGCGAATCGTTCGCCGAGCGCCTCGCAACGTGGCTACCCAGTGGGATGCCGCAGATTATCGTTGCGGAGTCGGCGCGACAGGCAGTCGTTGGAGCAGATGTCATCTGCACAGCGACGACGTCGACGAGTCCGGTCTTCGAGGATGCGTGGCTCGCGCCCGGCGCGCATATCAATGGGATCGGCGCCTACACACCCGAAATGCAGGAAATCCCGGACGCGACGATTGCACGATCCCGGATCGTTGTCGATTCGGTCGAGGCTGCGTTACACGAGGCCGGTGACCTGATTCAGTCGATTCAGCGAGGGGCGATTTCACGCGACGCAATCAAGGTCGAGCTTGGTGACGTCGCTGCCGGCAGCGCGGTCGGTCGTGAATCGGCCGGCCAGATCACATTTTTCAAGTCCGTCGGCAACGCAATCCAGGACATGATCGTCTGTGGGGCGGCGCTTGAAGCGGCGATAAGCCAGGGTGTCGGGCAGTCTGTCGACCTCTCCTAGCTCGACATCAACGACGACACTCGCTCACGGCAGCAGCCTCGCGGTCGCCACGCTGCTTGCGTTCGGGGAGCGAGTGACACTGACACAGGCCGGCGGCGCTCACATGAGCACCGCCGGCCTGTGTCATGATCGGTGGGTTGGCAAGAGGGTCGGGCTAGCCGTCTGCGGCGGTCGCCATCAGCGCGCGCGCGTGCATCGGGCAGTCGCCGGCGGCACAGACGCCATCCTCGACATGCTGGCGCCACTCTTCAGGAAACGCGCGCATCATACCGAGAACCGGCATCGGCGCAACCTGGCCCAGACCACACAGTGATAGCTCGATGACGTGCTTGCTTGTGCGCTCGATCAACTGCAGATCGGCCGATCGAGCACTGCCGTGGCGGATACGATCGAGGATCTCAGTGAGCGCAGGATTCCCCAGTCGGCACGGCGTGCACTTACTGCATGACTCGTAGCGATTGAATGCCATCAGGTAACGCGCGAAGCCCACAGAACAGACCGTGTCATCGAAGACGACGAATCCTCCCGAGCCGAGCATCGCCCCGAGCGATGTCAACGAATCGAAGTCCACCGGGTGGTCGATCTGATCTTCCCGAAGCGCGCCGGCAGAAACGCCGCCTGTCTGAACACCCTTGAACGTGTAGCCGTCCTTCATCCCGCCGTATACGTCGAAGATCAGATGGCGCAGGTTGACACCCATCTCCATCTCGACGACGCCGAGCCGCTTCAGCGGGCCCTGGAACGTGAAGAGCTTCGTGCCTTTGCTCTTCTCTGTTCCGAGACTGGCATACCACTCGCCGCCGTTTTTGATGACGAGCGGCGCATTGGCGATCGACTCCGTATTGTTGAGCATCGTCGGGCGTCGCCAGAGGCCTTCTTCGACGCTGCGTGGCGGCTTCGTGCGAGGTTGTCCCCGTTCGCCCATAACGGAGTACATCAGCGCGGAGCCCTCACCGCAGATGTACGCGCCGCCGCCGGCGCGAGCGCGAACTTCGACATCGAACCCGGAGCCCAGCACGTTCTCGCCGATCAGCCCCCATTCCTCAGCCTGGGCGACCGCTTTGCGGAACCGCTCCAATGCGAGGACATGCTCGCCGCCGACGTAGTTGTAGCCGCGGTTTGATCCGACTGCGTAACAGGCGATCAGGATGCCTTCGAGGACGAGATGCGGGTTGCTCTCGATGAGTTGACGATCCTTGTAGACATTCGGTTCGCCCTCGTGGGAGTTGATCGCGATGAACTTGGGCTCGGCGCGCGATCGTCGTGCGCTCTCCCACTTGATGCCGGCCGGGAACCCGGCGCCACCGCGTCCGCGGACGCTCGCGGTCTTCATCTCCTCGATAACCTCATCCGGGGTCATCTCGAAGAGCTCCTTTTTCAGCGCACCGTACCCGCCACGCGCGATGTAGTCCGCAATCGATTCAGGGTCGATAACGCCCCAGTCGGCGGTGAGGAATTTTTTCTGCCCGGCGAAGAACGGGTGCTCCGCGATTGGCTGGATATTGCCGACCGGAGTATCAGCGAACGTGCCGACAGCGAGCTCTTCGTGCGGCTTGCCGGCCTTCAGTGATGCGATGAGGTCTGGCACACGGTCGGCGGTCACATTCGCGTACAAAATCGAGGGATGGTTTGGCCCCTGAACCACGACCGATGGATCTGCCCAGTTCCATCCGCCAGATCCGACTCGCTTCAGCGTGTAGGTCAGCCCCGACTCCTCCAGCAACAGCCGGAGGTAGTCGAAGGTCGCCAGCGCGCCCTTTGATTTGGACCACTCGCCAATCGGCACTCGGAAGACCCAGCTGCTGCCGTCGTGAAGCTTCGCCCAATCGGATGAAACCCTTTCGGCGTACTGTTCGAACGCCTGCCGATCAGTGAGCTTCATGATGACCCTCCGCCGGTCCCCGCCGGATGATTTCGGCGATCGCCTCGTTGAACCTGGCGATATCCAGGTTGCCGAAATAGTCGTGATGATCCACCTGCACGACCGGCGCAAGCTCGCAGACGCCGAGGCAGCCATTGACAACCTGGACAGTGAGCTCGCCGTCGGCAGTCGTTTCGTCTCCGGCGATGCCGTAGCGATCCTGCAACTCGTCGATCAGCTTCTGGCTACCAGCAACGAAACAGGCAGTGCCATGGCACAGCAGCATGAAGTGGTTGCCGGGGGGCTGTGTTCGGAAGTCGGCGTAGAACGTGAGCAACCCGAAGATACGGTTTTCGGTGACGCCGAGATGTTCGCCGATGATTTTGGCGGCCTCCGGCGATACCCAACCGATCAGGTGCTGAACATCCTGGCAAGCGCCGAGGATGAGTTCTTGCGCCTCCTCGTAGTCTCGCGGCTTGTAATTCGTCCGCAGTAGTTCGCGAACGCGTTCGAGATCCGACTCGCTGACGTGAACCTCCTGAGCCAATCCTGCGACCCTTCCGCTACCACCGCGTGTCGTTGGACGTGTATTGTCGCTGCGATGGGCCTGTGAGATGCTTCACGGGCGCTGCCGCGAGTATAGCAATGACCGATATGCCCCACAACAACACCGGCCCATGAGAGGTGATGCTTAGTTGTTCGAACAACTCGCCGACGAGAAGATTCGCGAGGCAATCGAACGGGGCGATTTCGATAATCTGCAGTCGGCTGGCAAGCGCCTCGCGTCTACGGATGATGACTATGCCGGTGATGACTGGATGGGCATCCATATCCTGCACAACGCGGGTTTTCTTCCAGAGTGGCTCGAGTTGCGCAAACAGATCTATTACGAGCGGCCGGCCGTGCTCGCAGCGCTCCGCGAATGGGAAGACCAGATACGGCGGACAGGGTCACCCACACATGCGCTCTGCGTACGCGCGGGTGAGAACTACCGGAAGCGAGCCGCTGAGATCAATGCCAGGATCGACCTGCACAATATCCGCTGTCCGGGGATCATGTTCGAGTTGGCGCGGTTTCGAGAAGATGTGACGCCGAACAGGCTCGGCTAAGCGGACTGACACATCTTTCTCACGCGTTCCTTCAACTCATCCGGGGCGCTCACTTGTCGACAACGCTGACCGATCAGGCTGAGGACGTTTTCCTCGAATCGGAAATGCTCCCTGCACGGAGGGCATCGGTCCAGGTGCGCTTGCACCTCGCGCCGTTCTTCGTCTGACAGCTCACGGTCGATGAATTGGTACAGGTGTTCGATTGTCTGCTTACACGTGCCCATCAGCGTCGACTTTCCCAAGGACTCCGGACTCGACTGCCGCGTCGTACAGTTGGCGCTGAAGGCGGCGGCGAGCGCGATAGAGACGAGACATCACCGTCCCGATCGGAATCTCGACGATCGATGCGATGTCGCGGTAGCTGAACCCTTCAACATCGGCAAGCAGGACGACCTGCCTGAACTCCTCAGGGAGCTCATCGATCACGCCGATCACTCGATCGACCGAGAGTCTGCTGAGCACAATATCCTCTGGTCGCTCGACGCTCGGTTGGACGCCAGACTCGATGAGGTGATCGTAGAGGTAGAACTCTTCGATGTCGTCGAGCGAGGAGTTCGTTGGTCGACGCTGCCGGCGACGGTATTCGTTGATGTAGGTGTTCGTGAGAATGCGGAACAGCCACGCACGGAGGTTCGTCCCCTCGGTGAACTGGTGTAACGAGCGAAACGCCCGAAGGTATGTCTCCTGAACGAGATCCTCGGCGTCGGCCGCATTCCGTGTCATACGGAGCGCAGTCCTGTATAGCGCGTCGATGTGTTCAAGCGCACCCTGCTCGAGCCGTTCTCTCACCGGCCCGCTCACCGGAGACCCTCCGGCCGCGACAGGCGACTCACCTTCAACCTGACAAGCACAACACGAACTCATGTCCAGCTATTCCACACGACAGGCTGTTGTCGCGCCCGGTAACGCGTCACGAGTCTCCACTAGTTGTCCTTTTTCTGGCCGAAATCGTCGAGATCCAGCGTATCAATGAAATCACGGAACGCCGAGAGCCTCTCCTCAGGGATTGGCGACTCACCGTCGCCTTCGCCAGCATGATCGGTCTCTTCTTCGGCGTCATCATCAAGCTGAACGCCGGCGCGATCCATCACGGCATCCTCGACGAAGATCGGCGCTTTGGCGCGTACCGCGAGCGCAATCGCGTCAGAAGGTCGCGAGTCGATCTCAACGCCCATCCCATTTTGCTGAATGACAATGCGAGCGTAAAAGACATCGTTGTTAATCTCGGTGATGACGATGCGATTGACGTTCGCTCCGAGCTCGCCAATCACCGATCGCAACAAGTCATACGGCAAAGGGCGTGACGCGGCGATGCCCTGGAGCTCCATGGCGATTGCCTCGGCCTCGAACGCGCCAATCCAGATCGGGAGGTGCCGATCACCTTCGACCTCTTTGAGAATGACGACTCGTGCCTGGGTGACCAGGCTGACCCTGATGCTGTCGACGGTAGTCTCGATCATGTTCTTCGATGCCCTTCCGCGTCGGGCGTCCTGCACGATGGAGTACGTTCAGCCACGTTCGACGATCTGGCCGCCTATCGAGGATATGACGGCGTGGACAGGATACCTATATCATCTCCTGGCCAGTATGCGATCCAGGCCCGCCCAATGATCTGGTCGATCGCGATTGGCCCGAATGCCCGAGAATCGGACGAGTTCGCTCGATTATCGCCCAACACGTAGACCTGTCCATCGGGAATCGTAATCTCCTGCTGACCGAGTGTTCCCGCCCATGAGGTCGATACGCCGTGGAGATACGGTTCCTCGAGACGCTGTCCATTGATATAGACCGCGCCGTCGTGGATTGAGAGACGTTCTCCGGGCAGCCCAATCACTCGCTTGATATACGGCTTGCCTCGGTCGACGGGAGGGTGCAGCACGACGATGTCGCCTCGCTGCGGTGGATGGAGTGGGTAGACGATCTGCGAGCCGGATCGATCGACGAAGGGTAGCGCGTCGAGAATCCCGTTCACGTCGAAATGCCAATAGATGGCCCGGTTCACCAGCAGCATCTCGCCAGAATCCAGGTTCGGGGACATCGATTCACCGTCGACTCTGAAGTTGAGGACGATCGCGCGGACGGCGACAAATACCAACAGCGCGAGGAGGAGAGTCTCTACGATGTCCCACAGCATTCCGCGTTCGGTCTTTGGCGTCGGTTCCACGACGGGGAGATTCTGGGTATCTTCGGGTCCGGCGATTGTCGATTCACGACGGGGCGCCAGATCGCCGGGAGTTGGCTCGGTTCGGGAGCCTTTGAACATGATCGTTCGTCCTTTGATTACCGGCCATCGCGATCAGAATAGCCGGCCCGGAGTATATCGTCCCGAGCCAGAATGCTGGCGGGATTGTGGCGAGCTACTAATGGGGCAGGCGTCGGAGACGGCGATGCCCGGGGTTAACCCGGGCATCGCCGTGAACGCGTGGTATCGCGTGCTGAAATCTAGAGTTCTTCCTTGGCCGGCGTCGTTGGCTTGGTTGCTACTTCCTTTGTCTCAACCACCTTCGCGTCGGCTTCCTCGTCGACGTTGGTCTTGAATTCCTTGATGCCTTTACCCAGCGCGCCGCCGATCTCCGGGAGCTTGCCCACGCCGAAGATGATGACAACGACCACCAGGATGATTGCGAGTTCCGGCCACCCGAGAGGCATTGGTAGGTCCTCCTATTCGCCAACTGTGTTCGCGCTTGTGCGGCAGTATACCGCAGTTCTGTATACGTCTTCCAAGCCCGATTCGGCGCTACCGGAATATGGCAGCGATGATCGACAGGATGACGAAGACGACGCCGATTCCAATCGTGAAGTTGTACAGCGTTCGCTCAAACCCGCGTCGCGTGCGATAGATCGACGACGTGTCGCCGCCAAATGCCCCGCTGAAGCCCGATCCCTTTGACTGCATCAGAATGACAGCCATCAGCAGGAGCGAAACGATGATGATCGCGAGGTCAAGTGCGAACTTCAAGCAACGAGCCTTCCAGACGACCGGTCAACAACCGCCGAAGGATACTACACGCCGACAGCGCCAGCAGCCACCGCGATTGCAAGGAACGCATCGGCTTTGAGGCTCGCCCCGCCAATGAGTCCGCCGTCGACATCGGGTCGACGAAATAGCTCGTCGGCGTTGTCCGGAGTCACACTGCCGCCATAGAGCACCCGGATCGCGTCGCCGGCCTCGTCGAAGCGATCCGTCATCCAGCGACGAATTGCCTCACACATCTCCTGCGCATCATCCGGTGTCGCGGCAACGCCTGTCCCAATAGCCCAGACCGGCTCGTACGCGATGACCAGTCGATCGAGATGACCGGTGTCGACGCCGGCTAACCCTGCGCCCAGCTGACGAGTCACAACATCCAGGGCAGCGCCCGATTGTCGCTCGCCCAGGAGCTCGCCGACACAAAGGACCGACGTCAGCCCTGCGGTGAGCGTTGCGTCAACCTTCTGACCGACAAACTCGTCACTCTCTCCCATAACATGACGTCGCTCACTGTGTCCGGCAAGGATCATCTGACAAACCCCGACCAATGACCATGGCGAAATCTCACCGGTGAACGCGCCCGATTTCTGGATGTAACAGTTCTGGGCGCCCACCTGAACGCCACTGCCGCCGAGCTCGTCGCGGACCGATGCGATCCACGGGAACGGCGGGAACACGGCGAGGTCAACCCCGCGAGCTGCGCCGGCGCCGCCCGCAATGGCGACGGCGAGCGCACGCGCCTCGTCCAGATTCGTGTTCATCTTCCAGTTGCCAGCGACGATCTTCGTGCGTGTCATGTAGTCACCTCCAACACCGCCACCCCAGGAAGCGTTCGTCCCTCAAGGTATTCGAGCGACGCGCCGCCGCCGGTCGAGATGTGATCGATTTTGTCGGCAAGGCCGGTCTGGTGGATCGCGGCGACCGAGTCGCCGCCGCCAACGATCGAATAGCCAGGCGACGAAGCAACAGCTTCTGCGACTGCCCGCGTACCGGCATCGAACGGAGCGACCTCGAACAGGCCCATCGGGCCGTTCCAGACGATCGTTGCCGCCCGGCGAATCCAGGCGTCGAATGCTGCGACCGAGGCCGGCCCGATGTCGAAGACCGCGTCGTCCACTCCAACGTCCGTGACGGTTCGCGCGTTCGCGGCGTCGGCTGGCGACGTTGCAACGACGTAGTCTGTCGGGATGATGAGCGCGCAGGAGGAGTGTTCCGCGTCGCGCAGGATCTCTCTCGCTACGTCCAGGCTGCCCTGTTCGACAAGCGAGCGTCCCATCTCATGGCCTTGCGCTGCGAGCAGTGTGTTAGCGATGCCGCCCCCAACGAGGATCGCATCGGCGGCGCTGAGGAATTTCCGGATGACGCCGATCTTGTCGGAGATCTTCGCTCCGCCCAGGAGAACGACCAGCGGGCGGGCTGGATTGTCGAGCGCGCGGGCGAGCGCCGAGAGCTCACGCTCCATGAGCAGGCCCGCTGCGCAGGGCAGCTTCCCCGCTACTCCGGCGGTGGAGGCATGAGCGCGGTGCGCCGCGCCGAAGGCATCGTTCACGTACACGTCCGCCAGCGCAGCAAGCTCGCTAGATAAGGCGTCGTCGTTCTGCTCTTCGCCCGGCTCGAACCGCACATTCTCAAGCAGTGCCACCTGGCCCGGCTGGATCTCCCTGGCGATCTGTTGCGCCGATGGGCCAACGACATCGTCGGCGAACGTGACCGGAGCGCCGAGCAGTCCCTCAAGTCGATCTGCAACCGGTCGGAGAGAATACTTTCGGTCGACCTTCCCTTTTGGCCGGCCAAGATGTGACACCAGGATCACGGACGCGTCCCGATCCAGCAATGCGTGAATCGTCGGCAGCGCAGCGCGGATGCGTGTGTCATCGGTGATTTGCTCACCATCGAGCGGGACATTGAAATCGACTCGGACGAGTACGCGCTTCCCGGTGACATCAAGCTGTTCGACTGTGCGAAATGCCATCGGCATCACTCCATTCCTTTGGCTACCGGACGTGACAGGCGGGCGGCAAATAGCCGCCCGCCCGAACCGTCATGGCTTGCGGGCTCGTGACTCTACAGACCCTGCGACGCAATCAGGTCTGTCAGGTCCGCCACGCGGCAGGAGTAGCCCCACTCGTTGTCGTACCAGGCGACAACCTTCGCGAGCCGTGAGCCAGTCACCGTGGTGAGTAGCCCGTCGACGATCGCCGAGTGGCTATCGCCGCGGTAATCACTCGAGACCAGCGGCTCGTCGCTGTAGCTGAGAATGCCCTCAAGTGCGCCGTTAGCTTCTTCTTCAAAGGCGGCGTTGATCGAGTCGGCAGTGGCATCGCTCTCCAGCTCGACCGTCAGATCGACGATCGAGACGGTTGGCGTCGGAACGCGCAGCGCGTATCCGTCGAACTTACCCTTCAGCTCCGGCAAAACCAGCGCAACAGCGCGGGCTGCGCCGGTAGTCGTCGGGATGATGCTGAGGGCGGCGCTGCGGGCTCGGCGCAGATCCGAGTGCGGGGAATCGAGGATGACCTGATCGTTGGTGTAGGCATGAACCGTCGTCATGAGCGCATGGCCGATTCCGAATCGCTCGTGAAGAACCTTCGCGACCGGGGCCAGGCAGTTGGTTGTGCAGGACGCGTTCGAGATGATGTGATGCTTGGCAGGGTCATACTGATCATCATTGACGCCGATCACCAGCGTCACGTCTTCGTTCTTGGCTGGCGCGGTGATGATGACCTTCTTGGCGCCCGCGTCCCGGTGTCCCTGCGCCTTGGTGGCGTCGGTGAAGAATCCGGTGGACTCGATGACGATATCAACGCCAAGGTTGCCCCACGGCAGATTCGCTGGCACTCGCTCAGCGAAGACCTTAATCTCGCGGCCATTGACCAACAACGAATCACCATCGTACTCGACATCGGCGTCATAGATTCCGTAGGTCGAGTCGTACTTCAGAAGATGCGCGTTGGTGTGCGGATCGACCAGGTCGTTGACTGCGACGACCTCGATATCGTCGTACTCCTCATGGAGTGCTTTGAATACCTGGCGTCCGATCCGCCCAAATCCGTTGATCGCGATACGTGTCGCCATTCAGACCCTCCTCATTATCCGTGTCTCACCAATTGCCAGCCACGTATGGATCTCACGACCGTATCATCCCTCGGATGCTCAGGCCGCTCCCACCCGCACGCGTTCGGACTCCGCTATCGCATAGCCGCGCCGTAATTCGGCGGGACGGTGCGCCACATCAGTCAGGTGCTCGCGCCCGATTGCCATCAGGGCATCGGCGAGCTTCTCCGGATCGTGCCGGAGCGGAAACTCGGGGTTGACGATATCGCGCTGATCTACCGTCATTCGCCCCTCAAACTCATGAAGCCCGTCAAATTCCACCGCACTGACGTGCCATTCCGGCTTGATGCGCGTCTCGGCGGGCGCCAGATTCGAGTTGATCAGCACGCGATCAATCCCAACGCCCGGGGCATGACTGGCGATCGCTCGCAGATGGTCGATCACCCGATATCCATCGGTTTCGCCGGGCTGAGTCGCGACGTTGCAGACGTAGACTTTCTCGGCCGGGGCGAAGCGGAGCGCGTGCGCGATGCCCTCGACCAGCAGGTTCGGCAGCACGGATGTGTACAGGCTGCCGGGTCCGAGAACGATCAGGTCCGCGGCCAGGATCGAGACGATGGCGGGATCGTACGCTTCCGCGTGCGACGGTGCGATCGAGAGCTGGGATATTCGCTTTCTCGCCAGCGGGATATTCGACTCGCCAACGACTTGCGTGCCGTCGTCCATCTCGGCTGACACGACGATGTCGTCGAGCGAGGATGGCAGAACCGTCCCTCGAATGTTGAGCACGCGAGACGACTCGATCACGGCTTGCTCGAAGCTTCCAGTAACCTGGGTCATCGCGGTAATGAACAAGTTGCCGAATGAATGGCCATCGAGCGCCGAGTCCGCGACTTCGAATCGATACTGAAAGAGGTCGCTCAGAAGCATCTCGGAGTCGGCCAGCGCGACGAGACAGTTACGAATATCACCCGGGGAGGGCATATTGAACTCGCTCCGTAGCCGGCCTGACGAGCCTCCATCATCGCCGACTGTCACGATCGCAGTGATCGAGACGCTGTGTTGCTTGAGGCCACGCAGCAACGTCGAGAGACCCGTGCCGCCGCCGATCGTGACGATCCGGAGATCTGGCTCACTTACCCCAAAGCGATGCGTCGCAATAATCTCGGCGAGCGCCGGACCATTCGGCCGGGCGTCGAGGAATGGGCTGAGCAACGATCGGGAGAGTTGGAGAAATCCGAATATTGTGAAGCCGACCCCCGCGCTGACGACGAGGATCTCGCGGAAAGGGTGCGGGATGAACTGGAGGGTAACTGCCTGAACAAGGACGGTAGCCGACGCCGGGAACTCGTAATTACGATAGATCCAGGCGAGCCCCATCGCAAGGGCCAGGCTCGTCATGATCAAGCCGACCAGGAGAAGCAGGATCCATCGCTTGATCAGCATCCCAGGCCTGAGCCACGTTCGAAGCTTCATTGCCTGGACAACCTGCCTCCCACGCTCTGCTCCACGGCCCGACAAGTATAGCACGTCGTTCCCCGCTTCCCTCTTGGGCGGAGCCGCGAAAGGTTCGAGTTTCTGACCCCGGCTGGTATACTTTTCGGGTGGAACTGACTGGCCCTGAGTCGAAGTGGGCATTGCCCACTTTGTTTTGTGTTCAGGATCCGTCAGCGCGCCGCCGAGTGACCGACGATGTCGCCAGATCCAAGCCGGATGCCGGCCTTGCACTCCGTCGCCGAGGCGCGCGCCTCCAATATGCGCACGTCCCAAGGAGGTAGTGGCGAAGATGAAGAGCGACTTCTATATGGCGATCACCCAGATCGCTGCCGAGCGTGGAATTCCGAGAGAGGCCGTCATGGCCTCAGTCGAGCATGCGCTCAAGACCGTCTATCGAAAGATGGAAAACACCGAAGATAACGTCGATGTCGAAATCGATCCAGCTACGGGCGGCGTCCGGATTTTCGTTGTGAAGACCGTCGCCGAAGAGATTGAAGACCCGACCTCGGAGATCTCGCTGGAGGAAGCCCGGGCAATGGACCCTGACGCCTACATCGGCAAGATCTACCGTTGGGATCGCACCCCGAAGGATTTCGGGCGCATCGCCGCTCAGACAGCCAAGCAGGTTGTCCTCCAGCGCATTCGCGACTACGAGCGCGACAGCGTCTACGAGGAGTTCGCCGACCGGGTTGGCGAGGTGCTCAACGGTGTCATCCAGCGAGCCGATGCCCGAGCCGTGATCGTCGAGCTCGGTAAGGCTGAGGCGGTAATGCCCGTTCGCGAGCAGGTCGCAAACGAGCGCTACCGGCCCGGTCAGCGGCTGAAGGTGTATCTCCTTGATGTAAACAAAGATCCGCGCGGCCCACAGCTGATTGTCAGCCGCGCCAACGTGAGCCTGGTCAAGCGATTGTTCGAGCTGGAGGTGCCGGAGATCTATTCCGGCGCGGTCGAGATCATGAACATCGCCCGCGAACCGGGGCTCCGCAGCAAGGTCGCTGTCGCTGCGCGGCAGGAGAAGGTCGACCCGGTGGGGTCGTGCGTCGGCATTCGGGGCGTTCGAATTCAGAACATTGTCAACGAACTCATGGGCGAGAAGATCGACGTCATCGAGTATTCCCCCGACATCAACACCTTCATCGCCAATGCGCTTTCGCCGGCCAAGCCGATCAACGTCGCACTGAACGACGCGGACAAGGTCGCGAGGGTGATTGTTCCCACCGACCAGATGTCCCTCGCGATTGGCAAGGACGGCCAGAACGCCCGCCTGGCCTACAAGCTGACCGGCTGGAAGATCGACGTCAAGGATCCGGAGTCGCTACGCGAACAGAATGACGAGCTGTTCCGCGAAGCACGCGCGGGATTTTCCGCCGGGCCAGAGGACTTCATGATGCTCGGTCGACAGCCGCGGCTCGTGCGGCCCGACGGCACTATTTCGGTGCGCGACCGTGAGTTTGGGCCACTTTCCCCCGATCTCGTTGGCATGAGCGTCGATGTGGAGGTCGTCGGCAATATCCTGAACGTCTACTACAGCCGGGAGATCCGGGCAAAATACGATTATGACAATGGCAGCGAGCTTCCACTGTACGACGATGTAGCTACGGGATAGCGGCGGGAGCGAGTCATGGCGAATCCCTCACCCTCAACTCGATCACGCAAAGGGCCACGGCCTCGCCATGTTCCGCAACGTCTGTGCATCGCCTGTCGCGAGCACGATGCCAAACGAACCTACGTCCGCCTCGTTCGGACACCGGAAGGGACGGTCGAGGTGGACCCAACCGGGAAGCGTAACGGACGGGGCGCTTATCTATGTCGCCGACGATCGTGCTGGCAACGCGCGGTCGATTCGCGAGCGATTGACCGGGCCCTCAAGGTCCAGGTCGATGACGAGACTCGCGACAAATTGCTCGATTACGCACGGTCTCACTTTCCACCAGATGACGCGGCCCCGGCCGCCTGATCAGCATCGTTGCCCCGGTGGATGAAGAACTGCATGAGGAGAGGAACGCAACATGAGTGGAGCGAACAGGCGCCCGGGTGGTGGCGCAAACCGCGGAAGGCCGCGCGGCCGACGTGGTCCCCAGCGTAACGACGCGGGCGGCCGAGGACGAGGCGGCGTTGCGACGATCGCTCCGGTTCGGCCGGAGGGGCCGGCCACGCTGGGCTCAGTAATGAGTGTCGCCGAGCTGGCTGAGGCGCTTTTTGTCACACCGAATGACGTCATCAAAGAGCTGATGAACCAGGGCATCATGGCGACGATCAACCAGCAGGTCGACTTCGACACTGCCACCGGCGTTGCTACTGCATTCGGCGTCGAGACCGAAGAGCACGTCCCTGACGTTATCCAGGCCGCAACCGAGGAAATCGAAAGCCGTCGCGCAGAGGGCCAAAGCGACCCCGAAGCCACGACACGCCCGCCAGTCGTCACGATCATGGGTCATGTCGACCATGGGAAGACAAAGCTGCTCGACGCGATCCGCGAAACGAAGGTCGCCGAAGGCGAGGCTGGCGGGATCACTCAGCGAATCGGCGCGTATCAGATCGAGATTCAGGGTCGGAAGATCACCTTCCTCGATACCCCCGGCCACGAAGCGTTCACCGCCATGCGAGCCCGTGGCGCACAGGTCACCGACATCGCGATCCTTGTCGTCGCGGCGGATGACGGGGTGATGCCCCAGACGCGCGAGGCGATCTCGCACGTCAAGGCAGCCAGCGTCCCGATGATTGTCGCGATGAACAAGATCGACCTTCCCGCCGCGAACCCGGATCGAGTCAAGCAGCAGCTGTCCGACGCGGGCGTCATGCCCGAGGAATACGGCGGCGATGTGCCTATCGTTGAGGTGTCCGCGCGAGAGAAGCTCGGCATCGACGACCTGCTCGAGGTGGTGCTGCTTGTCGCCGACATCGCCGAGCTCAAGGCGAACCCGCTCAAGCCGGCAGTCGGGGTTGTGATTGAAGCCAAGATCGATCGCAGCCGCGGCGTGACGGCGACACTGCTTGTTCAGTCCGGCACGCTCAAGCCTCGCGACATCGTCGTGGCCGGCGCAACCTGGGGTCGGATTCGGGCAATGACCGATGATCACGGTCGGAAGATGCGCAAGGCCGAGCCAGCGACTCCGGTCGAGGTGCTCGGGCTGTTCGATCTTCCCGACGCTGGCGATCTGTTCCAGACCGTGGAGGACGAGCGCACTGCTCGCTCCCTCGCCGAGGAGCGAGCCCGTCAGCGTCGCGCAGAGGCGTTCCATCAGACGCGGGTTGTCAAGCTCGATGACATCTACGATCAGATGCAGGAAGGCGGTACCAAGGAGCTGCCGATTATCGTTAAGGCGGACCTGCAAGGCTCGCTGGAGGCACTGCTCGGTTCGCTCGTCAAGCTGAACGAGGAGTCCGGTTCCGTCAAGCTGACGACCGTGCTCAGCGGCACTGGCGCGATCAACGACTCCGATGTCAACCTCGCCACAGCGTCGGGCGCCGTAATCATCGGCTTCAATGTCCGGCCGGATGCGGCCGCCAAGCGTAGCGCGGACGCCGCCAATATCGATATCCGCTACTACGATGTCATCTATCATCTGATCGAGGACATCCGGGCTGCGATGTCGGGCTTGCTCGATCCGGAGAAGCGTGAGGCGACCGACGGGTATGCCGAGGTGCGGAACACATTCCGCCTTCCGAGCCGCGATGTTGTTGCCGGCCTGTACGTGCTTGACGGCAAGATCAATCGCAACTCGCGCGTGCGGGTATTGCGAAATGGGGCGGTGCTGACCGACACAACGGTGAGCTCACTCAAGCGATTCAAGGATGATGTGCGGGAAGTCGCCGCTGGCTACGAGTGTGGCTCGACGCTCGACGGATTCAACGATATCGAAGTTGGCGACCAGCTCGAGTTCTATCACATCGAAGAAATCGCCCGAACCTGATCGGGTCGGGCGTCAACGATCGAGGGTCAGGCTGCTGCAACACATGCCTGACGTTCGATCGTATGCCGGAGCGAGACGATGAGTGACCGGCGGCAGGAACGAGTGGCCGACCTGATTCGCGATGAGGTCAGCCTGATTATTCAACAAGAGATGGGTGACCCACGTCTCGGCATGGTCAGTGTCACCCAGGTCGAGATGAGTCCTGACCTCAAGTACGCACGGTTGTTTGTGAGCGTCTACGCTCCCGAGCCCGAGCAACGTGACGCGTTGGTCGCGCTCAACAACGCATCGGGCTTTATTCGGCACACGCTGGCTCAGCGTGTGCGAATGCGCACGGTTCCGGAATTGTCATTCCGACTCGACGGATCGATGGCCCACGCCGAGTCGATTGCCCGGATCCTTCGCGAGCTTGAGCCCGAGCTCGCGGCGTCGTCCGAAGGGGATGAAAAGCCGGGAACAGACGAGGCCGGTTCGGCGTGACGTCGGATGTCTCGCTCGACAACAGCGCGGCTCCGGATGCCAGCCACGAGTTGCTCGCGCAACTGCCAACGCTTGCCTGCCAGTTGCGGGAGCAGCTCAGCGGCGTCGAGCGGCTCGTCATTCTGACACACGCCAATGCAGACGCGGACGCAGTGGCGTCGGCGCTTGGCATAGCGACAATCTGCGGCAGCCTCGGGGTCGAACCACAGATAATCTCGACCGGTGATGGCCAGCTTCCACCAAACTTGACATTCATCACTGGATCCGATCGATTGCGGCTGGCCGACGTGCGCGCTGTCTCTGAGGCCGATCTCCTGATCCTGGTCGATTGCTCCGATGAGCGGCGGCTGGGTCCGCTCTACGATGAGATAGCCAGCGATCTGGAGCGGCAGCGATCGATCGTCAACATCGATCATCATGTGACGAACACACGCTTCGGCAGCTTCAACATCGTCATTCCAGAAGCGGCGGCGACGGCGGAGATCATCGCGGGCATCTGCGATGCGCTGGAGATTCCTCTCTGCGCGACAGACGCGACGACGCTACTCGCTGGCATCTATGGCGACACACTCGCACTGTGTACCCCGAGCACAACTCCGGCGACGGTCCGAGCCGCAGCGACATTGCTGGAGCGCGGGGCAAGCCTCGATCAGATCGTTGATCAGCTCTTCCGGCTCAAGCCCTACTCGTCGGTCCGCCTTTGGGGCGAGGCGCTGCAGCGGGCCCAATGGCAGGGTTCGTTGATCTGGACGCAGATCGAGCCGGATATGTTGGAGCGATGTGGCGCCAGTCGCAGCGAGGCCGAGGGACTTGTGAACTTTCTGGCCGGAACGATCGGCTCGCGCGCGTCCGCGCTCCTCTATCGGGAGTCGTGGGGCTGGCGAGTAAGCATGCGAACGATCGCCGATGATATCAACGTCGCCGACATTTTGCGTCGTTTCAGTGGCGGCGGACATCCGCGGGCGGCTGGCGCCCGCCTTGCGCCGGGCGATGACGCCCGGGATAGCTTCCTCGTCCACGTAGCTCGTGCGCTCGAGCCCGCAGATACCGACTGTGACAGTGACGCCTCGGTCTGATCTTCCCGATATCCACGGACTGATCGTCGTGGACAAGCCTCCTGGATGGACTTCCCACGACGTGGTGGCGAGAATCCGCCGGCTGGCGGGAATGAAGCGCGTCGGCCACGGGGGCACGCTCGATCCGTTCGCGACCGGCGTCGTTGTCGTCGCGGTTGGTCGCGCGACGCGGCTGCTGCAATACGTCCAGAATAGCGACAAACGCTATCTCGTTCACGCGGTCATGGGTGTCGCAACCGACACGCGGGATATCGATGGCGATGTCGTGGGCCGCCACGCCGGCCCGGATCTCCCAAACCGAACAGACATCGAGTCGGCGCTCGCCAACGTTGTCGGAAACATCGAACAGGTTCCGCCAGCCTATTCGGCCATCAAGGTCCAGGGACGGAGACTGTATGAGCGGGCGCGGGCGGGCGAGGTTGTCGAGCCGCCGACGCGAACCGTTCGCATCGACGCGATCGATGTTCTCGATTACGATCAGCCCGACCTGCTCCTCGATGTCTCTTGCGGCAAGGGAACGTATATTCGCTCGCTCGTCCACGACCTGGGCGTGTCGCTCGGCTGCTATGCGTATTGCCACGGGCTACGGCGAGTGCGCAACGGCCCGTTTTCCATTGCTGACGCCTGGACGCTCGACGAGTTGGCAGAGTTGGACTTGCGAGAGCAATGGCCAGATGTTGCGATCCATCCCGACCGAGCTGTCGCCGACCTCGAGACGATCATTCTGGGCGGCCAAGCGACTGAGGCGTGGTATCATGGCCGACCGGTCGAGATAAGCGTTCCAGGAAGTCGGTCAGAGCCGGCCCTGGTGCGCGTGTACACCGTTGACGGTGCTTTCGCGGGTATTGGCCGGATCGAGGCAAATGCCACGTTGCGCCCGTCGTTTGTGTTTTCGGCGATCGAGAAAGGCCAGGTGTGACGACGGCAGCAGAGGCAGCGAAAGCGAAACTGGCAGGGGCCGGCGGCCAGCCGCATGTCGTTACGATTGGCAACTTCGACGGCGTCCACCGCGGACACCAGTACCTCATCCAGCAGGTGGTCGATGCCGCTCAACACCGCAGCGTTCGGTCGTTGGCGATCACGTTCGAACCACACCCCGGCGCTGTGTTGCGTCCCGACCATTCGCCGGAACGACTCGCGACGGCCGACGAGAAGCTGAGACTCCTGCGCGCGACCGGGTTGGACAACGTCGTGACGCTGGAGTTTTCCCGCGAGTTTGCCAACCTCGAGCCGGTGGCATTCCTGGATCTCGTGCTCTCCACGGTCGCGCCAGTCGAGGTGTTTGTTGGAGAGGGATTCCGCTTCGGGCATGGTCGCGCTGGCGACGGCGCCACTATCCAGCAATTCGGCGATCGGCATGGTTTTGATACGACCATCGTCACCAGGTTGCGCGACGATGAGCATATGATCAGCAGCTCCAACATCCGCGCGGCACTCAAGGCTGGCAACGTGGAGGACGCATCTCGCTGGCTTGGACGACGGTATCGACTACTGGGCACCGTTGAGCACGGCGCCGCTCGCGGTCGTGAGCTTGGGTTTCCGACCGCGAATCTCACAGCCGATGCTGCCGTTTGTGTTCCTGGCGATGGTATCTATGCCGCACTCGCCCATCTGCCAGACGCACAGATGTCCGCGCGTAAGGCGCTCGTCTACGTTGGGACCCGCCCGACATTCGACAGCGGCGAACGGTTGGTCGAAGCGTATATTCTCGACTTCAACGGCGATCTGTACACCCGGGAGCTCGAGGTCGAGTTCGTTGCGTTCGTTCGCGGTGACCAGACATTCCCGAGCGCCGAGGCGCTTTCAGCGCAGATGGCGGACGATGAACGTTCCGCTCGAGAGATTCTCGCTGGCATCTGAGATTCAGCATCGTTCGAGGCGTGCCGGCGCGGTATACTTGATTCCGCGAACGGGGTGTGGCGCAGTTGGCAGCGCGCGGCGTTTGGGACGCTGAGGTCGGAGGTTCGAGTCCTCTCACCCCGACCGATCCCACTTCGCGGGGGTAACTCAGCTGGTAGAGTGTCTGCCTTCCAAGCAGAATGTCGCGGGTTCGAATCCCGTCCCCCGCTCCCTTCAGCATCTTTCCCGGTAGTCCCCCAGACAGATGTCCATCGCCCTA
>Ga0073899_10001047_pt1 | contig 25516 bp, 25 predicted proteins | sample KloWWTmetaKNB5Ph_FD_88975 | JGI IMG/M metagenome (GOLD analysis project Ga0073899, IMG submission 88975) | Active sludge microbial communities from Klosterneuburg, Austria, studying microevolution and ecology of nitrifiers - Klosterneuburg... | ecosystem: Engineered > WWTP > Aerobic digester >... | reverse complement strand
GCCGTCCTCCCACACCTTGTTGTACTCGGGGAACTTGCCGGTCGTGTTGATCGGCGAGACCGACAGCGACGCGGTGGTCTTGAACACGTCGGTGGCGGTGAACGTGCAGCCCGAGCGCTCCGGGCGGAAGTAGTACCACATCGATCCCGAGTCGACGTCGTGGGCGCCGAAGTCGACGCAGCTGTGACCGTAGCTGGTCGCGAACGCGTCGAGCTTCGAGTAGCTCATGTCGAGCGGGAAGGTCAGCTTGACGCTCGAGGGCAGGTTGGTCTTGCTGCCCCACGAGACCGGCATCTTCGCGTGGTAGGTGATCTTGGTCTTGCCCGCCTCGGTGGTCTTCACGACGTTGGTGAGCTGCACCTTGTCGAGGCGGCCGACCGAGTTCTTCCCGTTGAGCTGGCCGATCGTGTAGAGGAGCTGGTCCTTCACGGTCTGCTCGGCGTTCCACGACGAGTCGGTCAGGAGCTGGCCGTCGAACTCCATGTCCATGAACACCGCGGCGGCGCTGGTGTCGGCCTTGCCGTCAGCGTCCTTCACGATCTCGCCCTCGTACGGGTCGTCCTCGGAGGTGCACGCGGCCAGGGGGCCGGCGACGAGCGGAGCCGCACACAGCAGAGCGAGGGACGAGATGCGCTTCATGCCGGAGCCATTGAGCAAGGCCGGTGCCATCGCTGAACCGGCCTAACCGATTGAAATCAATACGGCGTCTGCCGGCTGATCCAGTCGCCGGAGCGGGGTCGCGCGGCCCGATCAGCCGGCGGATCGAGTTGCCAGGGCCCCCCCCGCCGGCCGCGCCGCCAGCGGGGCGATCGCCAGCCGACACCACGCCACCGGAGATCCTTTGCCGCGATCGCGCGTGGTAGCCGCATGCGCCGCCTCGCCTGCCTCGCCATCCTCGCCGTCCCCGCGACCGCCCTCGCCCAGCCCCCGGAGCGCGGCTTCGCCGCCGACGGCCTGGCGATCGGCGACGTCGGCGACGCCCGCGCCGCGACCCGCGACTGGCTGGTCGGCCCGCCGGGCTGGGACGTCGGCGGCGAGCTGCGCTTCATCACCAGCGACGTCGGCCTGGCCGAGGGCCGCGCGCTCAAGCTCACCGACGTCGGGTTGGCGCGGGCCCGGGTCCGCTACACCGCGGCGCGCCGGGTCGAGCTGTTCGGGTCGCTCGATCTGCTGGCCAAGCAGCCGGCGTACAGCGACGCCAGCCCCCTGCAGCGCGCGACCGCCGGGATCAAGATCGCGGTGTCGCCGAAGTGGGCGCTGGCGGCCTCGAGCAGCGGCGGGCCGACGCTCGGCGACGACGGGCTGTGGGGCAGCGCCGCCACCGCGATGGTGTTCCGCGCGCACCCCGATCAGACGCTGTCGTTCCAGGTCAGCGGCGGCGCCGACGCCACCGCGCTGCGCTTCGACGCGACGCCCGACCAGTGGCTGGCCGAGGCCACCGTCGGCGGCCAGGTCATGTTCCACACGCCGAACGGCTGGTGGGGCACCTGGATGGGCGCCAACCTCGCGGTGCCGGTGGCGTCGTCGTCGGGGATCGAGCCCAACACCCGGCTCGACGTGACGGTCGGCTCGGTCTACGCCGTGGTGAAGGACTGGGACGTCTACGTCGAGGGCTCGATCGTCGATCGCGGCGACGCCGGCATGGCGGCGACGATGCTGCCGATCCTCGACGGCGGCTTCGATCAGCGCCAGCTCACCGTCGGCGTGGTCTACCGCATCGACCGCGGCAGCCGCAGCGGCGACGCGCCGCTGCAGCTCAGCCGCCGCTGACGTACCATCGGGGCGTGGCGCCCTGCGTCTTCTGCGCGATCGTGCGCGACGAGGCACCGGCCAGCGTGGTGTGCCGGCGCCCGGCGGCGGTGGCGTTCATGGACATCCGGCCGTGGCGCCGCGGGCACGTGCTGTGCGTGCCGACCCGCCACGGCCAGCGGCTCGGCGACCTGCCGCCCGACGACGTCGCGGCGGTGTTCGCGCTGGCCCGCGACGTGACCGCGGCGGTGCGCGCCGCCGGCCTGCCGTGCGACGACGTCAACCTGCTGGTCAACGACGGCCCCGCCGCCGGCCAGACCGTGGCCCACCTGCACGTGCACGTCGTGCCGCGGGTGCGCGGCGACCTGTGGCGCGCGCTGGCGATCGGCCCGCGCCGGCTGCTGCCGCCGGTGCCGCGGGCCGCGCTCGACGCCGACGCCACCCGGATCGCGCGCGCGCTCGGCGCTCAGTCGGTGTAGACGATCGCGTAGCGGATCACGCCCGCGAGGCCGCGGGTCACCAGGCCGACGTGATCGATCGCGCCGGGGAACGTCGCGTCGCCGGTGTGGCTGACCGCGCCGATGGTCCCGGTGCAGGTGGTCGCGTCGTCGCGGTGCTCGAGGCGGATCACCCCGACCACCGGCGGCGTCAGCGTGCCCTCGTAGGTGGCCAGCGTGGTGTTGCTGAACGCCGTGGCGCTGGTCGCGGTCTGGCTGATCAGGGTCGGCTGCGGCGAGATCAGCTCCTGGCGTATCCCGCAGCCGTTGCCGCTCGCGAAGTCGGCCGCCACCGGCGCGAACACCGACAGGTAGCTCGGCGCCTGGACCTGGGACAGGTTGAAGCCGATCTCGACGAAGACGCCGCCGGTCCCACCGCTCGGGATCGTCACCGGCCGCGTCATGCGCCCGACGGTCGTCGACAGCCCCACCTGGACGCCGTCGCCCGCGACCGACCACGTCCCGCTCACCGCGGTCCACCCCGGCACGAACGCCGACGCGGTGCCCCACGCTTCGAACGCGACCAGCGCGCTGGTCGGGACGGTCGGCCGCGGATCGCAGGCGTCGCCGAGGGCGTCGCCGTCGATGTTGGCCTGCGTCTGGTTGGCGAGGTGGGGACAGTTGTCACACGCGTCGGGGATGGCGTCGCCGTCCTCGTCATGGCCGCTGGTGCAGCCGGCGTCGACCAGCGGCGCGTCGACCAGCCGCGCATCGACCAGCGGCGCATCGGCCAGCGGCGCATCGAGCGCCCGCGCGTCGACCACCGCGCCGTCGACCACCGCGCCGTCGGGCGCCGCCGCGTCGACCACCGCGCCGTCGGGCGCCGCGTCGAGCACGCAGGTGCCGGCCAGGCTGCCGGCGCCCGCGCCGTACTCCTGGCAGGTCGCGCCAGCGAAGCTGCAGTAGCCGTTCGGCTCGCAGGTGCCGCCCGGGCAGTCGGCGGCGGTCCCGCATCGGTGCTCGGCGTTGAAGCACCCGGCAGCGAGCGCTACCCCCGCCACGAGTGTCAGCCAGCGAACCATCGTTGCCAGTTTACGCCAGACCCCTCCATTCGGGGTGATTCCTGCAACTCCACCCCTCGGCTAGCATCCGAGCCCTCATGCGATCCCACCTCCGCCTGCTGCCGATCCTGGCCGCCCTCGCCTGCGGCAGCCCGCCGAAGCCCCCCGCGCCGCCCACCGACGACCACGCCACCGTCGACCCACCGCCCACCGGCGGCGACGCCACGCCGGCCGCCGACGCCGAGCAGCCGCTGCCGCTGTGGCCGCAGGTGCAGCGCGGCACGCTGGCCAACGGCCTCACCTACTACGTCCTGCCCCACCACCAGCCCGAGGATCGCGCCGCGATGTGGCTGGCGGTCAACGCCGGCTCGCTGCAAGAGGACGACGACCAGCAGGGCCTGGCCCACTTCGTCGAGCACATGGCGTTCAACGGCACCGCCAAGTACCCCAAGCAGGCGATCATCGACTACCTCGAGAAGATCGGCATGGAGTTCGGCCCCGACGTCAACGCGTACACGTCGTGGGATCAGACCGTCTACCAGCTGCAGGTGCCGACCGACGACCCGCAGTTCGTCGCCACCGGCCTCGACATCCTGCGCGAGTGGGCCGGCAACATCAGCTTCGATCCGGTCGAGGTCGACAAGGAGCGCGGCGTCGTCCTCGAGGAGTGGCGGCTGGGCCGCGGCGCCGAGATGCGCATCTTCCAGCAGCAGGCGCCGATCATCTACGGCGGCACCCGCTACGCGCAGCGGCTGCCGATCGGCAAGCCCGAGATCATCAAGGGCGCGCCGCGCGACGTCGCGCAGCGCTTCTACAAGGACTGGTACCGCCCCGACCTGATGGCGGTGATCGTCGTCGGCGACGTCGACCCCGCCGCGATCACCAAGGCCATCGGCGATCGCTTCGGCGACCTCACCAACCCGGCCGGCGCGCGGCCCCGCCCGGGCGGCGGCGCGCTCGATCGCGGCGCCAAGATCGCGATCGACACCGACCCCGAGCTGCGGCAGGCCACGGTGTCGATCCAGGATCTGTTCCCGCACCGGCGCGAGGCCTCCGCCTCGGACTACCGCAAGTTCGTGCTCGACAGCCTGTACCACCGGATGCTCGGCGCCCGGCTGACCACGCTCGGCCGCAAGCCCGACGCGCCGTTCGTGATGGCGTTCTCGTCGACCGGCGACGAGACCCGCGAGTTCGAGGCGTTCTCGCGGTTCGCGATGGCCAAGGACGGCCGCATCGCCGACACCGTCGACGCGCTGCTCACCGAGGTGGCGCGGGTGCAGCGCCACGGCTTCACCGCCCCCGAGCTCGAGCGCGCCAAGAAGGCGTACCTGAAGGGCACCCACGACAGCGCCGTCGAGTGGGATCAGCAGGAGGCCTACGAGTACGCCGACGAGCTGACCCGCCACTTCTTCGAGCACGAGCTGGTGATCGGCCGGGTGGCCGAGGACGAGCTGGCCCGCACCTACGCGCCGCAGGTCACCCTCGACGAGGTCAACCACCTGGCCGACGCGTGGCAGGGCGGCGCCACCCGCGCGATCACGATCAGCGCGCCGGCCAAGGCCAAGGGCCTCCCCACCGCGGCCGAGGTCGAGGCGCTGGTGGCCGCGGTCGACGCCCGCGCGCTCGAGCCGTGGACCGAGGCCGAGCTGCCCACCGCGCTGATGGCGCAGGCGCCGACGCCGGGCAAGGTGGTGGCCGAGACCCCGGCCGACGATCTCGGCGTGACCCGCTGGACCCTGGCCAACGGGGTCCACGTGATCGTGCGGCCGACCAGCTTCGAGAACCAGCGGGTCTACGTCGCCGGCGAGAGCCCGGGCGGCACCGCGCAGATCGACGACCAGCGGTTCGGCAGCGCGCGCTTCGCGGTCGAGGCGGTGCAGAGTGGCGGCGTCGGCGCGCTGTCGAGCGATCAGCTCGAGCGCCTGCTGGCCGACAAGGGCGTGATGGTGTGGCCGTGGCTGGCCGAGGTCAGCGAGGGCGTGCAGGGCCAGGCCGCGTCCACCGAGCTGCCCTCGCTGTTGCAGCTCATCCACCTGCGCCTGAGCGCGCCGCGCAAGGACGCCGACGCGTTCGCCGCGTGGCAGCGCGGCCGCGTCGAGCAGCTCGAGCGCCGCGACGTGACGCCCGAGATCGCGATGAACGACGCGGTCACGACCGCGCTGTCGGGCGGCCACAAGCGGCGCAAGCCGGTCACCGCCGCCGACATCCGCGCGGTCGATCTCGACGCCGCGCTGGCCACCTACCGCGAGCGCTTCGGCGACGCCGGCGACTGGACCTTCACGATCGTCGGCAACCTCGACCTGGCGACGCTCAAGCCGCTGGTCGAGACCTACCTCGGCAGCCTGCCGGCCACCGCCCGCAAGGAGACCTGGAAGAGCATCGGCGTGAAGCCGCCCAAGGGCGTCGTCAAGAAGGTCGTCAAGCAGGGCCAGGAGCCCAAGGCCGCGGTGCAGCTGGTGTTCCACGACGAGGACACCTGGAGCGAGGACGGCGAGCGCGACGTCGGCATCCTGGCCGCGGTGCTGGAGATGCGCCTGCGCGAGATCCTGCGCGAGGACATGGGCGGGGTCTACGGCGTCGGCGTCTACGGCTGGATGCAGCGCGCGCCGGTGCAGCGGCGGCAGTTCGTGATCCGCTTCGGCTGCGCGCCCGAGAACGTCGCCAAGCTGCGCGACGCGGCGCTGGCCGAGATCGCCCGCATGCAGAAGGACGGCGTCGACCCGAGCTACCTCGACAAGGTCAAGGAGACCCGCCGCCGCAGCCACGAGCTGGAGCTCGAGGACAACCGCTACTGGCTGAACCTGCTGGGCGACGCCGCGCAGTTCGGCGACGACCCGCACGAGGCGCTCAGCCACGACGAGGCCGCCGAGCGGGTCACCAACGACAACCTCAAGGCCGCCGCCGCCCGCTTCCTGGCCAAGAAGCGCTACCTGTCGGGCACGCTCTTGCCGGCGAAGTAGCTGCTATCGTCGCGCGGTGATGAACTTCGCCGCGTCGCCTGGCGCCGCCCGCGCGCTGTCCCTGGTCGAGCGCCTGCAGCGCGGGTTCGCCGCCGCGCTGGAGGCCGCCACCGCCGCCGCCGGCCAGCCGGCGACCTTCGCGCCGGTCAGCTGGGTGCGCGACGAGGGCCGCCACGGCGGCGGCACCCGGCTCGGCACCGGCGACGTCGCGGCGATCGACCGCGCGTCGATCAACGTCTCGCAGGTGCACTACGACGACGAGCCGGCCCGGGCGCTGGCCTCGGCCACGGCGCTGTCGACGATCATCCACCCGCGGTCGCCGCACGCGCCGTCGGTGCACATCCACGTCAGCTGGACCGAGCTGCGCAGCGGCCGCGCCTACTGGCGGATCATGGCCGACCTCAACCCGGCGATCGCCAACCCCGACGACACGGCCGGCTTCGCCGCGGCGCTGCGCGAGGCCGCCGGCGATCTGTACGACGAGGCGCAGGCCCAGGGCGACCGCTACTTCTTCATCCCGGCGCTGGGCCGCCACCGCGGCGTGACCCACCTCTACCTCGAGGACCACGCCACCGCCGACCCCGCCGCCGACCTGGCGCTGGCCGAGCGGGTCGGGGCCGCGGCGACCACGACCTACGCGCGGCTGCTGGGCGCGGCGCTGGCCCGGGCCACGCCGATCACCGCCGCCGATCGCGCGGCGCAGCTCGCGTACCACACGCTGTACCTGTTCCAGGTGCTGACGCTGGATCGCGGCACCACGTCGGGGCTGTTGATCCACGATCAGAACGACGTCGGCATCCTCGGCTCGCTGCCCAGCCACGTCGATCGCGCGCTCTTGGCGTCGTGGCGCGACCGGGTGCCGGCGCCGCAGGAGCGGCTGGTCGACGCGCTGGTCGACGCGCTGCCCGACGCGTCGCCGGCGCCGGTCACCGACGCGGCGAAGCTGGCGCTGGCGGCCGCGGTGCGCCGCCACTACCAGGCCCACCCCGAGGCGATCGCGCTGCAGGCCACCGGCGGCGTCGCGGTGCCGACGGTCGCCAACCATCGGTAGCCGCCGGCGGGGATGCATCGGCCGCGAGAACGTTCGACTTCCCCATTCCCTGGCCCTAAGGTGCGGCCATGTCATTCGAGGATCTCGCCGCCGCCCACGGGCTGACGCTCGACTATCCGCCGGCGGTCGAGGCCGAGGTCGAGGCCTACCTGAAGGCGCCCGGGCTCGACGACCCGGCGCTGGTCGACCGCACCGCGCTGCCGTTCGTCACGATCGACGGCCCCGGCACCCGCGACCTGGATCAGGCGATCCACGTCGAGGCCCGCGCCGGCGGCTTCCGGCTGCGCTACGCGATCGCCGACGCGTCGTACTACGTGCGACCCGGCACCGCGCTCCACGCCGAGGCGCTGCGCCGCGGCGCCAGCTACTACCTGCCCGGGCTGTCGGTGCCGATGCTGCCGCGCGCGCTGTCCGAGGGCCTGGTGTCGATCGGCCCCGACGTCGATCGCCGCGCGCTGATCTTCGACGTCGAGTTCGACGGCCGCGGCACGGTCACCAAGTTCGGCCTCGAGCGGGCCCGCGTGCGCAGCCGCGGCAAGCTCACCTTCGAGGGCGTCCAGGCGTTCGTCGACGGCAAGGCCAAGGTGCCGGGCCCGCGCGCGATCGGCCCGAGCCTCCTGGCGATCGCCGCGCTGGGCGAGCTGCGCTGCAAGCACGAGGACCGCGCCCAGATGGTGCGCTACCTGCGCCCCGAGACCACGGTGCGCCTCGACGCCGCCGGCCAGCTGGTGATCTCGAGCGCGCCGCGCACCGCGATCGAGCTGGCCAACGAGCAGATCAGCATCCTGTGCAACGCGCTCGGCGGCCGCTTCCTGCAGGGCGGCCCGCCCGAGCTGGTGCAGCCGATCTTCCGCGTCCACGAGCCGCCCGAGGCCGACCGCATCGCCGGCTTCGAGCGGCTGGTCGCCCAGGTGGCGCGCCAGCGCGGCCTGCCCGACGATCCGTGGCTGTACCGCCGCGCCGCCGATCAGGGCATGGCCGGCTACCTGCAACACCTGCCCATCACCGGCCCCGGCGGCCGGCTGGCCCGCGCGCTGCACCGCCAGGCGATGCTGCTCAACGGCCGCTCGGTGTTCGCGGCCGAGCCGCGCGCGCACTTCGGCGTCGGCGAGCAGATCTACTCGCGGTTCACCGCGCCGATGCGCGAGATCGTCGGCATCCAGTGCCACGCCCAGGCCATCGACCGGATGCTGGGCAAGTCGCCGCGGTCGCGCGCCGAGGACGAGGCGGTGCGGGCCCAGGTGATCGAGGCCGGCAACCGCTCCAAGGATCAGCAGCGCGCGCTGAACCGCGACATCGACGCCCGGGTGCTGGCCGCGGTGCTCGGCCCCGAGCTGGGGCCGCCGTTCGACCGCCGGGTCCGCCACACCGGCACGATCGTCGGCTTCGCGCCCGGCCGCATCCACGTCGTCCTCGACGATCCGCCGCTCGACGTGCGGGTGCCGCTGATCGAGCAGGGCAAGCTCGAGCGCGGCGCGTGGCTGACCGTCATCGACGACGGCGCCCGGCTGGCGCGCAAGGACGGCACGACGGTGTGCCGGCTGGGCGACGAGGTGCAGGTCGCGGCGGTGACGCCCGAGGCGGTGGTCATCGCCACCGTGGTCAAGCCGCTGCCCGAGCTGCACGACGAGCTGATCGACCAGGCCAGCGCGGCGCTGCGGGCGTGGCTGCCGCGGTTCCGCGCCGCCCACCCCGGCCCGCTCGACGCGGTGGCGCTGATCACCGACGCCGCCGGCGCCACCGTCCGCGCGGCGGCCTCGACGATCGCCGAGCGCGAGGCCCGCCTGGGCGCGCTGGCCGCGCGCGATCGCCGCGCCGTCGACCGCGCGCGCTGGGCCGTCGACGGCTGGAGCCGCGACGTCGCGCTCGAAGAGTTCGAGGGGGTGGCGGCGCTGGCCGCCAGCCAGGCCCGGGCCCACCGCGACCGCGCCGGCGACTTCGCCGACATGCTGCACGAGGCGCTGATGACCGCGCTCGAGGACGCCGACACCCACGGCCTGTTCGACGGCGAGACCTGCGCGCGGTTCGTGACCATCGCCGACTCGCCCGACGGCGCGGCGCTGATGCGCGACGCGGCGGGCCGGCTCAACCACCGCGGCGAGGCCGATTCGCTGGTCGCCTACCTCGCTCGCGGCGGCTGACGCGGCCGGCGAATGCCCGCGCCGCCCGGCGCGTTCTGCCGGGGGAAATCGTGCTACCCAGGTCGTGACCCATGGACAAGATCGTCGTCGAAGGCGGCAGCCGCCTGGTTGGAGACATCCCCATCGGCGGCGCCAAGAACGCCGCGCTGCCGCTGCTGGCCTCGGCGCTGTTGCCCAACGGGCCCAGCACGTTCAAGAACGTCCCGCTGCTCCAGGACGTGGCCACGATGGGCAAGCTCTTGCGCCAGCTCGGCTGCGAGGTGGACGGCAAGCACACGATGGTCATCCACCCGCCGACGGCGAAGAAGGCCAAGCTCGAGGCGCCCTACGAGCTGGTCAAGACGATGCGCGCGTCGATCGTCGTGCTCGGCCCGCTGGTCGCGCGCTACGGCCGGGCCCGGGTGTCGCAGCCCGGCGGCTGCGCGATCGGCACCCGCCCGATCGATCAGCACCTCAAGGGCCTGGCGGCGATGGGCGCCAAGATCCACCTCGACCACGGCTACGTCGACGTCGAGTGCAAGCGGCTCAAGGGCGCGACGATCGTGCTCGACATGCCGACGGTCACCGGCTGCGAGAACCTGATGATGGCGGCGGCGCTGGCCAAGGGCCGCACCGTCATCGAGAACGCCGCGCGCGAGCCCGAGGTCGAGGACCTGGGCCTGGTGCTCAACAAGATGGGCGCCAAGGTCACCGGCGCCGGCACCGCGATCATCACGATCGAGGGCGTCGACGAGCTGCAGCCGATCGAGCACACGATCATCCCCGACCGCATCGAGGCCGGCACCTTCGCGATCGCCGCGGCGCTGACCCGCGGCGACGTGCTCCTGCAGGGCGCGCGGGCCGAGCACATGGACGCGATCATCGCCAAGCTGCGCGCGGCCGGCTCGACCGTCACCGTCGAGGCCGGCGGGGTGCGGGTGCGCGGCGGCGGCGACATCCTGCCGATCGACATCACCACCCAGCCCCACCCCGGCTTCCCCACCGACATGCAGGCGCAGTTCATGGTGCTGGCCACCCAGGCCAAGGGCCAGAGCATGATCCGGGAGATGATCTTCGAGAACCGCTACATGCACGTGCCGGAGCTCAGCCGCATGGGCGCCGACATCCACGTCGACGGCCGCACCGCGATCATCCGCGGCGGCACCAAGCTGTCGGGCGCGGCGGTGATGGCCACCGACCTGCGCGCGTCGGCGTCGCTGGTGCTGGCCGGGCTGGTCGCCAGCGGCAAGACCGAGGTGCTGCGGGTCTACCACCTCGACCGCGGCTACGAGACGATCGAGAAGAAGCTGCGCGGCGTCGGCGCCAAGGTCAAGCGAGTGAAGGCGTGAGCGCGCCGCTGCGGCTGGCCCTGCCCAAGGGCCGCATCCTCGAGGACGTCGCCGCGATCTTCGCGCGCGCCGGCTACGACCTCAGCCCGGCCCTGGGCGACAGCCGCCGGCTGATGCACGACTGCGGCCCGGTGCGGGTGCTGGTGGTGCGCAACTCCGACGTGCCGACCTACGTCGCCCACGGCGCCGCCGACCTGGGCGTGGCCGGCTCCGACGTGATCGACGAGGAGGGCCGCGACCTGTACGAGCCGCTCGACCTGCGGGTCGGCCGCTGCACGATGATCGTCGCCGAGCCCGAGGCGGCGCGGCGCGAGCGCGGCGCGATGCACATCCGCTACGCGACGAAGTACCCGCGGATCACCAAGGACTACCTGCAGCGGAAGGGCCTGACCGCCGAGGTGATCAAGCTGTCGGGCGCGATCGAGCTGGGGCCGCTGACCGGCCTGTGCGACCGCATCGTCGACATCACCCAGACCGGCGAGACGCTGCGCCAGAACGGGCTGACGATCATCGACACGGTGTGCGAGGTGTCGAGCCGGCTGGTGGTCAACCCGGCGGCGATGAAGCTGGCCGGCGCCCAGGTGGCCGAGCTGATCGCGCGCCTGGGCGCCGCGGTCGCGCCGGCCTGAACGGCGGGGGCCGACAGGGCCGACCTGCCATGGCTCGCCATCCCGCCACCATCAGGGCGACTTATGGCTAGTTATGAGGCCCACGCGGCGCCACGTCGCCGGGACCGGCCCCGCTTGCGTGAGGTCGGGGGTAGCTGGGGCGGGTTCAGGCGGCGCCGGTCGCGGCGCGGCGCCCGCCCGTGTAGTATGTGTAAGCCGCCGTGTCATCTGATCTTCGGGCCCTCGTCGCAGAAGAGATCCGCGTCCACCCGCGGGTGGCGTACCAGGGTCTATTCAGCGGCGAGTCGGCGGCCGCCAAGCTGGCGGTGGCGCTGCCGCCCCTGCCCTGCTTCCGCAAGGAGTACGCCGGGGCGATCACGATCGTCGACTGGGACCACAAGCTGCCGTCGCAGACGCTGGCGCTGCGGGTGTTCGGCTACTACTCCGACGACACGCTCGAGGCCGGGCTCGAGGCCTACGACGATCGCCTCGAGGTGATCGCCGAGCGCGATCGCTACCCAGAGTTCGACGTCCCCGACTTCGATCAGCTCGCGGCCGACGAGGCCTACGAGATCGAGCTGTCGCCGTCGGGCACGATCGGCCGCTGCCGGCTGACCTCGGCCTGGCGCCGGACCATCGCCGCCTCCGACGCGGCGGCGGCGGTGGCGCTGGCGGCCAAGAGCGCCGACTACGAGAAGCTGGTGGCGTCGACGATCAACCGGCCGTCGTACCTGGGCGAGCTGGAGGCGGTGTCGTGGACCCCGCCGTGCGAGACCCAGCACGGCCGCTGGACCCTCGACGTCTGGTACCTGCTGGCGTTCGACGGCCGGGTCGGCACCGGCCGCTCGTTCCTGATCGACCTGGTCGACAACCTGGTCGTCACCTCGCGCGACTTCTCGGTCCGCACGGGCTGAGCGGGGCCCCCGGGCTCAGCGCGGGATCGTGCGGGTCACGCCCAGCGGGCCGTCGACGATCGACAGCTTGTCGGGCTCGATGATCCAGCCGCGGCCGCCGGCCAGGTGGTACGGCTGCGGGGCGACCGCGGTGCGCGGCACCGGCACGACGACGCGGGTGCCACCGTTGAACTCGAAGCCCTCGGCGATCACCCGCGCCGGGTCGCCCATGGTCTGGCGAGGCCCGTCGAGCAGCTTGGGCTGCTCGCCTTCGCCGGTCAGCAGGTTCCACGCGTAGACCACCTGGTCGACCTGCGCGCGGACCTGGCCGCCCTGACCGAGCCACACCGCCGACGGCGCCTTGGCCAGATCGGCCTTCCACGCCACGCGGTGCTCGTCGAGCGCCATCGTGTACAGGCGGGCGCTGCCGTCGGGGCGGGCCAGCACCTCGACCGACCACGCGCCGGCCATCACCGTGGCCAGCCCGGGCTTGGTGTAGACGGCGGGATCGGCGGGCTCGCCCTCGGCCAGATCGAACGACGCCAGCTTGCGCCCGTGCTCGATATCGAACGCGAACACGTTGGGGTGGCCGTCGCGCACGACCCGCACCGTCACGACCTCGCTGGTGGCGGCGATCGCCGGCGTCCCCACCGCGCCGGCGTAGCGCGGGATCAGCGCGCGCCAGCGCAGCCGATCGCGCCCGTAGACGTCGACGAAGTCGTTCTTGCTGCCGCGCTCGTGGCGGATCACCACCGCGCCGCCATCGGGAGTGGCGACCGCGTCGATGAAGTCGCCGGGCACCGGCCGCGAGCGGACCAGCCACCACGACCCGAGCGCACCGACGCCGACGCCGATCGTGAGGACGACGGCGACGACGAGACGACCAGAGAGACGGGCGGCCATGGCGCGGGCACGCTAGCACCCGCCCCCGCGGCCGCCTAGCGACCGCGCTGCGGCACCGCGACGCGACGCCGCCGACGCAGCAGCAGCGCGGCGTCCGGTCTTCGCCAGCGGCGTCACCCCCGCGGGCCGCGCACGCGCTCAGGCCGGCAGAGTGCGGCGACGGCGGCGCGGCGGCGGCGCGGCGGCGGGCTCGGGGTCGAGGTAGTCGGGCAGCCGCGGCGACCAGGTGGTCGCGAAGATGATCGAGGTCTCGATGCGGGCGACCTCGGCGCGGGCGCTGAACTCGTCGAGCGCCAGGTCGCGCAGGTGGCGGCTGTCGCGGACCGCGACCTGGACCAGGAAGTCGACCTGGCCGGCGACGTGGTGCACCGCGACCACCTCGGGCAAGGCCAGCGCGTGGGCGCGGAACGACTCGACGTCGTCGCGGACGTGCTGGCGCAGCGTCACCGCGATCATCGCCTCGAGGTCGATGCCCAGCGCCCGCGGGTCGACCTCGGCCCAGGCGCCGCGGATCACGCCGCGGGCGCGCAGCCGCCGCATCCGCTCCAGGCACGCCGACGGCGACAACCCGACCCGCGCGGCCAGCTCCTTGTTGGATCGCCGAACATCCTGCTGCACCGCGGCCACCAGGGCGCGATCGATGCGGTCCAGCGGGCTCCGGACCGGCTCCTTCCGCATTCTGTTCGCTGCCTTCGCCATGAGCCGCATCGTATACGGATAGCCATGAGCGCTACCACCTTTGATCCGGTCCGCGCCCTGGCCGCCGCCAAGCACGAGTTCGGCGAGCACGGCGGGGTCAACATGAGCATCGAGGCCTCGACCACGTTCACCGTGCTCGATCCCGGCACGATGCCGGAGATCTTCGCCGGCCGGCGCACCGCCGACCGCGACGGCTGCTTCCTCTACGGCCGCCACTTCAACCCCACCGTCTACACGCTGGGCCGCGAGCTGGCCGCGCTCGAGGCCACCGAGAGCGGCTACTGCTGCGCGTCGGGCATCGCCGCGGTCGCCGCCGCGGTGCTGCAGCTGTGCGACACCGGCGATCACATCGTCGCGTCGCGGGCGATCTACGGCGGCAGCCACGCGCTGTTCGCCGAGCTGTTCCCGGCCAAGACCGCGATCCGCACGACGTTCGTGCCGATCACCGACCTGGCCGCCGTCGAGGCCGCGTTCACCCCGCGCACCAAGGTGCTGTTCACCGAGACGCTGTCGAACCCGACGCTCGAGGTCGCCGACCTGGCGGCGCTGGCGGCGATCGCCCACCGCCACGGCGCGGCGCTGGTCGTCGACAACACCTTCTGCCCGGTGATGATCACGCCGGCCTTGCACGGCGCCGACGTGGTGGTCCACAGCCTGACCAAGTTCGTCAACGGCGCGTCCGATCTGATCGCCGGCGCGGTGCTGGGCTCGGCCGCGTTCGTCGGGCAGCTCATGGATCTGCACACCGGCACGCTGATGCTGCTGGGGCCGACGATGGACGCCCGCTCGGCGTTCGAGGTGTCGATGCGCCTGCCGCACCTGCCGCTGCGCATCGCCGAGCACTCACGCCGCGCGATGATCCTGTGCGCGCGGATGGCCGAGCTAGGCGCCGCGGTCACCTACCCCGGCCTGCCGGCGCACCCGCAGCACGCGCTGATGAAGCGGCAGCTCAACCCGGGCCAGGGCTTCGGCGGGCTGTGCACGATCGATCTCGGCAGCCGCGAGCGCGCCAACCGCTTCATGGACCTCCTGCAGAACCAGCACCGCTTCGGCTTCATGGCGGTCAGCCTGGGCTACGCCGAGACGCTGATGTCGGCGTCGGCCAGCTCGACCTCGAGCGAGCTCACCGACGAGGCGCTGGCTGCCGCCGGCATCGGGCCCGGGCTGGTGCGCATGTCGATCGGCATCACCGGCGACCTCGAGGATCGCTGGGTCGCGCTGCTGTCGGCGTTGCGCGCGGTCGGCGCGGTGGCGTGATCCTCAACGGGCGCGGCGGCACAGCGCGGTGAGGCGCTCGGCCAGCGCCGGCTCGAGGTCGCCGTCGGCGGCCAGCACCAGCAGGCTGCGATCCTCGCGCGCCTCGCGGCGGATGATCCGGGCCAGCTGCGCGGCCGCGGCGCGCCGCGCGGCGTCGGGGAGCTCCGGATCGAGCGCGCCCAGCAGCCCGCGCACCTCGTCGATCACCGCCGGCGCGATCGCGCGATCCGGAGGCGGCCCGGCGCGGCAGCCGCGCGACACGCCCGCGGCCAGGCTGCAGCCGCCGCCGATCAGCGCGCACAGGGGGTGGCCGCAGGCGGGCGCGTCGCTCACCCCAGCCTCATGCGGGTGCGGACGATGCCGTCGTCGCCGGGCTCGGGTGTCACCGTCGCGGTCGGCGCCACCCGCCGCCAGAACGCCAGCGCCGCCGGGTTCTCGGGCCGCACCGTCCAGGTCCACGCGCCGGGGTGCGCCGCGAACAGCGCGCGCGCCGCGCGATCGCCCAGCCCGCGCCGCCGCGCGCCGGCGATCACGAAGAACTCCTCGACGTGCCAGGTGCCGGCCGGGTCGCGCGCGATCAGCGCGAAGCCCTGCGGCGCGGCGTCGGCGACGACCAGGTACGCCGCGTGGTCGACGCGATCCTCCCAGTCCGGCAGGTCGGGGTAGCGGTAGCGCGCGTCGGCGTCGATCGGCGTCGCGACCAGCGCGCTCCACTCGTGCATGTACAGCTGCAGCAGGCGATCGAGCCGCGGGTCGTCGTGGGCGACCGGGACCAGGGTCGGCATCGGCCACACTGTCGCACGCGGCCACCGGCGCGGGCGCCCGATGCGCCCGTGGTAAGGAACGGCATGCCGAGCGCCATCTTCGATCCGACTCGCTGGACCGCCGTCCCCGGCTTCGCGTTCACCGACCTCACCTACCACCGGGCCGTCGGCCAGGGCACGGTGCGCATCGCGTTCAACCGCCCCGAGGTGCGCAACGCGTTCCGGCCCAAGACCGTCGACGAGCTGTACGCCGCGCTCGATCACGCGCGCCAGACCAGCGACGTCGGCACGGTGCTGCTCACCGGCAACGGCCCGTCGGCCAAGGACGGCGGCTGGGCGTTCTGCTCGGGCGGCGACCAGCGCATCCGCGGCAAGGCCGGCTACCAGTACCAGGAGGGCGAGGGCGTCGTCGACGCCGCGCGCCTGGGCCGGCTGCACATCCTCGAGGTGCAGCGGCTGATCCGGTTCATGCCCAAGGTGGTGATCGCGGTGGTCAACGGCTGGGCGGTCGGCGGCGGCCACAGCTTGCACGTCGTGTGCGACCTGACCCTGGCCAGCGCCGAGCACGCGAAGTTCAAGCAGACCGACGCCGACGTCGCCAGCTTCGACGGCGGCTACGGCTCGGCGTACCTGGCGCGGATGGTCGGGCAGAAGAAGGCGCGCGAGATCTTCTTCCTCGGCCGCACCTACTCGGGGCAAGAGGCCGCGGACATGGGCATGGCCAACGCGGTGGTGCCGCACGCCGACCTCGAGCGGGTCGCGCTCGAGTGGGCCGCCGAGATCAACGCCAAGAGCCCGACCGCCCAGCGCATGCTGAAGTACGCGTTCAACCTGTGCGACGACGGCCTGGTCGGCCAGCAGCTGTTCGCCGGCGAGGCGACCCGCCTGGCCTACGGGACCGACGAGGCGCAGGAGGGCCGCGACGCGTTCCTCGAGAAGCGCAAGCAGGACTACTCGCCGTTCCCCTGGTACTACTGAGCGCGCGCGGCGCGCGCCGGCGATCAGCCGCGCAGCGGCTTCAGCGCGGTGGCCCAGGCCACGACCTGATCGAGCATCGCGGCCAGCGGCTTGGCGTGGACCGGGGCCGGCTTGAACGTCGCGAAGTTCTCGAAGTCGGTGTACAGCGACAGCGCGACCTGGCCGCGGACGTCGGCGATCTGCAGCTCGGCCATGATCAGCCGCAGCTGCTCGACCGCGCGGGTGCCGCCGGCGCTGCCGTAGGCGACGAAGCCGGCCGCCTTGTTGTTCCACTCGCGGTACAGGAAGTCGATGGCGTTCTTGAGCGCGCCCGACGGGCCGTGGTTGTACTCGGGGGTGACGAACACGTAGCCGTCGAACGCGGCGATCTTGGCCGACCACGCCATCGTGTGCGGCTTGGTGTACTTGCCCATGGCGGGCGGCATCGGCTCGTCGAGCAGCGGCAGGTCGTAGGCCAGCAGGTCGACGATCTCGAAGCTGGCGTCGGTGCGCTGGCTGGCGGCGTCGTACACCCACTGCGCGACGGCGGGCGCCTTGCGACCGGGGCGGGTGCTGCCGACGATGATGGCGATCTTGATCATGGGCGCAGCGTAGCGCCCCGCGGATGCAGGCCAAAGTCGACTAGACTGATTCGACGATGTGGCTGCTGATCCGGCTCGTGCTGGCGGTGATCGGGTTCGCGGTCCGGCAGTGGCGGCGGCGATCGCCGCCGGCGGTCCACGGCCACCACCTCGGCGAGGGGTACTACCTGCAGGAGCACCGCGACAAGAAGCGGGTCACCGCGGTGACGATCGGCATGGCCGCGCCGTCGCCGACCTGGGTGCGCATGCACGCCGAGAGCAAGCTCGATCGCTTCTTCAAGCGGGTCGGCGTGGCCAACGAGCTGCAGACCGGCGACGCGCGGTTCGACGACCGCGTCTACCTGACGTGCGATCACCCGGCGGTGACCGAGCTGGTGGCGGCGTCGCCCGACCTGCGCGCGGCCGTGGTCGCGGCGCTGGACCTGGGGGCGTCGTCGGTCCGCTACGACGGCGCGACCGTGTGGATCGATCAACTCAGCGGCTCCGAGCCCACCGACGAGCAGCTCGACGCGCTGCTGCGGCTGCAGCGCGCCAGCGCGCCGATCGAGCACACGCCGCGCCGCTGGTTCGCCGATCCGTTCCTGTGGAAGGCGCTGCTGATCGAGGGCGTCGTGTGGGCGATGTTCGGCTACGCGGTCGGCGCGTTCGCCGAGGTCGTGATCCACCGCGAGGACGTCCACGTGTACCCCGGCCAGGTGATCGCGACCGGCCTCGGGGTCGCGGCGGTGGCGCTGCTGGCCCTGGTCGGCGTCACCTGGCTGGTGCTGCGCGGCTCGTCGCGCGGCCACCGGGTGCTGATCGAGAGCGCCGTGGTGCTGACCCTGGGCCTGCCGGTGGCCAGCATCCAGGTGCTCGGTGACACCAACCGCGCGCTCGACGACGCCCCGGCGGTGCGGCTGACCGCGCCGATCGACCGCTGCGAGGTGCGCGAGCACCGCGGCAAGCGCGGCAGCAAGAGCTACTCGTACCACCTGTGGTTGGGCGGCCGCCCGACGCCCGATCGCTTCGACCTGCCGTCGCAGATCCAGGTGGTGCACGAGCTGTGCAACGCCGCCGAGGCGCGCCGCGAGGTCGAGCTGGTGATCAAGCCCGGTCGCTGGGGGCTGCCGTGGTACCAGGAGATCTCGGCCGCCGGCGTCAGGTGGGCGGCGCCGTCGTGACCTCGGCGTCGCGGCGCACGTGGCGCGCCCGCAACACGTAGCGCGCCGCGGCGGCCACGCCGAGGACGCCGGCGACGATCGCCAGCGGCGGCAGCGCCGGACGGTAGATCACCAGCGCGCCGAGCGCGGCCACCTCGGCCACGGTCGCGGCCTTGCCGATGGCAGCGGCCTGGAACGCGTGGGCGCCGCGACCGTGGACCGCGAGGCGGTACACCGTGGCCAGCGGGATCAGCACCAGCTCGCGCGCGACGATCAGCGCGACCAGCGGCCAGGGCGCGGGGTCGTGGTGCTGCACCGCCGCGATCGCGACCAGCACGAACACCTTGTCGGCCAGCGGATCGAGCCACTCGCCGGCCGACGGCGCGGTGATCCCGGTGCGCCGGCGCGACCAGCGCGCGACCGCCCCGTCGACCGCGTCGGTCAGCGCCGCCAGCACCAGCAGCGCGATCGACCACCGCCGATCGCCATAGGTCCACCAGAACCCGAGGGCGATCGGGATCCGCGACAGCGTGAGCACGTGCGCGAACCACATGGCAGCGGCCTCGCCATCAGTGTGAGCCTCGCGGTGGGCCATGTCCCGTGGCGCGTTGCCGCGATCGCGGTGATGTCGGGGTGATGTCGCAGCGCGGCGGGGGGCGCTCGTAGAAGGCCACGACGATGACCTCGCCGGCCGTCTTCGAGAGGACCCCATGAACACCACGCCCACCCTCGCCATGATCGCCCTCACCTTCGCCCTCGCCGCTGTCACCGCCAGCGACGCGCGCGCCGATGCGCCGCCACCCGCGCGCGCGATCGGCGTCGACGCCGTGGTCGCCCTGCCGATCGGCGACTACGCCGACGTCGCCAGCGTCGCGGCCGGCGCGATGGGCCGGGCCGCGTTCCCCGCCGGACCCGCGGTCGCGACGGTCCGCGCCGGCGCGCTGCTGCACGCGATGAAGGCCGACGGCGCCAGCCTGATCTACGTCCCGATCTGGGCCGGCGTGCGGCTGCCGCTCGGCGCGAGCGGCCTGTTCGTCGCCGCCGAGCTCGGCGTGACGATCGCCCACGCCGCGGTCGACACCGGGGTCGGCGATGGCGCCGACACCCAGACCGAGCTGGGCGCGTCGCTCGGCGTCGGCCTGCGCCGCGGCGGGCTCACGGTCGTCGGCGGGCTGCTGGCGCCCGACCTCGGCGACACCGCCGCGCTCGGGGCCTCGGCCGGCTTCGACTTCGCGACCTTCTGATCGGCGCGATGCGGCTCATCGGATCGCGGCGACGACGTGGCCGATCGGCAACGGACCGGGGATCGTCTCGGCCGCGACGACGGCGAAGCCTGCGGCGGCCAGCGCCGCGGCGAGCCCCACCGCGTCGAACCGCCGGTGGCCGGGGAAGCCCGTGACGGCCATGACGCGAGACAGCGCCGCCGCGGTGAACGTGCCGCGGTGCAGGTACGTCGGCGCCACCAGCACGCCGTCGGGCCGCAGCACCCGACGCACGCTGGCCAGCGCCGCCGGCAGGTCCGGCACCAGGTGCAGCACGTTGGCCGCGACCACCGCGTCGAAGCGGGCCGCCGGGTACGGCAGCTCGTACAGGTCGACCCGGGCGCAGGTGACGTTGGTCAAGCCGGCGGCGCGGACCCGGGCCGCCAGCGCGTCGACCATGGCCTGCGCGTAGTCGGTGGCGATCAGCGCGCCGACCTCGGGCGCGATCGCCGCGGTGAACGCGCCGGTGCCGGCCGCCAGCTCGAGCACGTCGGCGCGGCCGCGCACCGCGGCGGCCGCCAGCGCCAGCGCGCGCGGCAGCGGCCGCCCGAGGAACCGCGTCGAGCGATCGTAGCGGCGCGCGTGGCGCTCCCAGTAGGATCGATCGTCCGACATCGCTACATCGTGTCGAGCGAGTCGCAGTGCGTCGCGAACAGGTGGCCGGTGACGGTGCCGGCGGCGAACGTCGCCGTGAGGTCGAGCGCGACCAGCCCGTCGGGATCGGCCGGGGCCGGCTGGCCGACGCACGCCGGGCATACGTCGAGCGCGACCGGCGTCGCGGTGGCCGCGGTGGCGGCGGCGCCGAGCGGACCGCCCAGCAGATCGCCGACGAAGTCGAGGACGTTGGCCGTGGTCGCGGCCGCCGCGGTCGTCGTCGGCACCGCCAGCTCGCCGAGCACCAGCGTGTAGTCCGGCGTCGGCGACGACGCGGTCGGGCAGCCCGCGGGGCCGCCCCGGTACGCCTCGACGTGCAGCGTCGGCGGCTGGCCGGCGGTCGCGGTCACGCCGTAGACGGCGCGGTCGAAGGTCCGGGTCGTCGCGCCGAACCGCGCGGTGAGCGCCGTCGTGCGGCACGCGCCGTCGCAGGCGGTCGGCAGCGCGGCGTCGGGGCCGCCGGCGGCGTCGGGGCCCGCGTCGGGCGTCGCCGCGTCGCCGCCGCACGCGCACACCACCGCGAGCCAGGCGATCGAGGTCTTGCGCATCACGCCACACCTTACTACGCGCGGCGGTGGCCGCCCGGGGGTAGCATCCGCCCATGGCTGCCACCGACGCGTCGGCGATGTTCCAGGCCGGCGGGGCCGCGTACGACGGGTTCATGGGGCGCTACGCCCGGCCGCTCGCCCCGCGGTTCGCCGACGTCGCCGGCGTGGCCGCCGGCCAGCGCGCGCTCGACGTCGGCTGCGGCCCGGGGGCGCTGACGACCGAGCTGGTGACGCGGCTCGGCGCCGGCGCGGTCGCGGCGATCGATCCGTCGCCGCCGTTCGTGGCCGCGTGCGCTGCGCGCCACCCCGGGGTCGACGTCCAGGCTGGGCGCGCCGAGGCGATCCCGCATCGCGACCACGCCTTCGACGTCGCGCTGGCCCAGCTGGTCTTGCACTTCGTCGGCGACCCCGCGGCGGCCGCGCGTGAGCTGCGCCGCGTGGTGCGCCCCGGCGGCACGATCGCGGCGTGCGTCTGGGACTTCGCCGAGGGGATGCAGATGCTGCGGCTGTTCTGGGACGCGGCGATGGCGGTCGATCCGGGCGCGCCCGACGAGGCCCGCGTGCTGCGCTTCGGCCGCGCCGGCGAGATCGCGGCGCTGTTCGCCGACGCGGGGCTGCAGGCGATCGACGAGACGCTGCTCGACGTCGAGGCCGCCTACGACGACTTCGACGCGCTGTGGGCCGGCTTCCTGGCCGGCGTCGGCCCGGCGGGCGCGTACTGCGTCGCGCTCCCCGCCGCCCAGCGCGATCGCCTCCGCGACGACCTCGCGCGCCGGCTGGGCGCGCCGCGCGGCGGCTTCACCCTCGCCGCCCGGGCGCGCTGCGTCCGCGCCACCGCGCCGTGAGCGCCGCCGTCGCGCGGCGCCCTGGCACTCAGAACCGGACGCCGACGCCGATGCGCAACCGCAGGTCCTGGACCGACAGCGCCTCCGCGCGCGACGTGTTCGGCGCGTTGGGATCGGTGCTGTAGGTCTCGCGGTCGACGTTGCCGCTGGGCTGATCGACCCGCACCCGCTCGCGGCCGACGTTGTCGGTGGCGAACGCCTGCACCCGCACCCCGCCGAGCAGGTAGACGCGGTGGTTGAGCTGGTAGTGGTAGCCGAGCTCGCCGCGGGCGCCGAGGCCGCTGTTGTAGCCGATGGTCGTCGTGCGCGACTCGTTGTTGGTCATGTGCTGGACACGCTCGGTCTCGAACGGGAACACCGCGCCGAGCGCGAGCTGGGCGTAGACCTCGCCCGGGCCGATCGGCGCGCTGGTGCGCAGCCCGACCCCGAGGCTGGTGTAGTCGACCGTGTACTGCTGGGTCTCGCCGTTGTCGTTCTGCCCGGTGATCGTCGAGGCGTAGGCCCACTGCAGATCGCCGAAGACCGCGAGGTTGGGCGCGAACGCGTAGCCGCCGGCGAGATCGAGCGCGGGCCCGCTCGAGTGCGGGCTGTCGAGCTTGGTCCCCTGATCGACCTCGAGGAAGTCGCTGGTGGACAGCCCGTAGCCGTAGCCGAGGCCCAGCTCGACGAAGCCCTTGGCCGGGGCCGCCTGGGCGTGGGCCGTGGCGGCGGCCCCCAGCAAGAACACGACGGTCAGCGTCGACGTGCGGATGCGCATGAGCAAGCTCCTCAGGAAGTTTGGCTCGATCATCACGCGCCGCGCGCGTCGACACCACCCGATCCGTCGACTCGACGCTGTGCAAAATAGGGACAGTCAGTGCGACGCGACGGATCGCGGCGCGCGACGCGCGACCCGCGGCGCGGGCGTCGGCGCGACGGGCGGCGCAGGTTCGATCGCGAGCGCGGCGGCGGCGGCGCGGATCCGCGGCACGACCTGCTCCTCGGTGTAGCGGATCAGGTGCTCGCCCTGGATCGCCTTCTCGATCGCCCACGACGTGAACGCCGGCGACCGGCGCACCGCGGCCACCAGCAACCGCCAGAACAGCGCGCGCCGTGGCCCGGCGACGCCGAGCTGCCACAGCGCGCGGGCGGCGATGCGCGGGCCGCCGGCGCGGACGCGGGTGTCGGGGATCGGCGCCAGCGCGAGGTGGGCCAGGCACCGCGCCAGGTACGCCTCGGGCGCGTAGATCTCCGCCAGCAGATCGGCGTAGCCCTCGAGCAGCGCGCGCTCGTCCATCACCGGCGCGAAGTTCGGGCGCACGTATTGATCGCCGCCGCTGGCGGCGCGCAGCCGTCCCTCGCTGGCCAGCCGCTTCCACAGCGCGGTGCCGGGCAGCGCGGTCAGGAGGCCCACCATCGCCAGCGGGATCGGCGCGGTGGCCAGGAACCGGCGCTGCGCCTCCAGCGCGCGGGCGTCGTCGGAGTCGAAGCCGACGATGAACCCCGACATCACCTCGAGCCCGGCGCGGGCCAGGATCGCCACCGCCTCGGCCGGGCTGCGGCGCAGGTTCTGGGTCTTGCCGATGCCGCGCAGCGCGGTCTCCGACGGCGTCTCGATGCCGAGGAACACCGCGCCGAAGCCGGCCTCGGCCATCCCGGCGAGCAGCGCCGGCTCGCCGGCGAGATCGACCGACGCCTCGGTGTACAGCGCCATCGGCCGATCGTGCGCCGCCTGCCACGCCGCCAGCACCGGCAGCAGCATCGCCACCTCGCGGCGGTTGCCGATGAAGTTGTCGTCGACCAGGAACACCGTGCCGCGCCAGCCCAGCCGGTGCAGCGCGTCGAGCTCGTCGATCACCTGGTCCGGGGACTTCACCCGCGGCACCCGGCCGAAGATCTCGATCACGTCGCAGAACTCGCAGCGGAACGGGCAGCCGCGCGAGTACTGCACGCTCATCGACGCGTAGGCGTCGAGGTCGAGCAGCTCGAAGCGCGGGCGGCGCGCGGTCGCAAGCGCCGGGCGGTCGGTCGGCGCCGGCACCCGCAGGGGATCGGTGCCGGTGATCGCCACCCAGAGCTCGCGCTCGCGACCCTCGACCTCGCCGACGAACACCACGTCGGCGTCGGCGAACTCGTCGGGCGCGGTGGTCGCGGCCGGCCCGCCGACGACGGTGCGCCGCCCGAGCGCCCGGGCGCGCGCGATGATCGCGTGCATCGACGGCGCCTGGATGCGCATGCCGCCGATGAGCACCACCTCGGCCCAGGCCAGGGTGGCGTCGTCGAGCGGCGCCACCGCCAGGTCGACCAGCCGGACCTCGGCCGCTGGCGGCAGGTGCGCGGCGACGGTGATCAGGCCGAGCGGTGGCAGGGTCGCGCGCTTGTCGATGATCGGCAGCGCGTGCTGGAAGCCCCAGTAGGTGATCGGGAACGCCGGGTGGACGAGCAGGACGCGCATGCCGGTCACCGTGCGCCCGCGCCGGTCAGCGCGCCGTCACGACTCGGGCACGGCGCGACCACGCCTTCTCGACGCACGCGCTCCCCGTCGCCGCGACCTGACCGCCATCAAGTGCGGCGACGACGGCGGTCATCGGCTGTACCGCCCGCGGTCGCGCCAGCTGTACCGACCGCGGGGCCGCCGCCGCCGTACAGTCGGCGCATGGCCTACGCGTTCCGGATCGTCAACGTGTTCACGATCGACGGCGATCGCTTCTCGGGCAACCCGCTGGCGGTGTTCGAGGACGCCCGCGGGCTCGATGAGCGCACCATGCAGGCGCTGGCCCGCCAGCTCAACCTGTCGGAGACGACCTTCGTCCTGCCCAGCGAGCGCGCCGACGCGCGGGTGCGCATCTTCACGCCGGGCTTCGAGATGCCGTTCGCCGGCCACCCGACGCTGGGCACCGCCAGCGTGGTCGCCGGCGGCCGCGACCAGGTCGTGCTCGAGATGAAGGCCGGCCTGGTGCCGGTGCGCCGCGGCGCCGACGGGGCGTGGACGCTACGCGCGGCGCAGGCGCCGGTCACCCGCGCGGTCGAGGCCAGCCGCGCCGACCTGGCCGCGATGGTCGGGCTGCCCGCCGAGGCGATCGCCGGCGAGCCGCGCTGGGTGTCGACCGGCGTCGAGCAGCTGATCATCCCGATCACGACGCCGGCCCACGTGCGGGCCGCGCGGCCGGTGCCGGCGCTGCTCGAGCGCTGGGGCTACTCGGCCGCGCGCGACGAGGCGATGGCCTACCTGTGGGCGCCCGGCGAGCCGCGCTGGACGGTGCGGTTCTTCTTCACCAGCGCCGGGGCCATCCTCGAAGACCCGGCCACCGGCTCGGCGTGCGCCAACCTGGGCGGCTGGTGGATCGCCACCGGCGGCGGCCTGCCGCTGACCGCGACGCTCGATCAGGGCGACCAGGCTGGCCGCCCGTCGCGGCTGCGCCTCGACGTCGACGCCGCCGGCGCGATCCACGTCACCGGCGCGACGATCGAGCTGGGCCGGGGCGCGATCGAGGTGTGATCGCCGGCGCGAGAAATAGTGGCGGAGAGCGGTCGAGCTGAAGACCGGCGCTCTACCACTGAGCTACCTCGAGCGAGCTCGAGAGGAGGATTCGAACCTCCGACCTCCGGTTCCGGATTGTAGAAGGAAGCGCGACCATAGCCGCCGATCGCGAGGCTAGCACATGCCGCCAGAGCGATT
>Ga0073899_10001046_pt1 | contig 25526 bp, 21 predicted proteins | sample KloWWTmetaKNB5Ph_FD_88975 | JGI IMG/M metagenome (GOLD analysis project Ga0073899, IMG submission 88975) | Active sludge microbial communities from Klosterneuburg, Austria, studying microevolution and ecology of nitrifiers - Klosterneuburg... | ecosystem: Engineered > WWTP > Aerobic digester >... | reverse complement strand
CTCCTTGTGCTTCACGCCGAAGCGGTGCTCCTCGTCCACGATCAACAGGCCGAGGTCCTTGAAGAGGACATTCTTCGAGAGCAGGCGGTGCGTGCCGATGACGATGTCGAGCGCGCCGTCGGCGAGCTTGAGCACCGTCTCCTTCTGTTCCTTGGCACTGCGAAAGCGCGACAAGGCCTCGACGGACACGGGATAGTCGGCCAACCGGTCGGCAAAGGTCCGGAAGTGCTGCTCGGCCAGAATGGTGGTCGGCACCAGCACCGCCACCTGCTTCCCCCCCTGGATCGCCTTGAATGCGGCACGCACCGCGACCTCGGTCTTGCCATAGCCGACGTCGCCGACGAGCAGGCGGTCCATCGGCAGCGGCCGCTCCATGTCGCGCTTGATGTCCTCGGTGGCCTTTCGCTGGTCGGGCGTGTCCTCGTAGAGGAACGACGACTCGAGCTCACGTTGCCAGCGCGTGTCGGGCGGCATCGGGTAGCCCGCGTGCACGGTGCGTCGCGCATACAGATCGAGCAGGTCGGCCGCCATCGCCTGAATCGCGTGGCGCGTCTTCTCGCGGACCTTCTTCCAGGCGGTGCCGCCGAGGCGGTGGATCTTCGGCGGCGGCCGGTCGCCGTCATCGCCCGCGGCGCGATAGCGCTCGACCTGGTCGAGGCGATAGAGCGGGACGTTGAGGCGGTCGCCCCCCTCGTACTCGAGGATCGCCACTTCGATGGTGCCGCCATCGACCGTCAGCGTCTGGATGCCGCGATACACGCCGATGCCGTGCTCGAGGTGCACCACGTAGTCGCCGAGCGAGAGCGCACCGGTGACGGTGTTCGGGGCCGCCTGGCGGTAGCGCCGCGTCCGTCGGAGTCGGCGCGCGCGACGGAAAATTTCGTGGTCGGTGAGCACGCGCAGCGTCGGCATCACGAAGCCGCCATCGAGCGCACCGACCACCAGCGTGGTGCCCGAGGGGCGGAAGCCGTTCTCCTCGAGCAGCTCGTCGAGCCGCTCGCGCTGCCCCTCGTTGTCGCAGAGGATCAGCGTCGGCGTGCCATGCCCCAGCATTCCGCGGAGCCGACCGAGGTCGCGATCCACGCGCTCCGGCGGGAAGAATCCGAGCTGCACGTCGGCGGGATCATCGCGCAACAGCAGCCGCGCGAAGGCGTTGCGCCGCGAGGTCCAGGTCGGCGGATCGAGGAAGAGGTCCGCTCGCGGCGGCACGTCCTCGCCGAGGCGTCGGGCGATCTCGAGGTGGTGTTCCGCCTCGCGCCAGGCGCGGCCGACCTCTTCCTCGTCGGGGTGCGACGCATCTTCCAGCAGCAGCGCATCCGACGGGAGCAGGTCGAGCAGCGACTTCCGCTCCACCACGCCCGCGTGCACGTCGGCGGAGCGGACGGCGGAGGACGAGATCGGGAGGATGGTGAGGTCGGGGAGGTCGGGGCCGGAGCGCTGCGTGGTGAGATCGAAGCTGCGAAGGGAGGCGATCTCGTCGCCCCACCATTCGAGTCGGGCCGGTGCCGCCATGCCGAAGCCGTAGAGATCGACGATCCCGCCGCGCACCGAGAATTCGGCGACCTCGGCTACGGTCGGCACGCGCCGATACCCCATCGACTCGAGCGACTGGACCAGCGGTCCCATCGGATGGGTCTCGCCCTGCACCAGGTGCAGCCGCAACGCCGCCAGCGCGGCAGGCACCGCCGTGCGCTCCGCCGAGGCACGGGCGGTGGTGACGAGGATGCGCAGTTCGCCGCGCAACAGCGACGCCAGCGTCTCGATCCGTTCGCCCGCGATCTCGTAGTGCGGCTCGTCCTCGCCCAGCGCCTCGCGCTGCGGATAGAGCGCGACCCCGGCGCCGGTCAGCGCCGTGAGGTCGGTGACCCAGCGCTCGGCATCGGCCGGTGTCGTGGCCATGATGACGACGAGACGACCCGCCCCGACGCGCTCGGTGAGCCAGGTGGCGAGCACCGCGCCGCTGGAGCCGGGGAGGCCACCGAGTCGGACGGCGTGCGCGCGCGCAGGAAGACGCTCTGCCAAGGCGCGAACCGTGGCACAGCGATCGAAGGCATCGAGGATCGGGCGAAGCGTCATTCAGGTCCGTTGGCCGGCGCGGCTGGCCAGTCCGACTTCCGCGCAGACACAGAGAAGCGCAAGGAGAAGCAGGGGGCCACGCAGCTCCCCTCGCCCTCCGGCGGTGAAGGCCCGTGCCGGGCCCTCGGACAATCCGGCGACCGCGGTGCGGCCCCAGAGCGTGCGGATCGAGGCGTCGTCCGTCCGCGCGAGGTCGGCTTCGCGCGGGTCCAACACCACCGATACGGCGCCCAAGGTATCCTCGGTGGCCAGCAGGTGGTACACCCCCACCGCCTTCGGGCTCCACGGGGCGCCCCCCTCGACTGCCATCCGCTCGCCGTCCCGGACCACCGCTACAACCCGTTCCGGGAGCGCCACGGGCTCGCCCGCGACCACGTCGGTGAGGAGCCATTCGCCCCGGATGGCACGGCTGATCAGCAGGTCGAGGAAGGGGACGAAGGCCGTGCCGAGCGGCAGCGCCGTCCATTCCGGCACCAGCCGCGACCCGAGCAGGATCACGTCGCCACTCCGGACCGCCCACGGCTCGCCGGCCACGGTCGCGAGCACGTCACCGCCCCCACCCGCCGCCTCGAGCCGCACGCGCCGGAACACGAGTTCCCGGCTCGGCAGCATCGATCCGCTGTCGCTCCGCTCCTCGGTGCGCAACGCCGTGCCGTAGCGCCACGCCACGCCACGCGCGGCCAGGCGACGATTCAGCGCGCCGAGGAGCGCGGGATCCTCGGGCGGCAGGACCACGCTCGGACCGGGACCGAGGTCACCGAGGCGAACTCCTTCACCGGACGTGAGCCGGCCATCGGCGACGAGCGCGGCGAGTGCCGCGTTGAGGAAGCGGTCGGCCGGATCCCACTGGACCGCAGCCGGTGGCGCCACGCGCAGCACGACGTCACGACTGTCATCGGCCCGGAACTCGTCCGGTGGCAGCGTGGCGCGGAGCGTGAGCCACCCCGGGGCGAGTCGCGAGATTCGCTCCACCAGCGGCACACCAGGCACGAGCAGCGCGTCGCGCACCGGTCGGCCCGTCGCGGCGAGGGCGACCGGAATCGGGAGCGTGTCGCTGCTCGCCGCCGTGACGGAGACGAGGCCGCCGCCAGGGCCCCACGGCTGCGTGCCGGCCGCGAGGCGCGACACCCCGCGATTGCGTGGCGCCGCCGTCTCCGGGCGCAACACCAGCACCGGCGTGTCGCCATCGGCCGCTGTGCTGGCACTCTGCTGGAGATCGGAAATCACCACGACTTCGCCGGGCCGTGCCGCCTGCCCGACCAACTCGCGACCCTCGCGCACGGCCGCACCCAGATCGAGGCGCGTGCTCGTCGGGCGCAACGCCGCGAGGCGCGCGCGCAGTTGCGCGGCGGTGCCCGGCAGCGCCGGCCCGTCGGCGGTACGCAACCAGAGTCGGTCGGCCGCCGTCGCGCGGGCCAGCACGGCATCGGCCGCACGAACCAGCGACGTCAGCAGCGGCTCGCCATCCTCGATGACGCCGCTGCTGGCGGAGTTGTCCAGCACCAGCACGAGCGCGGCCGGTGCGTGGGTACCAAAGCCGCCGCGCGTGAAGCGCATCCCGGCCGCGGCGAGAATCACGGCGAGGATGAGCAGCGTGCGCACCACCAGCAGCAGCAGGTTGCGCAACTGGATGCGGCGGCGATGATCACGGGTCGTGTCATCGAGGTAACGCACCGCGGGGAACGCCACCTCGGGTGGTTCGCGCCGTTGCACCAGGTGCAGCAGGATCGGGAGCCCGACGGCGGGAAGCGCGAGCAGCAACCACGGCGCGGTGAAGCCGATCACGCGGAGAGTGCCCGCTGCAGCGCGGTGCCGAAGGGCAGGTCGGTCGGCACCAGCGCGTAGCGCACATCGGCCGCACGGCAGGCGGTGCCCCACGCCCGCACCACGCCCTGCACCGTCTCGCGATACGCCGCGGCCCAGTCACTCGGCGCGAGCGTCACCACGGCGCCGCTCTCGGGATCCTTGAAGCGGGTCTCGTCGCCCTGGGCGAGGTCAAGCTCCGCGGGATCGGCGATGTGCAGCACCAGCACCTGATGGCCGCGATGGCGGAGAAAGCGCAACGCCTTCAGCGTGAGCGTGCGATCGAGCAGCAGGTCGGAGATCAGCACCACCATGCCACGCCGGCGCAGCGCACCGACCACCTGCGTCAGGGCCACGTCGGCGGCGGTGCCGGTGCCGGCGCGCGTGGCCGCGAGCGTGCGCGCCAGCATCGGCCACTGGCCGGCGCGTGCCCGCGCCGGAATCACGTCGCGGACCGCCTCGTCAAAGGTCACCAACCCGGCAGCATCCCGCTGACGCAGCAGCACCAGGGCGAGTGCGGCCGCGAGTCGCGTGGCGTAGTCGAGTTTGGTGATGCGCTCCGGAGCGCCGCGCCAGGCCATCGACGCCGAGGCATCCACCACCATCATGGCGCGGAGGTTGGTCTCTTCTTCGTATTGCTTGAGGTAGAGTCGGTCGGTGCGCGCGAGCAGCTTCCAGTCCACGTAGCGCGGGTCATCGCCGGGTTGATACTGCCGATGCTCGGCGAACTCCACCGAGAAGCCGCGTCGCGGCGAGCGATGCTGCCCCGCGAGAAAGCCCTCGACAATGCCCTGCGTCACGACCTCGACCCCGCCGAGGCGGGCCACCTCGGCGGGCTGCAGGAGATCGGGGCGGGGCGGGCGCGACGTACCAGCGGGGGGCTTCATTCGCGGGGGAACGTAGGAGCCGCCGGCGGGGGCGTCAACGCGCGGGCGCTTCTGGCACCAGGGGCGTCGAGTCTCCGTAGGGGGGAGGTTGGTGGTAATTTCGACATCGTTCGTGACCCCGAGTATCTGAGAAGCGGTTCCCGACGTCCATCCATCCCGTGGAGTTTCCTGCATGCTGCTCCCGATCGTCCGTCGCGTCGCGCTGGTGGCGCTCCTCCCGACCATGCTCCTCGCCCAGTCCCCGAAGCAGCTCAAGGAGGCCGGTGCGCTCATCACGCCGGCCAAGGTGCTGCAGCGCATCTCGGTCATCGCCCACGATTCGATGGGCGGCCGCAACACGCCGAGCCCGGGGCTCGAGAAGACCGCCCAGTTCCTCGCCGACAGCTACAAGGCGTGGGGCCTCAAGCCGGCTGGTGACAACGGCACCTATTTCCAGCGCTATCCCATGGTCAAGAAGCGGGTCGATCCGGTGGCCTCGTACTTCGAGGCCAACGAGGGCGGTCAGGTCACCCGCTACGCCTTCGGACCGATGACGTACGGCAGCGGCGCGACGGCCACGGCCGTGACCGGCGCCGTCGTGATCCTCGCGGGCAACATCACCCCGGCCGACGTCGAGGCCTCTGCCGTCCTGGAGGGCGCCGTGGTGGTCATGGTGGTGGACGCCGCCAAGGCCGTGGCCTGGCGCAACGTCGGGCGAGCCCTCAACGCCAAGCAGCCGGCCGCGGTGCTCCAGCTCACCAACCAGGACCCCGCACTCCTGGCGCAGTTGCGCACCGCCGCCCTGACCGGGCGCTTCACGGTCGAGACGCCGAACGCGCGGCCGACGATTCCGACGGTGACGATCCACGACTCCGCCTTCAACGCGGTCGGCGGCGCCAACCGCCCCGACTGGAACGCGATGCGTGCCTCGCCCACCGCCATCATCCTGCAGGCACCTCCCGAGGTGTCGGTGACCGTGTTCCTCAAGGAAGAGGTGATGGAGCGGGTCATGGTGCCGAATGTCGTGGCGATGGTCGAAGGGTCGGACCCGACCCTCAAGAGCGAGTTCGTGGTCTTCTCGTCGCACTTTGACCACGTCGGGACCGTGGGGGACGGCGTCGGCGGCTGTAGTGCCCTCACCCGCCCCGATGGTAGCGTGGACAACATCTGCAACGGCGCCGACGACGACGCCTCCGGCACCACCGGCCTGATGATGGTGGCCGAGGCGTGGGGCAAGATGAAGGTCAAGCCGCGCCGCTCGATGATCATCCTGAACGTGTCCGGCGAGGAAAAGGGGCTGCTCGGCTCGGCGTGGTACGCCGATCACCCGACGGTGCCTGCCGACAAGATCGTCGCCAACGTCAACATGGACATGATCGGCCGCAACGCCACCGACTCGATCGTGGTGATCGGGAAGGAGCATTCCAACCTCGGCCAGACGCTCGCCGCGGTGCAGGCGCGGCATCCGGAACTGAAGCTCACCGCCGCCGACGACATCTGGCCGGAAGAGGGCTTCTACAGCCGCTCGGACCATTTCATGTTCGCACGGAAGGGCGTGCCGGTGCTCTTCTTCTTCAACGGGGTGCACCCGCAGTACCACCGCCCGAACGACGAAGTCCCGCTCATCGACACCAGCAAGCTCGCCCGCGTGGCGCAGCTCGGCTTCTACTTCGGCGTGGACATCGCCAACGGCAAGGCCCGTCCGCAGTGGAACCCCGACAGCTACCAGCTGATCGTCGTGGAGCAGAAGACCCCGCCCGTCACGCGGCGGCCGACGCCGTGAGCGGTTCGCTCGAGGAGTTCAACGCCTTCCGCTCGAAGATGAACGATGTCATCCTCGGCGCGGGCAACCTCACGATCAATCGCTTCTTCGCCCTCGACCACCGGGCCTACGAGCCCGGTGCGTTGGGGACCAAGCAGAAGGAGATGCTCGGCCTCGTCGCGTCGATGGTGCTGCGCTGCGACGACTGCATCACCTACCACGTGGTGCGCTGCCACGAGGAAGGTGTCACCCGCGACGAGTTCCTCGAGATCTTCTCGGTGGGACTCGTGGTGGGAGGGAGTATCGTGATTCCGCATTTGAGGCGGGCGATGGAACGGTTGGAAGCACTGCAGTAAGCAGCGAAGGGCGAACGGCGAACGGCGAACAGCGGTCTTGCACTCGCTGTTCGCCGTTCGCTATTCGCGGTTCGCTGCTATCCCTCCGCCGGCACCCCTCCCTGCCTTGTCATCAGCACCCCCGCCACGATCAGCACGCCGCCCACCAGATGGATCACGCCGGGACGTTCGCCGAGGCCGACCATGGCGATCGCGGTGGCCACCAGGGGCACCAGGGTGTTGAACGCCACGGTGCGCGCAGCGCCGAGTTCGGCGACGCCGCGATTCCAGAGGATGTAGGCGGCGACGAGCGACAGGAGCGAGGCGTAGAGCATGCCGCCCCATCCGGCCCACGACACCGCCTGCCAGTCGGTGCGGGCCAGTTGCGGGATGCCGAGGAGGACGAGGCCTGGGGTGCCGGTGTACATGGTCCAGGCCGTGAGGCGCAGGGAGGAGATCGGGATCTTCCACTGGCGCATCAACAGGGTGTAGACGGCCCAGGTCACGATCGCCCCGAAGAGCATCAGGTCGCCGATGGTGAGGCCGGCGTCGAGGGAACCGCCGCGCGCGGTGACGACGATCACCACCCCGATGGTGGCCAGCAGCACCGCGAGGCGCTGGCGCAGACTGGTGGTCTCCAGCCCCAGCAGCCAGGTCGCGAGGATCACGATCGCCGGCATCCCGGCGAGGATCAGCGCGCTCTTGGTGGCCGAGGTGCGGGCCAGCCCCTCGATGAAGCAGAGCTGGTAGAGGGTGTTGCCGACCAGCCCGAGCCAAATCAGGCGCGTCCTCGCCCCGGGCGGCAGCGGCGCCGGGGTCGGCTCGACCCGCCGCAGGATGGCCCAGAGCACCAGCGTGGCCAGCAGGAAGCGGAGCGCGGTGAACGCCAGCGGCTCGATCTCGGCGAAGGCGAGCTTCGTGGCGGTGAAGTTGCCGCCCCAGAAGAGGGTCACCAGCAGCATCCCGGCGGTGGGGGAGAGTCTGGACCTCTGGGCGTGTGGCATCGCCGAATATATCCGAAGTCCGGGGACCGAGGACCGAGGGTGCCATTCTCGGTCCTCGGGTCTCGGTCCTCGGCCCTCCGCTCTTATATTGCCGCCATGCAACCGTCCCGGATCCGCAATTTCTGCATCGTCGCCCACATCGACCACGGCAAGTCCACCCTCGCGGACCGGCTGATCGAGCTCACGGGCACCGTCTCCAAGCGGGAGATGCGCGAGCAGCTGACCGACACCATGGATCTCGAGCGCGAGCGCGGGATCACCATCAAGCTCAATGCGGTGCGGATGGTCTATGAGGCGAAGGACGGGGTCGAGTATGCCCTCAACCTGATCGACACGCCGGGGCACGTGGACTTCACCTATGAAGTCTCGCGCTCGCTCGCGGCATGCGAAGGCGCGATCCTGGTGGTGGATGCCTCGCAGGGGATCCAGGCCCAGACGCTCTCGAATCTCTTCCTCGCGCTCGACGCCGGCCTCGAGATCATCCCGGTGCTCAACAAGATCGACCTCCCCGGCGCCGAGCCGGAGAAGCGCGCGCAGGAGATCATGGACCTGATCGGGGCCAAGCGGGAGGAGATCCTCGCGGTCTCGGCCAAGGACGGGACCGGGGTGCCGGCGCTGCTGGAGGCGATCGTCGCCCGCATTCCGCAGCCGCGCGGCGACCGCAACGCGCCGCTCCGCGCGCTGATCTTCGATTCGTACTACGATCGCTACCGCGGCGCGATCCCCTCGATCCGCGTGGTGGATGGCGCGCTCGAGGCGGGGATGAAGATCGCCTTCGGCGCCCATCCCGAGGACGTGTACGAGATCGACTCGGTCGGCCACCTCGCACTCGGCCAGCGCACGGCGCCGATCCTCGAGGCCGGCGAGGTCGGCTACTTCATCGCCAACCTCCGCAACGTGCGCGACGCGCGCGTCGGTGACACCGTCCTCGACAGCACGCGGAAGGCGCCCGAACTGCTCGCCGGGTATCGCGAGGTCCGCTCGATGGTCTTCGCCGGCGTCTATCCGGCCGATGCCGCGCAGTACGAGGACCTCCGCGACGCGCTCGAGAAGCTCTGCCTCAACGACGCCTCGCTGCAGTACGAGCCGGAGAGCTCGACCGCGCTCGGCTTCGGCTTCCGCTGCGGCTTCCTCGGCCTGCTCCACCTGGAGATCGTGCAGGAACGGCTCGAGCGCGAGTTCAACCTCGACCTGATCACCACCGTGCCGACGGTCGAGTACCACGTCTACAAGACCGACGGCGAGATGCTCCCGGTCGAGAATCCGAGCGACCTCCCCGACGTCGCGAACATCACGCGCATCGAGGAGCCGTACGTGAAGGCGCGCATCATGGCCCCCACCGAGTACATCGGCGGGATCATGAAGCTCGGCCAGGAGCGGCGCGGCGACTATCACGGGATGACGTACCTCGACACGGCGCGCGTGGAGTTCTCGTTCTCCTTCCCGCTCGGGGAGATCGTCCTCGACTTCTATGACAAGCTGAAGTCGATCTCGCGCGGCTACGCCTCGCTCGACTACGAGATGGACGGCTTCCGCACGTCGCCGCTCGTGCGCCTCGACATGCTGATCAACGGCGACCCGATCGACGCGTTCTCGGTGATCATCCACAAGGACAAGGCGTACGAGTGGGGGCGCAAGCTCGCCGAGAAGCTCAAGGAGCTGATCCCGCGGCAGCTCTTCGCCGTCGCGATCCAGGCGGCGATCGGCCAGAAGGTCGTGGCCCGCGAGACGATCTCGCCGATGCGGAAGGACGTGCTCGCCAAGTGCTACGGCGGCGACATCACGCGGAAGCGGAAGCTTCTCGAGAAGCAGAAGGAAGGCAAGAAGCGGATGAAGCAGGTCGGCAGCGTGGAGATTCCGCAGGAAGCCTTCCTCGCGGTCCTCCAGGTCGAGTAGCCGGTGACCGGTTTGCCGGCGACGGCGCGCCTCGGCTTCGACGGCGTTCGTGCGCTCCGCAACGCGACCGGCCTCGGCAACTACGCGCGCCACCTGCTGCGCGGCCTCCGCCAGGTCGCGCCAGGACTCGACCTGCACCTCTACTCCCCCTCCCCGCCACGCCCCGAGTTCGCCGGCTTCGCCGACGCCGTCGGGGCCACCGTGCATCTCCCGCCGCGTGGCTGGCGCACGGCGGGGTTGCGCGCGGTCTGGCGCACCACGCGACTCGGCCAGACGGTGGCCCGCGACGGCATGGCGCTCTACCACGGCCTCACCCACGAGATCCCGCGCGACCTCCCCGAGACCGGGGTGCCGTCGCTGGTGACCGTCCACGACCTGCTCTTCCTCACCCACCCCGAGCTCTTTCCGGTGGTCGATCGGCAGAGCTACGCCTGGCGCTACCGCTGGAGCATCGAGCACGCCACGGCCCTGGTAGCGGTGTCGGAGCACACGCGGCAGGAACTGCACGGCCATCTCGGCGTGGCGCTGGACCGGATCGTGGTGATCCCGCCCGCCCGCGACCCGCGCTTCGCCAAGGCGTGCAGCGACGAGGCGCGCGCCGCCGTTCGCGCGCGGCACGACCTCCCTGCCCAGTACCTGATCATGGTCGGGACACTCGAGCCACGAAAGAACCATCGCCTCGCGCTGCAGGCACTCGCGCAACTTGGCGCGGACGCACCGCCGCTCGTGCTGGTGGGCCGCGACGGCGGGAGCGCGGCCGAGCTGCAGCTCGAGGCCCGACGATTGGGCATTGCGGACCGCACGCTCTTCCGCGACACGGTGACCGACGAGGAACTCCCCGCACTGCTGCAGGGTGCGACGCTGGCGCTCTACCTCTCGCGGGCCGAGGGATTCGGGATGCCGATCATCGAGGCGATGAGTGCCGCGGTCCCGATGATCGTCTCGGCGGGCCCTCACCTCCGCGACGCGGGTGGTGAGGCAGTGCTCGTCGTGGACCCGGACGACTCGAGCGCCCTGGCCGAGGCGATCCGCGCCCTGTTGGGTGATCCCGCCCGTCGCGCCGCCCTGGCGGCCGCCGGGACGCACCATGCGGGCGGATTCGATGCCGCCGCGCTGGCGCGGCGGCTCCTCCGGGTCTACGATGCAGTATTGGCGGGGACAGCCCTCCCCGTCGAACCCGACGCCAGCCTCCATCCCTTCACCGCGCCACACCCCCCGGAGACGACTCTGTGAAGTGGGTTCTCGGCATCGACATCGGCGGCACCAATCTCGTGGTCGGCGCCGTCGCCGCCGATGGTTCGCGCGTCATCGGCGATCATTCGCGACCGACCGACGCCGCACGCGGCCCGGATGCCGTCGTGGCGACGCTGGTCGAGATGGGGCATCACGCGATGGCCGAGCTGCGTCGTGTACTGCCCGAGGCGGAGATCCTCGGCATCGGCGTCGGCGCCCCCGGCCCGCTCGATCGGCACGCCGGCGTGGTGCTCCTCACCCCCAATCTCGGCTGGGTGGACATGCCGTTGCGCGCCAAGCTCGCCGAGGGCCTCGGCCTGGCGACGGCGCTCGACAACGACGCCAATTGCGCCGTGCTGGGCGAGGCGTGGGTCGGGGCGGCGCGCGGCGGGCGACATGTCATCGGCATGACCATCGGCACCGGCATCGGCGGCGGCATCGTGCTCAATGGTCGACTGCATCATGGCGCGTCGGATTGCGCGGGCGAGATCGGCCACGTCACCATCGACCTCGACGGGCGTCGCTGCGGCTGCGGCAACTATGGCTGCCTCGAGGCGTATGCCTCCGGGCCTGCGATCGCGCGCCGCGCCGTGGAACAGATCGAGACCGGCACGCCCAGCATCCTCACCGAGATGGCCGGGGGAGATCTGTCCCGCATCACGGCCGCCACGGTGTATCAGGCCGCGCAAGAGGGCGATGCCGTGGCCGACGAAGTGGTCCGCACCACCGCGCGCTATCTCGGGGCCGGGCTCGCCAATCTCCTCAACATCTTCAACCCCGACCTCGTGGTGATCGCCGGCGGCGTGACGCAGGCCGGGGAACGCCTCTTCGAGCCGCTGCGGCGCGAGGTGGCGCGCCGCGCCTTCAAGCCCGCGGTGCAGGCGTGCCAGATCGTCCCGGGCGAGCTCGACGGCCTCGCCGGTGTCTACGGCGCGGCGCGCGCCTTCCTCGACCAGCGCGAGCAGGGCGTGGTCTGAGATGCCGCGCGTCGGCGTCCTCGGCTCCCTCGTCTGGGATGAGATTCACGGGCGCGACCCGCTCGTGGCGCCCGTGCAGGAGTGGGGAGGGATCGCGTACGCGCTCGCGGGGATGGACGCCGCCCTGCCACCGGAGTGGGAGATCGTCCCCCTCATCAAGGTGGGTCAGGACCTGGCCCACGAGGCCAGGGAGTTCTTCGGCACGCTCACCCGCCTCACGCCCGGCGCCCGACCGATCGAGGTGCCGGTCGCAAACAATCGCGTCACGCTGCGCTACGAATCGGCGGAGCGCCGCTGCGAGCACCTCACCGGCGGCGTCCCGGGATGGAAGTGGCCGGAACTCGGACCGATGGTCGCCGACCTCGACGCCCTGTACGTCAACTTCATCTCCGGCTTCGAGTGCTGCCTCTTCACCGCGCAACAGCTGCGGCGCGGCTTCACCGGCCCGATCTACGCCGACCTGCACTCGCTCTTCCTCGGGCTCGGGCCTGACGGATTGCGCACCCTGCGGCCGCTCCCCGAAGCGCCGGGGTGGTTCGCCTGCTTCGACGTGCTGCAGTTGAATGAAGACGAAATGCAGCAACTCGCGACCGAGCCCTTGGTGGTGGCGGCCGATGCCCTGCGCGCCGGGGTGTCGCTGCTCACGGTGACGGTCGGTCCGCGCGGCGCGATCTATTTCGCCCGACCGGGGTTTGACACACTCGCCGACCTGGCCAACCCTGCGCTCGAGGCGACCGGCCCGATCCGCACCGAGCGTCGCGCTCCGCCGGCCGTGGACGCCGTCGATCCGACGGGCTGCGGTGACGTCTTCGGCGCCACCTGCTTTGCCCGACTCCTCGCGGGCGACACCACCGTCGAGGCGGTGGACGCCGCCAATCGCGCGGCGGCGCGCAACGCGACCTTCCGCGGTGCGACCTCCCTAGCCCGCCACCTCCGTGGCGACCTGGTGCTCTCCTGATGCATGTCGTCTCGGTGCCGGCCTATCTCGATGATCGCACGCTCGACCAGCTCGCGGCCCAGTTGCCGCCCTGGCCGCCGGAAGGGCGCGTGCTGGTGGATGCGCATGCGACCGAGTGGTCGTCGCCGGCGGGATTCACCGCCCTGCTGACGCTGGGGCAGGCGCTCGCCGAACTGGGCGCCCCGACACCGCGACTCACCCTGCCGGGGGCCGATGGCGTCGCTTCCTATTGGGCCAAGGCCGGCTTCCTGCAGCACGCCGACACGCTCTTCGAGTTGCACGGCAAGGTGCCGCGCCGCCGCGCCGACGATGCCAGCGAGACGCTGCTCGACGTGACACCGATTCGTGAATCGAAGGACGTGCACGAAGTCGTGGGGCGGATCAACGAACGCTCCACCCAGATCCTCAAGCGCGAACTCGACCTCGAGGCGAGCGTCGTGGGCGGCTTCGGGCAATCGCTCTCCGAGACCTGCCAGAACATCACCGAACACGCCGGCACCGGCGGATGGGTCGCGGTCCACGTCTACAACTTCCGGCGACGCCTCGGCCGCAAGGCGGTGGTGATCGCGGTGAGTGATGCGGGCATCGGCTTCCGCCGCTCGCTGGAGGCAACGCAGGCCAAGCGCTTCGGCGAGCGCTGGGGTGATGGACTCGCCATCGAGACGGCGCTGATCCACAACATCTCCCGCTTCCGCGATCCGGGCCGCGGCCAGGGATTGGCCGGCACCAAGCGCTACCTGGCACGCTGGCAGGGCAAGATCTCGATCCGGTCGGGCACCGCACGCGTGTGCATCCCGCCGGCGTGGGACGACGAGCCGCCGATGACCGAGGGACTCGCATGGTTCCCCGGTTCGCAGGTCACCATCGTGATTCCCGCACGCGAGGTGGCAGGATGAGCGCCGTGATCCGCCTGGAACGCCTGCTGCACGAGACCGTGGCCACGCCCTACTCCGACCTCGTCACCCGACCCACCGGCGCCGCGGTGCGCCAGCGCGTGCTCGAGGCGCTCCAGGAAGCGTCGGGCGAGGAGGCCCACCTCGACTTCTCCGCCGTCGGCCTGGTGGACTTCTCCTGTGCCGATGAAGTCGTCGCCAAGCTCCTGAACCAGCTGGCACAACTTCCGATCGTGCAACTCCGCCTGCGCGGGCTGCGCGAAGACCACGCCGAGGCGATCGAGCACGCCCTGCTCTGCCATGGCCTCGCCGTGGTGGCGCTGTTGGCCGACTCGCCGCGCCCGCGGCTGCTCGGCCTGGTGCCCGACGACTGGCGCGACGCCTTCGCGGTGCTCGCCGACATGGGACGTGCCCCGGCGACGCCGGTGGCCGAGGCGCTGGCCTGGCCGCTGGCGCGGGCGCTGCAGGCGCTCGATGAACTGGCGGAACGACGCTGCGTGCTGGCCCATCCTGATGCGACGTTCGAACTCGGAGCCGTGGCATGACCTCGCGACTTGGCCTCTCCACCATCGCCATTCACGGCGGCGCGCCGCAGCGCGGCGCCGACTGGACGCCGGCGGTGACGCCCATCTACCAGAGCGCCACCTTCCGCAACCCGCTCGGCAGCGACGCCGAGGTGCTCTACACGCGGTACGGCAACAACCCGAATCAGGTCGCGCTGGCCAGCCGGTATGCCGCACTCGAAGGCGCCGAGGATGCGGTCTTCCTCGCCAGCGGGATGGCCGCCACGTCACTCGCCCACCTCGCGGTGCTGCGGCCCGGCGATCATCTCCTGGCCTCGCGATGGATCTATGGCGGCACCCGCGTCCTCTTCGACACCGAGTTCACCCGACTCGGCATCGAGATCAGCTATGTGGACCCCGATCACCCGCGCGACTGGCGCAAGGCGATCCGCCCCAACACCCGCGCCATCTTCATCGAGGCGCTCACCAACCCGCTGATGCGCGTCGTGGACGTCCCGGCGATCGCCAAGGTCACCAAGGCCCACGGCCTCGCCCTGCTGGTGGATGCCACCTTCTGCTCGCCGGTGATGTTCCGCCCCCTCGAGCATGGTGCCGACATCGTCATCACCTCGGCCACCAAGTATCTCAACGGCCACAGCGACATCATCGCCGGTGCGGTGGCGGGCACCTCCGCCCTCATCGAGGAGGTCACCAGGCTGATGCGGCTCTGGGGCCCCTCGATCGACCCGCACGCGGCGTGGCTGACCGAACGCGGTCTCAAGACGCTGGCCCTGCGCGTCGAGCGGCAGCATCGCAACGCCCTGGCGATCGCCCAGTGGGCGGCGAGCCGTCCCGAGTTCAGCGCCGTGCACCATCCCGGGCTGGTCTCCCATCCCGATCACGAGCTCGCGACGCGCCTCTTCCAGGGGTACGGCGGGATGGTCGGGCTGGTGCTCGAGGGCGGGGTGGCCGCCACACAACGCTTCCTCTCCCACCTCCGGCTCATCACGCATGCGCCGTCGCTCGCCGGGGTCGAGTCCCTCGTCTCGGAGCCGCGACTCACCTCGCACAAGGCGCTTGGCACGGCCGAGCGCACCGCGCTCGGGATTCCCGATGGATTCCTCCGTCTCTCCTGCGGCTGCGAGGACATCGATGACCTGCTCGCCGACCTCTCGGCCGCGCTCTAGCGGCCCCGCTATCTTTCGGACGTGATCCGCTTCACGAAGGTCTCCAAGCACTATCCCACGGGCACGGCCCCGGCCCTCGACGACGTGACCTTTCACGTCGCGCGGGGAGAGTTCGTCTTCCTCACCGGACACTCCGGCGCCGGCAAGTCCTCGCTCCTCAAGCTGATGTACGGCGACGAGCAGCCGAGCAGCGGTGACGTCCGGGTCTCCGGATTCCACATCGGGGCCCTCAAGCGCGATGAAGTGCCGCGCCTCCGTCGCCGCCTCGGCATCGTCTTCCAGGACTTCGGCCTGCTCGAGGACCGGACCGCGAGCGAGAACGTCGCGTTTGCCCTCGAGGTCACCGGCACGCGCGCGGATGTGATCCCGGCGCGGGTGACCAAGGTCCTCGCGCAGGTGGGGCTGCTCCACAAGGCGGAGTCGTTTCCGCGCGAGCTGTCCGGTGGCGAGCAGCAGCGCGTGGCAATCGCCCGGGCCCTGGTGAACGACCCGCCGATCCTCCTCGCCGACGAGCCGACCGGCAACCTCGACGAACGGGCCACGCGCGGCGTCTTCCAGCTGCTCACCGACATCAACGCGCTCGGCACCGTGGTGGTCATGGCCACCCACGACCTCGACCTCGTGCGATTCGGCGGACAGCGCACCCTCGAGCTGCGTGACGGCCGCATCGTCTTCGATTCCGGCAAGGACGGCGAGGGCTCCGCATGAAGCTGCTCTGGCGTGAGGCGATGCTCGCCTTCAAGCGCACCAGGACGCTCTCGGTCCTGTCGATCACCACCATTGCCTTTGCGCTCTTCGTCTCGGGGCTCTTCGGGCTGGTGGCGCTCAACCTGCGCTCCGCCCTGCGCAACGTGGCCGAGCGGGTCGAGGTGGTGGCGTTCGTGTTCCGCGGGACGCCGTCGCAGCAGCTGCAGGTGGCGAGCGATGACATCAGCGCCTTCCCCGAGGTACTGGAAGTGCGCTACGTCTCCGAGGAGGAGGCGCTCACCCGGGCGCGCCGCGACCTGGTCGAATTCCAGGAGGCGTACCAGGACCTCGAGATCAATCCGCTGCCGCCCTCGCTCGAGATCCGGTTGCGCCCCGAATTCCGCGACGCGCGGCACGCCGGCGAGGTGGCCGAGCGACTCCGCGGCTTCGAATTCGTGGAGGACGTCCGCTACGGACGGGACTGGGTCGAGCGACTCGACGCGCTGCGACAGATCGCCGCCTTCGTGGGCCTCGCCATCGGCCTCGCCTTCGCGCTCGTCAGCATCGTCATCATCGGCGTCACCATCCGCATGACCGTGCTGCACCGTGCGCGCGAGATCCGCATCATGCGCCTGGTCGGGGCCACCGACTGGTTCATTCGCGGTCCCTTCCTGCTCGAGGGGATCATCAAGGGCCTCATCGGCGGCGTCGTCGCGTCGATCCTCTGCGCGGCCGTCTTCGGCGCCTTCGCCGCCGGCCAGTTCGGCCTCGGCATGGGGCTGACGTTCTTCGGGCCGCTCGAGGTCATCGCGTTGCTCCTCTTCGGCATGCTGCTCGGGCTCACCGGGTCGCTGGTGAGCGTGGGCCGGCACCTGAAGAAGGTCTGAGCCGATGACCGAGGACCGGGGACCGAGAACCGAGAGCCGTGGACTGGAGAGCCGAGGGAGCGCGTCGATTCGCTCCGCAGGGTTCTCGGTCCTCGGTCCTCGGTCCTCGGTCCTCGTCGCATTGCTCCTCCTGCTGGCAGCGTTGCCTCTTGCTGGGCAAGGCACCCCCGACCTCGAAGCCTCGCGCCGCCGCCTCGAGCAGATCCGTCAGGAGCGCGAGCAGCTCCAGCGCCAGCAGCAGCGCATCACCGGCCAGGTGAGCGATGTCGGCGCGGCGCTGCGCAACCTCGAGCGGCAGAAGGACGCGACGACGCGCCTGGTGGGCGAGATCGAACGCCAGATCGGTGGGCTGGGGTCGCAGCTGGAGCGGTCGGCGGCGGAGATGACGCTGGCGCAGGACAACCTCGCCGACCGGAAGGCCGTGCTCCGACGGCGGCTCGCCGACATCTACAAGCGTGGCCCGCTGTACACCTTTCAGGTGCTCCTCGCGGCCGAGTCCTTCGGCGATCTCCTCACGCGCTACAAGTATCTGTACCTCACCTCGCGGCAGGATCGGGCGCTGGTGAGCGACGTCGAGCGGCTCACGGCGCGCGTCCGCAGCCAGCGCGACGAGTTGCTCGGCATCCGCAGCGAACTCGACCGTCGCCGTGGGGAGCGTGAGGCCGAGCTCGAGCGCTTCGCGAACCTTGCCGACGAGCGGCAGGCCCAGTTGCGCACGCTGCAACGCAGCTCGGCGCAGACCCAGCAGCGGCTCACCACGCTCGAGCGCGACGAAGCGCGGGTCAACGACCTCCTCGCCTCACTCGAGCGGGCACGCCGCACCGCCGAGGCCAATCGCGCGGCGCGCCCCGGCGCAGCGGCACCCCCGGTGGCATCCGGACGCAACCTCTCGACCGCCGACCTTGGCAAGCTCGAATGGCCGGTGGATGGCGCGATCCTCTTCGAGTTCGGGCGCGATACGCTCAAGAGCGGCGCGGTGGTGCGCAACCAGGGCATCGGCATCGGCGCGCCGGTGGGGACCCCGGTGAAGGCCGTCGAGGCGGGCACCGCCGTGCTGGTGCGCCGCCTCTCGACCTACGGCCTCTCGGTCTTTGTGCAGCATGGCGACGGCTACTACTCGCTCTACATGCAGCTGCAGAACACCTCGGTCACCGAGGGGCAACAGGTGACGCGCGGCCAGATCCTCGGCACCGTGGGCGGTGCCAACTCGGACCATGGGCCGCATCTGTATTTCGAGATTCGCGGGGCGCAGCAGATCGCGCTCGATCCGCTGGTCTGGCTGCGGCGGCGCGGCAGGTAACCGGCGAGGCGCCGCGTCAGGCGGCGCTGCCGATCCGGTCCACGTCCTGCGCCTTGCCGTCGAGGAGCGCCGCCTCGACGCGCGCGAAGAGATCCTCGGGACGGTGCACGCCCGCGTGCGGATACACGGCCACACCGGCGGTGAGCCGACAGCGCACGCCGAGTTGCAGTTCGCCGAGCCCGGCCGGCTCCATGCGCTCGCGAATCCGGTGCACGGTGTCGCGGGCCCCATCGAGGTCGGTCTCGGGGAGGAGCAGCAGGAACTCCTCGCCCCCGTACCGGGCCACGAAATCGGGCGCACGCAGCTCACGCTGCAACAGGCGACCGAGGTCGGCGAGGAGGCGATGTCCGCCGTCCCGGCCGAGGCGCTCGTTGATGACGCGCATGCCGTCCACATCGAGCAGCACGAGCGCGAAGCTCACGTCGTAGCGGCGCGCGCGGTCGAACTCCTCGCGAATGCGACGGTCGAGCGCGTCGAGGGTGCCGCAGCCGGTCAGCGGATCGACGTGCGCGGTGATGGCCTGGCGCCGCACGATGGCACCGCGCCGCTCCTCCGTCTCGAGCAGCCGGCTGGTGGCGGTCACGGCGAGCTCGGCGAACTCCACCTGCGCGGTGGTCAGCGGCGGTTGGCCGATTCGCGTGCGGAGCACCACGCTCCCGACGCTGCGACCCATCGGCCGGAGCGGAATGGCGGCGGTGCTGGCGAGGTCGGTCGGCGGGGCGATCACCCCGGGGCGACCAATGGTGGTCCGGAAGAGCGGGCTCTCGCGCACGTCGCGCAAGTGACAGGTGATGCCCGACGAGGCCGCGGCCACCGCCTCGGGCCACCGCTCCAGCTCCACCTCCGCGTCGCGTACCTTGGGCCGATCGCTCGCGGCCACCAGGCGGCCACCAGAGGCGTCGGGATGATGGAGGAGACAGCTCACGGAGCCGAGGTCGAGGGAACGCGCGAGGCCATGCACCAGGGCGTGCAGCATGTCTTCACGATAGAGTTCGGTGGCCACCGCCTGCAGCACCTCGAAGAGGCGGAGGTCCTTGCCGCGGCCAGCCTGCGTCCCGCCGCGCGGCGCGACCAGGCGAGCGCGCAGTCGCGCCACCAGCTGCCGGGACTCGAGCGGAAGCAGGATCGCCTCGTCGGCGCCCGCCTCGGCGGCACGGACCAGGTCGAGCGGATCATCGCTCGAAATCAGCACCACGATCTGCGCCCCGCTGCGCCGGGCGGTGCCGAGCGAGTCGATCATCTCGCGACCGCCGATCCCGAGCGAGACGCAGGTGGCCAGGACCAGGGCCGGACGATCTTCCGGGAGGCCGCGGATGTCCTCGACCTCGGCGACCTGGAACCCGGCACGCACCAACTCCCCCTCGAGGCCGATCGGGCGCTCGTGGGGCGAGCCCACGAGGATCACCAAGGGCCGATTCGCGGGCGGAGCCGCCCGGCCTGTCACCAGCGGCGAAGAGGGATCAATGCGCAAGACGTCTGACACGGGACCTCGACACGAAGAGAAGTCGGTCGAGACGGCGCCACGCCCAGGAGAACTGCTGGGAGCGCACGTCTCGACGTCGGGAGGCCCCGCCACCGCCCCCGGCCGCGGTGCGGCGATCGGGGCGACGGCACTCCAACTCTTCACCAAGACCCCGAACATGTGGCGGGAACCTGAGGTGACGCCGGAAATCGCGGCCGCCTTCCAGCGGGCGCGGGCGGAGCATCCTGTCGGGGCACTCGTTTCGCACGATTCGTACCTGATCAATCTGGCCTCCCCCGACCCGGCATTGCGGGCCAAGTCGAGCCAGGCATTCTGTGGCGAACTCACGCGCTCACAAGCACTTGGCCTCGACGGGATCGTCTCGCACCCGGGCAACTTCATCGATGACCACGATGCGGGACTGGAGCGGAATGCGGGAGCGATCACCGAGGCACTCCGCACGGTGCCGGGGACGGTGATGGTCTATCTGGAGACCACGGCGGGGACCGGGACGGTCCTGGGGCGGACCTTCGAAGAGCTCCGGGACATTCGGGATTTGATCGGGGCGGACGTGCGTGACCGGGTCGGGTTTTGCGCCGACACCTGCCACCTCTACAGCGCCGGCTACGACCTCGTGAACGACTTCGACGGCGTCTGGGCGGCCTGGGAGCGGATCATCGGAATGCAGCACCTCCGTTGCCTGCACCTGAACGACTCCAAGAACCCCTTCGCGTCACGGAAGGACCGGCACGAGCTGATCGGCGACGGCTCGCTCGGCACCGAGCCGTTCCGGCGCATCATGCGCGACCCCCGCTTCGCCACCATCCCGAAGATCCTGGAGACCCCCAAGGGCGACGAGGACGAGACCACCAACGACCGTCGTATGCTCGCGCTGCTCCGGTCGTTCGAGGCGGCGAATTGACCGCCGCCCCCTCAGGGCCGCATCTTCGGACCATGCGCCTCTCCATCCTGACGGTCCTCGTCCTGGCCGCGGCACCGGTTCCTGCCGCGGCCCAACTCTCGGTGCGGGTCGGCGCCGGGGCCACCTTGGGCAACGCCCTGGTCTCGGAGGCGATCGTCTATGACGATATCATCTCCCTCAAGACCGGCGTTGCGCCGACGCTCGCCCTCGCCCTCGGCTATCCGGTCGCGCCGAGGTACCAGCTGCTGCTCGAGGCCAGGATCGCGAGCTCGGGGATGACAGCCACCAGCGACGAGGGCGACGCCGACCTGGGCACCCTGCGCACCATCGGGGTGACGGTGATGGCCGAGGGACCACTGCCGTACGGGATGCGCTTCCAGATCGGCGGCGGCGCCATCAAGTACTCCCCGTCGGAAGCCACGGGCGTCTTCCTCGCAGACGCGCCGATGAAGCCGATGGTCACCGCCGGGCTCGGCTGGGTCCGCGCCTTGCGGCCCGGGCTCGACCTGCACCTCGGCGGACGCTGGGACATGCACGAATTCACCACCACCACGCTGCGGCAACGCGGCTGGTCCCAGGCGCAGCGGATCAACCGCGTCGCCTTCACCATCGGTCTCGAGCGAGGCTTCTGATGCGCCGCATTGCCTGCCTCGCCCTCCTCGGTCTCGCGGCCTGCGCCGACCTCGTGCCGCCGCGTTCGTCCGAGAGCTATTACGAGTACCGGCAGGTCAGCGGCCTCGACACGCTCTCGTTCAAGTGGCTGCCGAGCCAGCTGCCGGTGAAGATCTGGGTGGCCGATGACTCGCCGCTGCTCCCGCACGTGGTCACCGCCATCGATCGGTGGGAGCGCGCCTTCCTCTTCGGCGAATTCCGCGCGACCCTGGTGCCCGATTCCAACACGGCCGACGTCATCGTGCGCAACACGCCGCCGGTCTCCCTGCTCACGGTCAGCGTGCTCAGCGCCTTCGCCCCGCAATGCACCGGCGAAACCACCTTCGAGTTGGCGCAGGGCGGCGACGCCCTGCAGCTCCCGTGGCGGATCTTCGTCTGGCCGGCCTCGAATCCCAACGCGAACGGCATCGAGACCTGCTACGCCATCACGGTGACCCACGAGCTCGGGCACGCCCTCGGGATCATCAACCCGAACCACACCGGGGCCCAGGTCGGGGATGTGATGTATCGGGATCCGGTGTTCAATGGCATCAGCGAACGCGACCGGGCCACCGTGGAGCGGCTCTACCACGGGCCCACGACGTTGCGGCCGCTCGCCCGCACCCCGAACCCCTCGGCCCGCTAGCGGCCGCCCCAATCCCGCGCCGCCGGTCCCCGAGTTTGCCCGGGGGGCCGGCGGCGGCCATTTTTGTGGCTGGTCCACCCAGGTGGGTGGACGCGCCTGTCCCCATCGGAGAGATGATGAGCCCCACCACCCCGCTCGACGCCGCCGCCCCGGACTGGGTCCACCACCCCCGCCTGCAGGCGTGGGTCCACGAGATGGCCGCGCTGACCCAGCCGGACCGGATCCACTGGTGTGACGGCTCCCAGGCCGAATACGACATGCTCTGCGAGCAGATGGTGTCGTCGGGGATGCTGGTCCGGCTCAACCCGTCGAAGCGCCCCAACTCCTTCCTGGCCCTCTCCGATCCGAGCGATGTGGCGCGCGTCGAGGACCGCACCTTCATCTGCAGCAAGCGAAAGGTCGATGCCGGCCCGACCAACAACTGGGTCGAGCCGAAGGAGATGCGGGGCACCCTCAAGGGACTCTTCGCCGGCTCGATGCGCGGTCGCACCATGTACGTGGTCCCCTTCTCGATGGGACCGATCGGCTCGCCGCTCTCGCACATCGGCGTGGAGCTCTCCGACTCGCCCTACGTCGTGGTCAACATGCGGATCATGACGCGCATGGGACGCGCCGTGCTCGAGGCGCTCGGCGACGGCGACTTCATTCCCTGCGTGCACACCGTCGGTGCGCCGCTCGCGGGCGGCGAGGCCGACGTGAAGTGGCCCTGCAACGCGCAGAAGTACATCGTCCACTTCCCCGAGGAGCGGGAGATCTGGTCGTACGGCTCCGGCTACGGCGGCAACGCGCTGCTCGGCAAGAAGTGCTTCGCGCTGCGCATCGCCTCGGTGATGGGGCGCGATGACGGCTGGATGGCGGAGCACACGCTCATCCTCGGCGTCGAGGATCCGCAGGGCCAGAAGACGTACGTGGCCGCGGGCTTCCCGAGCGCCTGTGGCAAGACCAACTTCGCCATGATGATCCCGCCCGACGCGTATCAGGGGTGGAAGGTCACCACGGTCGGTGACGACATCGCCTGGATCCGCCCCGGCGAGGATGGCCGCCTGCACGCGATCAATCCCGAGGCCGGCTACTTCGGCGTCGCGCCGGGGACCTCCGAGGCGACGAACCCGAATGCGATGGCCTCGTGCGCAGCCAACGCCATCTTCACCAACGTGGCCCTCACTGAAGACGGCGATGTCTGGTGGGAAGGGATGACCGCGACGCCACCGGCCAAGCTGACGGATTGGCGCGGCCAGCCGTGGACGCCGGCCTCCACGACGCCCGCCGCGCACCCGAATGCCCGCTTCACCGCCCCGGCGGCCCAGTGTCCCTCGATCGATCCCGCGTGGGAAGATCCGGCGGGCGTGCCGATCTCGGCCTTCATCTTCGGCGGCCGCCGCGCGTCCACCGTGCCGCTGGTGCACCAGGCCTTCAACTGGAGCTTCGGCGTCTACCTCGGCGCCACCATCGGCTCCGAGACCACGGCGGCCGCGGCCGGCGCCACCGGGCAGGTGCGTCGCGACCCGTTCGCGATGCTGCCGTTCTGCGGCTATCACATGGGCGACTACTTCAACCACTGGCTGCAGATGGGCCGCGGATTGACCGACCCGCCGCGCATCTTCTGCGTCAACTGGTTCCGCAAGGACGCCGCCGGGAAGTTCATCTGGCCGGGCTTCGGGCAGAACATGCGCGTGCTCGAGTGGATCGTCGGTCGCGTCCGCGGGCGCGCCTCGGGGATCGAGTCGCCGATCGGCTGGATGCCGCGCTACGAGGACCTCCGCTGGGACGGCCTCGACTTCCCCAAGGAGACCTTCCTGCAGCTCATGGAAGTGGATCGCGAGCAGTGGAAGTCGGAGCTGCTTGGCCACCGCGAGCTGTTCGAGAAGCTCTACGACCGGCTGCCGCAGGAGTTCATGTACATGCGCGAGCTGATCCTCTCGGCCCTGTGGCGGAGCCCGGAGCATTGGCGGTTGGAGGCAGAGGCGTAGGAGTCCTGAGTCGTGAGTCGTGAGTCCTGAGGGGTGTCATCCTGAGCGAAGCCCCGCCCCCGCAGGGCGGCGGGGCGCAGTCGAAGGACCTCCCACGACTCAGGACTCAGGACTCTTTTCGAGGTTCTATGACGCAATTCGAAGTCATCCGCGACCCGCTCTGGGACAACATCCGCCTCGAGCCGGTCGCGGCGGCCGCCATGGACACGCCGGCGGTGCAGCGGCTGCGCTACGTGCGCCAGCTCGGCCACGCCTTCCTGGTCTATCCTGGCGCCACACATTCGCGCTTCGAACATGCGCTGGGCGCCTACCACCTCACGCGCCGCGCCCTGGCCACGCTCGAGGAGCGCGGCGACCTCGCGCAGGTGCCCGAGGACGAGCAGCTCGCCGTGCGACTCGCGGCGCTGCTGCACGACATCGGCCACTATCCCTTTTCCCATGCGCTCGAGGAGGCCGGGTTCCCCTCCCACGAGGCGCTCGGCGTGCGGCGTCTGGGCCAGGGCCCGCTCGGCACGCTGCTTCGCGGCATCGGCGGTGATGCCTTCATCGCCCGCATCGCCGGGATCATTCAAGGTGACCATGCCTCGCCCCTCGGCGGCCTGATCTCCGGGTCGCTCGACCTCGACAAGATCGACTACCTCTCGCGTGATGCGCGCCAGTGCGGCGTCCCCTACGGCACGGTGGACGTCGATCGCCTGCTTGCCTCGCTCTGCCTGGTGACCGAGGCGAACGGGGCGCTCGCCGTGGGCGTGCACGAGAAGGGGGTCAGCGCCCTCGAGTCACTGCTCTTCGCGAAGTACCAGATGTACCGGAACGTGTACTGGCACCACGCCGTGCGCAGCGCCACCTGCATGTTCAAGCGCGCCGTCCGTGTTGCGGTGCGGAGTGGGCGCCTCGACCCAGCCATCATTGCCGAGGCCACCGATGGCTCGCTCACCACGGCCCTGGCCGCCGACGACGTGACCGGCCTCGCCGCGGCGCTCCAGCACCGGCAGCTGCACAAGCGCGCACTCGACCTGCCCGCCAGCGAGGTTCCCGACCTGCCGAGCTGGATCTGGGAGGATCCCGACGCGCTGGAGCGCGCGGAAGACGCCATCGCGGCGGAGTTGGCACTCCCCGCCGGCGGCGTGCTGGTGGACTTCCCGGCCCGCTCGTCGATGCTGTCGGTGGACCTGCCGCTGCTGACGCGCCGCGGCACCGTGGAGCGGCTCACCGATGAAGGGCGCGCGGGGCAATTGGGCCTGCCGCGGATTGCCGCAGAGCTCTATCGCAGCGCGCGGCGGCTGCGGATATTCACGGTGGGTGGGGTGAAGCTGGCAGGGGTGCCGGGGATACTGCTGACGTGAGTCCTGAGTCGTGAGTCCTGAGTCCTGAGAAGTGTCATCCTGAGCGAAGCCCCGCCCCCGCAGGGCGGCGGGGCGAAGTCGAAGGACCTCTCACGACTCAGGACTCACGACTCAGGACTCAGGCCCGAAGCGCCGGAATCTCCCCCGTCGGCGGCGACACCG
>Ga0073899_10001045_pt1 | contig 25526 bp, 18 predicted proteins | sample KloWWTmetaKNB5Ph_FD_88975 | JGI IMG/M metagenome (GOLD analysis project Ga0073899, IMG submission 88975) | Active sludge microbial communities from Klosterneuburg, Austria, studying microevolution and ecology of nitrifiers - Klosterneuburg... | ecosystem: Engineered > WWTP > Aerobic digester >... | reverse complement strand
TCGGCACGCACCCGGATCACGCCGTGCGACTCCAGCAGCGGCTGCGACTGGCTGGTCTTGCCCGCACCCGACAAACCGCTCGCGATCAGCAGTGCCGGCGCCGGCGCGTGCGTCTGCGCGGCGGCGAGGGCGAGGTAGCGCCCACACTCGGCCAGGCTTTGCGCGCGCGCCTCGCCCTCGACCTGGGTCGCCCGGATCGCCGCAATCTTGGCGCGCACCATCGCGCGATAACTGAGGTAATAGGGCAGCACGCGCAGCCCAGCGTAGTCGCCCGTACGTTCCAGCCAGGCATTCAGGAAGCGCCAGCCGAGCGCTGCCTCGCCGCGCGCCTGCAGGTCCATGACGAGGAAGGCCACGTCTGCGATCACGTCGGTCCAGCGCAGTTCGGCGCTGAACTCGATGGCATCGAATAATCGCGGTTCGCCATCAAGCACGACCAGGTTGCCCAGATGCATGTCGCCGTGACATTCGCGCACCCGGCCCGCCCCGAGGCGGGCATCGAACACCGGTGCGAGCACGGCGAACTGCGTCTCGGCCCAGTCCTCCACGCGCGCGAGTTCGGCGAGCAGCACCGGGTCATTGATCCGCTCGCGGATCTGCTCGAAGTTCTGCCGCACCGGCGCATGCACCCGCGCCGCATGGCCAAAATCCCCGGCGGGCCGAGCCACCGCCGCCGCCGCGTGAAACTCGGCAACGTGGCGGGCAAGGCGGTCGAACAGCGAAGGCTCAAGCCGCCCCGCTTCGAGCAGCCGGCTGAACAGCCCAGCCTGGTCGAAGCGACGCATGCGGACCAGATAATCGAGCGGCATGGCACCCGCGCTGCCCGGCGCCACTGCCGCCCCGCCCGCAGCCTCCGCTCCTGCGGCTCCCACACTCAGCCCATGGGCAGTGCGCCACACTGGCACCACGGCCTCGTAGATCGCAGGCAGCGTGCGCTGGTTGAGCCGCAACTCATCCTCACAGGCCGCCCGGCGGCGCTCAAGCGTGCTGAAATCCAGAAACCCCAGATCGAGCGGTTTCTTAAGCTTCCACGCATATTCCCCTGCAAGCAGCACCCAGGAGATGTGCGTCTCGATCAGTTCCACACCGCCGGCCGAGTCCGGCAGCACGCCGGGCCGCATCAGCCCCTGCACGAGTTGGTCATCGATGTCCATCTGCCCTGTCCCCATGAATATCAGCCTATGTTAGCCGAGACGGGCTGCAGGCCCTGAGCGCCGGGTTGCCGGACCGCAGCACAACAGGAGACAGAGGGTGCGTGAGGGAAGAATCCGAAGAAGGTCCATGGGCCGGTCTATCGAACAGGCGATGCAGCCCCAACCCTCCGCCACCCAGACGGCGTCGCACGCCCTCGCCGCCCTCGCCCTCAGGAAAGATCGGGCAGGGAGGTGGCCCGACACTTGTCGCAGACCTCCCACGGCACGCACTCGCACACTCGCGTGTGTTCGACGCCGCGCCGTCCGACCTCAAGCGCGGCGGACGTATCAAGAACCCGTGTCGGAGTACGTTGCCCGGTACGTGCAGCGTCCTTGCCCGCCGGAGTGGTCGAGGCAACGTGCGCTGTGGGCGACCAGCGCGCGAACGCCGCGAGGTCTTCCTTGCCCTCGATGTACCAAAGTTTCTTCACCGCATCCCAGCGCGCACCAAGCTTCTTGGCCTCGTCCTTTTCAGCGAAGGGAACCTTCAGATTCAGCCTCATGGCGTTTCCAGGGCAGGCAATGCCTGCAGTGCGGGCTGACATTATAAGCGGCCTGAACGCGGCCCCCGGACCGCAACACCGGGGGCCGCGGCTGTTCAGCGCCGCTTCGGCAGCATTAGGCGCAAGGTGTTGTCGTGCATCACATAGTGATGGAGCAGGGCCGCAGCCGCATGCACCCCGATCAGGTAGTAGCCGATGGTGCCGATCACCTCGTGTATCTCCTTCAGCGAATCGTACAAGGCCTTGTCCTCGCCGATCAGCAGCGGCAATTGCAGGCCATAGAAAACGACGGGTGCGCCTTTTGCACTCACCGCCAGCCACCCGAGCAGGGGCATGCCGAGCATGAAGAGGTACAGCGCGATGTGCACGGCTGCGGCCGAGCGCTGCTGCCAAAGCGGTATGGGGGGCGTGATACCGGGAGCGGCCCCGGCGAGCTGGCGCATCACCAAGCGTGCAACAACCAGGGCAAGAACGCCGAGGCCAAGCATGAAGTGCCAGACCTTGAGCGCTGCGCGCAAGTCGCTGCCCTTTGGCGCCAGGTCATGCAGGTTGATCATCGCGTACACCGCGACCATCAGCAGCAGCATCAACCAGTGCATGCCGATCGACAGCGATCCGTAGCGATCGGTCGTATTTCTGAAAACCATGATATTCACTCCCTGGCACGTCGTGCCGTGCAAGAAAAAGGCGTGGTCGTTCGTTGCGCTGCCGCCCTCACCCGCTATCGATGAGCCTCCTGGTAATCCTGGAAGGACGGATCGTGGGGCCGCCCACGGGACAAACGACCACGGGCGAGAACGGCTCAGTGGCTGCGCATGACCGCCGTGTTGATGACCTCACCGGTGAAGGGGTGAACATCGATTTTCACCAGCCGCCCTTGCGCATCGGTAGCCTTCATCCGGTAAGCGTCGCGCTCGCGCTCGATCTTCGCGAGCTCGCGATAACCCATGGCTTCGACCTTGACCTGCGCCTGGTGCAGCGTCAGCCAGGTGGCGTGACTGGTGCTGCTGCCTTCGGCCTTGTCACGCTTGACTTCAGTCTTGAGGATCTCTCCGGTGAAGGGATCAACATCGATCGTCACCAGGCGCCCTTGCGCGTCGGTGGCCTTGATTTCGTCTTTGTCGCGCTCGCGCTCGAGCGTGGAAAGGTCGTGATAGCCCAGGGCTTCGACCTTGAGCTGGACCTCGTGCACGCTAAGCCGGGAGGCCTGGGCGTTGCCGGCGATGTTGCTCTGGGCCATGACCGGGGCGAGTGCCGCTCCACCTGCGACGATGACGGCGCCGAGGGCGAGCGTGGTGATAAGGGTTTGGGCACGCATGATGGTTTCTCCTGTTGCAGTGGTCAGCGGTCTTTGCTTCGACCGTGGAGCCATGCTGCGCCGGGAGAGCTGAACTGACGCTGAACGTCATACGCCCTCGATGCAGACGCCCGCATCGAGGACAAACACCCTTACCGAATCATCTCTGATGCGCGCGTGGTCATTCAAGAACGGGGGGTTGCGCGAGCCAGGGTGCAGTCTGGACGTGCATGAAGTTCAGGCGCGAATCCGCACCCGGCTTCCCTTCACCCCCTGCACCACCTCGATCGCCACGTCGATCTGCTGCTTCATTTCCTCGACGTGCGAGATCACGCCCACCGTGCGGCCGCGCTGCTGCAGGTCGATCAGCGCTTTCATCGCCATGTCGAGCGATTCGAGGTCGAGGCTGCCAAAGCCCTCGTCGATGAACAAGGTGTCGAGCTGCACCCCGCCGGCGTAGGCCTGAACCACATCGGACAGGCCGAGGGCGAGCGACAGCGAGGCCATGAAGCCTTCGCCACCGGACAAGGTGCTGGCCGGGCGGCTGCGGCCGGTGTATTCGTCGAACACTTCGAGATCGAGGCCGGCGGCGCGACGGCCGTCGGCGACGTCCTCGCGGCGCTGGAGCTGGTAGCGGCCGCGGCTCATGGCCGACAGACGCAGCGAAGCGGCGCGCAGCACGTCGTCGAGCAGAGCGGCGAGCACGTAGCGCTGAAAGGTCAGATTGCGGCCGTTGTTGCCGTTGGCGATGTCGGACAGGTGGCCGACGATGCCGTATTCGGCCTCGATGGCACCCGATTCGCGCGCGATCTCGTCGACCCGGGTCAGCGTGTCGACGAGCGTGCCGAGCGCAGCTTGTGCCTGGCTGATGCGGGCGAGCACGGATTCCACCTGCTCGCGGGTCGCCGTGGCGCCGGCCTCGAGCGCGACAAGGTCAGGGCGGACCAGGCCGACAAGGCCTTGCGCGGCGCGCGCAGCGCGCTCACGGGCGGCGGCCAGGCGGTCATCGGCATCGCGCAGCGCGGTTTCGAGGGCGGCGACGCGCGCGGCCGGCAGCAGTGCGGCGCGCCAGGCGGCTTCGGCATCGGCAAGGGCATCCGGGGCGCAGGGCATTGAGCCGCCCGCGAGTGAGCCGTCTGGTGGTGACTCCCGCACTTCGCCTGCCGCCATCGGGCTGCTCGGGTCCGGGTGCACAGCCGGGCAGAAGTCTGCGCCCTGCAAAGCCTCGACAAACTGCTGGCGGGCCTCCTCGACACGCGCCACCGCAGCCTGCACGGCTTCGCTCAGCGTGGCGTGCTGGGCGCGGCGGGCAGCATCAAGGCCGGCGGCTTCATGGTGGGCGGACTGGGCCTGCTGCAGTGCCTGCTCAAGTTGCTGGCGGGCGGCCTGTGCTGCCGCAATCGCCGCCTGTAGCGCGGCCGGCGTGCGCAAGACCTCGGGCACACCGGCACGGCGCTCATCGGCCACGTGCAGCGCGCTGCGGGCGACGCTGGCGGCTTCGTCCGACTGACTACGGGCCTGCTCGCAGGCTGTCGCGGCAGCGGCAAGCTCGCTGTCCGCCGCCTGCAACTGCGTGCGAAGCGGCGCGAGCTCGGCCGCGGCGGTGCGCGCGGCTTCAAGCTGGCGGCGCAAGGTCGGGGGCGACAAAGCCTCATCCACCGTGGCGCGGTCTGCACAACCCGTCACAGCATGTGCTTCTTCACTTGCCGGCGGCATGGGTTGGGCAGCGACAAGCGTGTTACCTGGCCCCTCATCGCCCCCCGGCCCGCTGGCGGCATCCGGACCGGACTGCAGCGCGGCCTCGCGAGTTGCCACTTCGGCAGCGGCCGTGGCGCGCGCCAGCTCGGCGGCATTGAGCGTGCGTCGTGCCTCATCGAGTCCCACCTCGGCGTCACGCGCGCGCTCAGTCGCAAGCTGCAGGGCCTGTTCGGTGGGCAGTTCGCCCTCGTGTTGCGCCCGTGCCGGGTGGGCGCTGCTGCCACACACCGGGCAGGCCTCGCCGTCGTGCAGGTGGCGGGCCAGGATGGCGGCCTGGGCCTGGCGCCAGCGAGCATCGAGCGCGGCAAGCTGCGCGCGGGCGGCAGTCGTGGTCTGCTGCGCAGCGTCGAAGAGCTGCCTGGCCTTGGCTTCTGCCGCCTGCCGGGTGGCAAGCTGCTTGCGGGCGCGCGTCAGTGCAGCCTGGGCCTCGGCGCGCTGTTCGGCCTGCTGCAGGCGCAGCGCCAGCGCGGCCGCATCGGCCGCCAGCGGCTGCAGGGTATCGATGCGCCCAGCCAGGGCACCGCGCTTGGCGGCGAGCGCTTCATGCCGCGCAAGAACTGCGGCGAGGGCCTTGGCGGCGGCGATGCGCTCGGCATCGCGCCGAGTGGCTTCGGCTTCGGCCTGAGCCAGGCGAGTGACGGCCTCCGCCAGATTTTCGAGCTGCAGTCGTTCGCGCTGGGCCGCCTCGCGCTGGGGCGCGCGGGCGGTCTCGGCCTGCAAGGCGGTTGCGGTCTGGGCGAGGCGGCGGGCGGCCTCGGCCGCATCGCGGGCCGCTTGCGCCGCGCGCTGCTGCTCCTCGTCGGCCGCGCGGCGCGCGGCGGCCAGCGCATTGTCCGCGGGCAGCACCTGCTGTGCACGGCGCGCCTGCGCCAGCCGCGCGCGCTGGGCGTCGACTTCCGCCTTGCCGGATTCAAGCGCCTGCAGCGCCGCGCTGGCGCTGGCGGCTTCGACGAACTGAACTTCGACGGCCTGCCCCTGCTGCAGCGCTGCACGGGCGGCGGCGTCCTGAGTACGTGCACGCTGTGCCTCGTCGGCCAGTGAAGCCAGCGCGACCTGCACGCTGTCGCGCTGGGCGATGAGCGCGTCTACGGTGGCGACGCCCGCCTGATCGAGCAGGGTCTTGCGCCGCAGCGCGGCCTTCTCGGCGCGTTCGCTCAAGGCGGCGGCCTCGGCTTTCAGGGCGTCCTGCACACGCTTGTAGGTGGCGGTGCCGAACAGGGTTTCGAGAATCCGCTCGCGCTCGGCCGAACTGGCGGCAAGCAACTTGCGGAACTGGCCCTGTGGCAGCAGCACGACCTGGCGGAACTGCTCGGCCTTGAAGCCCAGCAAGTCCTCGATCAGCGCGCTGACCTCGGTCGTCTTGTGCGCCAGCGGCGACCCGGTTTCGGCATTGCCGTCGAGCCGGAACAGCTCGGCTTTGGCCAGCACCTTGACCAGTTTGTCGCCGCGCAGCGCAGCGCGCTCTTGCTCGGGCACGCGGCGCACGCGGTAGCGGCGTTCGCCGAGCGCAAACTCGAACTCCACCTCGGTCTGCAGCGCCGCGTCGGCATGATGGCTGCGCATCTCGCGCGCGCTGCGCTCACCGCCCGAGGTGTCGCCATAGAGCGCGTAAGTGATGCCGTCGAGGATGGAGGTCTTGCCGGCGCCGGTGGGACCGCTGATCAGAAACAGCGCGCCGGGCGGCAGACGGGTGAAGTCGATCTCCTCGCGCCCGGCAAAGGGACCAAAGGCCTGCAGAACAAGCTTGAGCGGTTTCATGCGTGGCGCGCCTCCTGCTCCAGGCCCTCGACGATGCGCTCGAGCACCGCGCGCCCCGCAGCATCGAGCGGCAGGCCAGTGGTTTCCTGATGGAAGCTTGCGAACAGGTCCGGAATGCGAATGCGGCGGTGGTCGGCAGCAGCGCGCCCTGGGCCGTCGCCAATCAGCGCAGGACGTTCAATGGCAAGCGCGTTGGGATACGCAGTGCGCAGCTTGCCCATCGCGTCGAGCAGCGCACCGGTGTCGCTGAGGCGGGCAAGGATGTAGTCGTCGCGCCGTGGGTCGGAGGTGCCGGCAGCAAGAATGGCATCGAGCGTGCCTTCGACGATGCGCAGGTCGCGGCGCGGCTTCAGCGCGATACGCTCGACCGTGGCCCCACCCGCGGCGTCGAGTTCGACCAGGTTGACCGACTTGCTGTGATCCGCCTCCGAAAACGAATACTTGAGCAGCGAGCCGGAATACTGGATGCGCGCCTCGCCCACCTGTTGCGGCCGATGCAGATGGCCCAGCGCAACGTAGTCGAAGCCGTCGAACAGGGCGGCGGAAACCGCGCCGCTGGCGCCGACCGACAGCGGGCGCTCGGACTCGCTTTCGCTGCCGCCGAGCACGAAGGCATGCGCCACCACCACGCTGCGCGCGCCTTCTGGATGGGCTGCGCGTGCGGCCCACAGCTGGGCGGCGAGTGCCGCCTGATGCGAGTCGATGATGGGTGCCGCGGTGTCGTCGTCCGCAGTGTCGCCCTCGTTTTGCCGCGTGCCACCCAGGATCGCGCGCACCACGCCAGGCTCGGCATAGGGCAGCGCATGAATCGCCACCGGGCCATGGGCGTCGTGCAGCACCAGCGGTTGCACGTGCGACTCCACCACGCCGCGCACGACCAGCCCTGCGCCACCCAGCAGGCTGGCGCCAAATGCCAGGCGGTCAGGACCGTCATGGTTGCCGGCAATCATCACCACCGGAATGCGCAGCCCCTGCACCAGTTCGGTCAGCACCACGTCGAGCAGACGCACGGCCTCGGACGGCGGCACCGAGCGATCAAAGATGTCGCCAGCCAGCAGGATGGCGTCAGGGCGCAGGTCGGCGGCAAGGCGCACGAACTCGCCCAGCACCTGAGCCTGATCTTCGAGCAGCGAAGCGCCGTGATGAACACGGCCCAGATGCCAGTCGGCGGAGTGAAGAAAGCGCATCGGCGTTACCTGTTACGGCCCGCAAGGGCGCGCCTCACGAGCAGGCAGGATGACGATCGGCAGCGGCGCGCGCGCGACGCCGGGGCTGATCAGTGGACGAGTGGGTGATTCAGCGGAACACGATGGTCTTGTTGCCGTGCACCAGTACCCGGTCTTCCAGGTGGTAGCGCAGGCCGCGCGCGAGCACCGTTTTTTCGATGTCCTTGCCGTAGCGCACCATGTCCTCGACGGCGTTGGAATGGTCGATGCGGATCACGTCCTGATCGATGATCGGCCCCTGGTCGAGGTCGGCAGTGACGTAGTGGCAGGTCGCGCCGATCAGCTTGACCCCCTTGTCCCAGGCCTGGTGGTAGGGCTTGGCGCCGACGAAGCTGGGCAGGAAGCTGTGATGAATGTTGATGATGCGTCCCGGGTAGGCAGCGCACAGCGCGGGCGACAGGATCTGCATGTAACGCGCCAGCACCAGGGTGTCACCGCGCACCTCTTCGAAGATGCGCTGCACTTCGGCGTAGGCAGTCGCCTTGTTGTCAGCCGTGACCGGCACATGGTGGAAGGGAATGCCGTGCCACTCGACGAAGCCACGGAAGGTGTCGTGGTTGGAGATCACACACGGGATCTCGATGTCCAGTTCCTTTGATTGCCAGCGTGCCAGCAGGTCGTACAGGCAGTGCTCCTGCTTGCTCACCAGCACCACCACCCGCTTCTTGACCGCGGAGTCGCTGATCTTCCAGTCCATCTCGAGCTCTTCGGCCAGCGGGCGGAAGCGCTCGCGGAACTCGGCGAGGTGAAAGGGCAGCGAATCGGCCTTGATCTCGATGCGCATGTAGTAGCGCCCGAGGGCCTCACCGTTGCGCGGCAGCTCGGCGTGCAGCGACGTTTCGAGGATCCAGCCCTTGTGTTCGGCGATGAAGCCCGACACCCGGGCGACGATGCCGACGCGGTCGGGACAGGAGGCGGAAAGCGTGAAAAAACGTTCGCGGTGCATGATGTCTCGTGGGCTCAGCCGGCTTTGGCGAAAGCGGCGTCGATTTCCGCGCGCAGGCCGGCGTAGTCGCGCACCACCGGATACTGCGGGAATTCGCCCACGACGTTTTCTGGCGGCTGGAACAGGATGCCACCGTGGGCCTCGCCCAGCATTGCGGTGTCGTTGTAGGAGTCGCCCGCGGCGACGACCTTGAAATTGAGTTCCTTGAAGCGCTTCACCGCCTCGCGCTTCTGGTCCGGCATGCGCAGGTGGTAATTCACCACAATGCCCTCGTCATTGGCTTCGAGGCTATGGCAGAACAGCGTCGGCAGACCGAGCTGCTTCATCAGCGGCTTGGCAAACTCGTAGAAGGTGTCGGACAGGATCACGACCTGATAGGTATCGCGCAAGTCGTCGAGAAACTGACGCGCCCCTGCCATCGGCCCCATGCTGGCGATGACTTCCTGGATGTCGGGCAGGCCGAGTTTCTTCTCCGCCAGGATGTTCAGGCGGTACTTCATCAGCGTGTCGTAGTTGGGCTCGTCACGCGTAGTACGTCGCAGTTCGGGGATGCCGGTACGCTCGGCGAATTCGATCCAGATTTCGGGAACCAGCACACCTTCGAGGTCGAGACAGACGATACGCACCGTACGCTCCTGCAGACGAGATTTTGGCGAAGGCGCAATTCTAGCATTCACCTCTGCGCATCGAATCGCAGCGCCCACACCCGACGAAGCGCCCTGGGATAGTCGGAGCGGATGGGGCATGGCACTGACTGCCGCGGCGCCGTGCTCAAGTTCTCGAACGTGGTCAATTCCGGGTGTTCAGTGCCGGATTCCGGCCGGATACTTATGCCAAACGATGAATGCGCCGCCCATGATCAAACTCATCCCGACCGAAAAGCTCCAGCCCGGCATGTACATCCATGACCTGAACTGCGGCTGGATGGACCACAACTTCGTGCGCAACCGCTTTGCCGTCAAGAACGAAACCGTGGCGGCCGAGGTTCGAGCGCTGGGCATGAAGGAGATCTACATCGACACCAGTCGCGGGCTCGATCTCGTCGAGGCGCCAACCCAGGCCGAGCGCGAGCATCAGGTCAATGAGGCCTTGCAGGCCCTTGCGACCGACACCGCGCCAGCCGTGCCCCGGGCATCGCTCCAGCACGAGGTTGAACGCACCCAGAAGCTGCATCGCGAAGCCAACCGCATCGTGCGTGACGTGATGGGTGACATCCGCCTCGGCAAGCAGATCCAGATGGAGCAGGTCGAGCCACTGGTCGCACGCATCGTCGATTCGATCTTCCGCCGCGCGGACGCGCTGGCGCCGCTGGCACGCCTGAAAGAACACGACGAATACACTTTCCAGCATTCGGTGTCGGTATGCGTGCTGATGACCTCGTTTGCCCGCACGCTGGAGCTACCGCGCGAGATCATCCACGAGATCGCCGTCGGTGCCCTGCTGCACGACGTCGGCAAGGCCAGGGTGGCGGACGAAATCCTGAACAAGCCGGCCAAGCTCACCGACGCCGAGTTCGCCAAGATGAAGAACCACGTCGTGCAGAGCAAGATCATTCTGCAGGACACCCCCGGCATCAGCGACATTGCGCTCGACGTTGCAGCGCAGCACCACGAACGCTTCGACGGCACCGGCTATCCGAACAAGCTCAAGGGTGACGAAATCAGCCTCTACGGCCAGATGGGGGCAATCGTCGATGTGTATGACGCGATCACCTCGAACCGCGTCTATCACAAGGGCATGGCACCGACCGAAGCCCTGCGCAAGCTGCTCGAATGGGGCAAGTTCCACTTCAAGCCCGAACTGGTACAGGCCTTCATCCGTGCCGTCGGCATCTACCCGACCGGCTCGCTGGTGCGGCTCGAGAGCCGGCGCCTGGCGGTGGTGCAGGCGCAGAACCCGGACCAGCTGATGCAGCCGGTGGTGAAGCTCGTGTTCCACACCCGTGGCTACTACCTGGCACCCGAAGTGGTCGACCTGCGCCACTCGCAGGACCGCATCGTCGGCCACGAGGACTTCGCCACCTGGAACATCGACCCACTGCGCTGGCTGCCAGAGTAGAGCCCGCGCGCAGGTCTGGCTGGCGGCTCAGTCGGCTGGAATCGCCTCCAGGGTCTCGTGCAACTCGAGCCAGCGCAGTTCGGCCTCTTCGATACGCTGGGCGAGTTCGGCCTGACGCTTGTTTAGCGTCGGCACTTCACCCGCCTGCGGGCCAGCGTAAAGCGCGGGGTCGGCCAGACGCTGGTCGATCTCGCCCTTTTCGCGGTTCCACGCCGCCAGCCGCTTGTCGATCTGCTCAACCTCCTTCACCAGCGGCCGGCGTGCCGCGATGCGGGCCTGGCGCTCAGCCGCAGCCTGGGCGCGATCGGCCTTGCGCGTGGCCTTGTCCGCGACCTGATCGGGACACTGTGTAGCGGCCGCCACTTCGGCACGGCGGCTGGCGAGCCAGTCGCGGTAGTCGTCAAGGTCGCCGTCGAAGGGCTGGATGCGGCCGTCGTCAACCAGCAGAAAACGGTCGCAGGTAGCCCGCAGCAGCGCGCGGTCGTGTGACACCAGCACCATCGCGCCTTCATAGTCCTGCAAGGCCATGGTCAAGGCGTGGCGCATTTCCAGGTCGAGGTGGTTGGTCGGCTCGTCCAACAACAACAGGTTGGGCCGCTGCCAGATCAGCAGCGCCAGCGCCAGGCGTGATTTCTCGCCGCCCGAGAACGGGCCGCAGGGCGTGGTGGCCGGAGTCGAGCTGCCGCCCAGGCCGTCGCCACGGAAGTCAAAGCCGCCCAGATAATCGCGCAACTCCTGCTCACGCGTCTGCGGATCGAGCCGGACCATGTGCTGCAGCGCGGATTCGTCGGTGCGCAGGGTTTCGAGCTGATGCTGGGCGAAATAGCCGGTTGCCAGCCCCTTGCCTTCCAGGCGGCTGCCGGCGGCCAGCGCCAGTTCGTTGGCCAGCAGCTTGATCAGCGTGGATTTACCGGCGCCGTTGCGCCCGAGCAGACCGACGCGCTCGCCGGGCCGCAAAGTCAGGGTGATGCCCGCGAGCACGGTCCTGGCCCCGTAGCCGACCGCGCCGTCCTCGATCTGCAGCAAGGGGTCGGGCGCCGGCGGCGCATCGCGGAAGACGAAGGTGAAGGGCGTATCGACGTGGGCCGCGGCAATGCGTTCCATGCGTTCCAGCGCCTTGATCCGGCTCTGCGCCTGGCGGGCCTTGGTGGCCTTGGCGCGAAAGCGGCGGATGTAGTCTTCCATGTGGGCAATGTCGCGCTGCTGGCGCTCGAACATGGCTTGTTGCTGCAGCAGACGTTCGCCACGCTGGCGCTCGAAGTCGGAATAGCCGCCGGTATAGAGCATCAGCTTCTGCTGCTCGATATGGGCGATGTGGGTCACGCAGGCATCGAGAAACTCGCGATCGTGCGAGATCAGCAGCAGGGTGCCACGGTAGTCACGCAACCAGGCCTCCAGCCAGATCACCGCGTCGAGGTCGAGGTGGTTGGTCGGCTCGTCGAGCAGCAGCAGATCGGAGCGGCACATCAGGGCCTGTGCCAGGTTCAGCCGCATGCGCCAGCCACCGGAGAAGTCCGACACCGGGCGTTCGATGTCCGACTGCAAAAAGCCCAGACCATCGAGCAGCGAGGCTGCACGCGAGCGCGCCGCGTAACCGCCGATCTCGTGCAGGCGGGCGTGCAGCTCACCAATATGGGCGCCGTCGTGCGCGTTTTCCGCTGCGACCAGCTCAGCCTCGATGCGACGCAACTCGGCGTCGCCATCGAGCACGTAGTCGATCGCCGGAGAGGCAAGACCCGGCGTTTCCTGCGCGACGTGGGCGATCACCCAGCCCGGCGGCATGTCCAGATCGCCCTGATCGGGATGCAACTGGTCGCGCAGCATGGCGAACAGACTGGACTTTCCGCTGCCATTGGCGCCCGTCAGGCCAAGTTTCCAGCCGGGGTGATTCTGCAGGGTGGCGCCCTCGATGAGGACTTTGGCGCCGCGCGCGAGGCGCAAATTGCGAAGACTGATCACGAACGTAAAGCGCAGCCGGGCGGCCGCGGATTGAGATAAAGGCGCTATTCTACGCGCCAAGCGAATTGTCTCCGGAATCCTGCGCGCATGTCCCGCTTTGCCCTCCGCCCCGCCCCGCCCCGCACACTTCCTGCCGGGGTCGCCATCGTGCTGCTGATGCTCTCAGGCAGTGGTTTCGTCCATGCACAGGCGAATGCCGACGCGGCCACGACCGCGCCCCCCGTGGCGACGAGCGACGCCCAGCGCACCACCGAAAACGCCCGCAGGGCCGAGCTTGAAGCCCAGGCCAAGGCCCTGCGCGCCGAAGCCGAAACCAGTTACCAGACCGCCGAGCCGGACTGCTACAGGAAATTCCTCGTCAACCGCTGCATCGACCAGGCCAAGCAACAACGCCTGCAGACCATCCAGCGCGCACGCGCGCTGGAAGCCGAAGCACGCGAGATCGACCTTGCCCAGCGCCAGCGCGCCGTCGCCGAGGTGCGAGCGCCCCAGCAAGGCGCTACGCCAACGCCGCCCGCAGCGGCTGAAGCCCTTGCTTCGCCACTGCCGACTCCGCCGGCTGCCGCGACGGTGACCCCGGTGCCATCGCCCGAGGCCCATATCGCCCCGACCCCCGCAGCCGAGCGCATCCGCAGCAACCGCGCTCAAACCGCCACCGAGGCCGAAGCGGCCGCCCAGGACCAGCAGGCCACCCGCGACGCCGAACGTGCGGTCAAGCGCGCCCAGACCGAGGCCGAAGCTGCCTCACGGGCCGAAGCAACAGCACGCGACCGTGCGCGCTACGAAGAACGCATCCGCAAGTACGAAGAAGAGCAGGCCACAAAGAAGAAGTAGGCGATGCGGCGGGCACGGCGGGCGTGGAGCACGCGACCTGCCCCTGCCGCAGCTCAGAGTGCTCAGCCTGGGCGCAGGCCGCGCGCCCAGTCGAGGGCGTCCTCGAGGCGATCGTTACCCCAGAACAACTCCTCGCCGACCCGAAAGCTCGGCGCACCAAAGAGCCCGAGTTCGGCTGCATGCGCCGTCTGTTGGCGCAGCGCGAGCTTGTTGGGGTCGGCCAGTGCGCGCTCGATCACGGCATCCGCATCCAGCCCCTGAGCCAACAGGATGTCGGCGATCACGGCGCGCTGGCCGATGTCCCGATCTTCGGCAAAGTTCGCATTCATCGCCGCGCGCGAAAACGGTGCCACCCAGCCCTCGTTGACCCCAAGCAGGGCCACCCGTGCCGCCAGCATGCTGTTGCGCGGGAAACCGCTCGGCTTGCGGAACGGCAGCTGGTGTCTGGCCGCCAGGCGCTCGAGATCGCGCCACATGTAACGGCCCTTGGGCGGGTAGATGTTGAACGGCGAATCGCTCCACCCCATCGCCATGAACACCGGGCCAAGCAGGAAGGGCTTCCATTCCAGCTGCACGCCCGCCGCTTCGGCCAGCGGCTCGATGCGCATGACGGACAACCACGAATAGGTGCTGGCAAACTCGTACCAAAACTCGACGACGGGGCGGGACATGGGGGCACCCTGCTGCAGCCAGTGATGCCCCCACTATAGTCGATCGGGCGCGCCCGTCGCATTCAGCCCAGTTCGATCAGCAGGTCCTTGGCCTCGATGCGGTCGCCCGGCACGACATGAAGCGCCTTCACCACACCATCGCACTCGGCGGCGATCACCGTTTCCATCTTCATCGCCTCGATCGACAGCAGCGGCTGGCCCTTGCTGACGACCTGGCCCGCATGCACCGCCACCGTCACCACCGCGCCCGGCATCGGCGCGCCGACCTGCGACGGATCCCCGTCACGCGCCCGTGGCCGGCTACGCACGCTGGCTGCGCCCGCCTTGGCGACGCGGATCATGCGCGGCTGGCCGTTGAGCTCGAAAAAGACCTTGACCCGGCCCTCCTCGTCGACCGTCTCACTGCGGCCGGTCTGACGCACGATCAGGGTCTTGCCACGATCGATCTCCAGCGCGACCTCCTCGCGGTCGCGCAGACCGTGGAAGAAAGCCGAGGTCGGCAGCACCGACACATCGCCGTATTGCTGCCGGTGTTCCACATACTCCCGGAAAACCTTGGGGTACATCAGCCAGGACGCCACCTCGTTCTCGTCCGGCGCACGCCCGAGCAACGCCGCCAACTCGGCCCGCACCGCATCCAGGTCGGCCGGCGGCAGGCTGGCGCCGGCACGGCCGACCAGCGGTTCGCGCCCCTTCAGCACCCTGGCCTGCAGCGCGGGCGGAAAGCCATCGGCCGGATAGCCGAGCTCGCCATGGAACAGCGACACCACCGAGTCAGGGAAGGCAATTTCGCGCGCCGGATTGTCGACGTCGGCGGCGGAAAGATCGTTCGCCACCATGAACAAAGCCATGTCACCCACCACCTTGGAGGTCGGCGTCACCTTGACGATGTCGCCGAACAGGGTGTTCGCCGTCGCATAAGCCTGTGCCACCTCGGGCCAGCGGTGCTCCAGCCCCATCGCCCGCGCCTGTTCGCGCAGGTTGGTGTACTGCCCGCCTGGCATCTCGTGACGATAGACGTCCGAGGTGCCGGCGCGCAGGTCGGACTCGAAGGGCGCGTAGTGGCGCCGCACCGCCTCCCAATAATGGGACGCCGCCTGCACGGCGTCGAGGTCGAGGCCGGTGTCGCGATCGCTGCCCGCCAGCGCCGCCGCAATCGAACCCAGGCTGGGTTGCGAGGTCAGGCCGCTCATGGCGTCGAGCGCGCCGTCGACCACGTCGGCCCCGGCTTCGATCGCCGCCAGCACGCTGGCCGCGGAGATGCCGCTGGTGTCGTGGGTGTGGAAGTGAATCGGCAGCCCGACCTCCTGCTTCAGCGCCCGCACCAGCTCACGCGCAGCACGCGGCCGGCACACACCCGCCATGTCCTTGATGGCGAGGATGTGCGCACCGGCGCGCTCCAGCTCTCGCGCCATGTCGACGTAGTACTTGAGGTTGTACTTCGACCGCTTCGCATCGAACAGGTCGCCGGTGTAGCAGATCGCAGCCTCGCACAGCGCCCCGGTGTCGCGCACCGCGTCGATCGCCACACGCATGTTGTCGACCCAGTTCAGCGAGTCGAAGACGCGGAAAACGTCGATGCCGCCCGCTGCCGCCTGCTGCACGAAGTGGCGGACGACGTTGTCCGGGTAGTTGGTGTAGCCAACCGCGTTCGAGGCCCGCAGCAGCATCTGCAGCAACACGTTGGGCACCGCCTCGCGCAGCAGCGCCAGGCGTTCCCACGGGTCTTCACGCAGAAAGCGCAGCGCAACGTCGAAAGTGGCGCCGCCCCAGCACTCGAGCGAGAACAGCTGCGGCAGCATGCGTGCGTAATACGGTGCGACCGCCAGCATGTCCGCGCTGCGCATGCGGGTGGCGAACAGTGACTGATGGGCGTCGCGCATCGTGGTGTCGGTGAGCAGCACGCGCTGCTCGTCCTTCATCCAGCGCACGAAACCTTCGGGGCCCAGCTCGCGCAGGCGGTCGCGCGTGCCTTTGGGCGGCGTCAGCGCCTGCTCATAGCCGGGCGCCCGCGCCGGGGCGGGCCATTGCGCGGGCAGCACCCGCCCCGCCATCTCCGGGTTGCCGTTGACCGTCACCTCGCCGAGGAAGTCGAGCAGGCGGGTGGCGCGGTCACGCGTGGGACGAAAGCGGAACAGCTCCGGCGTTTCGTCGATGAAGCGGGTGATGCAGCTGCCGTCGCGGAACTGCGGATGGGCGATGACGTTCTCGAGGAACTGCAGGTTGGTGGACACGCCGCGCACGCGGAATTCGCGCAGGCTGCGGTCCATGCGGGCGATGGCCTCGGACGGGGTGTTGCCCCAGGCCGTCACCTTCACCAGCAGCGAATCGTAGAACGGTGTGATCAGCGCCCCGCTGTAGGCGGTACCGCCATCGAGGCGCAGGCCAAAGCCGGCGGCGCTGCGGTAGGCGGTGATGCGGCCGTAGTCGGGGGTGAAGTCGTTCTCCGGATCCTCGGTGGTGACGCGGCACTGCAGCGCATGGCCATTGAGGCGGATCGCCGCCTGCACGGGCACCGGACAGGCGGCATCGCCGATGCGCGCGCCCTGGGCGATGCGGATCTGCGCCTTGACGATGTCGATCCCGGTCACCTCCTCGGTCACCGTGTGCTCGACCTGGATGCGCGGGTTGACCTCGATGAAGTAGAAGGCGCCGGTGTCGGCATCCATCAGAAATTCGACCGTGCCGGCGTGAGTGTAGTCGGCGGCCTCGGCCAGACGCAGGGCCAGGGCGCAGACTTCGGCGCGGCCGGCGTCGTCAAGATACGGCGCCGGGGCACGTTCCACCACCTTCTGGTTGCGGCGCTGCACCGAACAGTCGCGCTCGAAGAGGTGGACGCGGTTGCCATGCTGGTCGCCCAGGATCTGGACTTCGACATGGCGCGCACGCTGCACCAGCTTTTCCAGGTAAACCTCGTCGTTGCCGAACGCCGCCAGCGCCTCGCGGCGCGCGACCTCCAGCGCCGGGCCGAGCGCATCGACGTTCTCGACCACGCGCATGCCGCGCCCACCGCCACCCCAGCTCGCCTTGAGCATCAGCGGATAGCCGATCACGGCCGCAGCGGCTTTCGCCGCATCCAGGTCCTTGGGCAGCGCGATCGTTGCCGGCACCACCGGCACACCTGCCGACTGCGCCAGCGCCCGCGCCGCCACCTTGTTGCCCAGCGTGCGCATCACCGCCGGCCTGGGGCCGATGAAGACGATGCCCGCACGCTCGCAGGCTTCGGCGAAATCGGGGTTCTCGGACAGGAAACCGTAGCCGGGGTGGATCGCATCCGCGCCAGCCTCGCGCGCCACACGCAGGATGTCGTCGATGTCGAGATAGGCGCGGATCGGCTGGCCGCGCTGGCCGACGCGATAGGACTCGTCGGCCTTGAAGCGGTGCAGCGCGAAGCGGTCTTCGTCGGCATAGATGGCGACGGTACGGATGCCCATCTCATTGGCCGCGCGAAACACGCGGATCGCAATTTCCGAGCGGTTCGCGACCAGCAGGGTGCGAATGGGGCGGAGGTTCTCGATAGCGGCGGCGGCGAGATCGGTGTCAGCGTTCATGCAACAGGACTCACGGCAGGATTGAAAGCAGGGTTGCGACGGCGACGGATCGATACGCCAACGTGATCGGCCGCGTCGAAAATACCGGGTTTGGCGACACTCACGTAGACGGAATGCAGCGCGAAGTCGCCAAGCAGGGTGTCGGCGACATGCTGCGCGAACGCCTCCAGCAACAGACGGCGGTTAAGCAGCGCCAGACGGCGGACGGTGGCGACCACCGCGCCGTAATCGACCGCATCGTCGATTTCGTCGCTGGTGCAACAGTGCGAGCGGGAGAGTTCGAGTTCGAGATCGATGATCAGCGGCTGCGGCCCGAGGCGCTCGTGTTCGTACACGCCGATCAAGGCTTCGACCCGCAGGCCGCGCACGGTAATCAGGTCGTTGCCGACCGGCAGGGAAAGCGGCACCCCGGACGGCGCAGCCGTGCTCCGGGTCGCCGGCTGGAAGGTTTCGGTCTTCATGGGACGTCGATCCAGTCAGAAGATGGCAAAGAAATGGCCGGGACCTTTCGGCCCCGGCCACCGCTTCATTCAGCGTGCGACGTGAACCCCGTACTCCTCGCTGGCGTCGAGCAGCCAGCGGTACAGGTAGTCGGCGAAGCTGCGACGAATGATCACTTCCCACTGCGCCTCGCCCACGCGGCGGATGACCGCCGTGCTCTTGGCCAGGGTGGTGCTGACACCCTTGCCGACCGGGAAGTTGCGCGAATGGAAGTCATAGCCAGCCGACTTCATCAACACCTCGCGGGCGGCGGGCCCGCTCAGCTCGAGCAAAGTCTGCGCACCGCTGACCTGCATCACCGCGTAGTGGCCACTCAGCGCTTCGCGCAGACGCAGCTCGGCCGCGTAGTCCTCGCCTTCCGGCACGACAACCAGCCACTCGTCGGGCGATATCCACTGCACGCTGACACCGCGCTCGGCGTCGCGCGACACCGTACCCATCGCCAGCGGCAAGGGCACACCCAGGGCCGCCTCGACCCCGGCACGGAAACCTTCGTCGGCAGCCTTGCCGCGCAGGATCAGATGGCCGAGCAGTGCGCGTTCGCGGATACAGACGCCCGCCCCCTGCGCTGCGGCCTGGGTGGCCACCGTGATACGGCTCATGGCAAGCGGCGACTCGGCCTGGACTGCCACCGTGGGGTGGGCATCGAACATTGCGACATCAGACATGATGACGAGCTCCTTTGGGATCGTAGAAGACGGGGCTGACCACTTCGGCGGCCTGAACCGTGCCATCGGTCATCGACAGATAGACGGTCTGGCCCATGCGCTCGCTGCCACCCTTGAGCAGGGCGAGCGCAAAACCATGGCCCAGCACCGGGCTGAAGTAGCTGGAGGTGACGTGTCCGTACATCGGCATCGGGATCTTGATGTCCTTCTCGAGCACGATCTGCGCGCCTTCCTGCAGCACCAGCTTGGGATCGAGCGGCTTGAGGCCGACGAGCTGCTTGCGATCGGTGCGATGGGTATCGGGCCGCGACAAGGCACGACGACCGATCCACGAATAGGGCTTCTTGTAGCCCACGCACCACTGCATGCCCAGGTCCTCCGGCGTCACCGAACCGTCGGTTTCCTGCCCGATGATGACGAAACCCTTCTCCGCACGCAGCACGTGCATGGTCTCGGTACCGTAAGGTGTCAGGTCGTACTTCGCACCCTTCTCGAACAGCGCCTTGCACACATGCATCGCGTAGTTGGCCTGGACGTTGATCTCGTACGAGAGCTCGCCGGTGAAGGAGATACGGAAGATCCGTGCAGGCACGCCCGCCACCTTCGCCTCACGCCAGTCCATGTAGGGAAAGGCCTCGGCCGAGACGTCGATATCCGCCACTTCAGCCAGCAGCTTGCGTGCGTTCGGGCCGGTGACCGTCATCGCCACCCAGTGGTCGGTGGTGGAGTTGAAATACACCTCAAGCTCGGGCCACTCGGTCTGGTGCCACAGCTCCATCCAGTCGAGTACCCCGGCCGCGCCGCCGGTGGTGGTGGTCATATGAAAGTGGTTCTCGGCGATGCAGGCGGTCACGCCGTCATCCATCACCATGCCGTCGTCCTTGCACATGAGACCGTAGCGGCACTTGCCGGGCTCGAGCTTGGTCCAGGCATTGGTGTAGATGCGGTTGAGGAACTCGCGCGCATCCTTGCCCTGGATCTCGATCTTGCCCAGCGTCGAGGCATCGAGGATGCCGACGCCCTCGCGCACCGCACGCGACTCGCGCTGCACCGCGTCGTGCATCGACTCGCTGCCACGCGGGAAGTACCACGGCCGCATCCACTGGCCGACTTCCTCGAACTTTGCGCCGCGTTCGACGTGCCAGGCATGCAGGGCGGTGTAGCGGCGCGGATCAAAGAACGCGTCGCAATGGCGCCCGGCGATCGCACCGAAGGTGATCGGGGTGTAGTTCGGACGGAACACGGTGGTGCCGGTTTCCGGGATCGACTGCTTGGTCACGCGCGCGGCGATCGCCATGCCGTTGATGTTGCCCAGCTTGCCCTGATCGGTACCGAAACCCAGGCCGGTGTAGCGCTTGACGTGTTCGATCGCCTCGAAGCCCTCACGCGTGGCCAGCTCGATACCGGCAGCGGTGACGTCGTTCTGCTGATCGACGAACTGCTTGGGCGCACGCATCGTCGACTTGGTATGCGGCACGTCGTACAGCGCTACCGGCTTGCCTTCGCGCACCGGCGCCACCGTCGGCAACGTGACCGTGACGGCGTTCAGGCCGGCCTCGGCCGCGGCGCGCACGCCGGCCTCGAGGCCGTCACCCAGCGCCTCGCGCAGGGACCAGCGACCATTGGCGCCGCCGGCCGCAATCTGCCCGGGCACCCCGCCCGAGACGAAGCCGAACAGGTCTTCGCGCCACACCGGACGGCGACCCGTATGCGCCGCGAGGTGAATGACCGGGCTGTAGCCGCCCGAGCTGGCGATGGTGTCGCAGGCCAGCTCCTGAGTGCTGCCCTTGACGCGGAAGCCGTCGATGTCGATGCCCCCGACCACGGCTGCGGTGACGCGCTTCTTGCCCTGCGCCTCGATGACCGCGCTGCCGGTGATGATGCGGATGTTGCGCGAACGCGCAGCGGCGACCAGATCGCCGTCCGGCTTGTCGCGGGCATCGACGATGGCGACCACGGCACGACCGGCGTCGTGCCAGTCGAGCGCGGCGCGGTAGCCGTGGTCGTTGGTGGTCGACAACACCAGACGCTGGCCGGGGATCACCCCGTAGCGGCGGATGAAGGTCGACACGGCGCCAGCGATCATGTTGCCCGGCACGTCGTTGCGCCCATACACCAGCGGCCGCTCTTGCGCACCGGTGGCCAGCACGACACGTTTGGCGCGCACCTTGTGCATGCGCGCCCGCACCTGGCGGCGGCCATTGGCCAGCGGCGCAAGGTCGGCCAGATGCTCGGTGCGGCGCTCGTGCAGGGTAACGAAGTTGTGATCGTGGTAGCCATTGGCCGTGGTGCGCGCCAGCAACAGCACATCGGGCAGGGTGGCCAGTTCGGCCACCACCGTGGCCGCCCACTCCGCCGCCGGCTTGCCGTCGATCGACTCACGGCTGTCGAGCAGCGACCCGCCCATTTCCTCCTGTTCGTCGCACAGGATCACACGCGCACCGCTGCGCCCGGCCGCCAGCGCGGCCGCCAGGCCGGTGGGGCCGGCGCCGACGATCAGCACGTCGCAGTGATGATTCATGTGGTCGTAGATGTCCGGGTCGTTCTCGACCGGGCTGCGACCCAGACCTGCGGCCTTGCGGATGTATTGCTCGTACTTGGGCCAGGCCGAGGCCGGCGACATGAAGGTCTTGTAATAGAAGCCCGGCGGCATGAACTTGCCACCCAGCTTGCCGAGCAAACCCATCACGTCGCGGTCGACGTTGGGCCAGCCGTTGGTGCTCTTGGCGACCAGGCCGTCGTACAGCGCCTGCTGCGTGGCGCGCACGTTGGGCACCTGGCCGGCTTCGGTGGAACCGAGCTGGACGATGGCATTGGGCTCGTCGGCTCCGGCCGACACCACACCACGCGGGCGGGCGTACTTGAAGCTGCGGTTGATCACATCGACGCCATTTGCCAGCAGGGCCGAGGCGAGCGTATCGCCGGCAAAACCCTGGAGGCTGACGCCATTGAAGTTGAAGCTCAGCGGACGCTTGCGGTCAATCCGGCCGCCGGTACCGAGACGGTTGCGTTGGCTCATTTTGCCGCTCCCTTGTCTGAGGCCTGGCCATTGCGCGACTCGGCGGTGACCGCCGGTTGCTGACCGACCTTGTAGGTTTCGAGGATTTCGTAGCTCACGGTGTCGCGCGTGACATTGAAGAACTTGCGGCAGCCGACCGCGTGAAACCACTGCTCGTGATGCAGGCCGCGCGGATTCTTGCGGAAGAACAGATAGTTGCCCCAGTCTTCGTCACTGGCGCTCTCGGGCTCGGCGGGACGGGCGATGTGCGCCTCACCCTTCGGGCGGAACTCTTCTTCCTCGCGATATTCATCGCAATGGGGACAGTAGATATGCAGCATGGTGTCCTGCTCCTGTCAGTGCGCAACGCCAGCGGCGCCGTGCTCGTCGATCAGCTTTCCGGAGATGAAGCGGTCGATGGTGAAGGGGGCGGCAAGCGGATGAGCCTTGCCGGCTGCGAGCGTGGCCGCGAAGACGTGGCCCGAGCCGGGCGTGGCCTTGAAACCACCAGTACCCCAGCCGCAGTTGAAGAACAGGCCGCCCACCGGCGTGGCCGAGATGATCGGGCAGGCGTCGGGTGTGGTATCGACGATGCCGCCCCACTGCCGGTTCATGCGCACGCGCGAGAAGATCGGGAACAGCTCGACAATCGCCTGCAGCGTGTGCTCGATCGTCGGGTAGCTGCCGCGCTGGCCGTAGCCGGTGTAGCCGTCGATACCGGCACCGATGACCAGATCGCCCTTGTCCGACTGGCTGACGTAGCCATGCACGTGGTTCGACATCACCACCGTGTCGAGGATCGGCTTCATCGGCTCGGACACGAGCGCCTGCAGCGGGTGAGATTCCACCGGCAGCTTGAAGCCGGCCATCTTCGCCAGCACGCCCGAGTTGCCGGCGGTCACCACGCCCACGGTCTTGGCACCGATGAAACCGCGGTTGGTCTCGACGCCCAGCACCTTGCCGCCACTCGTGCGGATGCCGGTCACCTCGGTCTGCTGCAGCATGTCCACCCCCAGCGCATCGGCGCCGCGGGCAAAGCCCCAGGCCACCGCGTCATGGCGGGCAACTCCGGCACGCGGCTGCCAGGAAGCGCCCAGCACCGGGAAGCGGCGATTGGCCGAGCAGTCCATGTGCGGCACGATGTCCTTCACCTGGCGTGCGTCGAGCACCTCGCCGTCGATACCGTTCAGACGGTTGGCATTGACCCGGCGCTGGATGTCGCGCATGTCCTGCAGGGTGTGGCCGAGGTTCATCACGCCGCGCTGCGAGAACATGACGTTGTAGTTGAGCTCCTGCGACAGCCCTTCCCACAGCTTCATCGCATGCTCATAGAGCCAGGCCGACTCGTCCCACAGGTAGTTAGAACGCACGATGGTGGTGTTGCGCGCCGTGTTGCCGCCGCCCAGCCAGCCCTTCTCGACCACGGCGACGTTGGTGATGCCGTGCACCTTGGCGAGGTAGTACGCCGTGGCCAGGCCATGACCACCGCCGCCCACGATGATGACGTCGTACTCGCGCTTGGGCGGGGGGTTGCGCCACATGCGCTGCCAGTTTTCATGGTGGCTCAAGCCGTGCTTGAGGAGCCCGAAGCCTGAATATTGTTGCATGACGATTTCTCCTTTAGCTGTCAGGCTGTGCGCTCAGCACTCGACAACATTCACGGCTAGCCCGCCGCGGGATGTTTCTTTGTACTTGTCTTTCATGTCACGACCCGTGTCGCGCATGGTCTTGATGACCTTGTCGAGCGACACGAAATGCTTGCCATCGCCCCGCAGCGCCATGCGTGCGGCGTTGATCGCCTTGACCGAGCCCATCGCATTGCGCTCGATGCACGGCACCTGGACAAGTCCGCCCACCGGGTCGCAGGTCAGACCGAGGTTGTGCTCCATGCCAATCTCGGCCGCGTTCTCGACCTGCTCGGGCGTACCGCCCATCACCTCGGCCAGCGCACCCGCCGCCATCGAGCAGGCAACACCCACTTCACCCTGGCAACCAACTTCGGCACCCGAGATCGAGGCGTTCATCTTGAACAGCAGGCCGATGGCCGCGGCCGTCAGCAGGAAGCGCACCACGCCGTCCTCATTGGCGCCGGGCACGAAGCGGTAGTAGTAGTGCAGCACCGCGGGGATGATGCCGGCCGCGCCATTGGTGGGCGCGGTGACGACGCGCCCACCGGCGGCGTTCTCTTCATTGACCGCCAGGGCGTAGAGGTTCACCCAGTCCAGCGTCGTCAGCGGATCGCGCAGCGAAGCCTCGGGCGCGGCGGACAGCTTGCGATAAAGCTCGGCCGCACGCCGGCGCACCTTCATGCCACCGGGCAGCACACCCTCGCTCTCGCAACCGCGGCGCACGCAGGCCTGCATCACCTTCCAGATATGCAGCAAACCGTTGCGCGTCTCCGCTTCGCTGCGCCAGTGCTTCTCGTTCTCCATCATCAGGCCGCTGATCGACAGATTGCTTTCCGCGCACTGCACGAGCAGCTCGTCACCGGTGAGGAAGTGATAAGGCAGCTGGGTGTCGTCCAGCACGATGCGATCGGCACCCGCCGCCTCCTCATTGACGACGAAGCCACCGCCGACCGAGTAGTAAACACGGCTCGTCAGCTCCACCTCGTCTTCCCCATAGGCGGTCAGGCGCAAGCCGTTGGGGTGGAAGGGCAGGCTCTGGCGGCGCAGGAAGATGAGGTCGGTCTTTTCAACGAAGTCGATCTCATGCATGCCCAGCAGCAAGAGCTTTCCGCTTGCACGAATGCGCATCATGCGCTCGTCGACCGTGTCCGGATCGACCAGATCGGGCGCCTCGCCCTCAAGGCCGAGGATCACCGCCTTGTCAGTGGCGTGGCCCTTGCCGGTGGCGCCGAGCGAGCCATACAGCTCGGCACGCACCCGGCGCACGCGGGTCAGCACGCCCTCGTCCTGCAACCGGGTGACGAAGGTCAGCGCCGCACGCATCGGGCCCACGGTGTGCGAACTCGACGGCCCGATGCCGACCTTGAACATGTCAAATACGCTAATGGCCATGTCTTTCTCCTGGCGGATCGTTCAGCGGCTGGCGGGATACACCGGGAAGCGGGCACAGAGGGCGCTGGCCTTCTCACGCACCGCGGCAATCACCGACGCGTCGTCGATGTTGTCGAGCACGTCACAGATCCAGTGCGTCAGCTCCTTGGCCTCTGCCTCCTTGAAACCGCGGGTGGTGATGGCCGGGGTGCCGATGCGGATGCCGCTGGTGACGAAGGGCGACTGCGGGTCGTTGGGCACCGCGTTCTTATTGACCGTGATGTGGGCCGCACCGAGTGCCGCATCGGCGGCCTTGCCGGTGATGCCCTTGGCGACCAGGTCGACCAGGAAGAGATGGTCGTCCGTGCCACCCGAGACGATGTTGTAGCCGCGCGCGACGAACTCGGCCGCCATGGCCCGAGCATTCTTGAGCACCTGCTCCTGGTAGAGCTTGAACTCAGGCTGCAGCGCTTCCTTGAAGGCGACGGCCTTGGCGGCGATGATGTGCATCAGCGGGCCGCCCTGGCTGCCGGGGAAAACGCTGCGGTTGATGGATTTGGCAAGTTCCTCATCGTTGGTCAGGATGAGGCCGCCGCGCGGGCCGCG
>Ga0073899_10001044_pt1 | contig 25535 bp, 26 predicted proteins | sample KloWWTmetaKNB5Ph_FD_88975 | JGI IMG/M metagenome (GOLD analysis project Ga0073899, IMG submission 88975) | Active sludge microbial communities from Klosterneuburg, Austria, studying microevolution and ecology of nitrifiers - Klosterneuburg... | ecosystem: Engineered > WWTP > Aerobic digester >... | reverse complement strand
TGCCATCATCCACCGCATCCACCCGAAAGGTACGAGGGCGGGAGGGGCGGTCGCAAGCACCCTACCTTGACCGCATGTTCGAGCACCGCTGCCAGGTGCGCGTCCGCTATGGCGAGACGGACCGCATGGGCTACCTGTACTACGGCGACTATGCCGAATACCTCGAGGTGGGCCGCGTGGAAGCCCTGCGCAGCCTGGGTTTCCCGTATCGCCGCATCGAGGATGAAGGTGTGCTGCTGCCGGTCCGCGACCTGCATGTGCGCTACCACGCACCGGCGCACTACGACGACCTGCTCACGGTGATCACGCGCATCCGCGAACGGCCTGCAGCACGCATCGTCTTCGACTACGAGGTGCGCGATGAACGCGAGGCGCTCCTTACCGAAGCCTCCACCACGCTCGTGTTCGTGGACAGGCTCACCGGACGTCCCCGCCGCGCGCCGGAGGACCTCCTCGCCGCGCTCTCACCTCACTTCCCGCCGGCCTGATCATCAAACAGGGCTCCATGCACCGACCAGTTGTTCCGGAGGACGGTGATGATCGAGGGCGGCAACAGCACGTCAAACCGGCACCGCTCATCGTACGTGGCGAGCACGACCTCTCCATCCGCCTGCAGCACCGCCGCGCGCAACGCACCTGCAAGGGCTTGGTCGCACGTGATCGTGAGCGGTATCCTCACCACCTGCTCGACCACGGGCGCCGCTTGAAGGGCCAGCCGTGCCGCCTCCCCATAGGCCCGGACAAGTCCGCCCTTGCCGAGGAGCGTTCCGCCGAAGTAGCGCACCACCACAACGGCCGCGTGGGTCAGCCCCGCCGCTTCGATGCGGCGCAGGATCGGCCGTCCCGCGGTGCCCTGCGGTTCGCCGGCATCGTTCGACCGCTTGCGCGCACCGTCCGCGCCGAGCACCCACGCGTAGCAGTGGTGACGCGCATCGTGGTGGCGCCTGGCCAGCCGTGCGGCCTCGCTCTGGAACGCCTCCTCATCGGCGATGGGGAACGCATAGGCCAGAAAGCGACTGGCCTTCTCCCGATAGGTCGCCTCGCCCGCGCCGGCCAGGGTCATGTATCGATCGGTGCTCATGCGGCGAGGATCAGGACCATCGCGAGCATGGCCGTGGCGATGCCGGCCAATTGCAGTGTCCGCGGCCGTTCCCGGAACAGGGTCATGCTGCCCAGGGTGCCGAACACGATCACGCCGATGTTCATCAACGGGAACACGCTGCTGCTGGGCAGCCCGCTGTTCGCCAGCGCCTTCACCACGAAGTAGAGGCTGCCATAGTTGACCGTGCCGAGCAGCAGTCCTCCCGCCCAGGTGCGCGGTTCCGGGAAAGCCCCCTGCTCGCCTCGCACGAACACGCCGATCAGGCCCAGCACGCCGGCCATCCCGAACACCATCGTGGGCAGCACGGCCTCGGTGAGCGGCGTGGTACGCATCCGTTGCGTCCACGCCAGGCCGATGTCGATGGCCGCATTGCCCGCGAACAACAGCACGGGCAGTGCCCACGCGCGGTGCATCCCCCTGCCATCGTTGCTCCATGAACTGAGCACCACGCCTGCGATGGCCAGGGCAATGCCCATCCAGCCCAGCAGCCGTTGTTCCTCCCCCAGGGCCACCACACTGAAGGTCACCGTGAGCACGAGGCTCATCTTGCTGGCCACCGTGGTCGCGGCGATGCCCGCGCGCTGCGCGGAGAACCCGGTGAGGTAGAACACCGTGATGAACAGGACGCTCAGGATCAACGACGGCGTCCACAACGGTGCCAGGTCGCCCGCAGCCCATGGCTTGGAGATCACCAGTCCACAGAGCAGCGCCACGAAGTAGTTGATGACGATCGCAGGGAGGAGCGCGACCCGCCGATGTTCGAACGACTTGAAGATCAGGAACAGCAGGGCCGCGAACACTGCGGCGAGGATCACCAGCACCATGTGTCGGCGGGTTTGTCTCCTTGGACCACAAGGTCGATCCGGTCGGTCCCGATCCGGAGGGTCCGCGCAGGAGCCTTGGGCATATCGGGCCCCGCAGTGCCGGCGCCGAACGCCACCGCACCGGTGATCAAACGCGCTTCGTCCCACAGGCCCCGCCGGAGGAAGTGCCCCAACAGCATCGACCCGCCCTCCACCATCACGGAGCGTATGTTCCTCCGTCGGAGTTCATCGAGGAGGGTGTCCAGCGGGTCGGCGGCCAGGGGAACGATGAACTGCTCGGCACGCACATCGGCCCGCGGATGCTCGGTGAACAGCAGGGTCGGCACCGACCCGTCGAACACCTTCGAGGAGGAGGGCGTGCGCTCCGCCCGATCAAGCACCATGCGCAGCGGCTGACGGCCTTCCACATGGCGCACCGTCAGCGCCGGATCGTCGTTCTCCACGGTACGCCCGCCCACCAGAATGGCCTGCTCCTCGGTCCGCCAGCGGTGCACGAGCACGTCCGTGGCCGGTGAACTGATGCGCTGCACACCGCGCTCCGACCGGGGGTGCCTGTCCAGGAAACCGTCCATGGACCGGGCCCACTTCAGCACGATGTATGGACGCTGCTGCGCCAGGCTGGTGAGGAAACGGCGGTTGATCCAACGGGCTTCGGCCTCGCACACGCCCACCTCCACGCGGACGCCGGCCGCACGGAGCCGCTCGACCCCGCGTCCCGCGACCTGCGGGAAGGGGTCCGCATGAGCGACGACCACGTGGCGCACCCCTCGGGCGATCAGCAGGTCGGCACAGGGCGGGGTGCGTCCATGATGCGCACAGGGCTCGAGGTTCACGTAGAGCACGGCATCCGAAGGTATCGGGCCGTCACCGTAGGCGTTCATGCATTCCACCTCGGCGTGCGGCCGCCCTGCCGCATGATGCCAACCTTCGGCCAGCACGATCCCATCCCGGACCAGCACTGCGCCCACCATCGGGTTGGGTGCAGCCCATCCCGCGCCGAGGCGCGCCAGGTGCAGGCATCGCTCCATGAAGGGGGCGTGTTGCATGTGCCGGGATGGTGCAGGGCGATCAGCGGTCGTGGTCGTCCTGGCGCGCGAAGATGCGACGGGCGCGGCCGATCTTTGTGCCGTGCGCATCCCCACCAACACCGTCGGTGCCGTCCTCGATCTGTACCAACAGGACCTGGGCGGGCGCCATCCGGCGTCGGAGGTGCGCGCGATCGCCGAGGCGGTGTTCCGGCATCACCTGGCGTGGGATAGGACACGGTTGCTCGCTGAACGCCATGCCGCGCTCAGCGAGAGCGAGCTGCTACGCGTATACCTGCCATTGAAGCGGCTGCGGTGCGGTGAACCGCTCCAGTACGTGCTGGGAAGCACCACCTTCCATGGGCTCACGATCGAGGTGGGGCCTGCGGTGCTCATCCCGCGGCCGGAGACCGAGGAGCTCGTGGACCTGATCATGCGGTCCGGACAAGCGCCTGCACGCATCGTGGATGTGGGCACCGGCAGTGGATGCATCGCCCTGGCGCTCAAACGGCACTTCCCCAAAGCCGAGGTCCATGGCCTTGACGTGAGCGATGCCGCCTTGGAGGTGGCCCGGCGCAACGCGGTCCGCAACGGGCTGGAGGTCCACTGGACCCGGACCGATGTGCTGGACGAGCGCTGCATGCTGCCAGGCGCCTCCGACCTGGTGGTGAGCAATCCGCCCTACATCCCCCGCACCGAGGCCGCTACGCTCGATCCGCACGTGCGCGACCACGAACCGGCGCTTGCGCTCTTCGTGGATGACGAGGATCCCATCCGGTTCCACAAGGCCATCGGGCAGCGGGCCATGGAAGCCCTTGTCCACGGCGGCACGCTCTGGTTCGAGGGTCACCACCGCACCGTCGGCGATGTGCCCGCGGTGCTGCGTACCATGGGCTACCAGGAAGCCACCCTCCTTCACGACCTGAGCGGCGCCCCGCGTTTCGTGCGTGCCGTACGTTAGCGCACCGACCATCGCATGCATCACACCGGGGACGCCGAGCGGATCAAGCAGCTTCGTGAAGAACTGGAGCTTCACAACCATCGCTACTACGTGTTGGCCGCGCCCACCATCAGCGATCCGGAGTTCGACCGGATGCTCAAGGAGCTCGAACGCCTGGAGGCCGCCCACCCCGAGCTGGCCGATCGCAACAGCCCCACCCAACGGGTCGGTGGCGACATCACGAAGAACTTCCCCGTGGTGGCCCACCGGTTCCCGATGCTGTCGCTCAGCAACTCGTACAGTCGGGAGGAGGTCGCCGGGTTCGTGGCCCGGGTGGAGAAGAGCGTGGGCCGCACCCGCTACACCATGGAACTGAAGTACGACGGGGTGGCCATCAGCCTGACCTACCGCGATGGCGAACTGCTCCGCGGGGTCACGCGCGGCGATGGCGAGAAAGGGGAGGAGATCACGGCCAACGTCCGCACGGTGCGCGCGATACCCCTGAAACTGCGAGGCCGGGGCTGGCCGGCGGAGTTCGAGGCCCGCGGGGAGATCATCTTCACCAAGGAGCGCTTCGCCAGGCTCAACGCCGAACGTGAACAGGCCGGCGAGGAACTGTACGCCAACCCCAGGAACACCGCTGCCGGCACCCTGAAGAACCAGGACCCCAGGCTGGTCGCCGAACGCGGATTGGACAACTTCATCTACACCCTGCAGGGCCCGGAGCTTCCCACGCGCAGCCACTTTGCCAACATGCTGAAGGCCCGCGAATGGGGGTTCAAGACCCCGAGCCCCGAACGCCGCTTCATCGGCCAGGCCGACGATGTGGACGGCATCATGGCCTTCATCGACCATTGGGACAGCGCGCGACATGGCATCGAGTTCATCATCGATGGCATCGTGGTGAAGGTGGACGACCTGGATGTGCAGGAGGAGCTGGGGCTGACGGCGAAGAGCCCGCGCTGGGCCATTGCCTACAAGTTCCAGGCGGAACAGGCCGGCACCCGCCTCAACGGGGTCAGCTTCCAAGTGGGCCGCACCGGCGCGGTGACCCCGGTGGCCGAGCTGGAGCCTGTCCTGCTCGCCGGAACCACGGTGAAGCGCGCCTCCCTCTTCAACGCCGACCAGATCGAGCGCCTTGATCTGCACCTGGGCGACAGGGTCCTGGTCGAGAAGGCCGGCGAGATCATCCCCCAGGTGGTCGGCGTGGAGCGGGAGCACCGCCCCCCGCATGCCGCGCGTGTCATCTTCCCGCACGCCTGTCCGGAGTGCGGTACACCATTGATCCGCCTGGAGGGCGAGGCCCAGCACTACTGCCCCAACGAGCACCAGTGCCCACCGCAGCTCACCCGCCGCATCGAGCACTTCGTGGCGCGCAAGGCCATGGACATCGAGGGCCTGGGCGGCGAGACCGTGGAGGAGCTGTTCCGCGCAGGGCTCATCCGCAACGTGGCCGATCTCTACGACCTCACCATGGAGCAGGTGCTGGCCCTGGGCAAAGGCTGGGGCGAAAAGAGCGCCCGCCAGGTGGTGGACGGGGTGGCGGCCAGCAAGGCGGTGCCCTTCGAGCAGGTGTTGTACGCGCTCGGCATCCGCCACGTGGGCGAGACGGTGGCCAGGAAGATCGCGCGTGCGGTGGGTGACATCGACCGCCTGATGGGCATGTCCAAGGAGGAGCTCACCGCCATCGATGAGGTGGGGGAGGTGATCGCCGAGAGCATCGTGGACTTCTTCGCCGCCGAGGGCAACCGCGCCGTCATCGAGCGGCTGCGCCAGGCCGGACTTCAGTTCAAGAGCTCCGCTGGGGTGGGGCCGGTCAGCAACAAGCTGGCCGGCAAGAGCATCGTGGTGTCCGGTGTGTTCCGCACCTTCAGCCGCGACGGCATCAAGGAGGCCATCGAGCGCCACGGCGGAAAGGTGAGCGGTTCCATCAGCAGGAAGACGACCTTTGTGCTCGCCGGTGCCGACATGGGGCCCGCCAAACGTGCCAAGGCCGAGGAATTGGGCGTGCCGGTGATCGACGAGGAGGAGTTCAGCCGCATGATCGTGGAATGAAGTTGTTCGACCGCATCAAGGAATGGCTCGGCAGGCGCCGGCTCATCCAGGGGACCGCCCAGGAGCGTCGGCCCGTGGCCCGCAACTTGGCCGATGCCGCCAAGGTGGGCATCGTCTACCACGCCCGCGATGAGCAGACCCACCAGCAGGTGCGCAACTACGTCAAGAAGATCAAGGAGGAGCTCGGCATCCATCGCATCAGCGCGCTGGGCTTCGTGGATGGCAAGGACCTGCCGTACTACATGGCCCCCAAACTCCACTTCGACGCCTTCTGCCAGAAGGAGCTCAACTGGTACCGCATCCCGTCCGGCAACACGGTGAACAATTTCATCACCGAGGAGTTCGAGGTCCTCATCGACCTCACTCTCGGGGACATCCTGCCCCTGCAGTACATCGTGGCCAAGAGCCGCGCACGCTTCAAGGTGGGCCGTTATGGCGAGGCCAATCGCCACTTCCTCGACATGATGATCGACATGGCCGGCGCCAACAGCCTGCCGCAGTTCATCGCGCAGGTGGACCGCTACCTGCTGATGATCAATCGCTCCCATCAACCCTCACTTAACTAGCGGCAGCGCCGCATCCGCATGGACGACCGATTCCGCGGCCTCGGGGTGGCCCTTGTGACCCCGTTCCTGCCCAAGGGCAACATCGACTACGCCGGCCTGGAACGGCTGATCGAGCATCAGATCACCGGCGGTGTGGACTATGTGGTGAGCATGGGCACCACGGGCGAGAGCGTCACCCTCACCAAGGAGGAGAAGAGGGAGCTGCTGGCGCAGACCATCGGCTTCGTGCGCAACCGCGTGCCGCTCGTGCTCGGTGTGGGCGGCAACAACACGGCCGAGGTCATCGAGGCGCTGGAAGCCTTCGACATGGACGGGGTGGATGCCATCCTGAGCGTGAGCCCGTACTACAACAAGCCCACGCAGGAAGGCATTCATCAGCACTACAAGGCCATCGCCCAGGTGGCTCTGCGGCCCATCATCCTCTATAACGTGCCCGGTCGCACCGGAAGCAACATGACCGCCGACACCACGCTGCGGCTGGCGAAGGACTTCAAGAACATCATCGCCATCAAGGAGGCCAGCGCCAACCTGGACCAGATGGGCCGCATCCTGAAGCACAAGCCGAAGGACTTCATGCTCATCAGCGGGGATGATGCGCTCACCCTGCCCATCATCGCGCTGGGCGGCGCGGGTGTGATCAGTGTGGTGGGCAACGCGCTGCCGCGTGAGTTCAGCACCCTGGTGAACGCCGCACTGAAGGGCGATCTGGAGACCGCCCGCCGCGAGCACCTGCGCCTCATCGAGGTGATCGACCTGCTCTTCGCCGAAGGCAACCCCGGAGGCATCAAGCACGCGTTGAAGGTGCTCGGCATCTGCGGCGACACCGTACGCCTGCCCCTGGTGAACATCAGCGAGGCCACCGCCAGAAAGCTCTACCAGGCGCTGGCGGATGCGGAGGTCGTGAAGTTGTGAGCAGGCTCAGCTGGCTGGAATTTCGCCACGACGTGGCGAAATTCCAGCCAGCTACCATTCCCACAGGGCGCTCAGCGGCACTGCGTGGATGTCCTTCGCAAAGGGCGTTATGCCCAGCCCTGGGTGCAGCAGCAACCCCCGCAGCCATTTGTCCCCGGCCACTTCCCGCAGGTGCTTCAGGCCGGCCACATCGTTGCTGCCCACGGCCATGGCGGCCTTCACCTCGATGCCCACGATACGGCCCTTGTTGTCCTCCAGCACGATGTCCACCTCACGGCCTGCCTCGGTCCGGAAGGGGTAGGCCTTCGCCCGCTACCTTTCGGGACCGCCATGGACTTCCTCGCCCTCGACTTCGAGACCGCCACCACGCAGCCGGACAGCCCCTGTGAACTGGGCATCGCCGTGGTGCGGGATGGCGTGGTGCGGGAGGTGCGGAACTGGCTCATCAAGCCGCCCCAATGGCCCTACTTCAACCCGCACCACATCGCCGTGCATGGCATCCGCCCCGAGCATGTCGCCGATGCGCCCACCTGGACCGCCATCTGGCCCGAGGTGGCCGACCTCCTGCGGGACCGCATGGTGGTGGCCCACAATGCGGCGTTCGACATGAACGTGCTGCGCAGCACCTTGTGCGCGGCGGACATCGCCTTCACGCCGTTCGAGTACTTCTGCAGCGTCAGCATGGCCCGCAAGGTCTGGCCGGGCCATCGTTCCTACGGGCTGTCGGCCATGTGCGCCCACCATGGGATCCCCCTGCGGCACCACCGTGCCGGCAACGATGCCGAGGCCACGGCCGAGCTCGTGCTGCGCGCGATCGGCGACCGCCCTTGGTTCGACATCACCCAGTTCCTGCACACCCACCGGGTGCGCATCGGTGCCTTCCATCCCGGCGGCCACCGCAGCCCCGGTGGAAAGGTGACGCCGGCCGGCGCGCTGCGCTGAACTACTCCTTCAGAAAGCGACGCACCTCGGACCTCCCGCCCTGCACCAGCACGGTGTAGAGGCCGCGGTCCAAGCCGGACACGTCGATGCCGTCCCCCGTCCAGCGCACGGGCACCGAACGACCCATCGCGTCCCTCAGCTCCACGGCGGAACGGTCGCGGCCCGGCGGAAGGATGAGGTGCACCACCTCCTTCGCCGGGTTGGGATACAACTCCCATCCTGCGCTCGTTCCATGGGCGACCACGCCGGTGGCGCATGGCAACTGCTCGATCAACTGCCAGATCTCGTTGTTGAAGATGGTGGCCACGGAGAGGGCACCATACGCTTCGTTGCCCATGCGCACCACCACCATGTTGCGGCTCGGCACCACGTTCAGCAGCTGGTCGTTCTTGCCAAGGCCGCAGACCATGTCCACCGGCGCATCCGGCATGGCCGGCCCCTGGAATGCGAACTGCAGACCGGGGAGCATGTAGGTGGGCTGACCGTTCAGCCACCAGAGGTAGCCGTAGCTCTCATTCAGCCCCTGTGAGGGCGTGGTCATCGCTGTGAAGTAGGCCGTGTCGTGCAATACCGTATCGGTGGACCAGATCCCGCGGTTCAGTGCCAGAAGGCCGTACCGCGCCATGGCCCGGGCCCTGCTGAAGTAGACGTTATTGTATCCCAGAGGCAGCCACAGCCCGTCCATGCCGATCCTGTTCCGGAGGCGCGTGTTGAAGTAGTTGCCGAAACTGGTGCCGGTCGCATTGGCGATCACGTCGTCCAGCAGGGTGTATGGCGCGTTGTGGTAGGCCCAGCGGGTGCCGGCGTCGGCCAGGTAGTGCAGGCAGGCAGGGTCGGTGCAGTCCACATCGGCCACGCCTTCATCCAGTCCGGAGGTCATGGTCAGCTGGTCCCGGACGGTGATCAGTGCTTCCTGCTGCGGGGTGCAGCTGGTCCAACCCGTGCCCAGGTAGGTGCTGCTGGGCTGATCGATGTCCAGGTAGCCCTCCTCCTGTGCGATGCCGGTGAGCATGGCCGTGAGCGTCTTCCCCGCGCTGGCCCAGTACCACAGGCTGTCCTGCGTGAAGGTGCCGTAATAGTGCTCGATCACGATCTTCCCGTCCTTCAGGATCAGGAAGGCCTTGGTGTTCCGCGCGCCCACGAAGTCGATCAGGCTGTCAATACGGTCCGGGCACCAGCCCAGGCTGGCCGGACTGAGCGTGTCCCACGTCCCAGGCCCGATCGGCGGGAAGTACAGCGACTGTCCGGCGACAGGGCCGGTGACGAGCATCGAGAGGCCGGCGAAGAGGATCGTGCTGCGCATGACGCTTGGACGGCGGAACGGCCCCAAGGTTCACTTCGTCAGGTCCGGCGCCAGCGGAACGTAGAGCTTCTTGATCCGCACCAGCGGACCGGGGCAGGCCACGGTATGGCAGTTCGCGCAGCCCTGCACCGTGGCGTTGAAGGTGCTTAAGCGATCGGCGGCCGGTGCATCGTATAGCGCCTTCAACTGGACGAGGTAGTGGTCGGCGAACGCATCGAACGCGGCCCGGTCGATGTCGAGCTTGCCGTCCGTGGGTGTCGCGGTGTGCATCGCCGTGAAGCCGGCCGGGTAGGGGAGCAGCTCGTCCCCCCGCTCCAGACGAAGCCGCGTGCTGTCGGTGAAGGCCGTCATCTCGCGCATCAACAGCGCCAGCTCGCTCGGGGGCTTCAGGCCTTTCTGCTCGACGCGCGGTCCTGTGCGGAACGCGGCGAGGAGAGGGAGCAGCGCCACCGCCAGGATGGCAGGTGTACGCGCCTTGTCACGGATCTTGCTCATGCGGCATCAAAGTAAGGGGTCCGGCCGGTTCGTTACCCGGCGGCGACCTTCGCCCCATGCAAGCACCGGACCACTCCGTCGCCGATCCACAGCGCAGGCGCATCCTCACTGCGGCCATCCTGCCCGCACTGGCCGTGCTTCTGCTGTGGATGGTTCATTTGGTCGCCGAGGCCTACGACCTGCACCTGGCCCAGTACGGGCTTTGGCCCAGGCATGCGGAGGGCCTGCCGGGCATCCTGCTCGCCCCCTTCATCCACGGCGACCTGGAGCACCTCTTCAACAATTCGGTCCCCCTGTTCGTGCTGGGCTGGTGCCTGGTGTACTTCTATCCGCGTGCCGCCGGCCGCGTCACCCTGGGCATCTGGCTGCTCACCGGCCTGTGGGTGTGGATCAGTGCCCGGGCCGACCGGCATATCGGGGCCAGCGGCGTGGTGTACGGGCTGGCGGCGTTCCTCTTCGCCAGCGGGGTGCTGCGCCGCCAGCGGGCCCTCATGGCCATCGCCATGCTCGTGGTGTTCCTCTACGGCGGCCTCATCTGGGGCGTCTTCCCCATCGCACCCCGCATGAGCTGGGAAAGCCACCTCTGGGGCGGGTTGGCCGGGCTGGCCATGGCCATCGTGTACCGCAAGGTGCCCCCGGCCTTCCTGCCCGACCGCACGTCGGAGGCCCTCGATGATCCTGAGGAAAGGGATGTCGCCGACGGGCTCGATGCTGCACCGGCAGGGCCGCGCATCCGGATCGTGTACGAGGCCGACCCCGGCGATGAGGTGGATGACGAGGAACTGCGGTGGAAACGCGAACTGGGCCGGCGCACCGAACTGGACGACCGAAGGACCGACAGCACCTGGCCGGTCGAGGGTCCCTACTGAGCGCGCAGGACGGCCAACTCGCGATCGCCCTGCATCAGGCGCAGCACATCACCGTCCAGGCTGTAGCCATCGGTGGCGCGCAGCGCGGAGGTGAACTTCCCCTCCAGCTCCATGGTCTCCTGGCAATACATCTTCGTGGCGCCCATCTGCGCGAACTTCAACGATGAGCCATCCAGGGCGAACGAACCGAAGAGCTGGTTGCAGCCGCCCTTGCCGGAGACCTGATCGCCCTCGGCCAGCTGCAGGTAAGGTGTTCGCTCACCGAGGCTCTGGTCGATGGGCGCGCCGTTCAGCGTTTGAAGCACCCACTTGGAGCCGATGAGCTTGGCCAGGGCGTTGCCTGGCGTCCCGCCGCCGTCCTTGCCCTCGTTGCAGGTTCCGGCCATCAGGGTCAGGGCCACGGCCAGCGACACCAAGGTCCGCATTCGATCAGTTGTTCAGCATCACCGGCATCACCAGCATCAGGACGTCCTCGCCCACTTCGCCCGGCTCGCTGGGCAGGATGATGCCGGCCCGGTTGGGCGCGCTCATCTCCAGCACGACATGCTCGCTGGTGAGGTTGTTCAGCATGTCCATGAGGAAGCGGCTGTTGAAGCCGATCGTCATGTCCTCGCCCTCGTAGCTGCAGGTGAGCTTTTCGTTGGCCTCGTTGGCGAAGTCCAGATCCTCGGCGCTCACCGCGAGCTGGCTGCCCGCGATGCTCAGCCGCACCTGGTGCGTGGTCTTGTTGCTGAAGATGCTCACTCGGCGGATCGAGCTCAGGAACGACGCGCGGTCGATCGTGAGCTTGTTCGGGTTCTTTTTGGGGATCACCGCCTCGTAGTTCGGGTACTTGCCGTCGATCAGGCGGCATACCAGCACCAGGTTGTCGAAGGTGAAGGAGGCGTTGTTCTCGTTGTAGCTCACCGCCACTTCCGCGTTGGTGGCCGCCAGCACGTTCTTCAAGAGGTTCAGCGGCTTCTTGGGCACGATGAAGCTTGCGGGCTTGTCGGCCCGCACGTCCGTGCGCATGTACCGCACCAGCTTGTGCGCGTCGGTGGCCACGAAGCGCACGGCCTCCTCACCCAACTCGAAGAAGATGCCGCTCATCACCGGGCGCAGGTCATCGTTGCCGGTGGCGAAGAGCGTCTTGTTGATGGCCATGGCCAGGGTGCCGGCCGGCAGCAGGAACCGGGAGGGGTCCTCCAGCGTGGGGCTCTTGGGGAACTCCGCCCCGCTGAAGCCGGTCATCTTGTACTTGCCCTGATCGCTGCTGATCTCCACCCCGTGGTGCTTGCCGTCGATGCTGAAGGTGAGCGGCTGCTCGGGGAAGGCCTTCAGGGTATCCAGCAGGATGCGCGCAGGAATGGCCACGCTCCCCTTGTCCTTGGCCTCCACCGCCATGGTGGCCGTCATGGTGGTCTCCAGGTCGGAGGCCGTCAGGGTGAGCTGCTTGCCGTCCACCTCGAACAGGAAGTTGTCGAGGATGGGCAGGGTGTTGCTGCTGGCCAGGACCCCTTGCAGCATCTGGAGCTGCTTGAGCAGGGCGTTGCTGGAGACGATGAACTTCATTCCGGAACGGGATGTGGGTTGCGCTTTGGCCGTGGTCTCCACGGTCGCAGTGTCTTCGGACATGGTGGTCGGGATGGTACCGCCACAGGATGCGGCGGGGTGGGCAAAGATAGCCGGGCACCCTCCCCGGGACCCCCTGTTTTATCAACAAGGACGGGGGTTTTTCCACATCATGGCGCCTGCCGGAGCAGGGCCTCCCGCGGCACCAGGAGCCTGTCGGCCCCCAGACGCTGCACCGCCACGAGCACCGTGTCGTCCACGGTGGCGTATACCCGGTCCACATCGTTCTCCTTCAGCAGGTTGCCCATGGCGTCGCGCTGCCCCACGTAGGCCCCCTTCGCCCAGAACGGGATCGTGCGTTCATCGCCGTTCCGCCGCACCAGCGTCAGGCGGTGGAGGGGCGTGCTGCGCATCACCGAGTCACGCTCCGCCGGGGTCAGCTGTCGTTCCACGTATTCGAAGTTCAGGCCACCCAGGGGCAGCAGCATGTCGCGCACCGCCGCGGTGTCCATCGGGAGCACCGCGCCGGCCTCGTCGAGCAGGGTGGGGGTGCCGCGCTCATCCAGCGTCACCCGGAAGCCGGCGCCCGGCGTCGCGGGGCGCTCCACCCGCACCTCGCGCAGCGCCGCCAGGTCGCGCTCCTGCAGCAGAATGCTGCTGCGCCAGACGTCCAGGTCCACATGGAAGCGCGGCGTCAGGTAGCCGGTGAAGCCGCTCATGCCCATGACGAAGGGGACCGCGGAACGGCCGGTGCCGGGCTTCTCCAGCAGCATGTAGGTGCCGAAGTGGTCCTTCGTGGAGTGCCCCACGAACCAGATGCGGTCGGGACGGTCGCCGCCGGTGTAGATCTCCACACGCTTGGCCGTGCCCGCCATCACCCGCAGCACGTTGGCCTCGGCGCTCTTGGGCACCGGGGCCCGCACCTCCACCCGCAGGAAGGTCTTGAGCAACAGGTTCACCTGGATCGGGTTGGCCTCCAGCCGCCCGTTCACCGTCCAACCACCCTCCTCGCTGCGCCGCAGGTCCACGGTCCGCCCATCAGGCTCCGCGATGAAGATGCGGTCCACTGCGGCCGTGTCAGCCACGGCGAAATCGGTGAGGGGGCCGCTGAGGGTCGTGCCCGTATCGCGCATCGCCAGCCACCAGGCCAGCGCGGCGAGGATCAGCGCGGTCAGGACGAGGAGAAGGGTGCGTTTCATGCGGCTTTGGTGTAGCGCCGCTTGCGCAGCAGGTGGAACAACAGCCCCGCGAGGATCACCACCAGGCTGGGCACCACCAGGTTCACCACCTGCCAGAGCGCCCGCTCCCCCGCGCTGCGCACGGGGTCCAGCTGACGCAGGGTGATCGCCCGCGACCGCAGGCTGATCAGGCTCCGGTCGTCCAGCAGGTAGTTCACCGCGTTCACCAGCAGCTCGCGGTTGCCGTAGATCTTGGCGTTGGCATAGCGGTCGTAGCCCAGCATGTAGTACATGCCCTTGGCCGGGTCCACCCGGTTCTCGATGACGTCGCCGTCGCTGATCACCAGCTGGCTCGTGGGCCTCCCCTTCGCCCGATACTGCGGGTCGCCCTCCGTCAGGAAGCGCTCCGTAAGCCTTCCCGCGAAGGCCGAGGTGAAGGGACCTTCCAAAAGCACCGCCACCGGCGCCGGCGTGCCCTTTTTGTCCAGCCCCAACTGCAGCTCCACGATGTTCAGGGCGACGCGCACCGGGTTGCGGAGCACGCGGTTGTACGGGCTCGTCGTCAGCAGGATGGTCTTGCGGACGCTGTCCGTGCCGATCGTGTCCATGCTGCTCACGAAGCGCGTGTGCACCGGGTCGATGTTGTTCACGATCGGGTGGCCGGCCTGCGGGATCAGCACGGGCTCGAAGTACCACGGAAAGCGCTCCAGCTTGCGCTGGTTGCCGTAGGGTGTGGTGAAGATCTCGATGGGCGCGCAGCTGCGGTCCAGCAGCAGGTCGTTGTTGATGCGCACCCCGTAGGCGAACAGCAGCTGGTCCACGCCCAGCTCCATGGCGGTGGCCATGCTGTACTGGTTGCGACGCAGGCTGTCCAGGTTGGCGTTCATGGCGTCCAGCAGCCACAGCACCTTGCCGCCGTTCATCACGAACTGGTCGATGATGTACAGGTCCTTTTCGGGGAACACGCTGTCGGGCTTGGCCACGATGAGCAGGTCCCAGCGGTTGGTGCGGTAGCGCGCGCCCTCCAGGCGGTCGCTCAGGCTGCCCAGCTGCCCGTCGATCCGCACCCGGCTCACATCGTAGTGCTCGCCCAGCAACGTGGCCACATCCCGCACCTGGATGGGCTCCAGCTCGCCGTGGCCCTCCAGGAAGGCGATGCGCGGCCGCTCCTTGCGCGTCAGCTGCCGGATGGCGCTGCCCAGCTCGAACTCCAGGTTGTTGATCGACCGGTTCACCATGTCCGCGTCGGGGGTGCGCAGCTGGGTCTTCAGCAGCTGCACGGCCACCGTGCGGCCCTTGGTGGTCACCAGCGCGCCGGGGAACACGATCTTCTCGCTGTGGCCGTCCTTCTCGCGGATGCGGATGCTGCTGTACTGCAGGCCCTGTTTCTCCAGCGTGGCGTACACCTCCTGCCTCACCTTCGCGTCCGGGTCGGCGCTGGGGTCGATGAAGGTGAAGTCCAGCTTGTCCGGACCGAGCACGCGCATCTCGTCGAGCAGCTCGCGCGTGGCCTCGCTTAGGCGTCGCAGGTCGGCCGGCAGGTCGCCCGCCAGATACACCTTCACGTACACCCGGTCGTCCAGCCCGGCGATCAGTTCGCGGGTGGTGTCCTTCAGGGTGTAGCGTTCCTCGCTGGTGAGGTCGGCCCGCAGCCGCACGAAACCGGCGATGAAGAGCAGCAGCAGCACGATGCCCACGCCGGCCACCAGTTCGGTGAGGTCGCGCAGGCGGGGGGAGCGGCCGGGGCGTGCCATGTCACCAGCTGCGGCTTTGGAGCACCGTGCGCGTGGCCAGCAGGAAGATGGCGGCCACCCCGCCGAAGTAGAGCACGTCGCGCAGGTCCACCACCCCGCGGCTGATGCTGCGGTAGTGCTCCTGGATGCCCATCGCCTTGATGGGGCCCTCCAACGCGCCGAAGGCATCGAAACTGGCCACCAGGTCGAAGCCCATGAACAGGCAGAAGCACAGGAAGACCGCGATCAGGAAGGCCACGATCTGGCTGTCGGTGAGCGCCGAGGCGAACACGCCCACCGCGGCGAAACAGCCGCCCAGCATCAGCAGCCCCAGGTACGAGCCCCAGGTGCCCCCCCGGTCGATGTTGCCCGCCGGCACCGCCAGTTCCATCACGCTCCACACATACACCAACGTGGGCAGCAGCGCCGCCAGCACCAGCACCACCGCGGCGATGTACTTGGCCCCCACGATGGCGCCTTCGCTCAGGGGCTTGGTCAGCAACAGCTCGATGGTGCCCGTGCGCCGCTCCTCGCTGAAGCTGCGCATCGTCACCGCCGGCACCAGGAACAGGAAGACCCACGGCGCCAGTTGGAACAACGGGGCCATGTCCGCGTAGCCCAGGTCGAGCAGGTTGTCCGGGAACACCCACAGGAAGAGCCCGGTGATCAACAGGAAGACCACCACGGTGATGTGGCCGATGAGCGAGCCCGCGAAGCCCCGCACCTCCTTGATGATCAACGCCCGCATGCTGTTGCCGTCCGCCGGAAAAGGCGGCCGAAGATAGCGCGACCGCCCGGCCCATCGGGCCGTGCCACCGGGACCCGGCGCACACCACCGGGGGAACGGCGGATCAGAAGGAGACCACCGTCTTGCGGCGCTTCCGCTGCGGCTTCTTGGGGATCTTGTCCTCGTCGGTGTCGCAGTAGCTCTTCACGATGAACACCGCGTCCTTGTCGCCCAGCTTGGCGCTGGCCCGCCAGTCGCTGCAGGCTTCCTCCTTGCGCTTCAGGTTGTAATGGCTGTCGCCCCGGTAGTAGTGCGCGTCGCGCACGTCGGCTGCGGCGGTGTCCTTCTCCAGCACCTCGGTGAAGCCCGCGATGGCCTCCTCGAAGCGCTCCATCTCATACAGCAGGATCGCCGCGCTCATCCGCCCGCCGGGGATCTCCGGCTTCAGCGCCAGCGCCCGACGGATGTCCTCCAGTCCGGCGGCCTCCTTGAAGAGCTCGCCCTTCACCAGCCCGCCGAGGAAGAGCGCGTCCGCATGGTCGTCGCGCAGCTTCAACGCCTTCTCGGTGTCCTTCAAGGCCTGCGCGTTGTCCTGCACCAGATAGTGGGCGCAGGCCCGGTTGTACCACGCGTCGGCGTCCGCCGGGTCCAGCTCGATGGCGCGGTCCAGGTCGCGCAGCGCGCCCTTGATGTTGCCCTCGGTGATGCGCGCGGCCGATCGGCTCACGAACAGCCGCGGGTTGTTGGGGTCCAGCGTCTCGCTCTCCTTGTAGTCGATCAGCGCCAGCTCCAGCTGCTGACGCCGTTGCCGGATGTCGCCGCGCAGCTTGTAGGCCGGCGCTGAGGTCCGGTCCGCCGCGATCGCGCGCTCCACCCGCGCCAGCGCACTGTCCAGTTCACCACCGGCGTATGCCGTCTCGGCCGAGCGCAGCAAGGCGTCGCCTTGGGCGATGGCCGTGGCGGGAAGCAGGAGCAGGGGAAGGGCGGCGATGCGGATCATGCGGGCTCGGGCTTGGCGTCCATGTGATGAAGGCGGGCGCAGCTCCAGGCCTGCGCGGGGGCGTCGAACAGGGCCTTCACCACGGGCCACACCTCGGCGAAAACGGGGGAGCGGCGGTAGTGTTCCAGATCTTCGGCGGACCGCCACAGGCTGTAGGTGAAGAAGACCCGGGGATCGCCGGCGTCGCGCAGCAGCTCCAGGTGCAGGCAGCCCGGCATGGCGATGATGCGGTGCCGCCAGCCCTCGAACAGCGCCAGGAATCCCTCGGCCTCCCCGGGGCGGAAGCTCATGCGCACCAACCGCACGATCATGAGGCCGCCCGTTGCCGCACCACGTCCTTCAGTTCCACGCGCACCGGGTCCTGCACGTGCAGCCCGAACAAGCGCGCCGCGCCGCCGCCACCGCCCTCCACGCCCTTGTTCACCGCGATCTCCAGCAGGCCGTTGGCCCCGAAGAAGGCCACCCGCTCGCCCTGCGGCACCTCGCCGTAGGTGCGGTGCAGCGCCGTGATGTCGTACTGCGACCGGCCGAAGGTGATGCGGAAGGGGCGGTCCTGCACCATCGCCGCGAAATGGTCGCGGTGGATGTTGGTGACCACGTTGCCGTAGGCGTCCACATGGATCACCACGCCGCGGATGCTCTCCTGGTCCAGCGCCGGCACGAAGCCGAGCTGCTGCCGCACCCCCGCGCGCGGGTCGGCGATGGCGTCGATGACCCCGCCCTGCGCCAGGTGGCACGCCGCCCGCGCCAGCACACCCCGCAGCGGGAAGGTGGCGTCGGCCGCGTCCGTCACCATCCGCAGGGTGAACACCGCCTGCGGCCGGCCGTCGAACAACAGGCTGAAGATGCCGTTGTCCGCCCCCACGAACCAGTGCCCGTCGTGCGCCGCCACCACGTGGGGCGTCTGCGGACCGGCCTCGGGGTCGATGCCGATGAGGTGCACGGTGCCCGCCGGAAAGGCCGGGTACGCGTTGCGCAGCACGAAGGCCGCCTGCGCATTGTCGAACGGCGTGATCTGGTGGCTGATGTCCACGATGACCGCACCCGGCGCCTGGCCCAGGATGCTGCCCTTCACCACGGCCACGTAGTGGTCCTTCACGCCCATGTCGGTGGTGAGGGTGATGATCGCCATCGTGCGGGGCCGCGTGCGTCGCCGGTCGTTCGTGATCGGCTACCTTCGGCCGGTCAAATGTAAGGGCACGCGGGTACCCTGCTCCGCACCCTCCAAGCACCGCACGTGGGCGAGCTCTCCATCCAAGTGACGGCGGTGGACCCGATCGCGGTCTTCGGCGCCAACGACCAGCATCTGCGCATCATCCGCGGCTTCTTCCCGAAGCTCAACCTCGTGGCGCGCGGCGACACCCTCAAGGTGATCGGCAACGACGACGACATCAGCGTCTTCGCCGAACGCTTCGACCAGCTCGTGGAGCACGTGGGCCGCTACAACGAGCTGCCGCGCAAGGTGCTGGACGACGTCATGGGCGGCGCCCCGGACAGCGAGCCCAGCGCCGAGGACGCCGATGTGCTGGTGCACGGCAACGCCGGCCTGCGCGTCAAGGCCCGGACCCGCAACCAGCAGCGGCTGGTGGAGGCCGTGCGCACCCACGACATGGTGTTCGCCGTGGGCCCAGCCGGCACCGGCAAGACGTACACCGCCGTGGCCCTGGCCGTGCGCGCCCTCAAGGAGAAGCAGGTGCGCCGCATCATCCTCACCCGGCCCGCCGTGGAGGCGGGGGAGAACCTGGGCTTCCTGCCCGGCGACCTGCGCGAGAAGCTCGATCCCTACCTGCAGCCCCTCTACGACGCCCTCAAGGACATCATCCCCGCCGGCCGCCTGGCCGAGCACCTGGAGACCGGCGTCATCCAGATCGCCCCCCTGGCCTTCATGCGCGGCCGCACCCTCGACCACGCCTTCGTCATCCTCGACGAGGCCCAGAACGCCACCCTGCCCCAGCTCAAGATGTTCCTCACCCGCATGGGGCGCAACGCCAAGTTCGTCATCACCGGCGACCTCACCCAGGTGGACCTGCCCAAGCACAGCCCCAGCGGCCTCGACAAGGGCATCGGCGTGCTGCGCGGCGTGGAGGGCATCGCCATCATCGAGCTCGACGAGAAGGACGTCATCCGCCACGAGCTCGTCACCAAGGTGCTCGGCGCCTTCAAGGACCTGGAGCAGCGCGACCAACCCGCCCGCACGCCATGACCACCGCCCTCGCCGGGACCCTGATGCGTTCCGAGCTCCGCCACCCGCTGATCACCCAGGTGTACCGCGGCAAGGTGCGCGACGTGTACACCCTCGCCGACGGCCGCATCCTGCTGGTGGCCAGCGACCGCATCAGCGCCTTCGACGTGGTGCTGCCGCGCGGCATCCCGCACAAGGGCCAGGTGCTCAGCCAGCTCAGCTGGCACATGCTGGAGGCCACGCGCGCCGTGGCGCCCAACTGGGCCCAGGCCTCGCCCGACCCCAACGTCGTCATCGGCACCGCCTGCACCACCGTGAAGGTGGAGATGGTGGTGCGCGGCTACCTCGCCGGCCACGCCTGGCGCACCTACCAGAGCGGTGCGCGCATGCTGTGCGGGGCCGCCCTGCCCGAAGGCCTGCGCGAGAACGACCGCTTCCCCACGCCCATCATCACGCCCAGCACCAAGGCCGACGTGGGGCACGACGAGGACATCACGCCGGACGAGATCCTGGCCCGCGGCCTGTGCACGCCGCAGGAGTGGGAGACCATGCAGCGCTACGCCCTGGCGCTCTTCGCCGAGGGCAGCCGCATCGCTGCGGAGCGCGGACTGCTGCTGGTGGACACCAAGTACGAGTTCGGCCGCACGCCCGATGGCCGCATCCTGCTCATCGATGAGGTGCACACGCCCGACAGCAGCCGTTACTTCTACGCCGAGGGCTATGACGAGCGGCAGGCTCGCGGTGAGCGGCAGAAGCAGCTCAGCAAGGAGTTCGTGCGCGAATGGCTCATCGCCGGCGGGTTCATGGGCAAGGACGGCCAGCAGGTGCCGCCCATGGACGACGCCTTCGTGCACAGCGTCACCGACCGCTACGTGGAGCTCTACGAGCGCATCACCGGCCAGGCCTTCCGGCCCGCACCCACGGAGGACATCAATGCCCGGGTACAACGGGCGGTGGAGGAGTACCTCAGGGAGATCGGGATGCAGTAACCCTACTCGCGGTGGTCATTCCGAGTTGAACGCTGGTGCGCGGCCCTGCGCGCGATGGCGGTCAACGTTGGCTATACGAAGATCTTCGGTTAGCGACGGAAGTATCGTCTGAGTCTGAATCTTCGTGCTATCGGTCGATCAGGGTTGGTTTTGCGAAGGGTTTGACGAGAAGCCCGCCAGCTGCGTTCACGGCCGCACGTCCTTACGGCACCTTCTCCATGTCCTTCACGGTGTCGTATTGGGGCTCGATCACCCAGTTGCCTTTGGGATCGATGTAGCCCCAGCGCTCGCCCTGCCTGGCGGCGGCGAAGCCGTTCTTGAAGGCGCGGGCGCCTTGGAACTTGGGTTGGATGGCCCAGTTGCCGTCGGGGCCCAGGAAGCCGGTGAGCTCGCCCTGCTTGGCCTCGGCCAGCCCCTCGCTGAAGTCGCCCAGGCCGGTGGCGCCGCCGCTGGGGCGCACCTCCTTGCCCGTGCGGTCCACGTAGTACCAGGCCTCTCCGCTCTTCACCCGCGCCAGACCGCTGGTGGGGTCCATCTCCTTGGCCGCATCGAACCTGGGCTCGATCACCCACTTCCCCTGCTTGTCGATGTAGCCGACCTTCTCGCTCTTGTCCTTGGCCCAGGCCAGGCCGCCGCTGAAGTAACCCACCGACAGGTACACCGCCGGGATCACCACCTGCTGCTCGCCGTTCATGAAGCCGTGCAGCTTGTCCTTCGTCTTGAAGGGCGCCAGCCCGTCCGTGAAGCTCTTCACGTCCAGGATGCCGGCGTCCGCCACCGGGGTCTCCTTGCCCTCGGCCGTCAGGATGAACAGCTTCTTGCCCTTCATCACCGTGCTGAGGCAGCTCTCGAAGGCGTCCACCTTGTCGTACACGGGCTGCACCGCCAGCTTGCCCTGGGTGTTCATGAAGCCCCACAGCTCGCCCACCTTCACCGGGGCCAGCCCGCAGCTGAAGCCCTGCACGTCGCCGCCCCCGAAGCTGCTGATCAGCTGGAAGGCCGGCACCTCGGTGGCCAGCCGTTCGCCCTTGGTGTTGATGAAGGCGCCGTTCTTGGTGGCCGGGTCCTGCACCGCCGCATACCCGCTCTCGTTGAAGCGGAAGCAGCCCTTATAGGTGGGCGGAACCACCATCTCTCCGGTGCTGCTCAGGTAGCCCCAGAGCTCCTGGCCGGCGGGTTTCACCTGGGCGATGTAGCGCTGGCTGTGCGCGAAACTGGCCGTCAGCAACGCAAGGGCGAGGGAAAGAGTGCGCATGGGTGGGTCGTTGTGGATGCGAAAGGTGGCCAGCGGAGGGGAGACGTGCAAGGAGGAAGGTCGTTGTCACCCATGGTCAAGCAAAGGTCCAAGGAGGAAGGAACAAGGAACAAGGAACAAGGAAGAGGAATGAAGAAGGAAAGCAGGGGCAGGGGCAGGAGCCATGCCTTCGTCAGAGGCTTCGGCAGACGAGGCAGGCGCAGGGGCGATGTAACTGGTGGCTGGTGGCCTGAGGCCGGAGGCGGGAAGCGGGTGGCCTGAGGCAGGATGTTGAAAGCGGGCGGCCGGTGGCCTGAGGCTGGAAGCCTGCGGGGGGAGGCAGAAGAGGAATGCCCTTCACGCAGAGGCGCAGAGGACGCTGAGGGAGAAGGAGCAGGGGCAGGGGCAGGGGCGATGCAGCTCGTGACCGGTGGCTGGCGGCCGGCGGCTGGAGGCGGGAGAGGAATGCCCTCCACGCAGAGGCGCAGAGGACGCTGAGGGAGAAGGAGTAGGAGCAGGGGCGATGCAGCTGGTGACCGGTGGCTGGCGGCCGGCGGCTGGAGGCTGGAAGCTGGTGGCGTTGGGCCGGCTCAGCGGGCGATGCGCTCGGCGGCCTGGGCGGCGCGCTGCTGCTCGGTCCAGGCGGCCAGGTCCATCGTGGGGTCCACGAAGGGGGCCACCATGCGGCGCTCGGTGCGCACCGGTTTGCCCTTGGCGGCCTTGCGGGGGGCGGCGGCGAAGGTGCCCTGGGCCAGGGTGAGGAAGCTCACGAGGACCAGGAGGCTGCGGAGGGTGGCGGTGCGGTTCATGGCGGGGTCGGGGTTCGTTGGTGACCCAAAACAAGCCCCGGGACCGGGGGGAGCGTGAGCCCGACCGAGCAGGTGGCGGGCGTCGGGGAGCAAGTGGCGGGAAGGAGCAGCAGAGATCCTCACGCAGAGGCGCAGAGGACGCTGAGGGGGGCGAGAGGTAGGAGCCATGCCTTCGCCGGAGGCTTCGGCAGGCGAAGCAGGAGAAGGGGCAGGAGCAGGGGCAGGAGCAGGGGCAGGAGCAGGAGCAGGGGCATGGGCAGGTGCAGGGGCAAGGGCGATGCGGCCGGTGGCTGGCGGCTGGAGGCCGGCGGCTGGAGGCCTGTGTGCGAAGGTCCTGCTCAGTCCTCGGCGGCGCGGCCGAGACGGTCATCCAGTACGGCGCGGAGGTCGTTCAGCAGGGTGGCCTTGTAGGGGTCGGGCTCGGAGGCAGCGGCGTTGCGCAGGCGGGTGGAGGAGGTGCGCGCCGCGCGCTCGGGCCACAGCTCCTGGTTCTCCACCACGGTGAGGCACTCGAAGCACTCCTCGGCCGTGCCGCTGATGGCCACGCCCACCAGCACCTCCAGATGGTCGCGCACGTCGAGCCCGGCGTTCCACAAGGCCGACAGCACGGCCGAGCGCACCCCGGCCAACGAAGGCTCGTCCAGGGCCGCGATCAGCTCGCGCGCCGCGTCGGGCACCTTCACCTGGTTCAGCATCGCGGTGATGCGCTGGCGGACGCCCTGGTCCCGTGCGCCGGCGAGCGCATGCAGCAGGGGGCGGATGGCGCGTGCATCGCCGCGGGCCTCCACGGCCGCGAGCGCACCGAGCACCTTCGCGTCGTCGGCGCTCAGCAGCGCGGCGAACACCGGTTCCATCGCAGGCTTCGACATGGTCAGGCGGCGGCCAACTGGCTCGCAAAGGGGATGGGCCGGGTGCGGCCCCGCAGCATCTCGGCCACCTCCGCATCGCTGCGGTACCGGCCGTTCAGGTCCACGTAGTGCTTCGCCAGCAGGTCGTAGCGCTTGGCCATCAGCCAGAAGAAGACGTGCAGGAAATGGATGCCGTCGAACACGATCGCGTCCCGCTCGGCGTACTGTGCCAGGGTCTTCTGGAAGTAGGTCGGGTGCTCCGTCCAATGCATGCTGGGCTTGATGTGGTGGCTGATGTGATAGCCGTCGTTCCAGCACTTGTGGTTGTACTTCGTGTTGATGCAGGTGATGCTGTTCCAGTAGCTGTTGGCGGGGTCCTCCGCGCGAAGGAAAGCGTGCTGGGCCCAGTTGCCCATCATGGCCACCATGCGGAACAGCACGAAGGGGATGATGAAGACCACGACGGTGGCGGGCCAGTTGATGAAGCAGAGGGCCGTGCAGAAGGCGATGAAGAGCAGCTCGCCGCGCACCGCTCGGTACATCAGGCGCTTGCGCTTCTTCATGAAGAAGTACGCCGCCAAGTGGTAGATGCCCGCGAAGAGGAAGCGGCCGAAGTAGTGGGCGAACCCGCGCACCGAGTCGCGCCGGTACGGCATCGTGGTGCTGTCGTCGTCCTCCAGGTTGTTCTCCGCGTGGTGCATGCCCACGTGGTGCGCGAAGTAGGTCTCCGGCGAGTGGCCGAAGAAGGGCGCCAGCACCCAGGGGATGTAGTGGTTGAGGAACTCGTACTCCTTCTTGAAGAGCGGGCGGTGGCTCGTGCAGTGCAGCATCAGCCCGAAGGGGCCCTTGTAGGTGACGTTGTTGACGTACTGGTAGGCCACCGCCGCCAGCACCCACCACCAGCCCGTGACAAAGGGCAGGTACAGCAGCACGCCCAGGGGGATCAGGGTCAGGGTGATCCGCAGCGAGAGGTGGATGAAGGGGAGGTCCCGTTCATCGCGGATGTAGCGCAGGAAGAAGCGGTCCAGGGTGTTCCAGGACGCTGGTGCGGTGTACGTGGGGTCGGTGATCGGTCCAAGCTTGACCATCGGACCCGGCAGGCCGCTGGTGCGGTGCGCCGGAGCGTCGCGAAGGTCGGCATCGAAGGGCGTGCGCCCAAATGACAACGCGCAGGGAGGCCTTGGAACGGAAAAGCCCCCATCGTCGGGGGGCTTTCTTCACATGGTCGAGGCCGCGGTCACAGGCTCACGAAGCTGCGGCGGCCCGGCTTGCGCTTGAACTTGTAGCTCACCTCCAGGCTGAAGTAGCTGATGCCGTCCGGCAACTGGGGATTGCCGCGCGGGCTGGTTTTGGGGTCGATGGTGCCGATCGTGCCCCAGCCCGTGGGGTCGCTGATGTACCGAGCCAACTCCTGCTTGGACGGGTCCCCGGGATAGGTCTGGTCGATCTCGTTCCAGGTGGCATAGCGGTCGCTGACATCATCCAGTTTGTCCGTGAAAAAGCTGATGTAGGAGAACTCCAGGCCCAGGGAGATCTTGCGGGTGATCATGTAGCGCATGCCCATGCCCATGGGCACGCCGATGTGCCAGGGGCTGGTGCGCTCCAGCGTGGTGCCCTCGCCGGCCGCGCTGCTGCCCTCGGTCACCCAGCTGTAGAGGTCGGTCTCGTAGGTGCCGTCCTGCTGGATGATCTGCGCCTGGTCCTCGGGCGTGTCGCGCGGAGCGTTCCGGATGGTGCCGTCCTCCCAATAGTGGTAGCGGTTGGCGATGTCCTGCGCACCGTTGAACAGGTCCGCCTTCGGACGGCCATAGTACACGCCCACCCCGAGGTAGAAGAAGGCGAAGAAGCGCTGCTTGAAGAGCGGCTTGTACGGCTCGCGGTAGGCGTTCAGCACCAGGTGGGTGCTCAGTCCGTAAAGGTCCGTGCGGAAGTTGAGCCCGCGACGGTAGTTCCGCAGGTCGATGCCGCTCATGCCGCCCACCGGGTCGGCCTCGTTGTAGCCCACGCGGTTCCAGCTGAAGCGGGCCTCCGTGGTGATGGCGCGGGTGACGTAGCGCTTCTTGTTGTTCAGGAAGTCACGCACCGTGATGGCCATGCCCGGGCGGGTGCTGCCCCATTGCACGGCACCTTCCTCGTTGCCCAGGTCGCCGTAATAGTTGGTGATGCCCTGCGACACACCCACCTCCACGTTGCGCTGCGCGCTGATGGGGACGGACACGGCAAGGAGAAGACCGAGCAGGGTAGGGTTCCG
>Ga0073899_10001042_pt1 | contig 25545 bp, 24 predicted proteins | sample KloWWTmetaKNB5Ph_FD_88975 | JGI IMG/M metagenome (GOLD analysis project Ga0073899, IMG submission 88975) | Active sludge microbial communities from Klosterneuburg, Austria, studying microevolution and ecology of nitrifiers - Klosterneuburg... | ecosystem: Engineered > WWTP > Aerobic digester >... | reverse complement strand
GGCCCGGTGCAGCATCACCGGGTGTTTGCGCTCGCCGGACTCGGCCACGTAGACCGCGTCGAGCCGCTCGGCCATCGAGAAATCGACCTGCATCGTGCCGCACTGCCACTGGCGGCCGATGGCATCCTTCAGCGTGTACTCGATCTTGGGCCCATAGAACGCGCCGTCACCGGGTGAGAGTTCAAAGTTGCAGCCGGCACGCAGCAGGCTTTCTTGCAGCGCCTGCTCGGCCTGGTCCCAGACCGCATCCGAACCGATGCGCGCCTCGGGCCGCGTCGCCACCTTGTAGATGATCTCGCTGAAGCCGAAGTCGGCATAAACCTTCTGCAGCAGTGCCGTGTAGGCCACGCACTCATCGAGCACCATGTCCTCGGTGCAGAAGATGTGGCCGTCGTCCTGTGTGAAGCCGCGCACACGCATGATGCCGTGCAGCCCGCCCGTGGGCTCGTTGCGGTGGCACTGGCCGAATTCACCGTAGCGCAAGGGCAGGTCGCGGTAGCTCTTGATGCCCTGCTTGAAGATCAGGATGTGGCCGGGGCAGTTCATCGGCTTGAGCGCGTAGTCGCGCTTTTCCGATTCGGTGATGAACATGTTGTCGCGGTACTTGTCCCAGTGGCCCGTCTTTTCCCACAAGGTGCGATCCAGGATCTGCGGCCCCTTGACCTCGTGGTAACCGTTGTCGCGGTAGACACGGCGCATGTACTGCTCGACCTCCTGCCACAAGGTCCAGCCCTTGGGGTGCCAGAACACCGTGCCGGGGCTGTGCTCGTCGAGATGAAACAGGTCGAGTTCGCGACCGAGCTTTCGGTGATCGCGCTTCTCGGCCTCTTCCAGCATCGTCAGGTACTTCTGCAACTCGTCCTTGGTTGCCCAGGCCGTGCCGTAGATGCGCTGCAACTGTTCGTTGCGGTGGTCACCGCGCCAGTAGGCGCCGGCCACCTTCATCAGCTTGAAGTGCTTGAGTCGGCCCGTGCTGGGCACGTGCGGGCCGCGGCAAAGATCCTCGAAGTCGCCTTCGCGGTACAGCGACACGTCCTGATCGGCCGGGATGCTGGCGATGATCTCGGCCTTGTAGTGCTCGCCAAGGCTCTTGAAGTGCGCCACGGCATCGTCGCGCGGCAGCACGCGGCGCACCACCGGCTCGTCCTTCTTCGCCAGCTCGGCCATGCGCTGTTCGATCGCCGCCAGGTCTTCGGGCGTGAACGGGCGCTTGTAGGCAAAGTCGTAATAAAAGCCGTTCTCGATCACCGGGCCGATCGTCACCTGCGCGTCCGGAAACAGCGCCTTCACGGCATAGGCCAGCAGGTGGGCCGTGCTGTGGCGGATGAGCTCCAGCCCCTCGGCATCCTTGTCGGTGACGATGGCGACCGCAGCATTGGCGTCGATCAGATGGCTGGTGTCGACGACACGGCCATCGACCTTGCCGCCGAGCGCGACCTTGGCCAGGCCAGGGCCGATGGCCGCGGCCACCTGCGCCACCGTCACCGGGTTGTCGAACGACCTGACGGCACCGTCAGGCAGCGTGATCTGAATCATTGCAGACTCCAAAAGCAACGAAGCGCGGGCATGAGCCGCGCTTCGTCTGGGAAAAGGGTGGATGTGACGGTGCGGCTGGCGTCAAACCAGGGTGAAAGTCGGGAATCGACGAGTCCGCGGTGTCATAACCAAGCTGCCTTTCCTGCTCTTGTGAGGGTTCCGGAAGCGGTCATTCTAGGTCACAGCGGCCGGATCTCGAAACCGCCGGCGCCGCCCACCCAGTCGGCGAAGTCGTCTGCCAGGCGCTGGCTCTCGGCCAGCGCACGCCGCCAAGTGGCAATGCGGGCTGCCTCGTCGTCGCCGAAACGCCTGAAGTCGCTGCGGTCGGGCAGCTTGGCCAAGGGCAGCGTGGCCACCCATTCGGCCGACGGTGACAGCAGCAGCACGTTGTCCAGTGACGGCGTGGCGGCTTGGCGGCGCTTGAAGGGTTTGTCCAGCCAGCCGGGCACCAGGTTGGACTGGAAATGCGGGTACAGCACCAGGCCATCGGTCATCGACGCGTAGTCCAGGTGCAGCTGGTAGTCGGTGATGCCGCCGTCCCAGTAGGCGCCGCGCGGCGCCCCGGGCAGGTCGTGCACGGCGTCCAGCCAGAACGGGATCGAGCAGCTGGCCAGGATCGAAGGCGCCAGGTTCTCCGTCGTCAGCTCGACGCGGCGGGTGCGGAAGTCATTGGTGCCGAACGGCAAGGCGCTGCGTGGATCGGAGAACACCACCCGCTCCAGCCACAGCCCCAGCGCGCGCCGGCTGGTGGCGTTGCTGATGAAAGCACCCAGGTAACCCAGGGGCGTGCGGATGCGACCCTGGCGCCGCAGCAGGTGGCGGCCGTGGCTGGTGAAGACATGCAATCGGTAACGCGGACTGGCCAGAACCTCGGCGGCACGACGTCCCAGCCGCTGTTCGAGCTTGTCGCCGAAGCTGCGCGATGCGGCCGTCGGCGTCGGCGCCTTGCCGGGCGCGTGCTCGTAGCGCAGCGTGATGTAGTCCTCGGCCAGTTCGGCCAGGGCTGCATCGGCGTCGTGCAAGGTCGCGCAGGCCATGCGCCAAGCGCCGATCGAAGCGCCCAGCAAGTTGATGTCGTGCGTGCTGCCGGCCATCCAGTGGCCGAACAGGTAGCGGTCCAGCGGGTTCAGCACCAGGCCCTTGGGGCCACCGGCGGCGGCCGGAATCACCCGCACCTCCTGCGGCCGCAAGCCCCCATCGAGCAGCCTCTGCCGCGCCCGCGGACCAGCGTGCAGGGTCAGCGCGCGCATCGCCGGGCCTGCGGCTCAGCGCTTGCCTTGCAGCTTCGCAAAAGCCGCAGCCATCACACCAGCTCCGTGGCTGCCGGCCTCAGGTCGCGGCCGCTCGCCGCGCGCCGCCGGCCGATAGGCGTTGTCGCCACCTTGACCTTTGGCCTGCAGCGGCACATCGAGCTTCATCGTCAGGCTGATGCGCTTGCGGGCCAGGTCGACCTCCTGCACGCGCACCTTGACGATCTGCCCGGTCTTGACCACTTCGCGGGCGTCGTTGACGAACTTGCTGGACAGCTGACTGACATGCACCAACCCGTCCTGGTGCACGCCCAGGTCGACGAAGGCGCCGAACTGCGCCACGTTGCTGACGGTGCCTTCCAGCACCATGCCAGGCTGCAGATCCTTGATGTCGTTGACGCCGTCATTGAAGCGCGCGACCTTGAAGTCGGGGCGCGGATCGCGACCGGGCTTTTCCAGCTCGACCAGGATGTCCTTGACCGTGATGGCGCCGAAGTGCGCATCGGCAAAAAGCTCGGGCTTGAGCGTTCGCAGCACTTCGCTGCGGCCCATCAGCTCGGTGATCGGTCGTTGCAGGCTGGCCAGCATCTTCTGCACCACGGGGTAGGTTTCGGGGTGAACGCCGGTCTGGTCGAGCGGGTTGTCACCGTCACGGATGCGCAAGAAGCCGGCCGCCTGCTCGAAGGTGCGCGGCCCCAGGCCGCTGACATCGAGCAGCTGCCTGCGGTTGCGAAAGGCGCCATGTGCGTCGCGCCAGCGCACGATGCTGGCCGCCACCGCGCCCGACAGGCCCGACACGCGCGACAGCAGCGGCACCGACGCCGTGTTCAGGTCCACACCCACGCCGTTGACGCAGTCCTCGACCACGGTGTCCAGCGTGCGCGCCAGCTGGCTCTGGTTGACGTCGTGCTGATACTGGCCCACGCCGATGCTCTTGGGGTCGATCTTCACCAGCTCGGCCAGCGGGTCCTGCAAGCGGCGCGCGATGCTGACCGCGCCGCGCAGGCTGACGTCGAGGTCGGGCAATTCGTTGCTGGCAAATTCACTGGCCGAATAGACCGAGGCGCCGGCTTCGCTGACGACCACCTTGTCCAGCTTCAGCTCGGGCGCCAGTTTGACGATGCGCTGCATCAGTTCGGCCGCCAGCTGGTCGGTCTCGCGGCTGGCGGTGCCGTTGCCGATCGCGATCAGGTTCACACCGTGACTGGCCACCAGCCGGCCCAGCGTGTGCAGCGAGCCTTCGACATCGCGGCGCGGCTCGTGCGGGTAGACGGTGGCGGTGTCCAGCACCTTGCCGGTGTCACTGACCACGGCCACCTTGACGCCGGTGCGAATGCCCGGGTCAAGGCCCATCACCACGCGCTTGCCGGCCGGCGCGGCCAACAGCAGGTCGCGCAGGTTGTCGCCGAAGACCTTGATCGCCACCGTCTCGGCGTCTTCGCGCAAGCGCGCAAAGAGGTCACGCTCCAGGCTCAGCGACAGCTTGACCTTCCAGGTCCAGGCCACGGCCTTGCGCATCAGCTCGTCGCCCGGGCGTTGCTGGTGGCGCCAGCCCAGGTGGTGGGCAATGCGGCCTTCGGCGAAGCCTGGTTTGCCGGGCACCAGCTCTTCGTCCAGCACCAGCTTGGCGTCCAGCCACTCCAGCGTGCGACCGCGGAACACCGCCAGCGCACGGTGCGACGGCACCTTGCGGATCGGTTCGCGGTAATCGAAATAATCTCTGAACTTGGCGGCATCGGGATTGCTGCCGTCCTTGCCGTCGACCAGCCTGGACTGCAGCAGGCCGTCGCCCCACAACCATTCGCGCAGCGTGCCCACCAGCGCCGCATCTTCGGCCCAGCGTTCGGACAGCAGGTCGCGCACGCCGTCCAGCACCGCATGCACATCGGCAAACCCGCCCTCGGCGTTGATATAGGCCGGCGCTTCGGCCAGCGGGTCGAGCAGCGGGTTTGCCCACAACGAGTCGGCCAGCGGCTCGAGCCCCGCTTCACGCGCGATCATGCCCTTGGTGCGGCGCCTGGGCTTGAACGGCAGGTACAGGTCTTCCAGCTCCTGCTTGGTCGGCGCGGCGTCGATGGCGGCCTGCAACTCGGGTGTCAGCTTGCCCTGTTCGCCGACGCTCTTGAGCACTGCGGTGCGCCGGTCTTCCAGCTCGCGCACATAGCTCAATCGGGCCTCCAGTTCACGCAGCTGGATGTCGTCGAGGCCGTCAGTGGCCTCTTTGCGGTAGCGGGCAATGAACGGCACCGTGGCGCCGCCATCGAGCAGGTCCACCGCAGCCTGCACCTGCGCCGGCCGAACCTTCAGTTCGGCGGCGATCTGTCGCGTGATCTTGTCCAAGGAAATCAGGGGTCAAAAACGAAGCGGCGGAGTGTGCCACGCCACCGAAAAGCGTCAGCGCGACGCCAACCAGCGCTGCACGCCCTGGCCCGCCGCATGCCCGGTGGTCAGACAGGCGGTGATCAGGTAGCCGCCGGTGGGGGCCTCCCAGTCCAGCATCTCGCCGGCACAGAACACGCCGGGCAACGCGCTCAGCATCAACCCGTCGTCCAGTGCGGCCAGCGGGACGCCACCAGCGGTGCTGATGGCCTCGTCGATCGGCCGTGCGGCCCGCACGGTGATCGGCAGCGCCTTGATGCGTGTGGCCAACGCGGCGGTGTCGGCCATGGCTTCGCGGGCCTGACCTTCCCACAACAGTGCCGCCTTCACGCCATCGATCTTCAGCCGCGTCTTCAGGTGCGTGGCCAGCGAGCGCGTGCCGCGCGGGTGGGCCAGTTCGCGCTGCACCCAGGCGGCATCGCGACCAGGCAGCAGGTCGAGCTCGAACCTGGCCTGCCCGTCGCGAGCGATGCGCTCGCGCAGTGCCGGTGACGCGGCGTAGATCAGGCTGCCTTCGACACCGCCTTCGGTCAGCACGAACTCACCGGCCTGGCGCATCGGCGTGCCGTCGGGCAAGGTCCAGGCGATGGCCACCGCCTTCAGCGGCGACCCCGCATGCCGGGTCTTCAGGTGCTCGCTCCAGGCGACGTCGAAGCCGCAGTTCGACGGCCGCAGCGGCGCCAGATCGACACCGCGCGCGGCCAGCAGCGGCACCCAGTCGCCGTCCGAACCCAGGCGCGGCCAGCTGGCACCACCCAAGGCCAGCACGGTGGCATCGGGGCGCAGTCGCTGCTGCCCTGCCGGCGCATCGAAACACAGGCTGCCATCGTCGGCCCAGCCGGTCCAGCGGTGCCGCATGTGCAGCCGCACGCCACGTTCACGCAGGCGGTGCAGCCAGGCGCGCAGCAGGGGTGCTGCCTTCATGTCGGCGGGGAAGACCCGGCCCGAGCTGCCGACGAAGGTGGCAATGCCCAACCCGGCCGCAAAGTCGCGCGTGGCCTGGGCGCCGAAAGCCTGCAACCGCGGCCGCAGCCAGGCGGCGGCTTCGGCATAACGTGCGACGAAAGGCTCGAAGGCCTCGCCATGGGTCAGGTTGAGCCCGCCCTTGCCGGCCAGAAGAAACTTGCGACCGACCGAGGGCATGCCATCGTACAGATCGACCGCCACGCCGGCAGTCGACAGCACCTCGGCCGCCATCAGCCCGGCCGGGCCGCCGCCGATGACGGCGACCGTCACGCCTTCAAGCCGATGATCCAGGGCCGGATCTCGAACTGCAGCAGGCCCGACTCCACCGCCGGATCGCTCAACGCGTGGGTGCGCAGCGTGTCTTCGTCCATGCCCGGCTTGCAGATCATCATGCCGCCGCCCGCACCGTCGACAAAGGGCCCACCCATCTCGAGCTGGCCCGCGTCCAGCAGCTTCAGATAGTGGCCGCGGTGCTCCTGGATGCCGACCTGCTGCGTCAGCGGCAGGCCCGGCTCCCAGGCGGGGCCGGGGCTGTGGATCACGACAAGGCAGCGCTCGGACATGGCGGGATGGGCTCAGCGACGGGACAAGGCCCGCACTGTAGGCGATTCGCCACCCGCGCCGCCCGCTACTTCAGGTCCACCTTGCGCAGGTTGTCGTCGCTGTTGCGGTCGATGCGCTTGTTGTAGGGGTCGACACCGGCCCACAGCGGCTTTTCCTTCAATACCAGCTGGAACTGCTGTTTGCCGCTGCGCACGGTGCGACGCTCGAACAGCAGCACCGACGCCGGCTTAAAGTCCTTGGCGCCCGGCTCAGCGCTGAAGACGCCGATGTCGAAGGCCTCGTCCAGCGGCACTTCGGTCTCCACGCCCTTGCCGTCGGCGATCAGCTTGCGCGCCTCGACCTCCAGCGTCAGGTCCCATTGGCCGTCGGGCCGCTGGTGGGTGCTGGCGGCGCTGGCCTTGGCAGCAACCAGGCTGATGCGCTCGAACAGGTCGGTGATCAGGGCGTCATGCGCCGGCCCGGCTTCTTCACGCAGCAGACGCAGGAAGTCGCTCGAATTGGGATACGGCGCCGACTTGAACGCGTACTGCGCGATCAGCCGCTGCAGCGCGCGGTTGACCACCGCCTCACCCACCACTTCTTTCAGCCAGTACATGGCCAGACTGCCCTTCTGGTAGTACACGTAAGGCTGGTCTTCAACGCGTGCCAACGGCAACTCCTCGATCAACTTGCCGCCGCGCGCGCGCAGGTAGCGATCGAGCTCGTACTTCAGGAACTTGCGGACCTGCTCGCGACCGTAGAGCCTTTCCATCACCAGCAGCGCCGAATACTGGGCGAAGGTTTCCGACAGCAGCGTCGGGCCCTGCTGTTCGGCACCGATGACCTGGTGCCCCCACCACTGGTGTGCGATCTCGTGCGCGGTCACGTAGGTCACCATGTCGATCTTGTCGGCGGCGCCCGTGTCGGGCAGCCGGGTGACCAAGCCGATGCCTTCGGAGTACGGGATCGTGCCGGCAAAGGCCTGCGTGAAGTTGGCATAGGTCGGAAACTCCAGGATGCGCGCCTGCTTGAACGGATTAGGGTGAAATCGCGGCCGAGTACAGGTCGATCGATGTCGCCATCGCATCCAGCATGCGCTGCACGTTGAACTCATGGCCCGGCTGGTGGTAGACGTTCAGCTGAATGCCGCGGTGATTCGTCGACTTGAACGCATAACGTGCCGATTGCAGCGAGAAGAAGTGCTGGATCGGTGCCTCGGTGCGCGTGACCAGCGTGCGCCGGCCGCCGGTGATGGTGTCGCTGACCATCGCACCCGGCGCCACCGGGGTCTGGTCGGCGTCGGTCACCAGCGTGATCTGCGCGTTCACCCAGTCGCTGTCGTGGCGCAGATACTGGTGCGCGCGGGCGCTCTCGTCTTCCAGCCTGGCCATGCGCAGCTCGGGTGGCAGGCCGTGCTTGCGGCGCTTGCTGCGGTCCTGCAGCAGCATCGTGCGGTCCATGCCAATCAGGGGTGCCACCTCGAAGTTGGCGAGGAAGCTGCCGTTGTCGACCAGGCGCCGCTGCCCACTGTCGTTGCGAAAGCCCGGGTCCGACAACTCGGTGCTGAAAGTCAGCGTTCTGGATTCACCGGGCTGCAGCGCCGGCGCCAGGCGGTAGATGCGGTAGTCGAACTCGTCGTAGGACTTTTCCAGCGTGGCGCCGGGCAGGTCCAGCTGGCGCAGCTTCAGCGGCCGCAGCCAGCGCAGGTGCAAGTTCGACATCGGCGCCGTGCTGCGGTTCTTGATGCGGTAGCTGCCCTGCGTCAGCGCGCGGCGCTGATGTGGATACAGCTCGACCTTCAGCGTGACGTCGGTGATCGTCGGCTGCGGCAGGGCCTCGAAGGGCAACAGGGTCTTTTCGTAGCGCGCCAGCCAGGCCTCGTGCTCAGGCCGGGAGACCTGGTCGTTGATGATGTTGGTGTTGTAGAAGATCCAGCCGCCCAGGCCAACCCAGATCACACTGGCGGCCGCCAGCCAGACACCGGCTGCGCCTGGCCCAGGCTGCAAGGCAGGCACCTGAAGCGACGTGTGCGGTGCAGCGCCACGGCCCGGCGCCGACGGTGGTCGAGCTGTACACGTCCGAAGGCTGCAGTTCCTGCCCGCCCGCCGAACGCTGGTTGATGAACAGCCTGAAGGGCCGCAGCGAGGTGCTGGATTGTTGAGCCGGCGCGCCACAAACTTGTTCCCGGACAAGCCCTTGATGCGCACGCTGGGTCACAGTCGCGGCCCTTGCAGTCCTCAGTCTGCGCCCGGTGCCCGGGCCCACCCCCACGATGAGCCATGACTTGCGGATCCCCCAGCTCGTCTGCCCCGCCGGATCGCTGCGCGCCTTGCACAGTGCGGTCGACGCGGGCGCCGACGCGGTCTACCTCGGTCTGAAGGACGCCACCAACGCGCGCAACTTCGCCGGCCTGAACTTCGACGACGCCCAGGTGCGCGACGGCGTGGCCCATGCCCATGGCCGCGGCGCCGAAGTGCTGATGGCGTTGAACACCTTTGCCGACGCACACGACCCGTCGCCCTGGTTTCGTGCCGCCGACAAGGCGGTGGCGCTGGGCGCCGATGCGCTGATCGTCGCCGACAGCGCCGTCATGGCCTGGTGCCGGCGCCAGCACCCGCAGCTGCGGCTGCACCTGTCGGTGCAGGCCTCGGCCACCTCACACGCCGCGATCGAGTTCTACCGCAGCCGCTACGGCATCCAGCGCGCCGTGCTGCCGCGCGTGCTGACGCTGCAGCAGGTGGCGCAGGTGGTGCGCCAGTCCAGCATCGACATCGAGGTCTTCGGCTTCGGCAGCCTGTGCGTGATGGTCGAGGGCCGCTGCACGCTGTCGTCGTGGGTCACCGGGCAATCGCCCAACAACGCCGGCGTGTGCTCGCCGGCATCGGCCGTGCGCTGGAACGAACAGGCCGACGGCAGCGTCGACGCCCGCTTGGGCGGCGTGCTGATCGACCGTTACGGCGCCAGCGAGGCGCGCGGCTACCCCACGCTGTGCAAGGGCCGCTTCGAGGTCAATGGCCGACGCGAATATGCGCTCGAGGAACCGACCAGCCTGGACACGATGGAACTGCTGCCGCAGCTGATGGCCATCGGCGTCGCGGCGATCAAGATCGAGGGGCGTCAGCGCAGTGCGGCCTATGTCGGCCAGGTCACCCGCGCCTGGCGCTCGGCAATCGACCGCGCCGCGGCCGATCCGAAGGGCTTTGCACCGGCCGCCGCTGAAACCGCCGTGCTGGCCAGCCACGCGGAGGGTCAGCGCCACACCCTGGGCGCTTACGAAAGGCCGTGGCGATGACAACCCCTGGTATCGAAAGCGCCGAAAGCCAGCAGCCGCTTGCTCCGCTTGATCTCACCGTCGGGCCGGTGCTGTACCACTGGCCGCGCGCCACGCTGCTCGACTTCTATGCCGGTGTGGCCGATTCACCGGCGCGCACCGTGGTGCTGGGCGAGGTGGTGTGTGCCCGCCGCCGCGAACTGCGTCTGCCCGACTGGCTGGCACTCGGCCGTGAACTGCAGCGCGCCGGCAAGCAGGTGGTGCTGGCCACGCAGGCGCTGGTCGAGACCGAAGCCGACCTGCGACTGATCGAACACCAGGCTGAACAGTCCGAGTTCGCGGTCGAGGCCGGCGACGCGTCGGCGCTGCAGCTGCTGGCTGGTCGCGTGCCGCTGGTGCTGGGCCCGCACCTCAACATCTACAGCCAGCAGGCGCTGCTCGAGCACGCCGACCTCGGTGCCACGCGCTGGGTGGCGCCGGTGGAGCTGGCGCTGGACGCGGTGGCGCGCATCAACCCGCCGACCGCGCCGGTTCTCGGTGCCGGCGGCCAGCCGCTGCAGACCGAGGTCTGGGCCTTCGGGCGCGTGCCGCTGTCGTTTTCGGTGCGCTGCTTCACCGCGCGCCATCACGGTGTCGCCAAGGACAGCTGCGGCTTCGTCTGCCTCAGCGACGCCGACGGCCTGGCGATGAACAGCAGTGACGGCGCGCCCTTCCTGGTCCTCAACGGCACGCAGACACAATCGGCGGCCGTGCAATGCCTGCTCGGCGATGCCTCGGCTCTGCGCGCCGCCGGTGTGAACAGCCTGCGCCTGTCACCGTGTGCACGGGGCTTTCTGCAGGTGCTGCGCGATTTCGACGCCGTGCTGCATCAGCAAGGCGCGGCCGACCCGGTGATGGTGGCGTGGCCGGCACTGGGCGTGCCCGGGCCTTATGGCAATGGTTATGCTCGGCACCAACCCGGCATGGCCTGGAGCGAGACATGACGACATCTGCACCCCTGGTCAGCGCGCGCGAACGCCCACTGCCTCGCGGCCTGCCCAAGGGCCTGGCGCCGTGGCACCGGCGCCTGGCCGCGCTGGTCGAGCGACTGCCTTCGACGCCGCCGTCGGTGGCCGCGGCGGCGGTGTTGAATCGGGCCCTGCTGCCCAGGCTGCCCGACGACGCCCACCGCGCGCTGTTCGGACGTGTCGTGGCACTGCGCGTCAGCGACTTCGGGTTGCGCGTTCATCTGCGTCTGGGCCGGCAGGGCTTCGTCGCGGCCGGCGATGCCGACGCCCCCGAACTGCAGATCCGCGCCACCGCCGAGGCCTTCGTGCGCCTGGCACGTGGGCAGGACGACCCCGATCGCCTGTTCTTCGAACGCCAGCTGCTGATGGAAGGCGACACCGAGCTCGGGCTGGTGCTGAAGAACGCGCTCGACGCCATCGGCCCGCTGTGGCAGCGGGCCCCGCGCTGATGGTCGGCGGCTGGTGGCGTGCCGGCCTGGCCCTGCTGCTGCTGGGCCTGAACACGCTGATCTGCTGCAGCGTGCTGTTCGCGCTGGCTCTGCTGCGCCTGCTGCTGCCGCTGGCGGCCGTGCGGCGCCTGCTCGACCCGCTGATCAACGGCGTGGCCAGCACCTGGATCGCCGGCAACAGCGCGTGGATGCGGCTGACGCAGCGCACGCGCTGGGACGTCTCGGGCCTCGACGACCTGCCCTACCGCGGCTGGTACCTGGTGAGCTGCAACCACCAGAGCTGGGTCGACATCTTCGTGCTGCAGCACCTGTTCAACCGGCGCATCCCGCTGCTGAAGTTCTTTCTCAAGCATGAGCTGATCTATGTGCCGGTGATGGGCCTGGCCTGGTGGGCGCTGGACTTCCCGTTTATGCGCCGGCATTCCGAAGCCGAGTTGCGCCGGCACCCCGAAAAGCGGCAGCAAGACCTCGACGCCACGCGGCGCGCCTGCGCCAAGTTCGCGCTGACGCCGACCAGCGTGATGAACTTCGTCGAAGGCACCCGCTTCACGCCGGCCAAGCAGCAACGCCAGGGCTCGGGCTTCGAGCATCTGCTGCAGCCCAAGGCGGGCGGCCTGGCGATGGCGCTGGCGATGCTGGGCGAACGTTTCGATTCGCTGCTCGACGTCACCATCGTCTACCCCGACGGGGCTCCCACCTTCGGCCAGTTCCTGCGTGGCGAAATGCGCCGCGTGATCGTGCGCGTCGAGCGCCGGCCGATCCCGCTGGAATGCCGCCGCGACGACGGCACCGTCGACGCCGACTTCCGCCGCCAGGTGCAGCGCTGGCTGCTTGAGCTGTGGCAGCTGAAGGACGCGCAGATCAGCGCGCTGCTGCAGGCCGCGCGGGCGGCCGACGCCGCACCACCGGCCCCGCTCAAGGCATGACTTCCACGTATTCGTAGACCTCGCAGTCGGTGATCTGGCGGCGCAGCGGCAAGGGCAGCGCCGCGAACCAGGCTTTCGGGTCGTGGCGGTCGATCTCGCGGCCCAGGAAGCGCAGCAGCTCGCAGATCGGGTCGACCACGTTGCGGCGGTAGCGCAGGTCGTTCTTCACGTAGCCCAGGTACAGGTTCTTCATGCAGTTGCCGCGGCACCAGGACATGGCCTCGCAGCTGCCGCAGGGCATGCTGTCGCTGTGCTGCAGGGGGCTGGGCCGCAGCCAGTTGGCCTTGACGTCGCCCATCTGCATGGCCGGCACGTACATCATGTCGGGGCAGGGATAGATCTGCCCGTTGGGCATCACGTTGATCAGGTGCGACGACACCCGGCACTGCGTGCGGCCGCCGTACAGCTCTTGTGCGCGGCCCGGCATCAGCTTGTTGCGCACGATACCCATCAGCGGGATCAGCGGGTACAGGCTGTCGGTGCGGGCAAAGAAGCGCTCGACCAGCTGCACCAGCACCGCCTTGCGCCGCGCCAGCGAGTCATCGGCATAGGCCTCGTCGGCGACGAACTGCCAGTACAGGTAGTCGAAGGGCGAGTCGTCGGCCACCAGGGCGTCGAGCTCGTCGAAGCCGGTGGCCGGATTGCCCCAGGTCACGCGTGCGGTGACGCTGCCGCCGATCAAGGGCCGCACGACACGCAGGTTCTTCAGCACCTGGCGGTAGATGCCGCGGCCGCGGTAGCCGTCGGTGATGGCCTCACCGCCGTCGATCGACACCAGCACGTTCGACAGCCGCGCCAGCACGTCCGCCGGCAGGTCGTCGAGCAGCGTGCCGTTGGTCTGCAGCTGGTAGCGCCAGAGCGGAAAGCGCTGCATCACCTCGACCATCATCGGCCGGTTGAGCGTGGGCTCGCCGCCGTAGAAGGTGACGTAGACCTCCTTGCCGGCCAGGTGGCGTTGCGCAAACGCCGCAAGCTCGTCGATGTCGTAGTCGACATGGGTCTGCGAGCCCAGCACCTCGCCGACCCCGAGCGAGCAATAGCTGCACTTCAGATTGCACTTGAGCGTGGTCAGCAGCTGCAGCTCGACACGATGGCCGACGATGGGATCTGCAACAGGTTGTGACACGAAGGACGGACTTTGCACGTGGATAGGGATCGTTGGCTGCACGTTGAACCTGACAACACCCGCCGAAGTGGCCGGCAAGGCCGCGACGGTGCCCCACCCCGGCCCGGCCGGCAAGCCCGCGCGGGCGCAGATCGACCGATCGTTGCGCTCGGTCAGATGCGCGGCCATCAGCACGCTCGAAAACCGCCACAAAGCGCCTTCGAACCTCAAGAAATTCGACCGGCCGCCGATAGCCCGGGTTGCGGCCTGTCCTTCGCACCCGTGGCGGGTGTGGTGACCTGCCGCCTGACCACGAGGTGAAGCATGAGTTCTGCCACCAGCTTGCTGTTCTTGGGTGCCGTTACCGTCGCCGCCGTGGGTGGCGCCGGGGTCTGGTTCGCGCTGAAACGCCCTGCCCTGGAGCGCAGGCGCCGTGATGACGCGCTGGCAGCGGCGCAGAACTACACGCCGGCAGAGCGCGTGCCGCCCTACGGCGGGGCACCCGATCCCTGTGCGCCAGGGCTGTCCGACAACGAGCGCGTGCTGGCCATGCGCGCCTTGCTGCTGCGCGGCGACCACAATCTGGCGGCAACCAGCACCAGCTACGTCGACACCGAACCTGCTGCGATGCGCGACGACCCGCAGACCACGTCACCGATGGCCTGGAAGGCCACGCTGCCACCCGACGAGGCCGAGGCCTGGGAGCGTGAACATGCCGGCCGCAACGGACGTGTGACCGAATCCGACCACGAGCACGTCACGCTCTGACGGGCGGCACCCGCATCATTTCCACGTGCGGGATGCCGTCTTCGAGGTAGGGGTCGCCGACCGGATCGAACCCCAGCGATGCATAGAAGCGCTGCAAGTGCGCCTGCGCGCTGATGCGCACGGCTTGATCTGGCCACAGTTGATTGCACTGCGCCAGACCCTGCCGCATCAACACCCGGCCGCCACCGAGGCCGCGCCAACCGGGTGCCGTGATCACGCGGCCGATCGACGGCTCGGCGTACTTGATCCCCGGGTCGAGCAAGCGCAACCCGGCCTGCAGCACACCCGCGGCATCACGGCCCATCAGGTGCCAGGCACGGTGGTCCAGCCCGTCGAGGTCGAGGTAGACACAGTCCTGCTCGACCACGAACACCGCCGCACGCAACGCCAGCCAGTCGTACAGCTCACCCGCGCTCAGCGCGTCGAAGCGCCGCCAGTGCCAGGCCAGCTCGGTTGGCAGCTCAGTTGACAACTCAGACAAGCTTGACCAGCTGTTTGCCGAAGTTGCGGCCCTTGAGCAGGCCCAGGAAAGCCTCGGGCGCGCTCTCCAGCCCCTGCGCCACCGTCTCACGGTACTTCAGCTGGCCGCTCGCCACACGCTGGCCCAGCTCTTTCAGCGCCTCGGGCCACAGGTCCATGTGTTCGCTGACGATGAAGCCCTGCATCTTCAGGCGGCTGATCAGGATCAGCGACGGGTTGAGCATCGGAAGCGGCTGCCCGTTGTAGCCGGCAATCATGCCGCACAGGGCAATGCGGCCGAAAGCGTTCATGCGCGCCATCACGGCGTCGAGGATCAGCCCGCCGACGTTTTCAAAACAGCCGTCGATGCCGCCCGGCGCAGCGTCCTTCAACGCCGCGCTCAGGGCCTTGAAGTCACGGTGTGCCTTGTAGTCGACGCAGGCGTCGAAGCCGAGTTCGCCAACCGTGTAGGCGCACTTTTCGGGGCCGCCAGCAATGCCCACCACGCGGCAGCCGCGCGCCTTGGCCAGTTGCCCCAGCACACCGCCCACCGCACCACTGGCCGCGCTGACGACCACCGTCTCACCGGCTTTGGGCGCGATGATCATGTTCAAGCCCACCCACGCGGTGACACCCGGCATGCCCACCGCGCCCAGGTAGGCCTGCAGCGGGATGTGCGTGGTGTCGACCTTGCGCAGCAGGCCGGGCGTGGCGCCGTCGAACACCGCGTACTGCTGCCAGCCGCCGGCGCCGACCACCTTGTCGCCGGCGGCAAAGTGCGGGTGGCGCGATTCGACCACCTCACCGACCGCGCCGCCCTGCATCACGGCGTCCAGCGGTTGCGGCGCCGCATAGCTCTTGCCGTCGTTCATGCGGCCGCGCATGTAGGGGTCCAGGCTCAGATAGTGGTTGCGCACCAGCACCTGGCCGTCCTGTAAGGCGGCCACCGGAGACTGCACATGGCGGAAGTTGGCAATGCTGGGCTCACCGTCGGGGCGTGACGCGAGCTGGACCTGGTGGTTGATAAGACTCATTCGGATTCCTTGGTGACCCTGGGCGAAGCATGGGTGCGCGCGCGTTCGCGCAGGTACTTGAAGGTGCCGCTGGCGTGTGCGCAGAGCTCGCCGCGGCCGTTGTGCACATGGCCTTCGCAGAAAGCCAGCGTGCTGGTCTTGTGCAGCAGCCGGCCGATGGCGCGCAACTGGCCGTCGGCCGGCCGCATGAAGCTGGTCTTCATCTCGATCGTCACCACGCCGGGGCCCTGGCCGGGGTCGTGGCTGTGCTGGCTTCTGGCGGCGACCGCCATCGCGACATCGAGCAAAGTCATCAATACGCCGCCATGCGCAACTTCCCAACTGTTGAGATGCGCCTCGGCGAGGTCGACACGCACCTCGGCGCTGCCGCCACCAAAGGCCCAGAGCTCGAGGCCAAGCTCTTCGACGAAGGGGATGCGAACCGGGAACTGAATGCGCTGGTTCATGGTCAGGGCTTCAGGCGGCACCGTGCACGGCACTGACGCCGCCGTCCACCGGCAGGATCTGCCCGGTGATGTGCTTGCCGGCGGCACTGGCGAACAACAGCGCCGCGCCCTTCAGGTCGTCGTCGTCGCCGATGCGGCGCAGCGGTGCAGCGGCAGCCAGCTTGTCCACGCCCACGCTCTGCAAGGTGCCGCGTGTCATCTTGCTGGGAAAGAAGCCGGGCGCCAGTGCATTGACGGTGATGCCCTGCGGTCCCCATTCGGCGGCCAGCGTGCGCGTGAAGTTGACCACCGCTCCCTTGCTGGTGCCGTAGGCGATGAACTTGACATCCAGCGAGCCCGACAGCCCCGCGATCGACGCCACGTTGATGATGCGGCCGTACCGCCGCGGCAGCATGCTGGCCTTTCCCACCGCCTGGCAGAACAGGAAGATCGAGCGGATGTTCAGGTTCATCACCTTGTCCCAGGCCTCGAGCGGGTAGTCCTCGATCGGCGCGCCCCAGGTCGCGCCGGCGTTGTTGACCAGGATGTCGATCTGGCCCAGGCGCTGCATGGCCTCGTCGACCACGCGGTTCACCTGCGCCGGGTCACTGGCGTCGGCCGCCACCCAGCGTGTGTCGATGCCCTTGGCCTGCAGGTCGGCCGCGGCCTCTTCCAGGTCGGCCGCCTTGCGCGAACACAGCAGGATGCGCGCGCCGGCTTCACCCAGGCTTTCGGCAATCTGCAGGCCCAGCCCGCGCGAGCCGCCGGTGACGAGCGCCGTGCGACCGCGAAGGTCGAAGAGTTGTTGGATCGGGGTGCTCATGAACGTTTACTCCAGGGTGTCATCGGTCATGTGTGAGCGCCACCAGATCAATGTGGCGCCGGTGGCGGCGTCGGCCACGCCGGCGGCGATCAGCAGCCAGCCCACAAGATCGTCACTGCGGCGCAGGAACAGCCCCAGCGACAGCAGCAGCAGCCCACTGTAGATCAGCAGCCAGGCCAGGGCCTCGACGGTCTTGGGCTTCATCGTGTCAACCACCGCCGGCAGGCGTCCGGCAGCTCATCCCAGCTTGAACCGGGCCAGCGCGGCACGTGCCACCCCATCGCCCCATTCCTGCACGAAGTGGCCGGCCTCGGCGATCTCCAGCGGCGGTGGGCAGTTGCGGATCTGCTGGTGCAGGGCCCGCATTGCCGGCGCGCCCAGTACCGGGTCGGCCATGCCGATGGCCATGAAGCTCTCACCCGCCCAGCGCTCGCGCCAGAACGCAGCGGCCTCGCGGCTGGTGGCCGCACCAGCGGCGTCGTCGGCGTCGGGCACCAGGTTGGGAAAGGCGCGCACGCCGGCCTTGTGCCGCATGCTGGGGAACGGCGCATCGTAGGCCGCGGCTTCGGCGGCCGTCATGCCGGGCGTGCCGCGCTGCATCAGCTTGCCCACCGCCAGATCGGGCTGCGAATTGCAGTAGGCGCGCCATTGGCGAAAACCTTCGGTCACCGTCCCGGTGCCCAGGCCGGTGTTCATCACCAGCAAGCGCGTGAAGCGCTCGGGCATCGCCGGTGGCAGGGTCAGCCCGATCAGGCCGCCCCAGTCCTGGCAGACGAGCAGGATGTTGTTCAGGTCCAGCCGTTCGACCAGTTGCAGCATCGATGCCCGATGGCGGTCGAAGCCGTACCAGCCCTCATCGACCGGCTTGTCGGATCGGCCGAAGCCGAAGAAATCGGGCGCCACGACACGGATGCCGGCCGCCGTGAAGACCGGCAGCATCTTGCGGTACAGATAGGCCCAACTCGGTTCGCCGTGCAGGCACAGCGCCGTCACCGCGGCGTCGCGCGGGCCCTCGTCGACGTAGTGCTGGCGCAGGCCATCGTGGTCGAGGTAATGCGGTGTGTAGGCAAAGTCCGGCAGGTCGGCAAAGCGCTCGTCGGGCGTGCGCAAGACGTCCACGTCACAGCACCTCGAACACGCCGGCCGCACCCATGCCGCCGCCGATGCACATGGTGACGCAGACCTTCTTTGCGCCGCGACGCTTGCCTTCGATCAGCGCGTGGCCGGTCAGCCGCTGGCCGCTGACGCCGTAAGGATGGCCCACCGCGATGGCACCGCCGTTGACGTTGAGCCTGTCCATCGGGATGCCCAGCGTGTCGGCGCAGTACAGCACCTGAACGGCGAAGGCTTCGTTCAGTTCCCACAGGTCGATGTCAGCCACCGTCAGCCCCAGCCGCTTGAGCACCTTCGGCACCGCGAACACCGGGCCGATGCCCATCTCGTCGGGCTCGCAGCCGGCCACGGCAAAACCCAGGAATCGGCCCAGCGGCTGCAGGCCCTTGCGCTCGGCCACGGTCTCATGCATCAGCACGCAGGCGCCGGCCCCGTCGCTGAACTGACTGGCATTGCCGGCACTGATCACGCCGCCGGGCACGGCGGGGCGGATGTTGCAGATGCCCTCGTAGGTGGTGCCGGGGCGGATGCCTTCGTCGTTGGCGACGCTGACCTCTTTGCTGCGCAGGCCCAGCTGCGCATCGGCGACGCCGGCTGTGACAGTGATCGGCGCGATCTCGGTCTTGAACAATCCGGCTTCGAGCGCCGCGCTGGCACGTTGCTGGCTGGCCGCGCCGTAGTGGTCCATGCGCTCGCGGCCGATCTTGTAGCGCTTGGCCACCTGTTCGGCGGTCTGCAGCATGTTCCAGTAGATCTCGGGCTTGTGCTCGACCAGCCAGGGGTCGGTAATCATGTGGCGGTTGGCTTCGTTCTGCACGCAGCTGATGCTCTCGACGCCGCCGCCGATGTAGATGTCGCCCTCACCGGCGATGATGCGTTGCGCCGCCAGCGCGATCGTCTGCAGCCCGCTGCTGCAGAAGCGGTTGACGGTGACGCCGCTGGTGGTGATGGGCAGCCCGGCACGCAGCGCGATCTGGCGCGCGATGTTGCTGCCGGTGGCGCCTTCGGGCGTGGCGCAGCCCATGATCACGTCGTCGACCTCGGCGCCGGCGATGCCGGCACGTTCGACCGCGGCCTTCACCGCGTGGCCGCCCAGCGTGGCGCCGTGGGTCATGTTGAAGGCACCCTTCCAGCTCTTGCACAGCGGCGTGCGGGCGGTGGAGACGATGACGGCTTGGCTCATGGCTGTTTTCCTTCAGGAGGGGCGCCTGCAGCCGTTTGCAGCAGACGGTGATAGAAGCGGACCATGTCCGCCAGCTGGTCGACCGGGATGCGCTCGTCGTTGCCGTGCACGCGCGCCAGATCCTCGGACTTGAAGCGGATCGGCATGAAACGATAGCTGTGGTCGGAGATGTCGTCGAAGTGGCGCGCGTCGGATGCCGCCAGCATCAGGCTCGGTGCCACCAGAGCATCCGGAAACACCTCGCGCACCGCGCGCTCGATCAGCTTGAACGGCGCCGCGGCCGACGTGGCCAGCTTCGAAGGTTCGAAGGCAACACCCAGCGGCTTGACCTCGATGTGATCGTCGGCGACCACGCGCTGCACATGGGCCGCAACCGATGCGATGCTGTCACCCGGCAGGATGCGGAAGTTGACGATCGCCTCGGCCTGTCCAGGCAGCACGTTTTCCTTGTTGCCCGCGTTGACCACGGTCAGCGCCGTGGTCGTGCGCATCATCGCGTTGGTTGCCGCGCCCTTGCCCAGCAGGCCCTCGACCAGCGGCCGCGTCAGCCACAGATTGGACATCGCCAGGCGCTGGCCGAAAGGCAGCTCCGGCGCCACGGCGGCAAACATCTCGGCTGCCGCACCGTGAATGCCGCCCGGCATCGGGCTGTGATCGACGCGCGTCAGCGCCGCACTGAGCCGGCCGATGGCACTGGTGCCCGCCGCCGGTGGCATCGACGAATGGCCGGGCGCGGCGCTGGCGCTCAGCTTCAGCGACACCGAACCCTTCTCGGCCAGGCCGATCAGCGCCAGCGGCTGCGCAACACCGGGCAGGATGCCTTCGGTCACCGCCATCCCTTCGTCGAGCACAAAATCGAGCCGTACCCCACGCTGCTTGAGCAAGGCGACGATGGCCACCACGCCCTGGCGGCCGCCCACTTCTTCGTCATGGCCGAACACCAGGTAGACCGTGCGAAGCGGCTTGAAACCCGACTTCAGCAGCGACTCCACCGCCTCGAGCTGGGTGATCAGGTTGCTCTTGTCGTCCAGCGCGCCACGGCCCCAGACGAAGCCACCGTCGATCTCGCCGCCAAAGGGTGGCTGCTTCCAGAGCGCTTCGGTACCGGGCGCGATGGGCACCACGTCCTGGTGCGCCAGCAGCGCCATCGGCTTGGCCTTGTCGTCGCTGCCGCGCCAGGTGAAGAGCAGGCTGTGATTGCCGATCACCTCGCGCTGCAAGCTCGAATGCACCAGCGGGTAGCGTTGCCGCAGATGTGCCTGCAGGCGGTCGAATTCGGCCGCCGTGCCCGTGGCGTCGAGCAGGCCGCTGACGGTCCTGGCGCGCAGCGCTTCGGCCAGTGAGGCCGCCACCGCTGCGCTGTCCACCACCATCGGCGCCAGCGCCGGCACGGCCAGCTGGCGCGAGCCCTGGCGCAGCGTGTTCAGCACCAGCATCGTGGCCAGTGCCACCAGCACCAGCAGCAGGCCGAGAAAGATGCGCTTGATCATCAAGTCAGCGCCTTGCCTTCGGCCACCAGCCGGGCCAACAGGGGCGCAGGTTGCCAGAAGGCCGCATCGTCATGCGGGTTGCGCGCAAAGCGCTTCATCGCCTGCACCACGTTGAACAGGCCCACCTGGTCGGCGTAGCACATCGGCCCGCCGCGAAACAGCGGGAACCCGTAGCCCGTGAGGTAGACCATGTCGATGTCGCTGGCCTTGCTGGCGATGCCCTCTTCGAGGATGCGCGCGCCCTCATTCACCAGGCTGAACACCAGGCGCTGCACGATCTCGTCGTCGCTGATCTTGCGCGGCTGGTTCATGCCGATGCTTGCACGGTGCTTTTCGATCATCTCGGCCACCCGTGCCGACGGGATCGCATCGCGTTTGCCCGCGACGTAGTCGTACCAGCCGGCACCGGTCTTCTGGCCGTAGCGGCCCAGTTCGCACAGCAGGTCGGCGGTCTTGCTGTACAGCATGCCGGGGTGCTCGACCGCGCGGCGCTTGCGGATCGCCCAGCCGATGTCGTTGCCGGCCAGGTCGCTCATGCGGAACGGCCCCATCGCGAAGCCGAACTTCTCGATCGCACGGTCGATCTGCTGCGGTGTGGCCCCTTCGTCAAGCATGAAGCCGGCCTGGCGGATGTACTGCTCGATCATTCGATTGCCGATGAAACCGTCGCACACGCCCGACACCACCGCCGTCTTGCGGATCTTCTTGGCGATCTGCATCACGGTGGCCAGCACGTCCTTGGCAGTGGCCTTGCCGCGCACCACCTCGAGCAGCTTCATCACGTTGGCCGGACTGAAGAAGTGCGTGCCGACCACGTCTTGCGGCCGCTGGGTGAAGGCCGCGATCTGGTCGACGTCCAGCGTGCTGGTGTTGCTGGCCAGGATGGCCCCGGGCTTCATCACCTGGTCCAGCGTCTTGAAGACCTTCTCCTTGACGCCCATGTCCTCGTACACGGCCTCGATCACCATGTCGGCCTGGCCAATGTCGTCGTAGCTGAGCGTGGTGCTCAGCAGTGCCATGCGGGCCTCGTACTTGTCGGCCTTCAGCTTGCCCTTCTTCACCTGCGCTTCGTAGTTCTTGCGGATGGTGGCCACGCCCCGGTCGAGCGCGTCCTGCTTCATCTCAAGCATCGTCACCGGGATGCCGGCGTTGAGAAAGTTCATCGTTATGCCGCCGCCCATGGTGCCGGCGCCGATGACGGCCAGCTTGCCGACCTTGCGCACGGGCGTGCCTTCAGGCACGTCGGGGATCTTGGCAGCCGCGCGCTCGCCGAAGAACGCGTGGCGCAGTGCCTTGCTCTCGGGCGTGAACATCAGGCCCATGAAGGTCGCCAGCTCGAAGGCCATGCCCTCTTCGAAGCTGCGCGCCTTGACCGCCTGCTCGACGCACTCGACGCACTTCAGCGGCGCCGGAAAGTTCCTTGACATCGCACCGACCGTGTTGCGCGCGAACTGGATGTAGGCGTCGACGTTCGGGTGGCTGGCCTTCAGATTGCGCACCAGCGGCAGTGGACGCGCCTCGGCCACCGACTCGGCAAAGGCCAGTGCGCCGGCCAGCAGGTCGCCGTCGATCATCTGGTCGATCAGCTTCTGGCCGGGCAGTGCCGCCAGCAGTTCACTCTTCACCGGCTCACCACTGACGATCATGTTCAGCGCCGTCTCCACGCCCAGCACGCGTGGCAGGCGCTGCGTGCCGCCGGCGCCCGGCACCAGGCCGAGCTTCACCTCGGGCAGCGCAATCGCCGCACCGGGCGATGCCACCCGGTAGTGGCAGCCCAGCGCCAGCTCCAGCCCGCCGCCCATCACCACGCTGTGCAACGCCGCCACGACGGGCTTGGGGCAGGCCTCGAGCATGCGGATCAGCGAAAGCAGGTTGGGCTCGGCACCCGACTTCGGCGAGCCGAATTCCTTGATGTCGGCGCCGCCCGAAAAGGCCCTGCCCGCGCCGGTGATGACCAGGGCCTTGACTGCCGGGTCGGCCGTCGCCTGCTCGATGCCTTGAGCGAAGGCCACTCGGGTCGCATAACCCAGCCCATTGACCGGCGGGTTGTTCAGTGTGATCACGGCCACCTGGCCGCGGACCTCGTAACTCGCGCTCATGGCGACTCCTCAGGCGAAATAGAACGATCGTTCGATTCTAGGGACATGCGCAGACCGCATCATGTCCCTGCCGCGACAAGGCGGCCAGCGCAGGGCCGGTCGCCGCCCGCACGCAACAGCGGGCCCCAGCCTCGTTGCGGGCATTGTCTGGCGCTATGCTGACCGCCATGAAGCCCGAAACCCCGCACCCCCACGACGATCCGCGCTACGAAGTTCGGCTGAGCGATGCCGAGTGGCGCGCGCGCCTCGACCCCCAGCAGTATCAGGTGGCCCGCCACGCCGCCATCGAGCGCCCGTTCAGCGGCCGCTACTGGGATCACTTCGAGGCCGGGCGCTACAACTGCATCGGCTGCGGCACGCCCTTGTTCGAGGCGGGCACCAAGTTCGATGCCGGCTGCGGCTGGCCCAGCTACTGGGCGCCGATCGACGCCGACGTGATCGAGGAAGTGCGCGACAGCACGCTGGGCATGGTGCGCGTGGAGGTGCGCTGCAAGCGCTGCGGTACCCACCTGGGCCATGTCTTTCCCGACGGCCCGCAGCCCACCGGCGAGCGCTATTGCATCAACTCGGCAGCCATCGGTTTCGAGCCCGAAACCTGAGACTGGCGTCAGAGGCGACAATCGCGGCCGCCACCGTTCCCTCTTCGCATGAAACTGCTGTTCGACTTCCTGCCGATCCTGCTGTTCTTCGGTACCTTCAAGTTCGCCGAGTCGCACAAGGACTGGGCGGCCGATTTTGCGTCCCGCCACCTCGGCGGCGTCGTCGCCGGCGGCAGCGTCAGCGCCATGCAGGCGCCAGTGCTGCTGGCCACGGTGGTGGTCATCATCGCCACGCTCGCGCAGGTGATCTGGATGAAGGCGCGCGGGCGTCGGGTCGACGCCATGCTGTGGGTCAGCCTGGTGCTGGTGGTCGTGCTGGGCGGCGCCACCATCTACTTTCAGAGCGAGACCTTCATCAAGTGGAAACCCAGCGCGCTGTACTGGGCGATGGGATTGGCGCTGTGGCTGGCGCCGCTGGTCAGCGGCAAGAACCTGCTGAAGGTGCTGCTGGGCGAACAGATCCAGCTGCCGCCCAAGGTCTGGCACCGCTTGAACTTCGCCTGGATCGCCTTCTTCGGGCTGATGGGCGTGCTGAACCTGTGGGTGGCCTACACCTTCAGCACCGACACCTGGGTCAATTTCAAACTGTTCGGCGGCATCGGCCTGATGCTGCTGTTCACGCTGGCGCAAGGCCTGGTGCTGTCACGCTACATCGAAGATCCGGCTGCTGCCGGAGCCCGGCCCGAGGAGTCGAAATGAGCGCAAACGCGGCCAGCGTGGCACAGGCCATCGAAACCGACCTGCGGCTGCAGCTGAACCCCGAGTCGTTGAGCTTGCGCGACGACAGCCACCTGCACGTCGGCCACGCCGGCGCGCGTGAAGGCGGGCATTTCACGGTGCGACTGGTGGCCGGCTGCTTTGCCGGGCGCAACCGGGTGACGCGACATCGCCTCGTGTATGATGCCCTCGGCCCTTTGGGAGCACGTGGCATCCACGCGCTGGTCATCGAGGCCCTGGCGCCCGGCGAAAGCTGAGGCAGCCCGCCACAAGCACCTCGTCCAGCATTTCTCCAGCCTGTTCCAGGCCTTGCGCCGCCACCCCTGCGGCCCCCTTTCCAAGCCTTCCAAAGGTATTGCAGCGATGAATCCGAAGCTCCAGGCCTCGTGCCGTGTCCTGTCCCTGGCCCTGTCTGCGCTGGCCCTGACCGTCAGCGCGCAAGCGCAGAACATCGCCGTCGTGAACGGCAAGCCGGTGCCCAAGGCGCGTGTCGAGACGCTGATTCAGCAAGCCGAGAAGGCCGGCCAGAAGGTCTCGCCCGAAATGCAGCAGCAAGCGCGCGATCAGGTCGTGCTGCGTGAGATCTTCACCCAGGAGGCTGAGCGCCGAGGCATCGCCGCCAGTGCGGATTACAGGGCGCAGATGGAACTGGCGCGCCAGAGCATCCTGATCCGCCAGCTGTTCGACGACTTCCGCGCCAAGAATCCGGTCACCGAAGAGGCGGCCAAGGCCGAGTACGACAAGTTCAAGGCGCAGGCCAGCGGCACCGAATACCGGGCAGCGCACATCCTGGTCGAGAAGGAAGACGAAGCCAAGGACCTGATCAAGCAGATCAAGGCCGGCGCCAAGTTCGAGGACCTGGCCAAGAAGTCGAGCAAGGACCCGGGCTCCGGCGCCAACGGCGGTGACCTCGATTTCGCCAAGTCCGATGCCTACGTGCCCGAGTTCAGCAAGGCCATGACTGCGTTGAAGAAGGGCGAGATGACCGAGACCCCGGTGAAGACGCAGTTCGGCTATCACATCATTCGCCTGGACGACACGCGCGAGGCCCAGTTCCCGGCGTACGACGACGTCAAGGCCCAGATCAAGCAGCGGCTCGAGCAAGTCAAGGTGCAGCAGTTCCAGGAAGAACTGCGCGCCAAGGCCAAGACCGACTACAAGTTCAGCCAGTAAACCCCGGGCCGACAGCACCCCCGCCCAAGGCCGCCGGTCGAAAGACCGGCGGCCTTGTTCGTTTCGGGGCTGGATCGCGGCGACAAACAACCCGAGAAAGCCGCTTCATTTCGGCCGATCGGTGCATTCAAGTCTGCACAGAATGGGACCCAGCGGCGGACTTTCGGTCACCTCTTCCGAACGATCGCCATCCCACGGCAAGGAGCGCTTGAATGCCCCAGACCATCAAT
>Ga0073899_10001040_pt1 | contig 25560 bp, 20 predicted proteins | sample KloWWTmetaKNB5Ph_FD_88975 | JGI IMG/M metagenome (GOLD analysis project Ga0073899, IMG submission 88975) | Active sludge microbial communities from Klosterneuburg, Austria, studying microevolution and ecology of nitrifiers - Klosterneuburg... | ecosystem: Engineered > WWTP > Aerobic digester >... | reverse complement strand
GCTGCAGGCCCACAAGGAGGGGGTCGTGTTCGAGGCCGTCACGATGCAGTGCGAGGCCGGGGTGCTGGTGAACGCCTCGCCGCCTTACGGGCTCCAGGCGCTGTGATCGCGCAGCGATCGCGCGCGCGCTTCAAGCGAGCGAGGGCGGCGCTTCGACGGAGCCCGGGTCGGCCACGGCCACCTGCTCGACGCGGCGCTGCGGGAGCGCCCGAAACAGCAGCCACCCGTCGTCGAGCGGCGCCTTGATCAGGCGGCGGCCCGCGGTGGTGACCGTGCCCACCAGCGAGGGCCTGTCATCGACCACCGCGGAGACGTCGACGTCAGCGCCGTCGTCGAGGCGGCACCGCCCCGACCACGCGAGGTGGTCATCGTCGAGGTCGAGGCGCAGCCCCCACTCGAGGCGCGCGTGGCTGTTGTCGGCCATCACGAGGGTGAAGCCGTCGCGTCGGAGCACCGCGGGCACGTCACCGACCGGTGTGTGTCCGACGACCAGCCGCTCGATCCCCGCGCGCCGGAGCCGGTCGACCACGCCGGGCTCCGGCAGGCGCGGGTCGTTGTGAGGGTCGGCGAGCCGCCCGTAGACGACGCTGGCCTGGTTCATCGAGGTGCCCGGGAGCGGCGCCTGATAGGCGACGATCGGCGTCCACTCCGGGACCCCGTCCCGGACGCGCTGCGCGGTGAAGGCCGCGATCTGGTCGGCGTAGAACCCGTTCAGTCCGGCGATCCACCGGTCGACGTCCTCCACGTGCTCGCGCCCCGGGATCACGCCGAGGCTGTCCGCGGTGACCCCTCCGTGCATGAACAAGGTCCGGCCGGCGCGGTGCGCCAGGCATGCGCCGCGGAGGTACTCGGCGAGCAGACCCCCGGGGGCGATGTCCGCCGCGAACGAGTCCACGACGTCCTCGTCGTCGGCCCGCGCCCCGGCGGCCCGCAGCTCGGCGGCGCGGTGGTCGAACGCGTCGCGGGCCCCCATCGTGTTGGCGAGGATCCACCGAAGTAGGCCCGGGCGGTCGGCGTGCAGCTCCGACGGCGCCCTGGGGAGCGGGTGGCCGGCGAGCTCACGATGCAGCCGCAGCTTGTTGATGTCGCGGTTGCCGGCGAGCAGCACCACGCGCTCGCCGTAGCGGCGCTTCGCGGCGAGCAGCGCGGCCAGGATGCGACGGCCCGCCGGTCCGCGGTCCACGGCGTCACCACCGAATACGAACGTGACCCCCGGGGCGAGGGTCAGCGCCCCGTCCTGCAAGGTCACGTGGGGGTTGTCCGCGCAGCTGCGCTCGAGCTTGTCCCAGCGCCCCTCGAGGTCGGTGATGTACGCGATCATCCGCCGACCTTAGCGCGCCGCCGGGTCGCGGCGGCGCAGATCGTCAGCCGGCCTTGGTCACGCAGACGTCGCTGAGCACCGGCGACTCCATGATGTCCTGGTCGGAGATCACGAGGCGCGCGCGGAGCTCGTAGAAGCGGCCGACCACCGGCATCGCGGGCACGTTGCCCTCGACGGTGACCCAGGGGGTCGCCTCGAGGTCAGCCTTCACGTTGTTCGCGCGGAGCTGGAACGTGAGGGTCGTGCCCGCGGGGATCTTGCCCTCCGGCTCGAGGTTGAAGAGCACCTCGGCCCACGCCACGTCGTCCGCGCCGCCGTCGTGCCCGACCGTCCACTCGCCCTTCGTCACCGTGACGTTCTGCGCGCCGAACCCGGTGAAGTCGGTATACGTGTAGTTGTCCACGAAGGGGTTGTCGACGGTGCCGGTCTGGTACGTCGTCACCGCCCCCGGGGGCCCGCCGACGGCGCCCTGGGCGACCTTGAACGCCCGGTCGTAGCCGATGACCCGCGGGTCGCCGTCGTGGCCGATCGCCACGCCGTACGCGCCCTCCGCGACCGCGCTCCCCAGGAAATTACCGCTGTTGTCGAACTTGGCGACGCCGCTGCCGGTGGCCCCCCACACCTGGCCCTCGGCGTCGATGGTGACGCCGCTCATGTACTCGCCGCCCTTGGCCTCGCAGTCGCCGCCGATGTCGAAGTCGCAGCGCTGCAGGCCCTCGCCGCCGAAGAACGCGATGCCGTTCTTGTCGACCGTGATGCCATAGTTGCCGGGCGCGTTCATCGTCTTGACCGACTTGTCCTTCAGGTCGACGCGCATCACCGGCTCGCCGAGCGCCGAGGCGTACAGGTAGTCGCCGCGGGCGACGAAGCCGTAGGGCGTGCTCGGCAGGTCGTAGGTGGCGAGCAGGACCGGCGGGGTCTGGGTGATGTCGTATTTGTACGCCTTCCGGTCCTGATAGGTGCCGACATAGGCGCTGCCCTGGCCGTCGAGGGTGAGGGCGCGGGGGTAGGTGTCGTAGGCGCCGACCGCCAGCGTGTAGAGCAGGCACTCGTCGTCCTGGCCCTTGAACTCGGCGGCGCTGTTGACGTCGATGAGGCCGTCCTTGTTGACGTCGCTCGAGGTGTCGATCATGCCGTTATTGTTGCGGTCGACGCAGCCGCTCTCGCCGCCGGCGATCTTGCTGATGGAGCCCTGGTAGCCGAAGGCCCGGTTGGCGATGTACATGTCGCCCTCGAAGTCGACGATGATGCGCGACGGGTACCAGGTGTTGCGCGAGGGGTCGCAGGTCGGGCAGTCGGCGACGCGGGTCGTCTCATAGCGCGCGAGCTGCTTGCCGGTGTTGGTGTCGATCTTCAAGACCCAGCCCTCGGAGGTCTGGGCGACGAACATGTAGGGCTTGGGGTCCGAGATGCCGTCGACGGTGATCTGCAGCTGGTCGCCGTTCGGCGCGTCGTGGTTGACGTTGCTGAGCACGCCCGCGTCGAAGTCGGCGTCGAGCGTCCACTGCTTGCCGTCGCCGCAGGGCCCGACCATGACGCCGGTGGTCCCCTCGGTGGTGCCGGCCGTGGTGCCGGCCGTGGTGTCCGTGTCCGTCTGCGCGGTCGTATCGGTGCCCACGTCGGTGTCGGTGGCCGTGACCGGGCCGGTCGTGCTCGTGCCGGTCTCCGAGGTCGGGTCGGTCGAGGTCGGCGTCGTGCCCATCGTCTGCGACTCCGAGATGGAGCCGGCGGTGAGGCTGTCGCTCTCGCTGTCGCTCACGCCGCTGGTGGTCGCGCTGGTCGCCTCGGTCGGGCCGGTGCTCGCGCCGGTCCCATCGCTGCTCGAGCCGCCCTGTGACGCCGAGTCGGGGCTCGTGGAATCGCCGCACGCCCCGCTGAGTGTGATGATACCGATCATCATACATTGCTTCAGGTTTTCAATCCGCATAAATCCATTTCCCTCCGCACGTCAGGGCTATTGTCCACGCAATGTAGACCCACCCGGCTCCCGACGGCACACTAACCGTCCATCTCGCCGGGCACAAGGTAAAGCCCTCGGGCCGGGGCAGGGGAACCCCTCGATGGTCGCATGTTCGGCGCGCGGGCGCGCCTTATGGGCGGGGCCGCGGGCCGTTCGTGCACCGTGGATCACGAGTTCCGCGATATGCACTTCCGGTGTCAGTTCGGGCCGTCGTTGTCGCGGGTGCCGAATAGGCGAAATCGCGGGAGCGGCGGGCGCTTGGGGGCGCCCTGGATCTGCGTCGCCGGCTCGAGCTCATTGTCGTCGGTGAAGGAGATCGTCTGCGCGACGCTCGGCGAGGAGGTCACGGGTGCGGCGTCGTCGGCCGCGGGTGTCGCTGGCACGGGGGCCGGGGCGGGCAGCTCCGGCGGGCGGGTGTCGGCCGTCGGGTGGCCGCAGCCGATCGCCAGGTGGACGAGGAGGACGAGGAGGGGCGGTCGTGGGGGGCGGATCGACGGCACGTCCGGCTGCAACGAGCCGCGGTCGTCGGCGGTTCGCGGGCCTCAGATCGCGGGGCGGCCGGCGTCGTTGTCAGCCACTCGATGCCGATCTCGCGCCGTCGGATGCTCGCCGGGCTGTCATGCGCGTCGCTCGGCGGCTGCGTGTCCGCCGTGGCGCCGGGGACGGCGGCCGTGACGATGGCCCCCGCGCTGGTCCGATCTCCGGCGCCGTGGAAAGATGGGCTCGGGGCGCTCGAGGACGTCGACCCCGCGCTGCGGGTCGCGTTCACCGACGCCGGCGGACACGTGCTGTTGCCGCCCCCGGGGCCGCGCGCGTGGCGACGGCTGCGACCGGAGGCGCCGCAGTCGGTCGAGCAATTTGGCGCCGACGCCCCGAACCTGCGCGTCGCGCCGCGTGACCGCATCGTCCTGCTGCCGCTGGGGCGCTTCCCCTTCGAGGTGGTCGCCGACGGCCTGTTCGTCGGGATGGTGCGCACCCCGGAGATATCAGCGATCGCGGCGGTGCTGGCCGCGTTCTTCGCCACGCCGGTGGATGCCATGCCGAGCGAGGCGTTCCCGGCGGGCCGGGTGCCCCGGCGCGACCGGCTCGGGCGCTCGCAGTACGACGCCCGGGCGCTGCTGGACCGCGCGTCGGTGCGGCTGCCGGGCGACGCCCACAGCATGCTCATGCTGGTGAACGTCGACCTGTTCGTGTGGAGCGAGCAGAACTATGCATATGGTTGGTCGACGCTGCGCGACCGCCTCGGGGTGGTCGGCTTCTCGCGGCTCGACCCCGGCGCCCTCGGCGAGTTCGCGTCGGACGAGGTGCCGGGGGTGATCCTGCGTCGCGGGCTGCGGGTGGCGGTCCACGAGGTCGGGCACATGTTCGGGCTCGGCCACTGTCAGGCCTTTCGCTGCATGATGAACGGGATCGCCGACCTCGAGGAGCTCGACGCGACCCCGCTGCGGCTGTGTCCGCTGTGCCTGCGCAAGCTGCACCTCGTCACCGACCTCGACCCGCGGGCCCGCGACGCGGCGCTGCTGCGGGTGTTCGCGGACCTCGGGCTCGCCGAGGAGACCGACTGGCTGGCCGCGCGCGCGCGCTTGCTGTGGCGCACGGACGCGTTGCTCGCCGCGGGCCCGCCGTGAGACCGCCGGGCGCGATGTGGCGGCGCGCCGGGGCTCAGAGGACCGGGAAGTCGAACTCGAGGTTCTCGCGGCGCGAGGTCGGGGTCTGGGCGCCGCGGGTCAGGCGCTGGACCTCGCCCACGACGTAGTCCCGGAGCTCCGAGACGCGGATCGTGCCGTCGCGGTCGATGTCGGCGGCGCCGGTCGTCAGGCCCTGCAGGACGCTGTATGTGAAGACGCCGTTGTTCCACTTCGCCGACTCGAGCGCGAACTCGGAGCCGCTGGCGGACGAGATGACGGCCGCGCCCGAGCCGCGGCGCAGGTCGGCGAACAGCTGGGCCAGCAGCTCGCTCGAGCGGTCCGGGCTCTGGATGGCGCCGCCGTAGCTGAAGGTGCGAAAGTCCGAGGTCATCTTGACGTCGGGGCCGGCGTCGGGGCCGGGCAGCGGCGGCGCGACGCGGACGGCGTCGGTGTCGACCTCGCCGGAGTGGCAGGTGTCCATCATCATCAGCTTTTGCCGGGCGGGGATGCCGTCGAGCAGGCCCTCGAGCTGATCGTAGGAGAGGCCGCGCCGCTGGGGTTTGTCGCGGTCGAAGTCGTGGGTGACGAAGTAATAGTCGAGGTTGGTGTCGAGCATGCCGTGGCCGGCGACGAACACCACGACCTGGTCGCCGATCTTGCTGCCCGCGAGCTGCTTGCGGGCGGCGAGGATGTTCTCGCGCCGGGCCTCGCCGTCGAGGATCTGCAGCATCTCGACCTTGCCGTAGCGGGTCCCGCGGGCCTTGAACAGGGCGGCGATGTCCTGGGCGTCCTTGGCGGCGTACTTGAGGTTCATGCGCACGTCGGCGTACTTCGAGACGCCGACCGAGACCACGTAGAGGTCGGGCTGCACGGGCGGCGCGGTCGACACGACCTCGACGGTCTGCTTGAGCGACTCGGTGCCGGCGGCGTTGAGCGCGGCGACCTGGATCTTGTTGCGTCCGGGCAGCAGCTCGATCGCCAGCGCACGCTCGTCGCGCTGGCGCTTCGCGGCGCGCAGGTCGATGCCCGCCGCGCCGTGGATCGGGACGTCATTGACGTACACCTGCAGGCGGTCGAGCGCGTGGCGCGTGTCCTCGGCGACCACCTGCAGCGTGACGCGCCGCTCGGGCGTGCTGAGCGGGACCTGACCGGCGATCTGCACGGTCGGCAGGTGATACTCCGGGCGCAGCGCGGCCTCGTCGAGGCCCATCTTCTTCAGGCGCTTGTCGTGCGCCTTCTTGTACATGTCGAGCAGCGCGCGCGGCGCGTAGCCGAAGCGCGCCAGCACCAGGTCGGGGCGGTTGAGACGCAGGTCGAAGAGCTCGACCGGGACCACCGTGGCGCCGAGGCGAAACGCCACCGACTCGAAGCCCTGCCGCGAGGCGGTGTAGTAATGATCCGGGGTCTCGATGACGTGACCGTCGGGGCCGATCGTGACGATCGTGGCGAGCTCGGACCGGGTCGACAGGTCCCACACCTTGACCGTCAGGTCGTAGCTGGCGGTCGCCAGGTACTTGCCGTCGTGGCTGAAGGCCAGCGAGTCGACCTCCGCGCCGTGGCCCGCCAGAGTGCCCGCGGCGGCGCCCGTGCGCATGTCCCACAGCCGGGCCGTGCGGTCGGCGCTGGCGGTGGCGAGCAGGTTGCCGTCGGGGCTGAAGTCGGCGTCCATGACCGCGAGCTGGTGGCCCTGCAGGCGGTGCAGCAGCGGCATCTCGCCGGCGATCGAGAACACGTGCACGGTGTTGTCGCCCCAGCCCTGCTCGCCGTTCATCTGCGCGAGCATGTGCAGGCCGGCGCCGATCGCCACCTTGTCGCGGGCGTCCGACCAGGCGACGGCGTTGATGCTGTTGCGGTGGGCGCAGCCGCCCCTGCCGGCGGCGAAGGTGGTGGCGTCGAGCTCGACGAAGGTGGCGGTCTCCTTGTAGATGGCGCGCAGCGTGCTCGCGTCGGGCGACCAGCCGAGCCCGGAGATCGTGCTGCTGACCGAGAAGGTCTTCAGGCGGCCCTTCTGACAGTCGCCGTCCATGCCCCCGCCCTTCGAGGCGCGCAGCAGCTTGCCGGTCGCCACGTCGAAGACCGAGATCACCGCGTCGCCGTGGGCGAGCGCGAGGGTCTTGCCGTCGGGGGCCAGCGCCTGGGCGCTGACGCCGAGCGCCTCGAAGCGGCGCGTCAGCGTCAGCGCGCGCGCGTCCCACATCGACACGCCGCGGCCGTCGCGGGTGAGCACCTGCGCGCCGTCGTTCGAGAACGCGACGTCGTGCACCAGGCCGACCTTGGCGTGGCCGAGGCCGAGGAAGTCGTGGAAGTCCTCCTCCTTCGGGGCCTCGACCTCCGGACCGGCCATCACCGACTTCGGGGCGGGGCTGCGCCGCAGGTCGAGCACGCGCAGCACGCCGTCGAAGCCGGCGGTGGCGAGCACCGGGGCGTTGGGGCTCCAGGCGACGTGCAGCAGCTCGGTGGCGTTGGCGGGGGCGCTCCCGACGTGCTTCCAGTAGGTGCTGGCGATGGTGCGCACGCGGGCGCCGGTGGCGGCGTCGAACAGGTGCACCTGCATCTCGTCGATGGTCGCGCCGAGGCGGCCGTCGAGCGCGAGCTCGGCCCGGCGCAGGCTCGGGTCGGCCCTGTATCCGGCGGAGGCGAGGCGCTTGCCGCTGCGGGGCTCGACGCGGGTGACCTCGCCGCCGCGGTGCACGACGATGGAGCCGTCGGGGCCGTGCCAGCCGACCAGCGTGCTGCCGGTGAGCCTGGCGGCCTCGGCCCACGAGCCGGCGTCGTAGAGGTGGACGAGCTCGCCGACGCCGTCGATCGCCAGGAGCTTGCCGTCGGGGCTAAATCGCAGCTTTCGCTTGCCCGCGCCGTGCGGGTCGACGGCGATCTCGCCGAGGCGGCCGCCGTTCTCCATGTTCCACACCGCGACGTCCTTCGAGGCGGTCACCAGCGCCTTGCCGTCGCGCGACCAGGCGAGGTCGTGGACCACCTCCGCGTGCTGCAGGGCGTGGCGGAGGCGCTTCTGCTCGACGTCCCAGACGGCGACCACTGCGTCCATCGTGCCGGCGGCGCTGGCGAGGTAGCGGCCGTCGGGCGAGTACTCGAGGCTCATCACCCAGCCGCTGTGGCCGGGGAGGGTGGCGATCTCGGCGCCGGTGGCCACGTCCCAGATATGCACCGACTTGTCGAAGCCGGCCGCGGCGATCTGGCGGCCGTCCGGGCTCCACGCGGTGACGTGGAGCGGGCCGGCGGCGCCGTTGTAGGTGCGCCATTCTTTGCCCATGTGCAGGTCGACGACCCGGAGCAGGCCGTCGACGCTGACGATCGCCAGCTGGCGGCCGTCGGGCGAGAATTGCACGTCTCTCACGAGATGGTTCGACCCGGCCTGGACGACCAGCTCGGGCCCCGGGCCGGCGGGGCCGCTGGTGGTCACGACCTCGTCGGGCGTCTTCGGGGGGACGCGGCCCTTGCACGCGGGGGCGGCGACGGCCAGACAGAGCAGGGCCGCGAGCGACGGGGCTGCGGAGCGCAGCGTCGGCGAGCGCCGCATCAACCGCGGCCTCCGAAGCCGATCTTGATGCCCGCGTGCCAGCGCAACGCGCGACCGAAGCCGCGCTCGCCGTCGATGCGCCGCTCGGCCGCGAGGAAGTCGTTGCTATAGGTATATGCGGGGATCATGACGCCACCATAGGGGGCGATCTCGAATTTCTTGGTGATGCGGAGGTGCAGCGCGAACTCGCCGCCGAGCATGCCGCCGACGCCGATGGCGCGCTTCTCCGACACCGGCAGCGCCGGCGAGAGCACGGGGTCGCTGGCGCCGGCGAGGGAGTCGACGCGGCCGAAGCCGAGGCCGAAGCCCAGCAGCGCCATCAGGGACGGACGAATGCGCCAGTCCGGCGGCAAGGCCAGCAGGTCGAGGCCGTAGATGAACTCGAGGCGACGGACCAGCAGCTCCTGGACCTTCGGGACCTCCCACACCTCGCGGTGGAACATCACCTGGATGTAGATGCGGGGGTGCATCAGGCCGCCGATCGCGATGTCGAGGCCGTTCTTGTCGCTCAGCGGGGTGCCGCCGGGCAGCTTGAACTTGCCGAGCGCCCGGCTGTAATCGCCGCCGATGAAGACATACGGCTTGCCCACGCCGCTCCGCCAATAATCCTTCACCTGGCCGGCGAGGCGTCCGCGCGGTCGCGGCTCGCGTCTGGGCTTCGGCTCGGGCGCGGGCGCGGGCGCGGGCTCCGGCTCGACGGCGACGGCCATCGGTGCGGGCGCGGGCGCGGGCGCTGGTGCGGGCGCGGGCGCGGGCGCGGGCGCGACGGCGATGGGCGTGCGCGAGGGCTCGGCGGCGCGGATGCGGTCGACGGCCTTCTGTCCGAGTGCGGCGACCATCAGCGGCGTGAGCGTCTTCTTCTGCGGTGCGCTCGGCCCCTGGGAGACGAAGATCTTGACGACCACGTTGTCGACCCGAAACACCAGGTCGTACATGATCATCTCGACGCCGACCCCGTAGGTGTCGCCCTGGGCGGTGTACATCTGAGTGTCCGAGCCGACCATCGGCGGCTGTGAGACCGGCGGCAGGCCCTCCGCCAGCTCCTGGGTCCCCTGCTGCATGTAACGCTGCGCCGCCGCGGCGTCGGGGAACACCCAGCGGATGTCGTGGACCTGCCACACCGCCGCCGCCGGGTCCTTGGCGGTCCACAGCTTCTTGCCCGTGAAGCTGCAGCCGTTGGCCGCCGAGGCGCCGTCGCAGCCGGGCCCGGTCCAGTCGCCGGTCTTGTCCGAGGCCGCCGGCAGGTCGCCGGACTGGAGATACGACGACTGGAAGCTCGGCTCGTCCGTGGCCCACGGCGGCCCCGCGAGGGCCGTCTGCGGGATGGCCAGCGCGACCAGGAATGTCGACAGTCCGAGGATGCTGCCGGCGCGGCGAAGTACAACCATTACGCGCATCCTATCAGCTCTCGCGCGCCCGGGGAACCGCTCACGGGGTGTGCTGGAAGCTGAAGATCTGGTGGATGCTGCGCGCGCCCGCGGTGTTGGCGGCCGTCATCGACACGCCCGGGGCGGTTCCGGGCTCGGTCAGGCCGAAGGTGCGGGCCTGGGCGTCGTCGCAGCTGGTGCCCGGGTTGTAGGTCAAACTGCGGGCGCCGCAGTCCAGCTCGGCCGCGCTCGGCTGGGGCTTGGCGAGCGAGGTGGCGAGCTGGGTCAGCGGCTCGAGCGAGGCGACGACGTGCACCTGCTCGCGGCCGACGCCCTCGGCCTCGAGCGTGAAGAAGCCGGGCGTCGGCGGGATGCGCAGCTCCTGGCCGGCCGGGAGCGGGTTGGCCATCGGCATCGCCGGATGCGGGAACATGACGTTGATCTTGCCGTCGGGGGTCTCCTGATACAGGTAGATGTGGGCCTGCGCGGTGGTCTTCAGGGTGAAGTAGACCCGCGTGCCGGTGGCGATCGAGCCGTCCTGGGCGACCGCGGTGAAGCCCTGCTCGCCCTCCTTCTGCGCCATCACACCGAGCTCGAACTTGAGGTCGACGGCCTGCTCGGGCGGGACCATCGACACGTAGATCTGCTTGAGCGCGGCCTGGTACGAGGCGGCGTCGGGGGCGTGCTCGAGCACCAGGAGCTGGGTCTCCAGCGACTCCATCCGCTGACGCAGCGCGCGGGACTCGCCGCGGTACTCCTCCGGCGTCATCGCGCCGTTCTTGTAGTCCATGCACAGGCTCCGCCAGCGCGAGGAGTAGCGCTCGACGGCCGCGTCGACCTCGCGGACCGCGGCGACCGAGGTCTCGGCCTCGACCCCGAATTTGCCGGCGTCGACGCGGCCCGCGACCTTGCGCGCGTCGTACTTGATCTCCGAGTCGCAGTCGGGGTTGCCGCTGCCGCCGCTCTTCTTGCAGCCGCCCAGCACGAGGCCCAGAGCGAGCGTCAGGACACCCAGGCCCACCGTCGACATGACACGCATCAGGGCGAAACTTGCCCGCTCCTGCGTGGGCCTGTCAACGCTCGGTTATGCGCCGGGCGCGGCGCGAGCGGTAGGGCGCGGCGGCTCAGCGGATCACGCACGGCCAGTTCTCGGTTATCGTCGCGGACCTGATACGGGCCGCCGCTGTCCTGAGACGAGATGCCGACACCTCCCGCACCGTCGCCGCGCGCTCGCTTCGTCGCGACGGCGCTCCTCAGGGACGCGTACATCCGCTACGAGGGGTCACGGAGCCCGTCGGCGATCAACTATGTCCGCCTCGACGACGGCCTCGAGCTCGGCATCGTCTCGAGCGCCGTCCCCGAGATCGCCAGGGGGATCTCGTCGATGTTGACCTGCTCCCTGGAGGACGCGAGGAACGACAGAGGGGGGCATCTCCCGGTCGCGGTGGTCGAGCGGGTGCAGACCGAGATCATCTCGCCCGACGGCGTCGCCAACCTCTGGGGGACGACGGGCCACCGCTTCGTCCTCTCGCGCCGGGTCGACGCCGCGACGAGCGAGCTCCTGGCGACCATCCTCGTCGGCCGGCGCAAGAGCACGATCTTCTTCTTCACGGGTCGGTACAACAACCTGAGGCACTCGAGGATCGCGGCGGATGTCGACTTCGAGCAGCCCGCGGGCGACGATCCCGCGCGGCGGTGGTTCGACCAATTCGCGTTCCCCGACCTCGTCCGCTTCAAACCCACGGCGTATCACCATATCGCCAACTTCGTCGTCGCCAAGGAGCACCGCGGCGAGGGGCTGGCCGAGCGCCTCCTCGCCGCGATCGTCGAGAAATACTCGAGGGTCGACATCGCGGCCCGCGGCGCGAGCGTCGAGCATTCGCAGCACTTGCTGTGTGGGCGGGGCTTCTGGCAGGTCGGTGATCCGCCGTGGCTCTCGCGGATGGAGCGGCTCGGCTTCTACCTGCGCTGGGGGGCCGAGAGCTTCTTCGTCGAGCACGACTGGGCGCCGCTGCCGCCTATCTTCGCTCGTGATCGAAGGATCTCCAACGTCGATTACAACCGATCCTTCGGCTTGCCGTCGCGGTACCAGGAGGGGCGTCCCCCGCCGGCGTCGACCGAGCACCTCCTTGACCGCGTCGACGCGGTCATCCGGCTCGCGCAAGACCCGCGGGCGAAGCTCCAATACTTCCAGACGATGTTCGATTTCCGATGAATACCTACCTCAGGCGAGCACGATCGGTCGCGACCCAGCAGGTCGCGCGTTTCACCGGAGAGGGCGCGTACCACGGGTCCACCAGGCCCCGGCCCGCGCCCGTCGGGGAGGCCGCCGACCTGCCCGAGGTCGCCGAGATGCGGCCCGTCTCGCTCGACAGGTACAGCGCGACGGAGCGCCGCGGCATCGACACGTTCACGGCCCGCTTCCCGAACCGCCACGAGACGCTGGCCGCCCTCCCGGTCCCCACCCAGGAGGAGATCATGGGGGACGCCGTCACCTTCTGCTGGTGCCCCATCGACGAGGCGATCCGCGAGGCCGGGCCGCTGACGAGGGCGGTCCTCGAGGAGATGCGGCGTCACGTCTCGGGCCGGAAGCGATATGTCTATATCGACTCGAAGATCCAGTATTTCCGGCCTGGCGACGTCCCTGTCGACAGCCAACACTGGCACGTCGATGGGACGATCGTCGCGCGCGACCGACGGGTGCGCAGCCTCGGCCACGCGCTCCTGCACGACATGAGGGCGCGGCTGGAGGGGCCCTCGGAGCCGCCCACATACCTCTCCTACCAGTCCTCGGAGCACTGCGCGACGCTCTTTGCGACGGAGTCCGTGTCGCTGACGCTGCCCGAGCTGATCCCCAACTTCGACGAGCTCGATCGCCAGGTCCGCGCGCTCGCGCCCCGGAGCGCGCCGCAGCCGGCCGCGGCGATCGTCCGCTTCGACGGTCGGTCCTTGCATCGGGCGGTCGCCGCCCACGGCGAGGGGTGGCGGTTGTGGGTCCGCTGCGCCGAGACCGACCGCCGGGTCGAGCTCACCTCGTCGATCATCGAGTGCTATGGCCTGGTCTATCGCGCCGCGACCGACGCGTCGGGGTGATGCGGCCCGGCCGCGGCCGAGGCGCGGGCGTCGAGCCGCCATGCGAGCAGGCCCGGGATCACCATCATGTAGAAGCCCCAGACCAGGATCGCCACATCGACCGTGGGATCGCGGGCGTAGAAGCTGGCCGATAACAGCAGGGCGACCGAGACGTTGCGGACGCTCGTGACCATCCCGGCCGCGACGAGGGTCGGGCGGCCCGTGGTGCCCGCCGGCCACGCGAGGCCGAAGGCCAAGGGCAGCAGCACCAGCGCCATGAGGGCCGCATGTACGCCCGGCCCCTGGTCGAGCAGGGCGGCGCCACGGGTCACCAGCAGGCCCACGACGACCAGCGCCAGCAGCAGGTTGGCGAGCTTGCCCATGGGCGGGCCCAGGCGCTCGGCCCACGCCGGTCGACGGTGGCGGACCGCCATGCCCAGGGCCAGCGGCAGCAGCTGGAACTGCGCCAGGGTCTGCACCATCGGCCACAGCAACGAGCGCTCGCTGGAGCCGCCGAGCAGCTCCAGAGTGAGCGGTGCGCTGACGAGCGCGAGCACGCTCAGGAGCACCTGCAGCGAGGTGGCGAAGCCGAGGTCGGCGCGGGAGATGCGTGCGAACAGCGGCCCGGTGGGACCGCCGGGGGCGGCGGCGCACACCAGCAGGCCGGTGGTGGCGCCGGGCGGGAGGGCGAGGAGCCCGGAGAGGCCGAGCACGAGCATGGGCATGAGCACGAGGTTGGCGAGCACGGCCAGGGCGAGGATTATCCACCGCCGCAGGCCCGACCACAGCTGGTCGAGCGACAGGTGCAGGCCGACCGCGGCCATCATCACCACGACGAGTGCGTATAGGGCGAGGTCGCGGAGCATCAGGGGATCGCTGGATCCTGCCAGGTGAGGCCCTGCTCGGCGAGGGCGGCGAAGCCCGGGGCGCAGGCGTGCTCGAGCTCGCGCTGGTCGGCGGGGGCCAGCGATCGCCAGGCCGAGCGTCCGCGGCCGACCATGCCGACAGCGGCCTGCAGCCATTGCGGATCGAGGGCGCCGAGCCCGAGCGCCTCGCCCAGGCGGGTCACGCTGGTCTGCGGATCGGTCAGCAGGTCCTCATAGCGGAGGGTGAGCACGCGCCCCGGCGGCAGCGCCCCCAGCACCTCGAGGCCGCGGCGGATCTCGCCCGACCAGTAGTGCCCGCATAATGAAGGCGAGATGTCATAGCGGTTGAAGGCCTCGGCGGTGAAGCGCTCGGGCAGGAGCGCGGCGAGGTCGTCGTCCAGGTCGTCGGCCTCGCCGCGATCGTCGCTCTCCCAGGGGTCCACGCCGAGCAGCTCGAGCAGCTGGAAGCCCACCAGCGCCATGCGAAAGCCGATGTGGCGGCTCATCGAGATCGCCGTGTCACGGCCGTCGCGGACCAGGTGCACTAAGCGGGCCTCGGGGAACGCGGTGACCAGGCGCTGGACGATGCGCAGCGTGCCGCCGGAGCGCTCGACCCAGGTGCGCCGGCCGTAACGCCGCATCAGGTGCGTGAACATGCCGCGGTAGTGCTCGGCCATCGGGGCCGGCCCGCGCGCGCACATCACCGCGGCGAGCTCGTCGAACAGGGCGTCGGGGTCATCGTCGAGGTGCGGCAGCGTGGTCAGCAGCAGGGCGGGCACGCCGTCGGCGGGGCGATGGCGGCCGCGCCCGAAGGGGTAGGTGACCTCTTCCATGCGCAGGCCATGGCGCAGCAGCAGGTTCTCGCGCGGGTAGCAGGTGGCCATCACGCGCCAGAATTCGGCGCCGGTGACGGCTTCGGGCGCGAAGGCCCGGGGGATGAGGCTGCCGAGGTCGGTGACGAAGGAGAACAGCTCGGAGAGGCTGAGCACCTCGGGGTGGGCGCGCATCATGGCCGAGACCAAGGTGGAGCCGCAGCGTCCGGTGCCGACGACGATGACGGGGTTTGGTGCGCTCACGTGGTCTCCGGGAGGGGCGCGCGGGTCGCCAGCTCGGTCTGGTAGTACAGGTCGCAGAACTGGCGCAGCTCGTGGTCTGGGAGCTGATAGCCGGCGCCGGCCGTGCGCTCGAGCCAGCGGTCGGTCTGGGTGCGCTCGAAGTGTTTGTCGCCGGAGAGGTAGGCATTGTAGATGGAGACGGCCTGATCGAGCTTGCGGTCGAGCCAGGTGAGCTCGGCCGGGTCGTCCACGAATCGCGGCGGCCGCAGGCCCGCGGCTTCGAAGATCACCTCGAGCACGCGGCGGGTCGGGAGGCGCGCGACCGATGCGAGGTGGTAGACGCCGGGGTCGGCGTCCGCGAGCGACAGGCCGAGGGCGTCGCGAGCCACGAAGTCGACGGGGATCAGGTCGAGGCTCCCGTGGGCGTCGGCCAGCATCCGCACCTCGAGGGTGTCCATGAGATGGGCCTGGGTGCGCTCCATCAGGCTACGGAACTTGAACACGCCGCGCTCGAAGCCATAGACCCCGCTGAAGGTCAGCGCCGCGCGGGTCCGGGAGTGGCCGATGACGATGCTGGGGCGGAGGATCCGGGCCCGGAGCCCGCTGGCGATCACCAGCCCCTCGGCGATGATCTTGCTGCGCTCGTAGTGGTTGTTGGTCGTCTGAGAGGGCAGCACCGGCGCCTCCGGGATAGAGCCCGTGCGGGTGCCCGCGACGTAGGCGGTGCTGATCATGTTGAAGGTCCGGGCGCCCAAGGCCTGCGCGAGCTCGAGCGCGTGACGGGTGCCCTCGACGTTGGTCTGCATGACCTCCTTCTCGTGGCGGTCGTGGAACTGCAGAGAGGCCGCGCAGTGCCACAGCTCGGCCTCCGCCCACTCCGGTCGCCCCTCGATGCCGCAGCGCGGCGCGTGCAGGTCACCGGCGAGGCCCAGGCAGCGCTCGTGGATCTCCACGTCGAGCGAATCGCCGAGCCCGTAGAGCCGGGCCGCGCGCTCGAGGGTCTGGTGCAGGCGAGCGCGCGCCCCCGCGTCGCTGCCATCCGGCGAGCGCACCACGGCGAGGACGCGCGCGTGCGGGCCCGCCTGCAGCAGCTCGAGGATGATCGCAGATCCGACGAAACCAGTGGCACCGGTGAAAACGTGGGGCTTGGTGTGCGACATAAATCCAGCGGCCGGACGATGTCGGGAGCGACCCGGGCTGTCAAGGTCGCGGCGGGGTCGGGCGAGCGGCCGGCGGTCGTGACCGGCCTCCGGGCCCTCGCAGGGGCGTCGGTGAGTCCGAAGCTGGGGTGGGCATATCAGCCCTCAGGACGGCGGCCGCGTCGGTCGAACGATGAACCACACCACCAGCGCGAGGAGCAGCGCCTGCTGGACCATCGAGAAGAGCAGCAGCCCCGCGTCGGGGAGCGGGGGCGTGACGCAGAGGAGCACGAAGGCGAGGGCCAGGGCCACGGCGCCGGGCGGGCGGCGAAGCTCGGCGGCCCAGAGGCTCAGCAGCCAGAGGACCGCGAAGCCGACGTAGGGCGGCGCGAAGGGGCTGCGAAGGGCGCCGAGGGTCAGGACCGCGAGCCACAGCCCGACCTGGATCCTGAGATCGCCGGAGCGGCGGCCGGCGACGACGGTCAGGGCGATGGCGACGAGGGTGAAGAGCGTGCCGATCGTCGCGGCGGCGGCCGAGGCGTCGCCGAGCGCGAGGCCGAGTGCCTCGAGCTTGTAGGGGAGCCCCGCGGGCGCCATGTTCGCGGCGATGTCGACGATCGACCCCGTGAAGAACTCGAGCGCCGCGCCGGAGCGGAGGCGCGGGAGTTGGTAGTGAATGAAGGCCGCGAAGGGGGCGCTGCCGAAGACGATGAGGGCGAGCAGCGTCCAGAGCAGCCCGAAGCCCGCGGTCCACAGCGCGTCGCGCCAGCGCCGTTGGACGAGCAAGACGACGCCGAGCAGGCCGGGCGAGATCTTGGCGAGGATCGAGAATGCGAGCAGAGCCCCGCCGAGGGCCGGGCGCCCGCGCTGGAGCGCGAGCATACCGACGACCGCCATGACGACCACCACGAGGTGGACATTGCCGGCCTGGAGCGTCACCAGCACGGGGGGCGCGAGCACGATCAGGGGCGCGAGGAGCAGCGCTCGCACCCCCGCCCTCGCGTCGGCCCCGGCGATCCACACGCCGACGAGCCACAAACCGAGGGCCATCGTGAGCGCCTGGACCCCGTACCAGAGCGCCCGCTGGGCGCTGAAGTCGTGGCTGAGCGCGCGAAGGAGGCGGGGCGCGAGCAGAAAGGGCGGCGGGTAGGCGTAGGCGTCGAGCTCGAAGGGCGCGTAGGCCCGGGCCTGGGCGTCTCCGGTCGGGCTGTGGCCGAGCGAGGGCCACCAGTCCGCGTCGTATAGGTTGTCGACCCGGGCCTCGGCGAGCTTCGCCGCCTGGACGTAGGCGGTCATGCAGGCGTGGTGATTGAAGTGTTCGGCCAGGGGTATGGGGACGTGCTCGATGCGCGTGGCGTCGCCCATGAATGTGCTGAGCCGCGCCGTCTGGACCGCGGCCAGGGCCCAGAGTACAGCCATTGCGAGGGCCGCTCGGGGCTTGCGACGGGCGAGGCCGTCGAGGGCGGCGGGGCTGCGAGCGAGCATCATCGGCAGCGCGGCGCTGACGAGGCCGGCGACGGCGAGCAGGGCCGCGGCTGCCGCGACGAACGCGGGCCCGGTCGAGCCGAGCATGAGGGCGGCGAGGATCGCTGCTGCTGCTGCGGCTGCGGCGGCCCCCAGCGCGGGGCGGCGGGGCGGCGAGAGGCGTAGTCCGAGCACCGCCGCGGCCGCGACCACGAGGGACGCGAGGCTGATCGAGCCGGCGTCGCCCTCGGCGCCGAGGGCGACGAGCAGGGGACGCCAGACCGTGTGGGCGACCACGGGGGCCAGGACGAGCGCCCAGCCCGCGGCGAGGGCGAGGCGCTCGGAGGGGGTCACAGCGGGCAGCTCGGTGGACATTGCGCGGGGACCGGGAGCGGATCGGAGCGTTCGACGTTCACCGAGCGCCCGGGGCTCGCGCGTCTGGTGAGACGCGAGTATCAACCCGGTGTCGACCGCGGAGGTGGCCGAATATCGGCCACCGCCTGATCGATAATTGGTCCAGCGAGCCCACGCCCGTGCGTGGCGGCGGGGCCCGGTGGTTCACATCGGGATGAAGCAGTTGATCGACGTGTCGATGCGGAAGTTGCTGCCGCTCTCGCAGCGCTCGGCGTGGAAGACGTCGAGCGCGTAGGACTCGCCGACGACCAGGCCGAGGTTGTCGAGGTTGATCGCGCCGCTCACCGAGGGGTGGAGCCCGCCGAGGTCCATCGCCAGCTTGCCGTCGATGAAGACCCAGACGTCGTCGTCGCCCTGGAAGTTGAAGATCTGCCCCGCCTCGTAGAGGAAGCTGGTGTGGATCTCGGTGGTGAACGAGCCGTTGCGGTCCGGGAAGGTCCCGCCCGACCAGTTCGGCGTGATGTTGTTGCCGAAGCCCTTGTCCGTCAGCGGATAGAACGAGTTGCTGGCGTAGCTCCACAGCCCGGGCATGATCTCCATCAGCTCGAGCTCGCCGGCGACCTCGATGTTGGTCCCATCCTTGAAGTTGTACCATTCGCTGAATGACTGCGCGCTGGTGATCTGCGGGTTCGAGCCGTTCCAGCCGCCCGGAGGCGCCGGCGGGTTGGGGTTATAGACCGGCTTGTTGTCCTTGCCGATCATCTGCTGGACCAGGCCGGGGCGCGCGATGTTGCCGAACATGTGACAGCCGAAGTCCACGTGCAGCGGCTTGAAGTCGCGGTAGACGACCTGCAGGTTGCCGCACTCCACGTCGGCGCCGGTGGTGCCGCCGGTGGTGCCGTCGGTGGTGTCGCCGGTGGTGTCGCCGGTGGTGCCGCCGGTGGTGTCGCCGGTGGTGTCGCCGGTGGTGTCGCCGGTGCCCGAGGTCGTATCGACGGTGGTCTCCGCCGTCGTGCCGGTCAGCGCCTCGGTGGTGCCGTTGGTCGTCGAGCCGGAGTCGGTGGCGCTGGTCGCCTCGGTCGGACCGGTGGTCGTCGGCGAGCTGTTGCCGCTGTCGGTGCCGCCCTCGGAGTCGGAGTCGGTCGCGCTGTTGCTGTTGCTGTTGCTGTTCGAGTTGCTGTTCGAGTCGGTGGTCGAGCCGGTCGAGGCGCTCGCGCTGCTGGTGGAGCTCGAGGCGCCGCCGTCCGTTGCGCTCCCCTCGGGGGGGTCGTTATTGCAGGCGGACGCGCAAACCACCAGGACCGCGAGCGCCGATGCGCCCGCACTACCGCTAAACATTGTCATTGGGCGAGGGTACCCGATCGGTGGGCGGCGACAAGGCGCCAGTTTCGCGCGCGGCGGGCCGCTGCGCGCAGATTTCGGGGCCTGAAGGGAGCGTCGCTACGGGCTGGTCTGCAGCTCGCGCAGGGAGCTCTGGATCGCGGCGAAGCGACGGGCGGCGCGGCCCCGGCCCTCGGGCAGCTTGTCGGCGGGGCCGAGGAGCTGCAGCCGCAGCGCCCGCAGGTCGAGCGCCGGCGGGAGGGTCCAGCCGGCTTCGCCGCGCAGCAGTGACAGCGCGTGGTAGCCCCACACGCCGAGCACGGCGTCGGCGCCGAGGAACTCGCGCCACGCCGCCTGCGCCGCGGCCAATGGCGCGCCGGCGTGGATCTCCGACTCCGGGATGTCGAGGTGGTAGGCCGCGTGCGGCGACAGCGGCTGGCGCGGCGCCAGCAGGGCCGTGAAGCGCTCGCCGGTGGCCACCCGCAGGCCGAGCAGCTGCAAGGCCTCGACCGGCGGCGGCTCCACGGTCGTGTGCGGCCACGCGTTGGCCTCGATGTGCAGCAGCACCAGCCGCTCCTGCGCCGCTCGCAGCGGGGCGCGCAGGTCGACCCGCGGCCGCGGCCTGCGCGGCGTCTTGTGCCGGATGTGGCGGTCCGCGCCCGCGCCGCTGGCCACGAATTCCAGCTGCATGTCGACCATGCGCTCGAAGGCCGCCAACATCGGCGTGTAGCGACCGGGCGCCCGCTCGATCCGCTCCAGCACGTGCGCGGTCGCCTCGATCGTCGACAGGCAGTGGCCCGCGGGCTCGCGCCGGATGCGGTAGTTGCTGGCGAAGTCCGGGCGAAACGCCAGCCGCGGGAGCGCGCGCAGCAGCGGGTCGCGCTCGACGAGCTTGCGCGCGTTGGTCCAGGTGCCGTCGACGACCACGAGGGTGCGCGGCGGCTCGACGAGGGCGTCGACGTCGGTCGCGCCCGGCGAGGGGAACAGCAGGTGGGTGCCGGGCTCGGCGAGCAGGCGGGCGAGCGCGGGCGGCAGCTCGGTGTCGCGGACGACGTGCAGCTGCGAGCCGGGCAGCGAGAGGTGGGCCATGCGGCAGGTGCTGACGGGGACCCTGGCCTCGCGCGGGTGCTGCAGGAAGACGACGCGGGTGCGACTGGGCACGGGCACGAGGGCGTCGCACCAGCACACTTGCCGGGGGCGACGGCACCGCAGACAGCCGGCTCGGGGCTCCACGGCGCTCGTCTACCACGGGGCGCGGGGCGCGGGGAGCGGATGAGGTGGCGCTCAGGGGCAGTTGCCGGAGGTGACCATGTCGCCGGTCTTGGGGACGCCGTCGCCGGCGACGTCGGTGAAGGCGACGGGGATGGACTGGCACCAGGCGGAGGCGCAGTTCTCGAGGCGTGCGACGTGGGCGTGGGGACCGGTCGACCAGCCGGTCGAGCCGGACAGGCCGACGGCTTTGCCGCGGGGGACGAGCTCGCCGAGGGCGACGTGGACCTCGCTCAGGTGGGCGTAGATCGATCGGGTGCCGTCGTTGTGGAGGAGGTTGACGTAGTTGGCGGCGTTATTGCACTCCTGGCCGCCGCCGTTGTAGCAGGGGTCGCCGGGCTTGGTGCCGGCGTAGAGATAGGCCACGGTGCCGTCGGCGATCGCCACCAGCGGCGTGCCGAGTCCGAGCGAGAAGTCGAAGGCGTAGGCCGACTTCCCATTGTGGCTGAATTCGCCGTTGTTGCCCTGGCTGATCGTCGCCGACTTGCCGCACTCGAGCGGCAGGAAGAAGCCGTCGGTCGAGGGCTCGTCGAGGGTGCACTCGACCAGGCCGCTCCACACGTAGCCGTCGACCGCCGGGCCGTGGATCTCGTACCACTGGTCGTTGCCCTCGAGCGACTCGCCGGCGACGAGGTCGAGGGCGTCGACGATCGCGCCGTTCGCCAGAGTGCCCAGCGGCGCCATCTCGGTCGACGGCGTCGGTCGGACGTTGAGCACGTCCCCGGGCGGCACGACCACGCGCACCCGCGGGCACAGGTCCTCGTCGCCGCCGCTCGAGCTCGCGGCCGCGCTGGTCGTGCTCGGCGCGCCGGTGCTCGCCTCGCCCGTCGACCCCGTGGTGCTCTCGTCGGCGCTCGCGTCGCCGGTGGTGCTCGCGTCGCCGGTGGTGCTCGCGTCGCCGCTCGCGCTGGTCGTGACGGGCTCGTCCGTGGATCCGCCGCCGTCGTCGTCGAGGCCCGGCAGGCTCGTGCCGCCCGAGAGGTCGTCGGCCTCGCCGGGGCCCGTGTAGCAGGCGGTCGCAACCAAGCAGAGGCCGAGGGACGCGAGGCGCAGGCGCATGGATCGCCTGTATCAAAGCTCGCGCCTTCCGCCAATGGCCGCAATGACGTATCGAAGCCGGCGCCTTCGATCACGAGCTTCGGTGTGAGGTCACAGGCGCAGGACAGCTCCCGTCCGCGAGGGTAGACTCGGTCATGGTCCTGTTACGCCGCATTTTGGTCCTCTCGCTGCTCCTGCCGGCCTGCGGCGACAAGGCCTCCGATGACACCGACGCTGCCACCGAGTCGCCGGGCACCGACGCCTCGACCGCCTCGGCCGCGGCGAGCAGCGAGAGCGGCCAGCCGACCACCGGCACCGATACCAGCGGCACCGGTACGACCGGCAGCACGGGCGCGGCGAGCACGACCGGGAGCGAGACCAGCGCGACCGCGGCGAGCAGCGAGAGCGGCGAGGGTGGCACGACCGGCGGCCTGGTCTGTACGCTCGAGGCGCAGGCCTGCGCCGCCGTCGAGGCGCTCGGGGACTACGAGGATTGCGGCGCGGTCGACCCGTGGGACGACCTGTTGCCGGCGTGGGAGGCGGCCCGTGACTGCGCGCTGAAGGCCGCGAGCGAGCAGCGGGCCTTCAAGCTGGTGACCTGGCTGCAGGGCATCGACAGCCAGGTCGGTCAGGCCTTCGTCGGGCTGCCGGCCGAGTCGTACGCGGTGGCGACGTTCTACTTCGACAGCGACCCGTGCGGCGGCGGTGGTTGCGGTCCGCAGGTCAGTCAGGCGAGCTGCGAGTCGCTGGCGGCGCTGGCGGACTGCGTCGTCGAGCCTGGCTGGGCGTGCCTGACCTGCGCGGGGCAGGGCATGGTCGACGAGGTGTGCGGCCCGCGGTGACGGGCGTGGCCGTCACGCGGCGGCGAAGGGTGCGGGCGGCTCGGGCGGGATGACGTGCAGGGTGCGGGTCGGGAACGCGAAGTCGTGGCCGGCCGCGCGCATCTGACGGATGAGCTCGAGCAGGATCTGCTGGTGGATCGCGGCGTAGATGTCGGCGCTCGGGTCCAGCACGGTGTATACGACCTCGTATTCGATCGCGGAGTCGGCGAGGCCGGTGAGCACGGCGCGGCCGAAGCGGACCTTCTCTTGGGCCTCGACGACCGCGCGGATCAGGCCGGGTAGCGCCTCCAGTCGCGCCTGCGAGGTGTCGTAGACGACGCCGATCTTGAACGCCACGCGCCGCTCGGTCATGCGGGTGTAGTTCTGGATCTGGTTGGCGAGCATGTCGTTGTTGGCGATGACCAGCTCCTCGCCGCCGAGGCTGGCGAGCACGGTGCTGCGGATGCCGATGCGGCGCACGGTCCCCGAGCGGCCGCCGGTGGCGATGAAGTCGCCGGGCTCGAAGGGCTTGTCGACCACGATCGAGATCGACGCCAGGATGTCGCCGAGGATCCGCTGGACGGCGAGGGCGAGGGCGATGCCGCCGACGCCGAGGCCGGCGACCAGCGCGGTGACGTCGATGCCGAAGGCCGAGAGGGCGGCCAGCAGCACGACCGACCAGACCAGCACGAGGCCGACGAGGCGCAGCATGGTCTGGGCGATCGGGGTGACCTGCGGCTGGTTCAGGGCCGGGGCGAGGTGGCTGGCGAAGCGGCGGTCGACGAGGTAGCGGATCAGGGCCGCGGCCCACAGGCCGCCCTGGATCACCGCGCCGACGATCAGCGCGGTGTGGGCCCGGTCGTCCCAGCGGTCGGGCAGCGCGAGGGTCAAGGCGGCGACGCGGGCGGCCACCAGCATCAGGAACCAGCCGCGGGTCCGCTCCACCAGCGTGACGACGAAGTCATCGACGTCGGTGCGGGTGCGGGCGGCGAGGCGGCGCAGTCGAGCGCTGATGAGCACGCGGACCAGGACCAGCAGCGGGCCGCCGCCGAGCACGATCGCCAGCGCGATCAGCCACTGCAGCCCGGAGACCCCCAGATAGGTGTGGTCGAGGATGACTTGCAGGGACTGCGGCATCATGGGGCGCGACACATAGCAAAGCTCGCTTGAACACGCCAAAACTTGCGCGTCGCCCCCGCAGGCGGCCCCCGCGGGCTCCTGGGTGTCATCGGCGGGTGGCACGGGCGGCCGCGAGTGTGGGGCGCCGCACGCGGCGATCCGCCCGTGCCATCTTGAATCGGCTCGGTGCTGGACGCCGGGAGGGAGAAGCCCATGAACTGCGACCAAACCGCAACGCCGGAGCCCGTGGACCTGCTGCGCGACGTCGTCGTCGCCCGGGGCCTCGCCGTCCTGACCCTGCAGATCGAGTCATTCGAGCGCCAGTCCGGCGTCAACCGCTTCCGCGTGGCGGCGACGGCCGGCGGACGGCGCGTCGGCTTCGTGCTCGAGCTGCGCGGCTCGGAGCACGCGCCGGTGTCGCTGCCGACGCTGGAGATCGAGCTGCCGCGCTGCCACCTGATCATGCGCAGCACCGGCGAGGAGAGCGACCGCTTCGTGGCGGCGGTCTCGGCGGTCTACGACCTCGAGCTGGCGAGCGGGCGCATGCCGGAGCTGCTCGAGTTCGACGCGGTCTGCCTGGCCGGCGCACCGGTTCACCCGCAGCTGGGGCCGCTGCAGCTGCTGCTGTTCTACACCGGCGAGGCCTCGGGGCGGTGCGGCGCGGCGCTGAACTTTCAGTGGTTCTTGCGAATCGACGTCACGCAGGGCGAGCTAGGCTTCGTCGACCAGGCGACCGAGAGCCACGCGCAGGTCGTCGCGGCGCTCTCGGGCTCGGCGCCGTGGCGCCACTGAAGCGGCGCTACAGGAACCACACGGAGAAGCCGAGCACGGCGCCGAGGGTGAAGGACTGGCGGCCGGCCTTCTCCCAGTCGCTCGTGACGGTCGGGCCCTCGCTCGAGCTCTCGCGGTTCTTGGCGAAGTACCAGCGGTAGTCGAACATCAGGCTGGCGTCGAGGGAGAAGCGGTCGGTGAGCAGGAAGTGGGCGCCGCCGCCGACGCCGATGGTCGGCGCGATGATGCTGGTGCGGTCGAGGCTGCTGAGGTCGCCGAGGAGCGGGTCGCTGCCCTTGGTGCGAACGCCGAAGGCCGCGGCCTGGAAGCCGCTGCGCACGAGGATGAAGGGCAGGACGCGGCCGCGCGGCAGCGGCAAGATCTCGAGGTAGGGCGTGAAGATCGTGCTGAAGTAGTTGCTGGTGGTCTTGAAGGGCGCGTCGGTGGGGCTGGACACGTGGTCGAAGCTCAGGCCCATGCGCGCGCCGAGGATCAGGTAGGGCGTGATGCCGTAGCCGAGGCCGAGGCCGAACATCGAGCCCCCTCCGCCCAGGAAGGCGCCCGCGCCCGAGGCATCGACCTCACCCGCGAGCGGCCGGGCGAAGCCGAAGCCGACCCGGTTGGACGCGTCGACCGTAGGGACGGGCTCGCCCGGGCCGGGCTCGTCGGTGAAGTTGCGGCTGTGGGTCCAGCCGAAGAAGTCGGTGTCGACGTGGAAGCGCAGCTTGCCCTTGACGCGGTTCTCGCTGTCGGGCACGTCCGCGGCGCTCGCTGACGTGGTCACGGTCGCGGTGAACAGCGCGGCCGTGATCGATAGAGTGGCCAGGAGCGGGCGAGGTGCTTGCATCGGCCCTGGTTAGGAGCGCGGCGGCGGCGTGTCAAGCGCGGCGGGCGGATGGCCACAGAAATGGCGGTAGACGGTGTTCTGCGCCCACTTCAGCGGCCGCGGGCGAGGGTGGAGATCACCGTGCGGCGCTCGCTCGAGAGGGCGGGCCGCCGCAGGTGCTTGACCATGTCCTCGAGGCCCGCGAGGGTCAGCGGGAACATCGTGAACACGCGAGCGATCTCGGCGATGGTGCCGGAGCGCCACAGGCCGGGGGGCTCGGGGTTGAGCCAGGCGCTGCGCGGGAAGCGGTCGGCGAGGCGGGCGAGCCAGGTCAGGCCGCTCGGGCCGCGGGCGCTCTCCCACCAGTCGCCGCTCGACATCGTCAGCTCGCCGGGGTGCATGTACGCGTCGCCGACGAGCACGACGGTCCACTTGCCGTCGAGCTCCTTGAGCAGCTCGGCGGTCTGCACCGGCCTGCTGAACTGGGCGTCCTCGAAGACGCGCTGGTACACGCAGTTATGGAAGTAGTAGGAGCGCAGCTCCTTGAAGCCGCCGCCCTGGTGGGCGGCGCTGAACAGGCGGGAGACGAGCTGGGCGTGGGGGTCCATGCTGCCGCCGACGTCGAGGAGGAG